>Ga0228634_1001022_pt1 | contig 17524 bp, 16 predicted proteins | sample 42DmetaG_FD_190063 | JGI IMG/M metagenome (GOLD analysis project Ga0228634, IMG submission 190063) | Seawater microbial communities from Monterey Bay, California, United States - 42D | ecosystem: Environmental > Aquatic > Marine > Coastal | place: USA: California | collected 2016-09-27 | reverse complement strand
AATGCAGCGTCTGAGACGACAACCGACCAATGCCTCTCTTTTCTATTCATCAAAAGAAAAGATGAGATTAATAGTCCGAAAATTAAGAATAATGAAATATCGAAAAAGTCGAACACACGCATTCCGCTAGGATTTAATTCAAGAATAGTTCTCATACTGAGATAAGTGGCGAATAACACTAAGAACAAGCTAATGACTATAAAACGTTTGTTAACATGCTTTTTTTTCGAAGACTGTTTCCTATGAAGTGCCGGATACCCCATTGCTCCAATGACGCCACCATATAAAACAGCAAGTAGCATCACTGAACTATTGGCACCAATTAGGTTGGCAGTTTGATTCGAATAAAACGTGAGTATTATGGCGCCCTGATAGGCACAGATTAAAGATAACGGCACTCCAAGTGCCAGAAATGTCTCCTGCCAATGCTGTCCATTAGCTTTATTTAAGAAATACGCACACCCTAAAAGGGGTGCTAGTATCATAAGCAAACCAGTTTGATCTAAGTAAGCCTCTAAATCATTTAAATTCTCGCTCAAGGCCATCGACAAAAGGCTGAACGGGATTAACATCGCCGCAAAAAACATCACTAATTTTGATTTCATTCTTTCTCCAAGCTGTTCTCTAACCACTATAGTGAATTCTCTAAGCGAACAGGTGACACAATCAAAGTGACTAAAAACAATAAGTTTTTCATTGTTACTCTCTAGGTGCTAATCACTCGTCCAGAGCACTATTTACCAGCAAAATAGGTAACCTAACTGATCAAGTGGGGATGCCCCCAAGAGTGAGGGTGCTAAAATGGTGTTTTAGGACTCGGTGACATTGGAGTAATGTAACACTGTATGTGCTAAGTAATATTACGTTCTAGCTCTTTTCTTAACTCATATACGACATTTAAAAGAATATCCGCGTGTTGATGTATACCTCGTGTTCTCATAAACGACATGTAAAGCAAGCTTCTAAAATTTTTATCATCTAGTATCTGAGCTATGTGCTCTTGACCTGAATTTTTTAGATAGTGGTTTCTATTAGTATCTGTTGAATTTAAAGCTAAGAAATCTATTTTAGTTGCTAAGTAGTTTCTCATCACTATAGATGAATTATCAAGAGAAGCGCTTTCCATAATTATTTGGGTTTCTCGCTCGTGTTCGAAAGTCATTATTAATTTTCGAATCTCATCCGAACGAATTAGACTCAGTCTTCCTGTGCTAAGGATGTCATCTAAAACCGCATGATTTGGAGCGTAGAACCTGTAGCCGAGTAAACTTTGCAGCGCGTCGGCTTTTTGAGACAACGTTAAGTTATCAGGAAAATTTATTAGTGCTTCGAAGTTATCAATTCTTGCTAAACGAAGTGATTGATCTTCTAATAGTTCCTCTGCATCTTTCTGAAATTCAATTACGAGCGCCTTAATAACATATCTTTCTTGTTTTCTGTCTTGTCGATAATCCCAGCTAGCGTCAGCGCCTAACGCCAGTAATATGCCTATGATAATTACTGTCAATTCGATAATATAAGAATCGAACCCTCTTAATTTCTGTATCAGTCGCATATATTGAATCACTCAAGGATGAGAGGCGTTGACTCTGGACTACGTTTCACGCTGCAATTTGGGACGCGAGAATATTTTCATCACTCTAAGGAATAATTTGTATATTCATACCCAAAAGATACTATACATAACGGCTGTCAGGTATAGCTTGAGAATCACTAAGATAGGTCATTGCAGGCTGTAAAGCAAAATTCGCTGTATTTGGAGGTACTAGTGCCTTAGTAGTCATCCAAACGTCACCCTGAAGCCCGCTCTAAATAGCTGCCTATAAAGCACTAAGTACGGCTGCACGTAAGAAGCCCAAGATGCTCAGTTCTGTTTGGCTCGACTACATTCGCGAAGGCAATATTGACGTGACCACAACGCGCGCCGGTCGAACTAAGCAGCGACGTTGGGAAAACGTCTTTGCCTACATTGGCGAGCACAGCCTCAGCACACCTAACCTACTCGATGTTATCCATGACGGCTTGGACCGTTACTGGGCTGACCGACGCGAGCGAGGAATCAAAGTACAAAGCATCAGGCGCGAATGGCGCGAGACTCTTGCAGCCCTGAGGCTCGCCAGTGACAGATACAGGTTTGGCTGGGTAATTACGCCGACAAGTAAACGCATAAAGGCAGATCCACCAAAACAGAAAACAGTGCTGAGCGATGCAGAACTAGTCAGCCTTGTAACAACCTGTTTAGCAGATACAAAAACGCCTGAAGTTAGTGCTGCTATTGTGTTTATGGTCCAGAGCGGGGCTATGGTTAGCGAGATAACGCGGCTAAATTCTGAAGAAGTAACTGCAGACTTGGGTGCAGCAATACCACAGGTCGCCATAGGCAAAAGCCAAGACGTTAAAGTTAAAGTAGAGCAACGCCGCCGAGTAGTGCCAATAGTTTTTGGTAAAGAGTATTTACGGCAATACTTGCCAGAGGCTATAAAGCACTGCAATGCTACAACAGAAAGCAATATGTCCAAACGTATCAGCAATAAGATGCGTTCAGCGACAGGTAATAAAACTTTGTCTGCGCATTGTCTTAGACATACACTCAAAGCGCTGTCAGACTCTGTTGACGCTAACCAATCTCACGTAGCAGCCATCGGTGGTTGGTCGGGAGGGTCAACGGTAATAAGTTCTGCTATGCAGCAATACGGCGCGGCAGGCTTGAGCAGCTCCAAAGGCTTTAAGGCAGTGCACGATACAAGCCGTAAAATTCTAGCGTGTGTTCTAGAAGTATTAGAAGCCGAGCATGGCGACAACGTAGTGAGCATAACAAGATAAGCTAGGCGGATGTGCAAGCAGCGTGTCTGACAGGCATGGCTCTCCTGCCGACATAAAAATAGAAAACTGTATGAGCTTTGATATGAGGACGCGACATGAGGAATAGATTGCTACCTTCATCGTTTGATAACAAATTTGATGGCCACCCCGCCTCACTTTGGTTATTCGGCTTGATTACTACCGTTACGTTAGGGCGCAGCTTAACCCACATATTTTTGCCTGATGGAGGCGCTCAATCTATAGCGACCGTGCCGCTTAACCAATACTCTAGCGGCGCAGAAAGTGCGGTAATAAGCGTTTTTGCACAATGGGGTTTATCCCAACTATTGATAGCGATGGTAATGATAATTGCAACATTACGTTTTCGCAGCATGATTCCTTTGTTGTATTTACTTTTAATTTGCGAGTACGTTGGCAGAATATGTATAGGTGTTTTCAAACCGTTAGAAACGCTCCAAACGCCTCCGGGAGCTACAGGCAGTTTAGTCATATTGGGCGCTTCACTAGTCGGCTTGTTGCTTTCTCTCAGGACCGGCGATGTGGAGCGCCTAGCACTGGGAGAGTAGGAGGACTTGTGGGATGTGGTTGCCCTGCTCGAGGGCACCGGTGTAGAAACAATGCTGTCACTGGCCTGAGTGTCCTGCGCACAGCAAATGGAGAATAACTTATGAAGCTAAAAGCACTGCTATTTATGCTGGTAACAGCTCTAGCGGCCCCAGCAGCCCTGGCAGGAACAATCGCCGGTATTTGGAAGCACTCAGAAGAAGCCGGCTGGATAGAAATCCGGGTAGTGGACGGTGTTGCCTCAGGTAAGCACGTCCGCAATGAGAAACACCCGGAGCTTGTCGGTCGCGAAATACTAAAGGATCTTGCAGCGGACAAATCCGAGGTGGGGGTGTGGCGAGGTCAGGTCTACTCCGAGCGCCTGGGAGAGTACAAGGACGCTGAAGTGAGCCTGCCGGAACCTGACTCGCTCGAGATGAAAGTTAAGGTGGGATTCATGAGTCGCACAGTAAGCTGGGTTCGCGTGATGCCGTAGAGCCGGTAAGTGTGTATCTCTGCAGCACCCAATAAAGCCTATTTACTATCCAACCAACACAGCCCTCGATAGCCCACCACCACCCACCACAGCCCCAGTATTTACTGGGCTCCAGCACTGCTTGAATCGCTAACTAAGGCCTACCTACAGGGTGGCTGATTCACGTGGTTTTTATTACGATTTCTCGATGCAAATCTAGTCTTTGAACACGCTCGAAGCCTTACTTCCACTCGTGACTAATATGCACAATTCCATATCCAACCTACCGCTGAATTAGTACTCGCAGTGCGTGCACATGCTTCAAAACTATCAAGCTGATCCCGCACTGTATGAGTAGGTAATGAGTCTATTAAATAATTAGTTCTTATAACTCCTAAGTTCCCTGCGTCAAACACTTCCTCTTGAACCCACCAGTCAGGAACGTTCACGTTCCCACGATCCATATAGAGCAGGTCTATTGTCCCGTTATTCCTCAATGGCCAAAAAAGAGTAGCTGTATTATTGTCAGTGACAGGTGCTTTCGGCAATGTTGGCATTATGGCATTCGTATCAACTCTGACGAGTGTTCCACTTTTGTTTAGGTAAGCACCGCCCCGCACTGTCATACCTGTAATCGTGACCATGTCATCGTAACCATCGTTGTTGATATCTCTGAAGTATTTCCCGGGGCTATTAAATAAAAGATCGCCTTCGATGACAGACTTCTCTCGCAGCGCAATTTTACCATTCGTGACGGTAAAACCTTCGAGTACCAATAGATTGTATTCGGCATCCTCGACAAATGAATCTCCAGAGCCGTTGCTGATAATTTGGAAGTCTGACGAGATTTGTCGACGTGTATTGCTTAAAAACCCGCTATTCTCGCCCTGAACAACGAGAATGGGTCCTTCTTCAGGATCGAGTACTGCTTGCTTCATGAAATTGTAAAAATTACTACCGCCACCCCCAATCTGCGGGACTCCTCTCTTATACAGCCCAGTAGTTGCCTCGCCAACTTCATTAAGATAGGTAAATAAATCTTTCACGGCGGGCATATAGTAGTCGCTAAATATAAAGCCCCTACCCGGAACCCATTCCCAAACAGAAATTCCCTCGACTGTGCCAAACCATCCTGTATCAATGTCAAAGTCATCATAGTCTGCAATATTTGGGACTAACTCAGGTCTGACACCATTCGCTATCCAGTAGCCAGTGTTGTTAAATTCATAGTACCCACCAACGTATGGGTTGATTTGTGTGGCCCAAGCGTAGTTTTCGTATCCTTCGTAGACTTCAGTGATGTCAGTAACTTCAGTTCCTTGTATTCGTGCAACTCTGTTAACGTCGTACCCTATCGATAGCAAGTCATAGCCGCCTACCTCATTAGGAATTGAGCGCATTGAATGCGTCCAAGTAGCTCCCCATGGAATTTTGACGTTAGTGTAAGTTCCATCTGGTTTGCTTAGGAAAACATATTGATCAGACCAGTAGGCGCAATTACCAAGACCCTGAAGACTTAATGTCTCGGCGTAAGTACGATCGCCATCAAAACATTCGCTTGTTAATTTTGCGAAACCGTCCTCTGAATAAGGATCGTAAGTGTACCTCCCGATGCCATCATCTCTGTTGAGGGTCAATGCGAAGTCTAAATAACCATCACCATTTAAATCTTTCGGCTCCTCAGTGTTATGGTGGTAAGGCAGCCCTCCCTTGCCTCCGTCTCTGGAAGTATCGATAAACTCCTCGCCAAAAAGCGAGTTAGTGCAGTTATCGTAGGAGCCTAGCTCATTACTACAAAGCAAATACCAGCCTGTCTTTACTGCAAGATTATTTTCTCCTCCGTTGTCTGGAGTTGGCCCTTGATAGCATGCAATAGGTATAAAAATATCTTCGTAACCATCATTGTTAAAGTCACCAAAGGGGAAAGGTGTGTCCCATCTATAAGAATTGTCCTTACAAAAGCTTAGATTTTTTTCCAACTCATCAGCAGTCCAATTTTGACGATCTGAGGCGCTGAAAAAAGAAGCAAGACCAGCTTCTGATACGGAGAAGTAGATCTCGTCAGTATAATGGCTAAGATAAGTAAATTTCCCGCTATATACTTCGTCGCCAATAAGAACTCGAGGCACGGAAAGTGTTGTACCGTCGAAACTAGCCGAGTCGCGAATAGCCTCAATATCACTGGCAGCGGCGTCTGTGAGCTTTAAGCACAGCACCGGACAGTCTTGAGAAATTAAAACAGAAGCATCAGCAGGTATGAACGACAATTGGTACTTGAGATCATTAAATTCTAGGTAGGGAAGCCGCAAAACTTCCCCATCGTAACTTGCGTCATTTAGTTCAACGGCACTAACAGAGCAGCAAAACAATGTCAGGAATAGCGCGTTAAATATTGGTCGACCTCTGCCCATGACTTCTTCCTTACTAAGATTTATTTGAGATATTTGTATTAATTTTCGATCAAAGAGTCAATGCACACGCAGCGTTATAACCTCGACAGCCAAACACCACCCTCCACAGCCCCTGTATCTACTGACCTGCAGAGCTTCTGAATCACCAACTAAGGCCTACCTACAGGGTGGGTGATTCAAGGGTTTTTATAGCGATAAATGACAGCTATACTTAGATATATGATTTCTAAAATAAAAGATTCTCCTATGTAGTAAGGTCTAGACAGAATGTAAGTCTGGACATCCTTAAAATAAGCGAAACGACTTGAGTCGTGCGAACAGCTGCCAATAGTCATATCCACAGCTTTCTACTTGGTTTTATAAAATAGTATTTGACTGGCTTTTATTAGAGGCAGCAACATGCGAAAAATTCAGCACAAACCTAGACGCAAGTTTCTTAAAGATGCGGCAATTATCTCTGGCGCTGCCTCTCTCGGCATGGGAGCTCTCAATGCTCAGACCTCTGCAGTTGCGACACATGAGGTCGACAGTCTGCTTCATCCTAAGCACAATGATCGAGCAAAGGGCTGGCTTCGGTTTATTTGGCAAAAGGCAACTACTCCGGATGATTGGAGCTATAGCTCCAATACTGAGCTCCCCTGGGGAATCAAAATTCCGCGCGAGGAGATCGACTGGTCAGACGATGGCTTAGGCCCTCACCCCTGGTGGGATCAGTACGCCTATCCGCCGATGCAAAGCTACCCTCGTTTCGATCTAGCAGACTCCAGTTATCCGATTCTACTTATGGCAGATCAAACTCCCGCGTGGCGCGAGGTTTATACCCGGATTATGGATGAGTTGGCGACGCGCCACACCTCTTATTGGGCAGCGATAGACTGGAATACATTCATTGGACCTAGCCCTTACCGCGACCAATATGACTATTTCAACGCGCCTGGGTCGCAGCTTTGGCCTGACCGAGTTAGAGGCAACTACGACGCCCCTGGCTGGACTGCGAATGGAGTCGAGCCCTGGGGGTTGCAGGCCGACCCGATCGGCTCTGATGGGAATCTCTTTTTCCGGGGATGGCTGAATCTAGTGCTTTCCATCTACAAATACGTCTCTGGTGACGAAAAATGGGAGCGTCCCTGGGAGATAGCCGGCTACGAGAACGAGCACTTCCAATGGACTCAGCCTCGCATAGTCGAGCACCTGCATAGACAATACACCGAGCATCCAGAAGGCCCCCACTGCGAGAACACAAAGATTTGGCCAATCTGCAATTCAGCAGCCGGACTTGGCATCTATTTATCCGATCAACTCGGTGTGACCAACGCCCACGGCGCCTTTGAGAACTGGATAGAGTTCATGAAAGACAACTATATGAGCATCAATGAGCGCAATGAAATCGATTGGATGACGTTCTATTACGATCCAATCGAAGATTTTAAGGTCAATATGCCGGGTGCGAGCGGCGGTGGAGGCGGTACTGCGTTCTATCTGTTGCCTCAATCTCGGGAGATAGGGACGAAGATCTACGAGGCGCTAGCCAATGCCAGCGGCTGGCGTGATCCGTCGAAAGTAATAACACCTAATCCCTTGGGTCAGGCAATGGCCAAAGCGCTCGGCGACGACAAGGTGTATGAACGCCTCAATGCCGCGGCTGAGCAGAGTCTGGCGCCAACATTCTTTGGCGATCAGGGAGACCGCTTTAGCTGGTGGCCAAACAAAAACGAACCCTATCCTCGGGGCACGACAACCGCGCAACAGATGATAAGCGAGATCGCGGAGGGTAGCTGGCTTGAAGCGTTTCAAGTTAAACATCTCGACAAGTATTCGGCCCCTACCCTAGAAGGCGTAGACTATCCCTCGCTCGGCGTGGAGCAGGCATGGAACGACAAAGAGAACGGCGTGTTGCACCTGCGCACCTACATCGGCGAGCGCGGCGCAGCGGGTCGAAATACTACTTGGAGAATCACTAATCTGCCGAACGCAGCCGAGACCGTAGTTATTAAAAATGGCGAGCGACTCAACAGCGTGCAAGTGCTTGATGCCAACACTATCAGGGTCGAGACTGACATCGGCATGCACCAATACAAAATTCTCACAGGCTATTTTGGACAATCTCTCGCGCGAACTCAGCCAGACCCGATGACTCCGGCAAACGTCGCTGCTGCGACCGCGACACGGAGATCGGCGGAGCAAAATGCTAAAGCGGCGGAAGCCGTGATGGTAAGCGGCTCTGCTAACTGCCCCTGCTGTTCGGGGGCAGCTTAAATCAGGTTCGGTTTTTTGAAGACGCTTCTGATTCGACAATCGATGATTGGCTAATTAGACGCCCAAGGCAATACAGGCTCTGGCAGCTAAATAGTCAATAAAGAAGGCTACACTTGCTGTTAGTAATAGATGGTAAATGGAGCAATGAGCTACACCATCTCTGTAATGACGGCTGTCTAGACGGTGCAGACTCTACTGGGCTACACAGTTCCTATACACACGAAAGTTATACCTAACCAAGATCTACTGTATTAATTCTTGTCTGGACAGCCATTACCGCTTGATGACGGTAATCATTACTTTAACCTACTCAAAAGAGTAGCCCTGCTAGTTTAACCTCTAGTGCTTCAAAAGAGACTGAGATAACAGGGCATACCTGCGATAAATCTAATTCGTTAGTAGTAGCAAAGTTTCTTTATTTCACTTTACCCGTTTCATTACAGTGTAGCGATACGAAGCAATTTTCCCGCCACTCCAATTTTCAGTTCTTGTCTCATAAGTATCATCATCTATTATCTTAAAAAAACTGTTATGAGCATGCGGGTCCAAGTTCACATCCATATTTGTTCCTTTCGAAAACTGAAAATCTATCTCGTTTTCACCTCTACTTCTACGAAAGGTCATAGATGGCTGATTGCCGATCGCACAATAATGTGTGTGTATTAATTCGTTCTTACCATTTTGATGATACATGCTTACCATTTCTGCAGGCGTACCTGCTGCAAACGTTTGCATTACGGAAGAGTTCCCGATTACTTTGAACGAAACCGATGTCGAAGTCGCCTGAGCGTCCTCAATATTTCCTCCGACAGGGACAACGCGCGCCTCTCCTATCCAATCTCCCTTTAAATCAAGCATAGCCTGAAAGGCGTCGTTTGCTTCATATACATCTGCAGCCTGAGCGAAAGTGAAGCATGACATGCAAAAAAGAGCTAAAAACTTATTCATAATTTTATCCTGATTTTTCTGAAAGCAGCATAACTGCGTTATATTACTTAGCTATGATTCTATTTGAGAGTATGGCATATATTTTATTTTTTCAAATGGACTGAATTGACAGAAATAAATATTCATTATATCGAGTCAAACTCACCCTACTCAAAACAGCTCCTCAATAGCCCTCATTCACCCTCCACAGCCCCCGTACCTACTGACCTGCAGAGCTTCTGAATCAACAACTAAGGCCTACCTACAGGGATATTGATTCGAGGGTTTTTGTTGCCCTCAATAGTTTTCTCTGTTGCCGTGTATGTAGTAAATATTGCTAATGCAATTGATTTGTGGTTAGGTAAGTTTCACGCTTGTAAAACAAAGATGAAAGGGACAGATAATATGAGAAATTTACTATTTGGTTTTGTATTTCTAACATTTTCAAACTTCGCAATTGCAGATCATCACGCCCTTAACTTGGAGGCGAGGCAAGCGCGTTCTGAGGCGGATATTACATCTATTCAACTTGGTGAGGACATAAGTATTATTACTGCCGAGGGTACTTCAGGGGAGTATGGTAAAGGGTATATCACTTATCACTTAACATATAACAGAGATGGTTCTGGGGGTTCTTTCACCATGGAGGGCAGAGGTTATGTCGACGTTAATACGATTTTCTCTGGATCTGGTGCGGGAAAGTGGGTTAGAGACGGTCACTTAGTCAAGTTGACTGGAGTAACAACAGTATCGGATGGTTCTCAAAACCTAGATGTCATCGTTGTCGATCCGCTAAATCGAACAATGATAATCGATTCATACATACTAGTAGACTGAGTTTCAAAATCGGCGGTTCATTTAGGCATTAGATGAACTGCCGATTATTGTGCTGTATAAACGACTGACCAAGCCTATTTTTTATCTCAATCAATCCTATCTCTCGCTAGCCCAAACCTGTCTCATCAACCCCCGTATCTACTGGGCTACAGCACTGCTTGAATCAGTAACTAAGGCTACCCTACAGGGTAGCTGATTCATGTGGTTTATTTCGCGCAATAAACGACTGACTTACTCTGTTGTAACAGCAGCCTAAATCATCCCTCGATCGACTAAGACTAAACATTATAGATCAATATCTACCGAGCTTAAGACCTTCAGGAAATGATTCATTGCGGGATGGTCTTCGTTAGCGGCAATAGCATGCCCTCTGCTAGTGCGTAGGTGATAGGTGTTGTTCTTTTTTTGGGCGCTTTGGTAAATGGTTCCCATATTTTTATCGCAATACGGATGAATAAAACCCTTTAAATCAGTTATTAAGTGGCTCCTAAAATACTTGGCATGTTCTTCGCATTGTTTAAAACATAACAGAGAGGGATAGCTCGTAAGTCTGGGCTTAAAACTCAACGGAGAGGCGTTATAGCAACCCAACCTTTATTTCTATTTTGGAGTTTTTAATATGTCACTAATGACAAGCAAACTATATACATTCAAGGTCTCACTCATTCTAGGAGCGATGGCTCTAACAACTGGTCACGCGAGTGCCGCTCCTTCGCTCACAATTTTCGATGGATTTGTTGGTTACGACTCCGTTATCGCTTCGAAGCTAGATGAGGCGAAGGCCGAAGTGCAATCGGCAATCTCGAGCAAGGCTGCGTCAGGTGACCTCAACAACATGTGCGTGATATATGCTTTGAGCGATGAATATCTCGCAGCAGAATCAGCATGTTCGAACGCAGTAGCCATGGCCAAGAAAGAGAACGTATCGAGGAGCACGCTTAAAACTATGAAAAGCAACTTAGGAATTGTGGTGCAAAGGCTAGAAATGTCTTCGAGCGCCGCAGACTAGGAGATATGCGTAAACCTCCCAAGTCTAAGATTCTAAAATATGGATCTAGTTTTTAACCGGTAGGCAGCTCACAGAATATTGGATGAGCTGCCTACCCTCCGCTGTATAAACGACTGGCTAAGTCCCATTTGGGCTATAGCTTTGAGTCTGCGGCGTGACCCGTCACTTAAATATTGCCTCTAGAAGTCAACGATGTGTGTATCTATATTGCTCCCTAATTATCACCCCAACCAACACACCCCTCGATAGCCCAACACAACCCACCAAAGCCCATGTACTTACTGGGCTACAGGGCTTGTGAATCAGCAACTAAGGCTTACCTACAGGGTAGGTGATTCTGCGGTTTTATAGCGTGAGATTGATAGCTTTTTAACTCCTGTTACTTGAGCGGCATAACGCTGATTCGACGCGGTTATCGCATTTTCGTCCCAAGTGTTTTGTAGCGAAATTGTCATATCAACTCCCTTTACTCGCTGCTCTGTTGTGCTAGCCTATTCTCTGATACGAGGTTTTTGTAGTTTGTATTGTTAGTCCACAGTTACGCTAACGTTATGCTAATCAAATTAATAGTAATTAAAATGGTGTCTACAATGAAATTCTTAACAGGATTGATTCTTTTAGTTTTAGCTTCAACTAGTGCTTTTGCAGATCATCACGCCCTTAACTTGGAGGCGAGACAACCGCGTTCTGAGTTGGAAATTACGTCTATTCAACTCGGCGAGGATTTAAGTGTCATCACTGCAGAGGGCGCTTCTGGCGAGTACGGAAAGGTCTACATCACCTACTACCTGTCATATGACAGAGATGGCTCTGGTGGCTCGTACACAATGCAAGGCCGAGGCTATGTCGATGCTAATACATTGTTCTCTGGATCGGGCGCAGGTAGGTGGTTTAGAGACGGCCACTTGGTCAAGATGAGCGGAGTTGTATCAATATCAGGTGGACCACAAAATCTTGATGTCATTGTTGTTGATCCACTTAACCGCACGCTCACTGCTGATGTTTACGGGTTGAGTAACTAGCGCCTAAGTAAATTGGGCAGCTCAACTTATCTGGGCTGCCTGTTTTTACGTTGCACGAACGACTGACTCACTCCCATAGCCTCCGCAATCTTACGTTGGCTAACACCGTTGCTCAGCATCTCATCAATCCTTACTAGATCGTCCTTACTCAGCTCCTTAGCTTTTTTGGCTTTAGCAGTCCTTTGCTTTGCTCGTTTCCACTTCTCCTCTGTATCCAACACCGGTCCTAACGTATCTATGTAGCAACCAATGTCTGGATGACAGCTGCTGTGACCTAACCAGGTAAAGCCATACTTCCTGTTTATGTTATGTGGGTCACCGTCAATAAAGACTTTCTCGGCGGACTTGTCTCCTGCAATCACAGTGGCTACACCGTACTCAGATTTTACCAGTGCAACAGGTTTGTTCTTAACGTAGTCTTTAACTAGGATGTATTCCTTCATGGCGTGCTCCAGAGCTAAAACGCAGACAGCAGAAAGCCCACAGAGTTACACCGTGTGTTAGAGATGCTGACGCGTTAGTGAGATTGAAGTATGGAAGTGACGGAGATAGAGCAGTAGTGCTTATGCTCTAAACTGTACAGTTAATGTAGCACAATTTGCAATAAAAGTCAATAAAAACAAGTAACTAAGTGTTACTAATGATTTCGCCGCACACTGGCATAAACATAATTTATTCTTGGTCTAAGTACTCTATCAGCGAAACTTCTCGATGATTCATTAGCACCGTTAACAGGGGATACATCATGATTACAAATCACTTTAAAGTTATTGCGATCATTACATGGCTGTTGAGTTCGCACGCAAATTCTCAAGACTCCAATTCAGGACCAGATACTCAATTTTACACATATACCAACTTCTCTATTGAAACTTCCGAAAGCATGTCAGCTGACGATATTCAAGCGGCTATCGACTTAGTTGCTGCAGAAGCAGGTGGTTCGGTCTATGCGATTTGGAACTCGTTTGGTCTTGCGGAGGACGCGCCCTTTAATGGCTTAGAAGAAAATGACTTTATTGCTATGTTGTCATTTGACAGCGGTTCAACGTCAACTGCCGATAGAGTCGACTCCTTATTTAGAGAAAGCACCCGAATTGTTGGGCCTGTCACTAAGCTATACCACGCAGTGGACCTTCGTGTTTCGGGTCCAGTATCAACGCCTAAGGGATTCTATGTGCATCGCGATGAGCACTATCCTGTTGACGCAATGAACACAGCTGTTTCACTAAGTCAGAGAGCATGGACGACTTGGGAAGATTACTGGCAAGTAAAGGTCGTTGGATTATTCCGTCAGGTGGATGAGGATCAGGGCGTAGCTAAGTTGAACCGAATAGTTTGGTATCCGAGTTATGAAGTATGGCAGTCAACGCGTAATAATACTGACGCGCAATCCAGAGATAGATTTCGGGAAAGAAGACAGCTTTTAATTGAAGGAAGTGGTGTCGCTGTTGCAACAAACAGGCTCTAAGATGGCCAATAAAGATGCAATAGCAGATCTGCTCATCAACGCAGGTGAGCCTGACAAGGACTCATCAACAGCTTTGATGGCCTAAAAGGCTCGAGCCTTGGAACCTCGTCAGACGCTTTTCTAGGCCTTCTGGACGACCTTACCAGTAGGGCAACACAGTCTAACAAGAAAGAAGTACAAGACGCTCACAGACGCTGCATTATGCATGTGCTTAACTCACTTATCCAATGCATGTTTAGGTTTGAATGGCTTGCTTTGCCAACTAACGCATCAAACTTCGTGGATGGTGAATACCTAAACCGACATGGTTTTAGTCGACGGCGTATGCAGCGGATCGTGGATACTCTTTGTAACGAGGACATTATGTACCTTGGTCGTAAAGGCTTTAGAGACTTAAGGCCTAACGAGACATCTAAAGCGTCTCAGTACTACCCTACAATCAAGTTTATCAAGCTATTTAGCTCATCGCTTTATTCTACCTATGGTGACTTTAGTGATTATGAGCCACTTAAATTTGACCGGTTTGAAGCTGTTGATATGCCCTCAGCAACGACACAGAAAGAGTAGCAACGAATATTAACGCGGTACAACGAATTCATGAGCGACCATACATGGGCAATGAAGAACCCCAGTAGTCGAAGCCTAAAGGATTTTGCAGGCAGAGGCGGCCGTATAAACAATTACTACCAAAACCTTGTCAATAGACGCATTCCTTTACGGACTAGCACGCTTATTGACGGCGAAGCGATAGTAGAACCTGACTTCTCTTGTAACCATCTGCGGATGGCTTCTTACATCGTTGGAGAGGAACTACCAAAAGATCCTTACAGTGATATTGCAAAAGAAACAGGTTTATCCAGAGACAAGATTAGAACAGTTATTACTAAATGTTTCGGCGCAGTATCCTCACAAGGTGCTAAAGGTAACCTTATCCAAAAAGCCCATTCAGATAGAAAGCAGCCAATGAGTGCTGCGGACTTCAGAGAAATACTATCCTCTGTAGAACATAACTACCCGTGGGTCACCAAAGAAAAGCTCTTCTTCAACGACGTTGGAACACGGATGCAGTGGCTAGAAGGTGAAATAGCGTTAAAGATGCTGCAATGGGCAACAGAAGAACAAATACCATTACTTGCAGTACACGATGCTTTTGCCGTTAGAGACATTGATGGCACTAAAACCAACACAAGGATGCTAGAGGTGTGGAAAGAGGTAGTAGAAAAAGCTAAGAATGGTCGTTTCTTAGAAGCTACACAGTATACAGTTGCTATAGTTCAAGAGCGTAAGAAGGCTCTTAAGGCGCTGAAGGCTTAAGAGACTCTGCAGGTGCTTTAGCACTAGCATGTACACTTACCGCTGTAGCAGTCACACAAGACAACGCAGACTGGGCTAAAGAAGCTATGCTGCGAGCATGGTTTGAACATGCTAACACTGGTGGTGGAGTAGCTCGGTCTAGAGTTAAGGTGGATTTTCCTGAATTGGCCTAAATTGTATCTGCGCAGGTACGGTGACAATTTCCACAGCCCTGAACCGCCCCGGGGGTGTAATTAGGACCGCCCTTGCTAGTTTTGCGGATTCTGATAGCCTGCTGAGACAGGGTTACGGAAAAAGTTACGGAAACTATAGCGATCCTGCCGTGGAAGCGCCTGTTTACATGCCCTACAGGCCAGTGTTTATGCTAGGTTGTTGCCTCTTCTGGGCACCATCACTTCTGTAACTCCCCAAAAGACGCTGTATATATAGGCATTTCAGCCCTATCAAATCCCCGCGAAACTCATTTGTAGGTAAAAATGTAGATAAAAGCAAGGCCGGCCTTTCTATCAACCCCGTGGGTCTGTTTTGCCCTCTGCAGATTGTCACCGTACCTGCGCAGACATTTAATAGGCTGATTTCAACCTTCAAGGGACAGGTCGCTCTAGTTAGCCTCAGACGAGTCCTTTAGGTGCAGTCTGAGTGTCTAAGTAACGCCAACTAAATTAATTCAAATCAACCTAAACGCGCCACTTGTCAAAATGAACTTGAATAAGCTCAATGAGTGTTCCGTCTGGGTCGATACAGACTGCAATTTCTGCCATACCATCTTTTGCAGTCATAGGTGGGCTAATGAAATCGACGCCAAGGTTTGTTAGCTTGTTGTAATCTGCCTCTAAATTCGCAGTCGCGAGGCACATACGTACTAAGCCTAAATTAGTGTTGTTCAATGGAGTTGATGGAGGCATGTCATTGAGCTGCGTCAAATCCAATTTTGGATAGCCATTATCCAACTGCATGATACACGCTCGACCGAGGGTTTCTTGGGGTAACCCTAAAGCGGTGCGGCTACCTTCATCGATTAAATTAGATTTTGTCTCCACTGTTAATCCAATGTACGGGATAGAAGGTATATAAACGCCAAAACCTAACTTCTCATAGAACTTAATAGAAGCATCAAGGTCACTAACATTGATGTTTATGTGCCCCCATCTTAGTTTCGTCGATTGCTCATCTGACGCGGCTTCATCATTGCTCTGCGCGGATGCAGTAAACTGTGCTAGAAACGGACTGACAGCTAACAACTGCAATAATTTTCGACGTAAATTCATACTTAGTTAACCTCAATTAAAGAATTTAAACATAGCACTAATTTATACAAATATCCCTGCCAAAACAAACAAGGGCGGGGGTCTTTGGGTGGCGTTGGAGATTGTTGCCGTACCTGCGCAGACACTCAACAGGCCAAATCAGAAAAGTCCACTTTAACCCTCGATCTAGCTACTCCATCACCAGAGTTAGCATGCTCAAACCATGCACGCAGCATAGCTTCCTTAGCCCAGTCAGCATTGTCTTGCGTGACTGCTACAGCATTATGAACAGATAGGGCTACGGCGGTTGTTGGGGCGCTAAAAATAGTGTGGCGCAAACACACGCAAGTTGTCCGTAGAGATTTCTAGTATGACCGGCAGCAGAGAAGAAGTAACAAGCACTATAGATGTGGCTCAAAAAAAATACGGTGACTGGATGTTAATACGTAAACTTATTGAGAGGACTGTGGAAGACCGTATCTACATTCTTTCGGCAATTTCTCTCTTATCAACTCAAGCAACTCGCTAGATATACTCGTTTCTCGGTCCTCGAGGATTACACGTCCTTCGCAAAACGCATACTGCGTAGCAGCGTACTCAAGTTTATCTCTCCAGACATTTTCCTCCATAAGCCCGAGGTTATACTGTAAATAGTCATTATCTAAGATGTATAGAACGAGGTGTCCAAGGTTAATGTTGGGGTGGAAGTCGTAAGCGTCAGTTCCATACAGCCTACTGCCGCTTCCCCATTGAAATTTAGATTCTGTCCAAGTATTGACCATCTGAGTAAACATCTCAGTTCTCGACGTGTTCTGCGCCGCCAGCGCAATCCGCTGGGATTGTCTCATTTCCAATCCTACAAAAATGAGTGAGCCGATAACACCAATCACGCCAAGGAAATTGATGACTCCAGCGAATGATATTTCTACAGGTATTTTTGATGACATTCTGGTTTCCACTATTTCGCGCATGCATCTAGAGGCGTTCAAAATTCAATCTATTTTAATTAACTACTCAACTGTAACAAAGAATAGCCCACTTTAACCCGCGACCTAGCCGCAGAACCACCAGAATTAGCATGTTCAAACCATGCCCGCAGCATCGCTTCCTTGGCCCAGTCAGCGTTGTCTTGCGTGACTGCTATAGCGCTGAGTGTACATGCTAGTGCTAAAGCACCTGCAGAGTCTCTTAA
>Ga0228634_1001017_pt1 | contig 17652 bp, 13 predicted proteins | sample 42DmetaG_FD_190063 | JGI IMG/M metagenome (GOLD analysis project Ga0228634, IMG submission 190063) | Seawater microbial communities from Monterey Bay, California, United States - 42D | ecosystem: Environmental > Aquatic > Marine > Coastal | place: USA: California | collected 2016-09-27 | reverse complement strand
AGTGTCGACCACTTCCATGACATTGCGGCACTGAGAATTAAAATATTTGTCATTGAACAAAACTGCCCTTATCAGGAACTAGATGGAAAGGATAAAGATGCCTTTCATCTATATTACATCAATCAAAACAATGAAGTGGTGGCAGCAACTAGAATATTACCTCAAGGAATTTCCTATGATGAAGTATCTATTGGCAGAGTTGTTGTAGACGAATCCTATAGAGGGACAGGGTTAGGACATGAAATAATGAAACAATCAATGCTTTTTATTAAAGAACAATATGGAGATGTGGATGTGCGCCTATCCGCTCAAAAACATCTCGAAAACTATTACGGAAGACATGACTTTCGGTCTACGGGTAAAGAGTACCTTGAAGATGGTATTCCTCATGTCGAAATGCTTTATAAATTTTAAATCAATTATGAAAAGAACGCTCAATACTACAATACTTTATACTTTCTTATTTTGTTTTTCATGGGGACAAAAATCTACCATTGATTTATCGTATATGGATAAAGAAATCAAGGCAACAGATGACTTTTTCATGTTTTCAAATGGTACATGGATTAAGAACAATGAAATACCTGCATCAGAATCACGCTGGGGTAGCTTTAACGAACTTGATAAGGCCAATAAAATAAAACTAAAAGCAATTCTAAACGGTTTTGAAAAAATGAATGCAGATAAGGGTAGTGATGCACAACTTCTTGGTGATTTTTATAGCTCTTACATGAATATGTCGCAACGGAATAAAAAGGGGTTTACTGAAGTGCAAATATATCTAGATGCTATTGCTGCAGTAAAAAACACACAGGATCTTGTTTCTTTAATGGCAACATTTAAAAAAATAGGACTTGGATCCTTATTTGGTTTTGGTGTAGGACAAGATTTAAAAAATGTAGAAACTAATATTTATTATTTAAGTCAAGGAGGAATAGGATTGCCGAATAAGGAATATTATACTGAAGCTGGCAAAAAAGAAATACTGGGTAAGTATCAAGAATTCATTTCAGAAATGTTCTCCTATTATACTGGTTCACAAAGTGAAGCAATTGCCGAGAACTTGGTCTTATTAGAAACAGCACTTGCAAAAAACATGTATGCACCCGCTGAGTTGAGAATACCCGAAAACACATATAATAAAAAGAGTTTTTCAGAAGTTTGTAAAAGTATGGCTCCTTTTGATTTTAACACCTACATAAAAACACTTGAAATAACAAAACCAGATTCAATTATAGTAGGTACGCCTCAGTTTTTTTCGAACTTGAATGTTCTTTTTTCAGACTTTACACTCGATACCTGGAAAAACTATTTACGTTGGAATTTAATGAGAGACGCGGCTCCTTATTTAAATCAAGATCTTGTTGATCTCAACTTTGGTTTTTACGGAAAGGTATTAAGCGGAAAAAAGGAGCTCAAAGACATTCAGGATAGAGCGATTGAAGAAATTACTGGATCAGTACTGGCTGATGTATTAGGCAAAGCTTTTGTTAAAGTCCATTTTAGTCCAGCGGCAAAGGCCAAAGTTAATTCCATGGTAGACAACCTTCTGAGTGTATTTAGAGGCAGAATAGACCAACTCGATTGGATGAGTGATGTTACTAAAAAAGAGGCCTTGATTAAACTGAATGCAATCGGCAGAAAACTCGGTTATCCGGATGTTTGGGAGGATTATTCAAGCTTAAACATCTCCAAAACTTCGTACTTCGAAAATATAATCACATTAAATAAATATGCTATTGCTGACAATTTTGCCGACATTAATAAACCTGTTGATAAAGAAGAATGGGGAATGCCTGCACATATGGTCAATGCATACTACCACCCATTGCTAAATGAAATTGCATTTCCAGCAGGAATTATGCAGCCTCCATTTTTTAATGAACATGCTGAGGATGCAGTTAACTATGGTAGAATTGGCATGGTGATTGGCCATGAGTTCACACATGGGTTTGATGACATGGGTTCGAAGTTTGCTGCTGATGGTTCTTTCAGAAACTGGTGGACAGCAGAAGACAGGGAATTATTTGAAGAAAAAACAGAAACTTTGGGTGCCACATACTCGCAATTTTGCCCAATTACTGATAACTGCGTGAATCCTGATCTTACTATGGGTGAAAACATCGCAGACCTTGGAGGTTTGACAATGGCATATCATGCTTATACAATGACTGATGAGTTTAAACAAAATACTTCGAGAGATGGGTATACTCCGGCTCAACGATTTTTTATATCGTACGCTCAATTATGGAAAATCAAGTATACAGATGCGGAGATGAAAAATAGAATTGCCAATGACCCCCATTCTCCTGGAATGTATCGCGTGAATGGACCATTAATGAACTGCCCTGAATTTTTTGAAGCATTTAAGGTCGAGGAATCAGATCCCATGCGTAATAAAGAAGGTGCAGTATCAAAGATTTGGTAATCATCGAATTACAACGATGACAAGAAGCTTGTTCTAAGGATTTTTTGCTGTGTGCCTTGTTGCATGTCTTTTATTGTAATTGAATTTGAAGCACGTTCGTCTTCCCCTATCATTATTACAAATTTTGCATTCCTAGCATCGGCATATTTAAACTGCTTTTGAATCTTAACATTGTTCGGATAGATCTCGCAATCATGCCCCTTAGCTCTAATACTCTTGGCTAAATCGAGGCTTGATATCGTATCTTCACCTCCAAAATTCAATATTAGAAAGGAAATACTACTTGATGTAGAATCAGGAAATAAATTAAGTTCATTCAAAACGTCATAAATACGATCGGCTCCAAAAGAAATTCCTATACCTGAAACATCCTTCAGGCCAAATTGTGCCGTAAGGTCGTCATAACGACCACCTCCACAAATACTTCCCATTTTTACATGGTCCGCTGAAACCTCAAATATTGCACCCGTATAATAATTCAAGCCTCTTGCTAAGGTAATGTCAAATTCTAACCGTCCATTTTCGAGGCCCAACCTTTCAACTTGAGTTAAAACGGTTTTTAACTCCTCAACACCGTCCATTCCGATTTTCGAATCTTTCAAGAAAACAGAAATTAATTCAACTTTTTCATCATTAGAACCTTTAAAAGACAAGAGCGGTTCAAGTTTATCAATTGCCGCTTTGGGAACTTCTTTATCATTCAATTCTTTAAGAACACCGTCAGTGCCAATTTTATCGAGCTTATCAATTGCAGTAACTATCGTAACTAAAAAGGCCTCTGCTCCACTTTTTTCAGCAATGCCAGAAAGTATTTTACGGTTGTTGATTTTTATAGCAAAACCTGGAAGTTTTAAATCAGTGAGCACTTCATCAAAAATCTGAATACATTCCAGCTCATATAGTAGAGAGCTACTTCCTACAACATCAATATCACACTGAGTGAATTCTTGATAGCGTCCATGCTGCGGTCTATCTGAACGCCATACGGGTTGAATTTGATAACGTTTAAAAGGAAAGGATAGCTCATTTTGATGTTGTGCAACAAATCGAGCAAAAGGAACCGTTAGGTCATAACGCAATGCTTTTTCAGATAAAGAATTAGAAAATTTAGAAAGCTCATTGTTTTCCAAGGCCGATATATCTGCTTTTTTTACTTTTTCTCCTGAATTTAAAATTCGAAAAATCAAACGATCTCCTTCATCCCCATACTTACCCATTAATGTTGATGTTAACTCAAAGCTTGGGGTTTCGATAGGCTCATAACCATATTTTATGAACACCCTTCTCATAACATCAAAAATGTAAGTGCGTTTTTTGACATCAGCCGGGAGAAAATCCCTAGTACCTTTAGAAATTCTAGGTTTATTTGACATTAGTTATTGTTTTCTTGAAGATACATTTGGTAGACCATACCGTCAGAGAGTCCTACTTTAGGAACATGAATCAATTTTGATTTAAAATTCGCTAAGATATTCGTGTAAATATCTAAAGCAGGAACAATGACATCCGCTCGATCGGGACGCAATTGAAATCTTTTCATTCTTTCACTCAAATTAAGAGATTCAAGTTCATTTTTAAGACGTGTGAGCTCTTCAATAGTCGCCGCATCATTAGGGCCATGAGCTAGTAATTTGTGTGCTTTATTTATATTTCCACCAGTACCAAAAATACGGTACTCTTCAAATGGCAAAAGATAATCAGAAATCCATGCGGTAATTTCACCCCAAACCTCAGGGTTTATTTTATCTCTCAGCATCCGTAAAGTTCCAACTTTAAAAGATTTAGAACCGACCTGTTCGCCCTTTTTAAATATATTTATTTCTGTAGAGCCACCTCCAACATCAATAACTACGAACGGACGACCTTTGTCAAAGTCTAAAAGCATAAAAGTTCCTAAAATCACATTGGCTTCCTCAGCCCCCGATATAATATCAAGATTAATACCAGTTGCACTTTTTATATCAGTTACTATTTGCTCTGCATTTTCAGCTTCGCGCATGGCAGAAGTTGCATAAGCTTTCAATTCATTAACCTCAAAAATATCAGTAATGATTTCAAAAGCCTTCATTGTATTTATTAGGTTGAGCTTCTTCTTAACATCAATTCTACCCAAAGAAAAAACGTCATCTCCCAGTCGTAGAGGTATCCTTGTATAAGAAATCTTTTTCACAAAAGACCTTCCCGAATCATGAACAACCTCACCTATTAACAAACGGGCAGCGTTCGTTCCAATATCAATAGCTCCATATTTCATAGTTACAAAATTAAAAATCTATTTAATGTACGAATTGCTATTGCCGTGATTTGTGTTTTTTGTTCCTTTGTAAAATGAAAAAAATCAACTTTTCATTTACCAATAATGAGCAACCTAAAAAAGGAAGTGTGCTCATTTCTGATCCCTTCTTAAACGATCCGTATTTCGGACGTTCTGTTGTCGTACTTTGCGAACATAATGAAGATGGTACTTTTGGATTTGTATTGAACAACTATACAGAGATTGACCTACATAAAATTGATTCTAATTTTCCTGACATCAATGCAAAAATTGGTTTTGGGGGGCCTGTTTCTAAAGATAGCTTGTTCTTTATTCATTCCTTGGGTGCAAAAGTTGACAATTGCTTGAGAATTCAAAAAGAACTTTACTACGGTGGTGATTTTGATCAGATATGCGCCATTCTCAAAGAAAATCCAAAAACAAAAAATAAAATTAGATTTTTCATTGGTTATTCCGGTTGGGACAAAGAACAGCTAGATTCTGAATTAGAAGAAAATTCTTGGATAACTGTAAACAACGTAAATCATGAGCTTATTCTTGACACAAATCTTGATGATTTATGGAAGACTACTTTAGAAATGCAGCAAGGTAAATTCAAGATGATCTCAAAGTTCCCAAACAATCCAAATGACAATTAAAGATTGTACTAATTTATTTTTTTAGTATTTGCCTCGAATCTCTTTATTATTATAAAGAAATCACTATCTTTGCACTCTGAAAATGGTCACACTCCTTTAATTACGTGATCTTTATAAATTCTTTCAAGGTTTGAGGAGACTTGAAATACAAATGTTTAAAGCCCCATGGCAACAACAAAAACAACGCAGGGAACTGCAGATTTTGACTGGGAAGCTCTTCAATTAGATGGGTACAGTCAAGTAGAAAGGTCAGAAATGTCTGACGTTTATGAAAAAACCTTAACGTCAATAAACGAAAAAGAGGTTATCCAAGGTACGGTCGTACATCTCACTAAAAAAGAAGTAATCATTAACATCGGATACAAATCTGAGGGTGTTATTGCTGCAAATGAGTTTCGTTACAATGCGGATCTTAAAGTTGGTGATGTAGTTGACGTGTATGTTGAATGTAGAGAAGACAAAACAGGACAACTTATTGTTTCTCACAAAACAGCAAGAATGCACAGTGCGTGGATTCGTGTTAATGAAGTATTAAAAACTGGAGAAGTTATTACAGGTCACGTAAAGTGTAGAACTAAAGGTGGATTAATCGTGGATGTATTCGGTATCGAAGCATTCTTACCTGGTTCGCAAATTGATGTTAAGCCAATCCGTGATTATGATGTATATGTTGGAAAGAACATGGAATTCAAAGTTGTTAAGATCAATGAAGAATTCAGAAACGTTGTTGTTTCTCACAAAGCGCTCATCGAAGCAGAACTAGAAGAACAAAAGAAACAAATCATTTCTGGTCTTGAAAAAGGACAAGTTCTTGAAGGTATCGTCAAAAACATTACCTCTTATGGTGTATTCATCGATTTAGGTGGTGTTGATGGATTGATTCACATTACAGATCTCTCTTGGGGTCGTGTTTCGCATCCTGAAGAAATGTTAGAACTTGATTCTAAAATCAATGTAGTTATTCTTGATTTTGATGATGAGAAGAAAAGAATTGCACTTGGATTAAAGCAACTACAACCGCATCCTTGGGATTCATTAGATGCTGAGTTAGCTGTTGGAGATAAAGTAACTGGTAAAGTAGTCGTGATGGCTGATTACGGTGCATTTATTGAAATTGCTGCAGGTGTTGAAGGCTTGATTCACGTTTCAGAAATGAGCTGGTCTCAACATTTACGTTCTGCACAAGATTTCATGAAAATTGGAGACTCAGTTGAGGCTGTTGTTTTAACGCTCGATCGTGAAGAAAGAAAGATGTCTCTTGGTATCAAACAATTAATGCCAGATCCATGGAGTAATATCGATACTAAATATGCAGTCAATACGCAACATACAGCGAAAGTTAGAAACTTTACAAACTTTGGTGTATTTGTAGAATTGGAGGAAGGTGTTGATGGATTAATCCATATTTCAGACCTTTCATGGCAAAAGAAAATCAAGCATCCATCTGAATTCTGCAAGACAGGAGAAGCTATGGAGGTAATTGTACTTGAAATAGATCAGGAAAACCGAAGAATTTCTTTAGGACACAAACAGCTTGAGGAAAATCCATGGGAAGTATTTGAAGCGACATTCGCGGAAGGAACTGTTCATAACGGTACCATAATTGAAATGAAGGACAAATCAGGAATCGTTTCTTTACCTTACGGTTTAGAAGGGATCTGCCCAGCAAAACACCTAAAGAAAGCAGATGGAAACAATGCTGGCGTTGAAGAAGTACTTGATTTTAAGGTTATTGAATTTAACAGAGATGCACGTAAAATCGTTGTTTCGCACATCAGAACACACGAAGAGCATGCTGAACCTGCAACATCTTCTAGACCATCTAGAAAATCAAATGCAAACAATCTCAATGCAATTAATAAAAATGCAGAAAAATCTACACTTGGAGATCTTGATGCATTAGCTGAGTTGAAAGAAAAAATGGACAAGAAGAAATAAGTCTTGATCTAAATATTGTGAAAAGGGGAGCCTCTCCCCTTTTTTTTATGTCTTTTTTTTGGAAGTGTTGAAAAGAGATGAAAACCATTTCCGGTTATTGGAAAACCAAATGAATTTATATTGTAAATTTGTCCTTTGCTATGAGTGAAAGTACACTACAAGAGACTGTCAAAGGAATCTTTTCTGCTTATTTAGAAAAGAATGGACATCGGAAGACCCCAGAGCGTTTCGCCATATTGGATGAGATATATGCACATGACGGTCATTTCGATATCGAATCACTCTACCTTAAAATGAAGAATCACAATTACAGAGTTTCTCGAGCTACTCTATACAATACAATTGAACTTTTGTTGGCATGTAATCTAGTTAGCAAGCATCAATTTGGAAAAAATATTGCACAATTTGAAAAAGCACATGGTTCAAAACAGCACGATCATGTTATATGTACGGATACCGGAGAGGTCCTTGAATTTTGCGATCCGAGAATACAGCAAATTAAAAGTACTATTGAGTCTCTGTTTGATATGACAATACAACACCATTCCTTATATTTTTATGGAACAAAAAATAAAAAATCTAAAGAATGAATTTAAAGGTCACATCTATCACTTTGGACAATTGTTTAGTTTTTCAGCTTCAAGGCAAAATTCTTTCTGAAGCTGACGCAGAAATTTTAAAAGATTCCTTAGCTACATTAACTATTCATAATGTAATTTTTGACATGCAAGCACTCACGCACATAAATTCAACAGGTATAGCAGTATTTGTAAAAACGATGACAAAATGCCGTATCCAAAATGGAGATTTACTCATGTGCGCACCAAACAAATTAATTTCAACATTATTCAAAATCACAAAAATGAATGATGTTTTTTCTATGTATGATTCAGTAGAATCTGCAGCAAACTATTTTAAGTAAAATATAATGAATGTAGATGTATTATTAGGTCTTCAATGGGGAGATGAAGGTAAGGGTAAAATTGTTGACGTTATGACACCCAACTACGACATTATTGCAAGGTTTCAAGGAGGGCCTAATGCAGGGCACACTCTTGAATTTGAAGGCATTAAGCACGTATTGCATACCATCCCATCTGGTATATTCCATCCTGAAGTTGTGAATTTAATTGGCAATGGTGTTGTAATTGACCCTGTAATATTTAAAGACGAACTGGACAAATTAGCACCATATAATGTTGAATATAAGTCACGTTTACTTATATCTAAAAAGGCCCATCTCATACTCCCGACGCATAAACTTTTAGATGCGGCATCAGAGATGGCAAAAGGAAAAAATAAAATTGGATCTACATTGAAAGGTATTGGGCCAACTTACATGGATAAAACCGGCCGTAATGGTTTACGTGTTGGCGATATACTTTCGAAGAATTTTGAGCAAAAATATAAAGCACTTGTTGATAAACATAAAAACATCTTAAGTCACTATAAAGAATTTTCATATGAATTAGATGAATTAGAGCGTTCATGGTTTGAAGGAATAGAGACGATGAAAACACTCGAATTTGTGGATAGTGAAATATATATTGATGAAGCCGTTAAAAGCGGAAAAAAAGTTTTAGCAGAAGGGGCTCAAGGCACTATGCTTGATATAGACTTTGGAACTTATCCCTTCGTAACATCTTCAAACACCATTACAGCAGGGACCTGTACTGGTCTTGGTGTCCCCCCGACTAAGATCGGTAAGGTGATTGGGATTTTTAAGGCATATTGCACTAGAGTTGGGAGTGGTCCCTTCCCTACTGAGCTATTTGATCAAGATGGCAAAGACATGGGGAAAGAAGGACACGAGTTCGGTGCTACAACAGGACGTCCAAGACGATGTGGTTGGATTGACCTCGTTCAACTCAAATATTCAATTATGGTTAATGGTGTTAGTGAGTTGTGCATGATGAAAGGAGATGTACTGAGCATTTTTGATGAAATCAAAGCTTGCACAAAATATATTATTGAAGGTCAAGAAGTAACACACTTTCCTTTTGATATTAATGACCATGAAATTGAACCAGTATATGAATCTATTCCAGGTTGGAGAAAAGATCTTACCAAATTAGAAGGAATGGAAGACGCTCCTGATGCCTTTAAATCATATGTAGATTATCTCGAAAAACAATTAAATGTTCCCATTCACGTTGTATCAGTCGGGCCTGACAGAAAACAAACGTTAGATAACACAAAATGATTTTGAAAAAGCACTTATTAAATTATGCGCTTTTACTAAGCGCATTTTTTTTGAGTAACACTTTTAGTGCTCAAGAAGTACTAAAGTTATTGCCAGGATCAAAAAAAGCACACTATTTTGAAGAAAATGATCTACTAAAATTAGCAGGCGATGTGAATTTTGAATATCAAGAAAACACTATGTTTTGTGATAGTGCTTACTACTTTGAAGATGCTCAAATCGTCCGAGCTTATGGAAATGTTCATATTATAAAAGAGACCTTAAATATATTCTGTGACTCTGCATATTTCAATGGTATCGAAGATAAATCAAAACTTTGGGGACGGGTAAAAATGAGAGATGGTGACTATAAACTCACCACGGATAGTATTGATTATGATTCAAAATCAGGTAGAGCAACATATAGATGTTTCGGAAGCATTCAGAAAATGAATTCCAATGAACGTATAACAAGTAACGTAGGTTATTTCTACCCAGACACAAAAGACTATCACTTTGTGGATAGTGTCCGTTATCAAAATGATAACTTACGCATGGAGACCGATACATTGCGTTTTAATTATGCCACAAAAAAAAGTTATTTCTTTGGTAAAACATTCATAACAAAAGATAGTATTGATATTGAATCCAACTTTGGATGGTATCATACTAAGAATAACCAAGGTTACCTGCATGGAAACGCCATGCTAAAAGATCCAAAAAAGATTTTATACGCTGATACTATTTTTTATAACGACAGTCTTCAGAAAATTGAAGCCAAACAAAACATCCATTTTTCAGAAAAAGAAAAAAAACTCCGAATACAATCTAATTATCTCCTCAAGGATGAATCTACCGATGAAACTTTTGTTTCGGACTGTGTTATTGCTGAAGTGATCCAGGAAGAAGACACCATTTATATACACAGTGATACGCTTGAGATCTTACCAGACAGTTTAGATGGTAAGAAAAAAATATTTGCCTACTACGGTGTTAAAATATTCAATGAGCAAATTCAAGCAAAAGCTGATTCATTAGTATTCGTTGAATTAAAGGATATCATGACATTATATAAATCCCCTATTGTGTGGTCAGAAAATGCTGAACTTAAAGGTGATTCAATTCAAATTCACATGAAAGATTCTGTTATAGAACATATCGATATTTACAACAATGCCTCTGCGCTAATGGAGCTGGATTCTGGAATCATTTATAATCAAATATCTGGCAAGACAATTATTGCTATGATGGAAAAGGGTAAGCTTGTTCAAACTGATGTTTTCGGCTCAGCTACAAGTATTTACTACCCAGAAAATGAAGAGTCCACGGATAGCTTACTCACCATAAAAAGAATGGGTTTAAACAAATTAGAGGCAGCAACATTTACCGTTCACCTCGACAGCGGGGAAGTAAAAGGGATAACCTATCGTACACAGCCAACGGGAATATTTTATCCTATTGATCAAGTTGTAGAAAAGGATAAATGGATTAAAAACTTTAGCTGGAACCCCTACTTAAGACCAAGGGATTTAGCTGAGCTCGATAATTAATCATATTCAGACTCTTCCTCTCCCCATCTAACAACACGCTTCACTCCCTCAACTTGCTCAAATTCTCGTGTAAGCTGCTCGAGGTGACCAGTGTCATATACAAGAACCTTTATACGTCCTTCAAACACCCCGTCATTCGTTTCAAAAGAAATGCTTTTCATATTAATATTAATCTGATTCGAAATGATTTCAGTAATCTTATTAACCAATCCAAACTGGTCAATTCCAATAATTTTAATGGCTGCAACTCTCTCAACCATATCATCAGACTTCCATCTGGCTTTTATACATCGATAAGCCATTTTTGACATCATATTTACCGCATTGGGACAATTAAATCTATGGATTTTTATCCCAGATGATACCGTAATAAAACCAAAAACCTTATCACCTGGTATTGGGTTACAGCATTTAGCCATTTGGTAATCAAATCCTTGAAAATCATCTCCTATACGAAGTGTAGCCTTCTTTGAATCCATTGAAACAAACTCGGATTCGTAATCTTGAATACTTTTGTTTTTTCGACGTGTAGGCTTTTTTTCAATTTTGAATAGTCCATTTATCTGGTCTATTTCACGAAGCTTAGATAGGTCTATTTTTCCTTTTGCTATCCTGAAATAAAGCTCAGTAATCGTAGGCATAGCAAAGTGCTTTTCCAAAAACATGATGTTTTCAGAACCCATACGCAGATTGAATTGCTTAAACTTACGTTCAAGAATTTCCTTTCCATCCTGAGCAATAAGATTACGCTCTTCATTTAGTGAAGATTTTATTTTTGACTTAGCACGAGCTGTAACAACAAATCGCAACCACTCGTCTTTAGGCCTTTGTTTTGAGGAAGTAATAATTTCAAGCTGATCACCGTTTTGAAGTTCATAAGACAATGGCATTAAACGATTATTAACCTTTGCTCCTATGCACGAAGCACCTATATCGGTATGTATGTCATATGCAAAATCTAGTATGGTAGAACCTATTGGCAATACGCGTAATTCACCTTTAGGTGTAAATACATAAATCTCCTCATTGAAAAGATTTAATTTGAAATCATTCACGAAATCAATTGCATCCGCATCCGAACTCTCGAGCAAATCACGGATTTCGCTTATCCACCTATCAAGCTTGTTATCGTCATTAGGTGACTCTTTATACCGAAAGTGGGCAGCTAATCCCTTTTCAGCGATTTCATCCATTCTCTGAGATCGGATCTGCACCTCAACCCACTTTCCTTGTGGGGACATCACCGTCGTATGAAGTGATTCATATCCATTAGCTCTCGGAGTTGAAATCCAATCCCGCAATCTTTCTGGACTAGGTTGATAAAAATCAGTAACTATACTATAGATACGCCAACAATCTGACTTTTCCAACTCTGAAGGTGTATCCACAATGATTCGAATTGCGAAAACATCGAAGACTTCTTCAAAGGGAATGTCCTTCGTGTTCATTTTCTTCCAAATAGAAGAGATTGACTTTGTTCTTGCCTTCACATTAAAAACATAACCCTCATGAGCCAAGGATTCCTTCACTGGAGCGATGAACCTTCGAATAAACCGAGCACGGACCTCTTTCGTTTTTGCTAATTTAGTTTCTATATCCGTGTAAGCCTCGGATTCGCAATATTTCATTGACAAATCTTCGAGCTCCGTCTTTACGGAATATAAACCTAAACGGTGCGCTAAAGGTGCGTACAAGAATTTTGTTTCAGAAGCAATTTTAAGCTGTTTATCTGACCTCATACTTCCTAAGGTTCGCATGTTATGTAAGCGATCTGCGAGTTTAATAAGTACAACCCTGAAATCCTCTGAAATAGTCAGAATCATCTTTCTGAAGTTTTCAGCTTGAATTGAGGCATTCTCATCGAATACATCAGGTATTTTTGTAAGACCATCAATAATTAACCTAACCTTTAATCCAAATAGATCCTCGATATCCTGTAAGGTAATATGGGTGTCTTCAACCGTGTCGTGCAATAATGCACAAACAACTGATGTGGGACCTAATCCCATTTCCACGGCGCAAATTCTTGCAACAGCAATTGGATGATAAATGTATGGTTCACCTGATTTCCGACGCATTTCTTTATGTGCATCTAAGGCTACATCGAAAGCTTTTCTAATCAGTTTTGTCTCTTCTTTGTTTCGATCCTTTGAAGCACGCATCAACCCCCTGAACGCATTTAATATTTCTTTGCGTTCTTTTTCGAGGTTTAATGTTGTTTCTAAAGGTATTTGACTCATTTACTTAGAAGGTAATAATTTTGAGGCAACTTCTCCAAATCCGATTCGGACTTTTTCATTTTTACAAAAGCCTCGCATCGTTACAGTATCTCCATCTTGAATGAATTTCCTTTCAGTTCCGTCTGCCATTGGGATAGGCTTAGTACCTTTCCAGGCGAGCTCTAACATGGAACCGTAAGAATCAGGGGTTGGACCAGATATTGTGCCTGAACCCAATAAATCCCCACCTCTAACATTACAACCGTTTACGGTATGATGCGCAAGCTGTTGTGCCATATTCCAGTACATGTATTTGAAGTTTGAATTCGCAACTATTGTTTCCGTTGCGCGCTCAGGAGTAATTGCTACTTGCAAATGTATATCGTAAGATTTTTTTCCTTCAAATTTTAAGTAATCAAGTACTTCTGGATCTTGATTTGGGGTATCAACACTAAATGGTTGTAAGGCATCAAGACTCACCACCCATGAAGATATTGAAGATGCAAAATTCTTTGCCAAGAAAGGCCCTAGAGGTACATACTCCCATTTTTGAATATCTCTTGCTGACCAGTCATTGAATAGAACCATTCCAAAGATGTAATCCTCAGCTTCCTCTGTCGTTATTGAATCACCTAGAGGCTTACCATCAAATGTTACAAACGCCATCTCTAATTCAAAATCAATCATTTTAGATGGACCAAATACCGGACCTTGATCTTCATTTGGCTTGGTTTGTCCTTTTGGTCTGTGGATATTTTGACCTGAGGGAATTACAGAAGAAGAACGGCCGTGATATCCTACAGGTATATGCAGCCAATTAGGAAGCAATGCATTGTTCGGGTCCCTAAACATAGTACCCACATTGGTAGCATGCTCTCGACTCGAATAAAAATCTGTATAATCTCCTATTTCAATAGGCATAAGTACATCTGCAGCCGCAACATCAATTAAGACCTGTTGAACATGATGGTTGTTATTTTGAAGCTCATTATTTTCTTTATTTAGCAATTCAGATATTCGATCGCGTAATCTTCTAGCCGCTATTTTACCCTTTTTCATCAAAAGGTTCAAGGAGTCTGTATCGAACGACTCAATAGAAAAAGGTAAATTATCAAGATAACCTAGGACATGAAGAGTTTTTAAATCTAAAATTGAATCACCTATTCTAACACCAACTCTTGGCTCGAGTTGATCTGTTTTGAAAACACCTAGCGGTAAGTTTTGAATTGGGAAATCGGTTTCTTTAGGAACTTTTACCCAAGATTCTAAATCTGGATTATTTGCTTGTATCATTTTTTTATAATTTCTATTTAAACATTAAATCTAAAATGCATAATGTCACCATCTTGCACGATATACTCTTTACCTTCAACCTTAAATTTACCGGATTCTTTAACAGCTTGTTCTGAACCAAGTTTACTAAAATCATCATACTTCATTACTTCTGCACGTATAAAACCTTTCTCAAAATCGGTATGGATAACACCCGCAGCTTGTGGCGCAGACATACCTTCCTTGATCGTCCATGCTCGGACTTCTTTCTCTCCCGCGGTAAAATAGGTCTGTAAATTCAATAATGAATAAGCAGAACGAATAAGTCGATGAACTCCGGGTTCTTCAAGCTCAAGCTCGTCCAAAAACATTTTGCGCTCATCATAAGTTTCCAACTCAGTAATATCTGCCTCTATCTTCGCACCTATAACCAGTACTTCTGCATCTTCATCTGCGACAGCTTTTTTTACTTCGTCTACAAAATGATTTCCCGTTTGAACAGATGCTTCATCAACATTACATACATACATAACTGGTTTCGCTGTTATTAAATTAAAGGAACGAAGTAATTCTAGCTCTTCATCATTCAATGAAAGAGCTCTTACGGATAGTCCTTGTTCGAGACCTTCCTTTAATTTTTGAGCAAGTTCATTCTCTTTAACAGCATCCTTGTCTCCTGATTTTATTACTCGAGATAAAGAGGTGATTTTCTTTTCTACCGATTCTAAATCTTTTAATTGAAGCTCAATATCAATGATTTCTTTATCGCGCATTGGATCAACATCTCCATCTACATGAACTATATTTCCATCCTCAAAACAACGAAGTACATGAAGAATAGCGTCTGTTTCTCTAATATTAGCTAAGAACTTATTTCCAAGCCCCTCACCTTTTGAAGCTCCTTTTACCAGACCTGCAATATCAAGTATTTCCATCGTTGTTGGAATCACACGTTCGGGATTCACAAGGCTCTCTAGTTTTTCTAATCTAGGGTCTGGGACTGAAATTGTTCCAATATTTGGTTCAATTGTGCAAAAAGGAAAATTCGCTGATTGTGCTTTTGCATTTGATAAACAGTTAAATAGTGTTGACTTACCGACATTAGGAAGTCCAACGATACCGCACTTTAGAGACATATTTTTTTTTTGGTGGTCAAAGATAAGAAAGAATGCTAAGAATGCATTGATTTCAATTGACTTGTAAAGGTTTTTTTAAAGCTTTGAATCCATCGAATGTTCTTTAAAAATAGAATTATAGCTATCTTTAAATCTCAATAAATAAGAAATTATAATGAATCTCATTCAACTAATCTTTTTCACCTTTTTTTGTACTGCATCTCATAGTCAAAAAGAACCTGTGCACTCCTCTAATGAAGCGTCGATCATTAGATCGATATACACAAAAGCACTTACAGAGGGCAATGCCTATGAGGACCTCCGATTTTTATGCAAAGAAATCGGCGCCAGGATAACTGGGTCTACCGAAGCACAAATGGCTATTGAATGGAGTAATAAAAAAATGCAATCATACGGATTAGAAACTAGCTTACATGAAATTCAAGTACCACATTGGGAAAGAGGCACAAAAGAAGTTTTTTATTTCAAGTCTAGCAATGGAACACACATGAAACTCAGAGGACTAGCTCTAGGTGGGTCCGTAGGCACTAATGGTATGCTTCGAGGAGATCTAATTGAATTTGAAAGCCTTGAGGCCTTAAAATCAGCAAAACCATCATTGGTTAAAGGTAAAATAGTATTCATAAATCAAGCCATGGATGCCAAACAAATCCAAACATTCAAAGCTTATGGCGGTTGCTACCCTTTGAGAGGAAACAGTGCCTCCGTCGCTGCAGAAAAAGGTGCTGTTGGTACACTAATTAGATCATTAGGTCTCGCATCTGATCCGCACCCACACACGGGTTCCATGTACTACGCAGAGAATATTGATAAAATTCCCGCAGCCGCAATCTGCACTGCTGATGCCGATCAGCTCCATGATTTTATTGTAAACAACCCAAAACAAGATGTTGAGCTTGTAATGGAGATGGATTGCAGATCATTTCCCGATGCCACCTCATACAACGTACTTGGAGAAATTAGGGGCAGTGATTCTCCCTCCCAGATTATAACGGTAGGTGGTCATCTCGACTCATGGGACACAGGTGAAGGCGCCCATGATGACGGCGCTGGAGTCATTCACTGTTTGGAGGCATTTAGAATTCTTAAAACTATAGGTTACCAACCGAAACACACACTCAGACTTGTGTTTTTTATGAATGAAGAAAATGGGAATAAAGGAGGGAAAACGTATGCCAAATGGGTAAAAGAAAATGAAGAAAATCATTTTGCCGCGATCGAAAGTGACAGAGGAGGTTTTGCTCCAAGAGGCTTTACCTGTGATGGCTCAGAAGAACAAGTTGAATGGCTTGCTAGCTTAGCCCCTTTTTTCAAGGATTATGACCTGCATATTTTTGAAAAAGGTTATGGAGGTGTTGACATTGGTCCGCTAAAAGAATACTACCCGAACATACCGCTTTTTGGTTTTGTTCCAGATTCTCAGCGGTACTTTGACATGCATCATTCGCCTAACGATGTTTTTGAAAATGTAAACAAACGAGAACTTGAATTAGGTGCTGCTGCGATAGCGTCATTTATTTACTTATTGGATCAAAAGTAACATCAGATAATACCTTCTGAAAAACGAGGATCTTCAATAAATGCTTGTTTTTTCATCACACGAACTTCAATACAGCAAAAACCAAACTCCTCAACTACTTTACCTTCCAGAAAATAAATACCTGAACCTGAAAAAGGATAAAGAGCTAATGAAGGATGAAAATGTACGGTATCTACAACCTCTCCCTCTTGATCTAAAAACATAGCAAATGAAATGAGCTGTCCCTTAGACGATTTCGAATTCTTCAATGCAACTAAATACCCATAGACTTGAATCGTTTTTCCTGTAAAAGAAGGGAGTTCAGAAGCGCTAGAATAGGTAGCTACAGGCTCTCTAAGCAAGGAAAAGGGATTGCATAACGAAAAACCCATAAGCTCTAAATACTCAAAATCCAGCTCCAAAAAATGCTCTGTTAATGCGGGAAGCTGACCAGGTTGCTTTGACCCAACATCCAAAGGCAAAAATGCTTGTGTT
>Ga0228634_1001014_pt1 | contig 17664 bp, 17 predicted proteins | sample 42DmetaG_FD_190063 | JGI IMG/M metagenome (GOLD analysis project Ga0228634, IMG submission 190063) | Seawater microbial communities from Monterey Bay, California, United States - 42D | ecosystem: Environmental > Aquatic > Marine > Coastal | place: USA: California | collected 2016-09-27 | reverse complement strand
CTAAAAAAAAAATTCAAAAAAATTTAAATTAATAGATGGGCAGAGCCAAAGTACCAGCTCTAAAGTCGCTACAGGAATTGTCCATCCAATTTCCCTTAAAAGGTGCAATCTTACATGGAGAGGAAGAGAATTTTATGAATTTAGCGATTCTTTTTATAAAGAAATTAATTTTGAAAGCAATATTGAGCTTTATAAACCCTATAAATTATTAAGAATATTTACATCTTTTGAAGAACAAAATAATTGGATTGGAAAGACAAATAATGAAATTTATAAAAACATATTAAGCTTAAATAATGTAGAGTTAAATAACTTAAAAGACAGCTTTGGGAGTGGGGTTGTTGAACTATGCAGTCGACTTTCTGTTAATAAGTTTTTAGACTTTGTGCGCGCTTCAATTTTAAAAAGTAATTGTCTTATAAAGGATGTGTTTAAAGCTAATGAGCTTAAATTAAAAAATAATAGATTTCATTACAAGGGAGATACTTATTCAAAAATAATAATGTGTGAAGGGGTAAATGCCTTAAAAAATCCTATGTTTAATTATTTACCATTAATTCCCAATAAAGGAGAATTACTTAAAGTATTTTCAACAATTTTACCATCTGAAATAATAAACTGTGGAATATTTTCTCTGCCCGAAACTAAAAATATATTTACAATAGGGTCAACTTACAGCAATAAAGACCTTAATCCAAATATTTCAGTAGATGCTAAGGAATATCTAATGAAAAAATTAAATAAGATTATTAAAATAGATGGTATTGAGATTATGGATCAAAAATTTGGCTTTAGGCCAACCTCCCTAGATAGAAAACCATTAGTTGGAGAACATCCAATAATTAAAAATTTATTTACTGTGAATGGGATGGGAAGCAAAGCAATACTAATGGCCCCACTTTTGGTTCGAGAATTACTAGACTATATTTACCAAAAAAACCCATTAGATTCATTGGTAAATATTAATAGGTTTTCAAAAAAAATTAATGATGAAAATATAGATTATGCTAACTCTGTAGAACTATAATTGTAAAAAAAATTTAAGTTGCTATGAACTAGTGTTTTTTATTAATATTTATTAATTTTATAAATTAATATAAGAATATTGGTCATGAAAAATATATTTGCAGCATCTTTTTTTACTCTCATCTCTTTAGTATCTTATTCACAATGCGTTAAAGGAAATTGTCACCGAGGACATGGGACTTTTTTATGGGAAGATGGCAATAAATACGATGGGTATTGGGTAGATGGAAAGCCTCAAGGTTTTGGCGACTTCCTATATTCCAATGGAGACAAATATAAAGGAGGGTTTCTTGGTGGAAAGAAAAATGGAATTGGAAAATATACATGGAAAAATGGCAACACTTACAATGGTCATTGGTCTGATGATGCTATGAATGGAATTGGTGAGTATAATTGGATGAAAGAAAATGCAAAATATGAAGGTTCATTTAAAGACGGTCAGATTGAAAGTGTAGAAATTGAAGCGACTATCGAAACTCCAGAAAAAAACTCTCAATAATTAGTTTTATTATTTATTTCCAGCCAAAGCAGCCACAGAAATATCTATATTATTTTTAGTTTGAAGCGCTTTTATACAGCTATTAATTGTTGCACCAGTGGTAACCACATCATCTACTAACAGGACCTTATTTATACCATTTAAATTTTTTGATAGATAATACTGTTCATCTACGTTTGACCATCTATTAAATTTTGATTTATTTACCTGAGATCTTAAGTTATTTCTCCTTTTAAGACGATCTTTCAGAACTGGTATTTTAATTACTTGAGAAATACCATTCGCTATATATTCAGATTGATTATATCCTCTTGCTTGTTTCTTAATTTCACTTACAGGAACTGGGATTATAAAGTCAAAATTTTGGTTTTTAGTTTTACAAACATTTTGAACTAAAAACCCCAACTCTATTCCCAAAACAAATGCAGTTTCTCTATTCCCATTGTATTTCATTTCATAAATCATTTTTTGAATTAATTTGTTCTTAAAAAATTTAAATGCATAGATTTCTCTCTTTACAGAATATCTACCAAAAAAAGTAATGGAATTTGAAATAAAAGAAGATTTTACTTCCATCAAACAAGAAGAGCAAACTGCTCTTTCTGAAAACAATAAATGCTGGTTGCATCCAGAACAAAAATCGGGATATATAAGTTGTATAAATTCTTTTAACAAGATGTATTAACTTTACTATAATTAATCGTTAGTCAACAGAAAATTAGTTAATATGAACGACAACCCAACTTCCAAAAATAAATATTCTTCAATTATTATTCTGCTGTTAGTAGTTTGTCTAGGATATACAGGGTACTTAATAAGCTCCTTAAATAAAGAAAATCACGAAATTTCCAAAGAACTTTCTAGCATTCTTATGGAAAATAATGAGATGAACAAAATCTTGTTAAATGAAGATGCGTTGTCAGCATCCAAAGCCTCAAATTTAAAAGATAATTTAAAATTATTATTGGTCTCTTATGACAGTCTTGAACTAAGTAATACTATAGTTATAGATAGTATAAATCAACAAAGAGAAAAAATTAAAACTCTAATGTCAAAAGTCGATCAACTTAATAGTAAATCAAAAAAAGACTGGAGATCTATATTCAAACTTAAAAAGGAGGCGGAAACACTAAGAGGAATTATGAAAGGGTATATCCATACGATAGATTCATTAAACACCTTAAATATTAATCTATCTAATACTTTAACAGAAAAAACTAATAAATTAAATACGGTATCTTATCAAAACCAGAAGTATAAAAAACAAAACAAAGATTTGCAAAGTAAAGTTGCTCTTGGAGCAGTTCTACAAGCAGGGAATGTAACAGTTTCCGCAATAAGGATAAGAAATTCCGGGACACAAAGTGAAACTACTAGAGCTGCTAAAACTAATACGATAAAAGCCTGCTTTACTTTGCTGGAAAATAAACTTTCGAAAGCTGGAGATAAAAATATTTATATCAAAGTAGTTGATCCAAATCAAAAAACATTAGTTTCTAAAGATCCTATTAATATTATCAGTTCTGATGGAGGAAATTTAGAACTTAGTTCAAAACGAATAGTAAATTATCAAAATGAAAACATGGATTTATGTGTTTTTCATGAAATTAAAGAAGAATTAAAACCTGGGAGTTACAAAGTTGAAATTTTCAATGATGGGTACTTTATAGGAGAGTCCTCTTTTGCTTTAAGATAGGGTTATAAAATAAAAATTAAGCCAATTAGAAAGATTATAATTATGACTAGATATTGCCATATGTCTACAAAATATACTTGGTATTTTTTCCAAAAAATTTTAGCATTTTCTATAAGTTTCATCATCTTTTTTATTCTAATTAATAACGTAAATGCACAGTTTAGCGATACCCTTCAATTTAAATATAAAGATTCTAAAATACTAATTGTTTCTAAAGGGAGTTCGGATAATGAATGGGAATTTGAAAACAGCACAAGTGAGGAAAAACACACAAAAACAAAATCTAAAATAAACTTTTCATTGGGAAACATGCAGCTAAATACCAATTCTATTTTTGATGGCGTTAGTAGTTTTAAACCTATTAGATATAAGGCACTTAGGTCTGTGAACATGAGTTTTGGAATTTTCTTAAAATCTTTTGATCTTAAAAAAGAATCTCTAAAATTATTTATTGGCGTTGGTATTGGAAAAAATAAATTAGATCTTGACAACCAAATAATAAGTATCTCTCAAGATACGATGACTATATTTGACTCACCTTTAATGTCTGGACCCGAACCAGCAATATCTAAAAGTATTTTAAAACATCATTATTTTACTGTTCCTGTAAGCTTTAGCTGGGTTCCTTTCCCTAAGAATACCCCAAAGATAAAAACCGAACTAGAGCTTGTAAATCAATTTTTGATGGTCGGAAAATCCAAATTAGAATATGGTGAATTAGACCAATGCATAGAAACTAGAAATAATTACTTTAATAAGAAATATTGTGTCTCTGGAAATCTAAAGTTTATATTTAAAAATATAGGCGTTTTCTTCCAAACCAATATTTCACAATATTCTAATCTTTATAAAGATCTTTATACTTACTCTTATGGTTTGACATTATGTATTTAAGAATTATAAAAATACTTTTTATGGCTCTTGTAGGATTGTTATTTATAACCTGCAGTAATAATGATGGCTACCAACCACATCTTATGAAGCCAATTGCAAAGAAAAATTACCATGAAATTCTTTTTGCTTTAGATAAAAAATATTGGAAAGGAGATTTAGGAAAAACCATCAAAAGTTCTTTTGAAAAATTGGTTAAAACTACTCCATTACCCTACGAAAAAGAATTTTATACAGATTTTGTGGTCCCTAATAAAATTTTGAAAAACATAAAAAATAACAATTGTTTTGTTTTTATTCAGATTGAAAATTATAATTCTAAAAATGTAGTGCCAGTAATTAAAAAAGATCTTTGGGCAAACGGGCAGTTAATTGTAGAGCTTAAATTTAAATCTGAACAAGCTGCTATTAATTATTTCAAGTACAAAAACAATGAACTAAAATCAATTTTAAAAACTTTTAATTTAAATAAGATTCAGAAAAGTTTTTCAGACAAAAACAATATAAATAAAGAATTAGAAAAATCATTGGGTTTAAAATTTAAAGCTCCCAGTGGAATAAAACTTAATAAAAAAGCGAAAAACTTTTGGTGGTGGAGTACCCTTGAGATTCAAAAAGATCAAAACGGATCGCATGAAATTCAAAGAGGAATTGTTTTGTGCCAAGAAGACTATAAAAACAAAAATCAATTTGAGAAAAGTAAAATTCTTTCTGTAAAAGACTCATTAGGGAAAGCTTATCTTACTGGAAAGAGAGATAGCTCTTTTATGAAAACAGTTGAAAATGAAATAAGTAAAACCATGGATACTTCCTTTTATATAAATAATAAATATGTTAAGCAAATAAAAGGCTGTTGGAGAATGGAAAATGATAAAATGGGAGGGCCTTTTTTAAGTTATTCTTGGCTAAATAGTAAAAAAACAAAGATCATAACTGCTCAAGCTTATCTTTACGCTCCAAATTTTGAAAAATCAAAATATTTAAGAGAGCTAGAAGCTATAATAGTTAGTGGAATCAAATAGAATCATTAGTTCTGGATATATACTCCCTGTGAAATAGCTTGATTTTTAATACATTCTTTCCAGTTTGGAAAATCATCATAATCTGACTCACCAATATAAATTTGGTGTTTGGTTTTCATTAAGATTATCATTCCCTTTTGTCGAAATGAAATATGTTTTATTTTATCCCAAAAAAGAAAATGTTGTTGGTTATTTATAATAATTAACGCCTGTTCATTTTCAATAATCTTAAAAGCATTTTTTCCAAAAAATAAAAAAAATAGACTTTCAGCAATAAGAACATATAGCACTAACACAAAAAAGAATGTCATTTCAAGATAAAACAATAGAATTATACTTAGTGGAACGAAAATAAAGAAGGGCAAAGTTTCGTAGGTAAAAGCTTTGAGCCATCCAGATTTTGAGATTTTAAATCCTTGTTTCCCCTTCGTTAATTTAATTTTTTTCCATCTAGAAAAGCTTTTAAATCCTCCAATTAACAATAAAATTATCGGAAAAAAAATAGTAATTTCTTTGAATATTATTAGCTCTAATCCAAAATCTTGATTGTGGTATAAAAAGGCCAATAATGCAAACCCAATTACTAAAATATTTGAGATTAGATTTAGAACCCTATTCATTAATTTTCAATAGAATTATTCCCGTTACAATCGAAAATATATTCACAATCGGAAAGTACAATATCCTTAAGAGTTAGCATAGCAGCAATAGCAATTTGAGAATAATTTTGTGATGCATTTTTAAAATTTCCGTATTCATTTTTCCACATCCATTTTATTAATTCCATCCCTTGGAGAGGTTGGTCTAATTGGCTTAGTAATGATTCTACATTTCTTGCCCCAGCATGGTAAATATGAAGAACTAAAAGCTTGAACCACAGTTCATCTCCTTGGGGTTCAATGTCTCCTACGTTACATAAAATTCTGTAGGCTTGTGGAATGCAGATAGTTCTTAATAATTCGCTTGCTGCAAAAGCAGATTTATTAAAATCTTTTCTTTCATCTACATACTTGTTGACAGTAAGGCCCATGTCTCTTGCAACTCTTTTCATTATTTGAAAAGGCCCATAGGCACCAACCCTAGAATATTTTATTTGTGCAGGACTTTCAATTAATAAAATAGTTTGTGCAAACCAAGGATCTACATTATTTTCTTGAAAAATATTTATTGCAGTTTCTAAAGAAGGAATCACTTGCTCTATTTGGTAAAACTCTTTTTTGCCAGTAGTAATATATAATCTAGTGTTGGTATCTAAACAGTAGTAATCTATAACTGAATCTTTAAAGGCTTTTTTTTCTTCCTCGGATTGATCAAACCACGTGTCTTTATTTATATAATCTAAAATTTGTCTTGTGCTAGCAATATTTATTACGCAAGTGTCTTTGGTTGTTGTAATAATAGTTTTCCAAAATTTTGATTGCGCCAAAGTGTCCCAACGTTCTACCACCAGCATTTCAGGATCTATCATCTCATGGCTACAGCTGTCATCTAAAAAATAAACATCTATAATATTTTGAGCTGTTGAATTTAAACTCAATAGTAAAAGGAAATAAAGTAAATGTTTTTTCATCGGGATAAAAATAGAGTAAATTGAAAAGTAGAATTGCTAAAAGAAAACCAAATTTAAAGAGTGAATTGTGTATAATTATATTTTTACGAGAATATCTCCGGCTCTTTTTAGGGTTTCCTCTTTTTTCGCAAAACAAAATCTTAGATTTTGTTCGTCGTTTTTAAAATGAGAAAATACAGATATTGGAATACTAGCTATTCCATTTTTAATTGTTAAATCTATAGCCATTTCTGTGTCAGGTATTTCCGAAATCAAAGAATAATTTAAGAGCTGAAAATAAGTTCCACTACAAGCTTTGGCTTGAAATCTAGAAGCGGAAATAATTTCTAAAAATAAATCTCTCTTTTGCTCATAGAATTCATTAAGCCTCAAAAAATGTTCTTCGTTCTCTAGATAATCTGCCACCGCTAACTGTAATGGGTGATTTGCAGAAAAAACATTGAACTGGTGAACTTTTCTAATTTCAGACATTAATTGTTTAGGCGCCACAACATATCCTAATTTCCAGCCAGTTACATGAAATGTTTTTCCAAAAGAAAAAGTAGCAATAGATCTATTAAAAAGTTTTGGAAAACTGCAAATTGAAAGATGTTTTTTATTGTCGAAAACTAGATGTTCGTAAACTTCATCACTTAAAATTATCAGGTCGTATTTTTCAGCTATTCTTTCTAAGTTGGTCATGTCATTTTTAGAAAAAATAGTTCCCAGTGGATTTTGAGGAGAATTGATGATAATCATTCTTGTTTTTGAAGAAATATTTTCCTCAACTGTATTCCAATTAATAATAAAATCTGGAGATTCCATCTCAATAAATACTGGAATTCCTCCGTTAAGCTCTACAGCTGGCTGGTAACAATCAAAAGAAGGTGAAAAAATAATAACCTCATCATTTTGGTGAATTAGTGCAGAAATAGTAGTAAAAATTGCTTGAGTAGCGCCAGCAGTCACAGTGATTTCTTCATGTTCATCATAATGCTGATTATAGTTTTTAGATATTTTCTTGGAAATTACTTCTCTTAATCTCAATACTCCAGGCATTGGGGCATATTGATTGAATCCAAGTTTCATATACTTGTCAACAGAACTTATAAGAACGGGGTCTACTTCAAAATCTGGATATCCCTGAGATAAATTAATTGCTTTATTCTCCATAGCAAGTTTAGACATTAAAGAAAATATATTAGTCCCATTATGGGGCAACTTGGACTTTAGTGATTTTTTCAAAATACTGTTTAAAGAATTAAAGTTTTTTAATAGGCTTGGTGATTTTTAGGCCAACACTCATAACTTCTTTAAGAACAGTATCTCTCATAGCTTGAATAAGTTTAAACTTATAATCTCCTTTAATAGGAAACTTGATATTTTTATAAAGTGAATGGTTGAAATTTACAACAATTCCGGATTTATCGCCATTCCAGTTTCCTTTCTTGTCCATCAAAAAAACTTCAAAGGTATCTGTCCTTGTTTTATTATTTGGGAAGTAAATTTCAGAAAAAACAAACATATTAGACCATTTGTAATCTGTAGATGTTCTTAATTGCAGAAAAATATTGTGTGGATTAATAGTATCTGAAATTTTAGTTTGAAAAACAATTGTGTCTTTAAAAGATAGCTGGGTATTTTCAATGTCAATATAATCGTTGAAAATAATGTTTTGGTCACTACAACTTAGAAGAAAACCAAAAATTGCAATTTTTAAAAAAGATTTTAATTTCATTAAAGAATATATTATTTAGTTCTCAAAAGTTTGTAGAGTTTTATAGATATATCAAGCATTAGGATTTTAGGATTTGCATTTCTTTCCATGTGGTAATAAGCATCGTTCATTATGGAATTAATTTCAGAAATATTTTGGTGATTTACAAATGGTTTAAATTTTTCTAAAAAATTCTTTTCACTCTCACTATCCCCTTCAATTTCCATATTGTAATTTCCCATTATGCATTGTCTATACATTTCTAATGAATAAATTATAAAATCTTTAATCTGTTCTCTTCCTATTTTAGAAAACTCATTTACCCAGTCAATAGTATCTGCAATATTTCTTGAGTAACAAAGTCTCATCCAGTTAACAAAAAGTGATCTGTTCATTTCTGAAATACCAGCATCTAAGTGAGTATTTATAGCCTTATTTAAATTGCCTTTGGAAATCTTAGCAATATTCTTTGCAGTAGAAGGTTCTATTTGAAATTTTTCTTCTAAAAAATCAGAAATATTTTCATCTTTAAGCCTAGGTACGTTAATAGTCTGAAGTCTTGAACTAATTGTAGGTAGTATTTTTGATTGGTTGTTAGACACAAAAATAAAATAAGTATTTTCTGGTGGTTCCTCTATTAGTTTTAATAGCTTGTTAGCAGCTTGAATATTCATTAGCTCTGGCATCCACATTAAGAGAATCTTGGCACTTCCAAAAAAAGATTTAAGGCTGATTTTAGCTAATATAGCTTGACTTTCTTTAACCCCAATTACCCCTTGCTTATTCTCATTGCCCATTTTAGAGTACCAGGTTTTTTTTCCCAAACATTTGTACTTTTCTAATGCCTCTAAGAAAGAAGATCTTTGATCGTCAGAAGTTTCAGAATGCTCAGTTTTTGAAAGGTGAATTGGATAAGAAAAATGTAAATCAGGGTGTTGGTATTTTTCATACATTTTACAGGACGAACAATTTTTACAAGCGTCTAATGGCGTTGGGGATTTACAAAGAAGTAAAGAAGAAAAAGATAGTGCCAATTGCAAATGTCCACAACCCTCCTCACCGTTCAATAGTAAGGCATGTGGAACTCTTTCAGATTTAAATAAATCTAATAATTGAGTTTTAGTGGAGTCTTGCCCTGAAAAATCTGAAAAATACACTCTCCAAATATAGTTAAACTTTAAATTAGATAACCAGTTTATTTGGGTCTGGTAAACTATCTAAAATATTTTCATCTTTCAGAGTTGGTAGAACCATATTTCCAATACTTTTAAAAATTGGATAAGCGATAGATGCCTCTTTGGTGTCTCTTTTAATTATAAAACTGTTGACGTCCCAGCTTTCTATGATAAAAACAATTACTACCAAAAAAGAAAGAATTTTAACAATTCCAAGAACAACTCCGGCTATTTTATTTAATAGTTTTAGTTGAATAAAATTGATGAATTTTTCAGATATTTTTATAATAATTGCCCCTAGAATAATAATTCCAAAAAAAAGAATAATGAAACAAGCAATAGATAAGTATTTTTCTTGGACTTTATCAATGATTAAGAACTCTATAAGTTCTTGGTGCTGAGTTCCTATCCATACTCCAACTAAGAGACTTGTGATTCCTAGAATCTGGGCAATAAGTCCTTTTTTGAATCCTGTATATGCACCCCATATTAATGGCGTCAATAAAACAATATCTAACCAAACCATTTTATAAAATTAAATTTAAAGCTTGTAGTTAAATGCTCTGGCTTAGATAGATATTCACAAATAGGAGATAAAAACTATCTAATTATAAGAACTTTGGATTTGGCCTTAGAATACCCATCTTCCGAGGTAGCCAAAAAATAATATACACCACTTCCAACCATTTGATTGTTTTTATCTAACCCGTCCCAAACCGCCTGTCCTCCATTGGAAAAAATAGTTCTAACATGAATTCCACTTGCATCAATAATTTTAACTTCTGAGTTATTCATCATTCCCTTTACAGCAATATTTCCTAGAAATTCTGGTCTAACAGGATTTGGATAAACTACTAAGTCTACAAATTCATTCGCTGGAGATGTAGCTGTAGATTTAAACCCAAGAATTCCCTTGTCGGTGGCTATGAAAACTTCACCAGAAACTTGGTTTATTGCCAATGAATTTACTTTGTCACTGAATAGTGGACTATTGGTTTGTGAAAAAGAATAAATAGTCTCTGTCCCCTCTTTAGAAATCAAGAAAAGTCCGCCTCCTTGAGTTGCCATCCATTTTCTATTGGCTCCGTCTACTGCAATATCTTTTATTATTTCATTCTCCAAAAGATACTGCAAAGTCCCATCTTGCTCAATTAAAATACTTTGAGCATCGTAGCTGGGTTCGTTCATTATTGAATAAGAACTGTAAAAAACAACTGGACCTTTATCTGTCCCTATCCATATTTCACCATCTTTATCTATCGCTAAAGTATTAACATAGCTACTTGGCAAGGAGCCTGAACCAGCGCTTGTTCCAATAATTTTATACTGATCGTCACTTTCGTCAAGAGGTGTTTGATTAAAATCATATACCAATATTCCAATCCCTTTTATAACCATCCAAATATATCCGTACTGGTTGTCTACAACTAAATCTGTACAAAGTTGGTTAGATGCCAGTGCTCCACAATAAAAAGATTTCCAAACTCCATCAGGGGTCTTAACAGATAATGGTGAGGTGACAAATGAATTTGCAATCCATAAGTTGTCCAAATTATCATAGCAAGATCCAGCGACAAAAACATTATTACCATTTTGACCAATTCTTGTTTGCAAAGATGAATTATGAAAAGTGAACCTTTCTTCAATTTGATTCCCATTAAAACTTAAAAGACCACCACCAAAAGATGAGGCTAAAAATTTGTTTTCATTATTAGGATTTGCTGTTGTCCATACTATATCGGAAATAGTATCTATTTCTTGAAACATTAGTGGAATATTAGTCTGATTGTAAAAACTCCAGGAACTATTAAATTGGAAAACACCGTGCCAATTAAAAGTTTTATTCCAATTAGACCCGTCTGGTGTTCCTGCAGCAACATATAAATTTTCACCTTGAGATGACAAATGAAAACATTCATTATTAAAAGGTCCTCCTTGTCCAATTTTTTCTGATGAAAAATTATTTTTAACCCTTATGAACCCTTTCGAGTTGTCTGCTATCCAATAATAACCACTGCTGTAAATAATATCGTTAGGAGCTATCTCGGTATTACCATTGTAAGCATATAGAAAGTCTACAGTATCTAAATTTTGATTATAAATAGTCGCATAAGATTCTGTGCAAGTAATTAGGTCCATATCACTAACCTTAAAGTTTCTCAGTAATTCGTTAGGTTGATAAATAATTGTGTCCCACTTATTATTCGAATACTTAAAAACAATATTTGAACTGCCAAATGCAAAAAAATCATCTGAAAAAGATTCAAGATTATTAATTTCTGCTCCTTGTGGCAAAAAGTGTGAATCCCAAACACTAGGATTGGATAAAAATGCATTGTTCAGTGCAGCGTACTTAATCTCGTTTTCTGTAAGAGCATAAATGGTATCCTGTGAAATATGAAGATCTTTAACTTTTATTTGTGAGTTGTTGGTTCCTAGAATATATGTGTCTTTAATTTCCTTCCTTTCTATATCTACTACGACAATACCAAACCCAGTACACGCATAAATATATTTACTATGACTATATAGGCTATATATGGTTTTGTCTCCAATTATAGAGCTGTTGAAAATCGACGAAATATTGGTTATTTCTCCATTTTTAATCAAATCTAAATTGCTAGAGTTGTAAGCTATTAGCAAAGATTGGTGAGAATTATTAGCTTCAATACAAGATATTCCAATTTCACTTAATCCGTTTACGGTACTCAATTTCGTTATTTCATTATTAGAATTATCAAACTCAACTATAGAATAAGGTGTAGAAGCATAAAAAAAGTTTCCTACTTGTACTACTTGATTAAATTCTGAATATGGCAAATGATCTCTCCATGTACCTACGGAAAAATCTTGTGCATTTATAGATAATATAAAGTGATTTATAAAAAATAATGTATACTTGAGCCATCTCATAACATGCAAACTAACTAATTATTAAAATAATTATTGCAAAAAAACTATTTTTGTTCAAAATGGCTCCGTAGTTCAACTGGATAGAATATCAGATTTCGGCTCTGAGGGTTGAGGGTTCGAATCCTTCCGGGGTCACCTAGAGAACCTCGCTTTTAAGTGAGGTTTTTTTATTTTAGGAAATTTTAATGCGGTAATTTAAATAAATCCTCCACTTTGCACTTGAGAGTTTTAGCAATTTTCAGTGCTAAAATAGTAGATGGAACATAAATGCCATTTTCAATAGCATTAATGCTTTTTCTAGAAACTTCTGCTTTTTCTGAAAGTTGTAACTGAGTTAAACCAGCAGATTTTCTTAATTTTTCAAGTGAATTGGTTAGTTTTTTATGGTCTTTTCCCAAATTTATTTATTCAAATCTATTTCTTTTCATACTCCCCTACAGCGTTGGTCAATTCTTTTCCTGTATTAGGGTATAAATATCCCGCTACGAGTGTGCCTAATCCAATAAGAGAAATTAGTGCCCCAACAGCTTTCATGATATAGCCTAAAAAGAATACTCCAAAAAAATAAAAGCCAGCACCTGTAAATAGGGTGATAACTCCATTTCTTCGGAAGTCAATTGGCTCTTTTTTTCTTTCCTCAAATATTTTTAACAATTCCTCTACTTTAGAGGGATCTTCTAAATTTTTAGATATCTCTAAAACAGTTTCTCTCTTTCCTTTCGCATCTTTATAGAGCCAGATAAATACAGACACTGGAATTGTGATTCCCGTAAGCATTCCAAAAATCGGTATTAAAATTTCAGTTTGATATTCCATAATGTGATTTTATTTATATGTAACGCAAACGTAACATTTAATTTTATGTAACGCAAACGTTACATAAAAAATTGTTTAATTGATTATATGATTTTTTGTTTAAGCTTTATTTGAAAAAATAAAACTAAAACAACAACCAAGTTAGTTTTTAGTAAATTGTAAGATAAATTAAATCTAAAATAAACATGAAAAAAATTACTTTATTAATGTCGTTTTTATTAACGATTTTTATTGCAAAAGCTCAATGTGATTACTATGTGGTAATGCAAGACGCTTACGGAGACGGATGGAACGGCGCGTCACTTGATATGTCTATCAATGGAGTTGTTATGACTAGCTTTACAGTCTCATCTGCTGCGGCTACTGCAGATTCAGGAAGTTATTCAACCTATACAGGTGATAATGTTGAGTTCTATTTCAACTCTGGTACGTGGGACACTGAAATTACTTTTCAAATATATGCTCCTGATGGTTCTTCTGTTGGAAGTTATGGTCCTTACGCAAACAACTCTGGAAACGACGGTTCTGTATGGACTGGAGTGTCTAACTCTACTTGTGCCCCTCCTGCATGTTTAGATCCTTATGGTCTAACTGCGTCAAATGGTACTTCATCAACTATAGATGTTTCTTGGACTGGTGGTCCTAATGCTACAACTTATAATGTTGAATATGGTGTTACCGGATATACTCAAGGAAGTGGAACAACAACTACTGCTTCTACGGCTTCTACTACAATTACTGGCCTAACAGCTTACACAGTTTATGACATTTATGTACAAGCAGATTGTGGCGCAAACGGAACTAGTACCTGGGCTGGACCTATTAGTTACAGTACTTGTCCTGGAGCAGCTCCCTACTTAGAAAATTTTGATGCGACTCCTGCTTCTCAAGCATTGACCAGTGCAACTGGTCCTTGTTGGACTCAGTCTACAAACGATGTTTTTGATTGGATAATTAATAATGGTCCAACAACTTCGCTAACTACAGGTCCTTCAGATGATATTACTGGAGGTGGAAATTACATGTACACTGAAACTTCTGTTCCAAGAGCAGCTGGTGATAGTGCAATTCTAATTTCTCCATCTATAGATATTAGTTCTCTTACTTCTGCTGAAATCTCTTTTCAGTGCCACATGTATGGTGCTTCAATGGGGACTCTAAGAGTAGATGCATCAAGCGATGGAGGAACAACATTTAATACAATATGGACTAAAACTGGTGACCAAGGTGATGTATGGACAGAAGAAATTGTTCAACTAACTGGATTTACAACTACAGCAATAGTGAAATTTGTCTCTACTGTTGGTGTTGATGCTGGTGGAACTATTTCTTATTGGAGCGACATGGCTATTGACAATTTTCAGGTTAGACAATCTGCTACTTGTCCTCAAACATCTCCATTAACTGCATCAAATATTACTTCTTCTTCAGCTGACGTTTCTTGGACAGCCGGTGGTACTGAGACATCTTGGAATGTAGAATATGGTGCTGCGGGATTTACATTAGGAACAGGTACTAATACTAATGTAACATCAACTACCTATTCTATGACTGGTCTCACACCAAGTACTGATTATGATGTTTATGTTCAAGCTGTTTGTAGTGCTACTGACCAAAGTTTTTGGGTAGGACCTTTAGCTATTTCTACACCATTTGTACAGCCTGGCTGTGGAGATAATTTTGGCCCATACTGTTATGGTGCAGGCTCTTTTACTGTCTTTACGTCTGTGGTAACAAACCCTGGTGACTTTATCACTTTAAATATTACTGCTGGTGAAACTGAAGTTGGTTATGACAACCTTCAAATTTATGACGGTGTAGGTGCAACTGGAAACTTACTTTACGATGCCGATGGTGACCATACTGGTGTTTCTGTACTTTCTACTACTGGAACAATAACTATGTATATAGATGGTGATGCTACTTGGAATTGTGTGGATGGCGTTGGTGGTCCATATGTGCCAATTGAAGCCAATATAACATGTAGTACACCTTCTGCTCTTGACATGAAAGGTGTAGATATGACTACTCCAAGCACTATAATTTTAGCCAATGGCCCTGTTACAGTTTCAGGAAAACTTCAAAATATGGGAACTACCACCGTTACATCTATGGATGTAAATTATTCTGTTGACGGTGGAGCTACAGTTACTGAATCGTTATCTGGTTTAAGTTTAGCAACTGGTGATTATTATGATTTTAACCACGGAACAACTTGGTCTCCTACAGCTGCTGGAGTTTATGATATAGCAGTTTGGGCAACTAATATAAATGGCGCAAGTGATATGAATACTGCCAATGATATGGTTTCTGGACAAGTTACAGTTTACGACAATGCAACAATTAAAAGACCAATGTTGGAGTCGTTTACAAGTTCTACATGTGGCCCATGTGTTGCTGGTAATGTAAATGTTGCGAGCGTACTTACTGCTTACAGTGATGACCAGTATTCTCTTCTTAAGTATCAAATGTCTTGGCCAGGTTCTGGTGATCCATATTATACTTTAGAGGGCGGTGACAGACGAACTTACTACAATGTTAACGCTGTTCCAGATTTTATTTTGGATGGAAATGTTTGGCAGGGAAATTCATCTTCTTTAGTTAATTCGCAAGTAGATGCTGTTTTAGCTAACCCTGCATTTGCAGAAATTTCTTCTTACTTTACCGTAACTGGTCAAACTGTAGATATCACAGTTAGTATAAATCCAATTGGAGATTTTGCTAATTCACTAACCTTGTATACTGCTATCTATGAAATAAAAACGTATAACAACGTTGGAAGTAATGGGGAAACAGAATTTGGAAATGTAATGAAGAAAATGGTTCCTGGTTCAATGGGATTTGCATTACCAACCCTACAAACTGGGGTTGCAGTTGTGGAGAATTTTTCACATACTTTTCAGGGTTCTTATACACTTCCTCCAGATGCTAACAATCCTATAGATCATACGACTCAACACTCTATTGAAGATTTCAATAATTTAGGAGTTGTTACTTGGATTCAGGATGACGCTACAAAAGAAGTTATTCAGTCTACTGTCTCTTCAATTAGTGGAACTAATGTAGAAGAGTTAAGTACAACAAAATTAATGTTGTTCCCAAATCCAGCAGAAAATACAGCTACTGTGGCTTTCGAAGGACTAGAGGGATCTGATATAAAAATTGACTTGTATAACTTACTAGGAGAGTTAGTATTTACTGGAAATCATACTTCAGCTTCAAATTTTGATTATTACAATATTGATGTAACTACATTAAATAATGGAATTTACAATCTTGTATTAACAGTTGGAGAATCAATGACTACCAAAAAATTACAGATTCTTAAGTAATATCTTTAATTTTAATAACTCAAAAGGCCTGATTGTTATCAGGCCTTTTTTTGTATCTTAAATTTTAGATTTAATATATTTAATTATTATTAGCTTGTAAATCATTTAATTTGAACACTTTCTCAAAATATGTAGTTGGATTTGCTGGTGTAATAACTGTTTTAATTTATGGACAATATATTTTAGTACCATTTATTTTTGCCCTTCTTTTGTGGTTTACAGTTAGAGTTTTTACTTCAGTATCTCAAAAAATCCCTTTTTATGGGAAGTTTGTCCCCAATAAATTAAAAACGATTTTAACTACCATTTTTATTTTTTCTATTCTATATTTCTTTAGCCAACTTATCTTGTCTAGTTTTAAATCTATTATAGAATCTCACCACGATTACAATGACAATGTTACAGCTTTAATAAATCTTATTAATAATAAATTTAAAATTGACTTACAATCTTACATTGAAACTCAGTATACTGAAATAAGTCTTGCTGGGATGGCGGAAATGCTTTTTGATGCAGTATCTAAAATTCTAAGTAGTACATTAATGATACTAATATTTACGATATTTATTTTTTTAGAAGAAACCAACTTTTCCCATAAACTAAAACAATTTTTATCAGAATCAAGCTCCGATTATCATGGGCTTAACAGTACACTCAACAAAATAGAATGGTCGGTAGCTAAATACTTAGGGATTAAAACTATGTCTAGCTTTATCACAGGATTGTTGAGTTTTTTAGTCTTCTATTTTTGTGACCTTAACTTTGCAATATTTTGGGCATTTCTAATATTTCTGTTAAACTTCATTCCCACCATTGGTTCTTTATTAGCAACATTATTTCCTGTTATTTTTTCTTTATTACAATTTGGTGATTTTTCTATTGCTTTAATTATTCTTTTTGTTGTGGGGTCCATTCAAGTTATTATTGGAAACTTTATAGAACCAAAGTGGATGGGAAACTCTATGAACATAAGTCCTTTGGTGAGCATTCTATCTTTGATGTTTTGGGGATTAATATGGGGAACTACT
>Ga0228634_1000999_pt1 | contig 17846 bp, 15 predicted proteins | sample 42DmetaG_FD_190063 | JGI IMG/M metagenome (GOLD analysis project Ga0228634, IMG submission 190063) | Seawater microbial communities from Monterey Bay, California, United States - 42D | ecosystem: Environmental > Aquatic > Marine > Coastal | place: USA: California | collected 2016-09-27 | reverse complement strand
AGGTTAGAGTCTAGAAGCTAGAAGCTAGAATATAGAGGGTAGAATATAGAATTTAGATTATTTATGTCTAATATCTAACATCTAATATCTAGTATCTAGATTCTCCAAGTAAAATATTGATTATGGAAGTACTAGAAAAACAACATATAAAGTTTGATCGTAAAGGATTCAAAGATGATGAATTAATAAGTATTTACAATAAACTCGTTAGACCTAGGTTAATCGAAGAAAGAATGTTAATCCTTCTTCGTCAAGGGAAAATCACAAAATGGTTTTCAGGTTGGGGACAAGAAGCAATATCAGTTGGTACTACTTATGCAATGAATAAAGAAGAGTATATTCTTCCTATGCATAGAAATTTAGGCGTTTTTACATCAAGAGATATTCCTTTAAGAAGATTGTTTGCTCAGTTTCAAGGTAAGCTTTCAGGTTTTACTAAAGGGAGAGATCGCTCCTTTCATTTTGGAACGCAAGAGTTCAACTTAGTGGGAATGATTTCTCATTTAGGACCTCAACTTGGAATTGCAGACGGTATTGCTTTAGCTTCTAAAATTAGAAAAGAGAAAAAAGCGACTCTTGTTTTTACAGGTGACGGAGGTGCAAGTGAAGGGGATTTTCACGAAGCCTTAAACGTTGCTTCAGTTTGGGATTTACCGGTCATTTTTGCTGTAGAAAATAATTGTTGGGGATTGTCAACTCCAAGTGAAGAACAATTTAGATGTAAGCAATTCATTGATAAAGGGATTGGTTATGGTATGGAAGCTGTTCAAGTGAACGGAAACAATATATTAGAAGTAATTAGAGAAGTAAGAAAAATTACTGCTGATATTAGAAAAAATCCAAGACCTGTTTTGTTGGAATTAATGACTTTTAGAATGAGAGGTCACGAGGAAGCTTCAGGAACTAAATATTACCCAGAAGGGCTTCAGGATGAATGGCAAAAACAAGATCCAATTTCAAATTATGAATTATTCTTGAAAGAAGAAGGGGTCTTAACGGACGATTTGATTCAGACTATGAAGGATTCTGTGAAGTCCGAAATTGTTAGTGAATTTGATATTGCTTTTAAAGAAGATAAAGTTACGGTTAGTAGTGAAATTGAATTATCTGATGTTTATGCTCCTTACACTCAAGAGGTGGTAGCACCTTCAGGTAATAAATCTGAAAAAAGATTTATTGATGCGATTCAAGAAGGATTAAAACAATCCATGGAAAAGTACCCAGGTTTAGTAATTATGGGACAAGATATAGCAGAATACGGAGGAGCTTTTAAAGTTACAGAGGGTTTTGTAGATCAGTTTGGAAAAGATAGGGTAAGGAATACACCTATATGTGAATCCGCCATCGTTGGTGCTGGTTTAGGTTTATCTATAGCGGGTATGAAAGCAATTGTTGAAATGCAGTTTGCTGATTTTGTTACTTGTGGATTTAACCAAATTGTCAATAACTTAGCAAAATTACATTGGAGATGGGGTGAAAACGCTGATGTTGTAGTACGTATGCCTACAGGTGCAGGTTCAGCAGCAGGTCCATTTCATTCTCAAAGTAATGAGGCTTGGTTTTTCCATACTCCAGGTTTAAAAATAGTTTACCCTTCTTCTGTTGAAGATGCAAAAGGTTTATTAGCAGCTTCCATTGAAGATCCAAATCCTGTAATGTTTTTTGAGCATAAAAACTTATACAGAAGCATTAAAGCGGAAGTATCTGATGATTACTACACAGTAGAAATAGGTAAAGCTAAAACAGTTCGTTCAGGAGATGATATTACTGTTATTACTTATGGAATGGGAGTTCATTGGGCAAACGAAATTTTAGAGAAACATACTGATATTAGTGCAGAGGTCTTAGATTTAAGAACGCTTTTACCTTTAGATACTGAAGCAATTTATGATGCTGTTAGGAAAACAGGAAAAGTGATTGTTTTACATGAAGATTGCATGACTGGAGGAATAGGAGGTGAGCTTGTTGCTTTGATCAATGAGAATTGTTTCAATGACCTTGACGCTCCAGTAAAACGAATAGCTTCGATAGATACGCCAGTTCCTTTTGATGGCGAGTTAGAGAAAAACTTCTTGCCAAAAAATAGATTTGAAACAGCTTTAATCGAATTGAATAATTATTAATTTGAAATTTCACAATACAAAAATCCTTTAAGAAATTCTTAAAGGATTTTTTTTGTTTCTATAAATCTTTGCCGTAAGAATGAATATCGTTATGATTTTCTTCTATTTTATCTTTTATTTTTCGAATGGTTTTAGCCAGTATAAATAAATCTGGTGTAGCATGTTTTCTTAACCAAATCATACTATCATTTTCATGTTCCGATACCATCGCTATGTGAAATAGTAGGTTGAAATTATATTTAACAAGCCATTTTTGTGCTTTTTCTTCTCCTTCAGCTGCGTTAATCATGGCCATTAAATGCGCATATCCATTTTGCATCAGCCAATCTCGTGCATCTTGTTTTAAATGGATCGCTGCTGAAGCAAAAACTAATTCTTGATATCCATTACTATTTAACCAATTAGAAATCTCTTTATTCCCTTCGATTGCTTTACTCCAAGCTAAAATTATTTTTGGCGGGTAATTAATGCTTTTTAAAGCAGGTTTATTAGATGGTACTGACTTTGTTTTATTGTCTTCTTTTCGGCGAAACTTATTTAACCAATTCATCTAAAAAATGTTTTTAATTTCAGTTGTTTTACCATTAAAGCTAATTGTTTCTTTTGTTTTTTTTCCTAACAATAACTTACCTAGAGGCGCTTGAGGACTTAAACAAAAAAACTGAAAACTGGAGTTTTTAACTTGTCCAAGACCGATGGATAAATAATACCAGCCATTATTCGTTTCAATTAAACTTCCTTTTTGAATTACTTTGTGAGGAGTAGAAGTGTTTATTTGTTCTAAATCTCTTTTTTGTTCTAGCAAAGTATTTATTTGCTTGGTTATCTTTTCCTGTTCCAATTGAGCCATGGATACAGCGGTTTCATGTTTATCTCCAGCAGAGCTTTTAGCATCATCTGAAGCAGCAGCAGAAAGTGTTTCTTGGTATATTGAATTTAGAGCGTCAATTTTGTGTTGAATAAAATGTAACGCTACTATGTGTACTTCTTGTTTGTTCATTTTGTAAGTGATTGTAAAATAGTATCGTAACGAGAAAGAACTTCTTTTTCTGAAAAACGTTCTGCATATCGTTTAATTTTGGCTATATCAAAAGTTTTCTTTCCTAATATAAATGCTTCCATCGCCTCAGATAACTCATTTGTATTATTTTTTTCTACTAATATACCAAGTTCATTGTTTAGGTTATGAGCAATACCAACAGAAGTCGTTATGGTTGGTATTCCACACGACCATGCTTCAGCAAGCACAATTGAAAAAGTTTCATAGTTAGAAAAAAGTATGAAACAATCCGACTTTTGGTAAAAAGAAGCTATTCTATCCCAATCAAAAGGACCTTTAAAGGTAATATAATCCGATAGGTTAAGTTTTTTTGAGTACAACTCCCAGTTCTGATAGGCTTCATCACAAATAATCGTGAAATGAAAGTTTGTAATCCCTTTTTTAATTAAAATTGCACACGCATCTATCATTCCTTTTGGGTTTTTAAACCTTTCGTCTAAGGTGGATACATGTAGAAATTCAATAGTGTCTCTTTTGTCCGATGCTATGTTAGGTTTGAAATGTACGGAATCAATATGATTAGGTAAGGTGTAAATAGGTTTTTGTACAAAAAAAGGTTGAAGTTCGTTTTTTAGAATTTCAGAAACAGCAATGATGCCATCAACTTTGGGGTAAACTTTACTTAAAGTAAAACTATCTTTAAAGCTTAAACTTTGTCCTTTTGATAAATGAAATGCAGAACTATGCTCCATCAAGAGTAAAGGACATTTAAAGTGACTTTTGGCCCAAGAAAATTGTAGACCTTTAGGAAATAAAACATTTCCTTGAATAAAATCAATTGCACCTATACTTTTTAAACCTTCTTTGAAAGCCATCTTTAAAAAGTAATACTTTGAAAAAATATTTCTCCCTTTTGGATGGTATATAATAACCTCCTTTAAATTTCCTTCTTCATTTATAGTCGTTTCGATGGACTTTAGATTAACTTCACTCGATAAGTGTAAAACAGTTACTTTATACTTCGAAGAAAGAAGTTTTGCTTGACGCTGGATAAAATTACCCAAATAAGGTTTATTCTTTGTTGGGTACCAAGAACTTAAAAAAAGGATATGTTTTATTTTTTCTTCCAACCTTGTTTTGTTTACGTAAAACTAATAATAAAAAAGGAAAGAGTATGTTTATCATTTCTTTCAAATATTAAGGTAATGCAAGCTTTTTTAGAAGCAATTCAAGAGTGTGATTTTTTTATGTATAAAATCTCCAAGAAATGGTTAAAACAAATACTTGAATCAAATAAACTATATTGTTTAAATTATTAATTTTGGACATTATCTATATTCTTATGAAAAGAGACATCGTTTTTTTAATAAATAAATCTGAAATTACCGCAGGTACTAGAGGTGCTTCTTTAGGTCCTGGAGCTGTTATGACAGCTGCAAGAAAGAATAATAAAACTTTTTTTGGTGACTTTCCTATTGAAGAAGTGAAAGAAATGAATCACTTACTGGACCAACCAACTGTTCATCAATTTGCAAAGCGTATTGACGGATTGGAAGTTGTGTTTAATTCATTGAATGAAAAGGTGAGTTCTATTTTAGGAAAGAATCAGTTTCCACTTGTTATTGCTGGAGACCATGGATCTGCTGGAGGTACTATCTCTGGAATTAAAACAGCTTTTCCGGGTAAACGTTTAGGTGTTGTTTGGATTGATGCACATGCTGACTTACATACGCCTTACACAACTCCTTCAGGAAATGTTCATGGCATGCCTTTAGCAACTGCAATTAATGAAGATAATATTCCTTGTAAATCAAATGAAGTTCCAAAGGATACAATGATGATTTGGAATGGGTTGAAGAATTTAGGGGGAGCACCAAAATTATTGCCAGAAGATTTGATTTTTATTGGAGTAAGAGATACAGAGGCACAGGAAGATGCTTTAATGGAACGTTTAAACATCAAAAATTACGAAGTTCAAGAAGTAAACGAGAAGGGAGTTCAAACAATTCTTAGTGAAATAGACCAAAAATTAGACGTTTGTGATATAGTTTACGTATCATTTGATGTAGATTCAATGGACCCTAAAGAAACATCTCACGGAACAGGTACTCCTGTTGATAACGGTCTAGCTCCAGAACAAGCAGAAACAATATTAAAACACTTTGCTGCTCATCAAAAGACAGCTTGTATTGAGTTTGTAGAAGTTAATCCTTGCTTAGATGAAAAAACTAATAAAATGGCAGAAGTAACGGCTGATTTAGTTGAAAAAGTAATCGATACATTAAAAAAATAATAACTCCTTTTAGCAGATAAAAATGGAAAATCAAATAAAACAACTCTTACTAGATAATGCAACTACTTTGTTGGGAACTGAAATTGAACCTTCAATTATACAATTCCAAAAAACTAGGAAAGATGTAGAAGGAGATTTAACGTTAGTGATTTTTCCATTTGTAAAAGCCTTAAAATGTTCTCCTGTTGAAGCAGGGAATAAAATTGGAGATTTTTTGCTTGATAAATTATCTTTTGTTGAAAGTTTTAATGTTGTTAGTGGTTTCTTAAATTTAATTGTAAAGTCTGATTATTGGATAGAAGAATTAAGAAAAATTGATCAGGAAGAGAGGTTTGGGTTTTCTTCAGAGAATTCTAAACCAACAATAATGGTTGAATATTCTTCACCTAATACAAATAAACCACTTCACTTAGGACACCTTAGAAATAATTTTTTAGGTTATTCTGTTGCTGAAATACTAAAGGCTAATGGTCATAAAGTAATAAAATCTCAAATTATAAACGATAGAGGTATTCATATCTGTAAAAGTATGTTGGCCTGGGAGAAATTCTCACCTCTAAACGATAAAGGAGAAAGAGAGACACCTGAAAATACTGGTCTTAAAGGAGATAAGCTTGTAGGTAAGTATTATGTTGAGTTTGATAAACAGTTTAACTTAGAAGCGAAAGCTATCATTGCATCGTGGGAAGCTGCTGATTTTGATGGTTTTTCAGAGAAGGCGATTAGTGAATTTAAACGTCTCTCTAATTCAAAGGAAGGAAAAGAAGAGAAGGCGATTAAGGGGATAGATGAAAAGATTAAAGACTTAGCTAAAAATGAAACTAACTTATTGCAAGAAGCAAAAGATATGTTGGTGAAATGGGAAGCTAGGGATCCTCAAACTTATTTGTTATGGTCAACCATGAATAGTTGGGTTTATGATGGTTTTAAGACTACTTATGACAATATGGGGGTTAACTTTGATAAATTATATTATGAATCAGATACTTTTGTTCTAGGGAAAGACATTGTCTTAGAAGGACTGAAAAAAGGTGTTTTTTTCAAAAAAGAGGACGGTTCTGTTTGGATTGATTTAACAGATGATGGGTTAGATGAAAAGCTATTGTTACGTTCTGATGGAACTACTGTTTATATGACTCAAGATGTCGGTACTGCTGTAGATCGTTATAATGATTTTCCAGATTTAAATGGAATGGTTTATACAGTTGGAAACGAACAAGATTATCATTTTAAAGTTTTGTTTCTTATTTTAAAGAAACTTGGGTATGATTGGGCAGGTAATTGTCATCACTTATCTTACGGAATGGTTGATTTACCTTCAGGTAAAATGAAGTCTCGTGAAGGAACAGTCGTTGATGCGGATGAATTAATGGCTGATGTTGTTGGAAGTGCTAAAGAAATGACCCAAGAAAGAGGTTATTTAGAGGGGATGACCGAACAAGATAAAGTTGATTTATACAATTTGATCGGAATGGGAGGATTGAAATATTACTTATTAAAAGTTGACCCAAAGAAGAGAATGATGTTTAATCCTGCTGAATCCATAGAGCTTAATGGTAATACAGGTCCTTTTATTCAGTATGCTCATGCCAGAATACAATCTTTACTCACTAGAGGCGGAGACCTAGAAGTGGTTGAAACATCAAGTTTAGAATTGTTGGAGAAAGAAATCATCAAACAATTAGTTCAGTTTCCTTTGGTTATTGAAGAAGCTGCCAAAGAAATGTCTCCTGCTTTAATAGCTAATTATACGTATGAATTGGTAAAATTATTTAATCAATTCTACCAAAGTGTTCCAGTGTTAATTGAAGAGGATATAGCAATTAAAAATATGCGTTTGGTATTAAGCAAGAATGTTGCTAAAGTTATTTCAAATGCAATGATTTTGTTAGGAATTAATGTGCCAAATAGGATGTGATTTTATGTTTCTTATAAGGTGTTGATAGGTCATTAACGGAGCATTTTCCTTCTTTTGATTAAATATTTTAATAATACTTGTTCACACCCTTCTTCAATGTAAGCAGGCATAAAATCAATTTTATGGTCAGCACATTTTAGTTTTAACTCTTCGAAGTAGTTTTTTATTGCAACAGTGTATTGTTCTTTTATCTCATAAGGATTAAGTTTCATTTTTTCCCCTGTTTCCATGTCTACTAGGGTATATGGTCTATTCTCTAGATCAAAGTCAACTTCGAGTGATTTGTGTACAACATGAAAAATAACAACTTCGTGCTTTTTATGTTTTAAATGCTGTAATGCTTCAAAAAATCCATTGGAGTTGTTTGGGTCATCTAGTAAATCTGAAAAAATAATTACGAGACTTCTTTTGTGGGTCATTTCGGCTATCGCATGTAAAGACTTTACGATATCTGTTTTACTACTTTTCTTTAGATCGAAGGCATGCATCTTTTTTTCTAACTCACTATAAAGATATCTTTGATGAGGAATAGACGATTTGGCCTCTGTGTGTAGTTCTACATGATCGGAAAACATGGATAGTCCAACGGCGTCTCTTTGTTTTTTTAGTAATTCAATTAAAGATGCTACTGAATAAATCGAAAAATCAAGTTTATTTAATTTTTCACCTTTAGGGAAATACATGGAGCTAGAAGTGTCAATAACCATTTGACACCTTAAATTGGTCTCTTCTTCGTATTTTTTAGTGAAATATTTCCCACTTTTAGCATATAATTTCCAGTCAATGTGTTTTGTGGATTCACCTGTGTTATAGAGGCGATGTTCCGAAAATTCTACTGAAAAACCATGGAATGGACTTTTATGAAGACCAGTGATAAACCCTTCTACCACTTGCTTTGCTATAAACTCTAGGTTACCAAGTTGTGCAAGCGATAATCTGTTAATCTCATTTCCCATAGCTTAAAGGTATAAAATCATTGTTGAATTACATAGAACTCTAGTTAAATAAATGTCTATGTATTTAACAACTATTATCAGTAAGATTGGATTAATATTTATTAGCTTTGAAAGAAAAACGTGAACGCGAAAAAATATTATCAGGAACGCTTATCTGTCCTTAATGCTTCTTATCAAAAAGTTAAAAAAGAACACCGCACTTTAACTTTTTTAAGATTGATACTTTTTATTACAATATTTATTAGTTTTTATGCCTTTTGGGGACAAACCATCTTAATTCCAGCTTTTATTATAGGTGTTGTAGCTTTTTTATTTTCTGTAAACTTATCTGTAAATAAAAAAACAGAAAAAGACCTTCTTGAAGCTCTACTGTTAATTAATGAAAATGAATTAAAGGTTTTAATTGGAGATTGGTCTTCCATGGAAGATGGTGTTGAATTTAAGAATCCAAAACATGCTTATTCGAATGATATGGATCTATTCGGAAACAAAAGTGTTTTTCAATTACTGAATCGAACCGTTTCTTTTAATGGTAAAAAATACTTGGCTGATGCCTTATCAGAGGGAGCCAAAAAACCAAGCTTAAATGCTCAATGTATCGAAGCTTTAACAAACAATATTTCTTGGGGACAAGAATTTATGGCTGAGGGAATGGTAAGAAAAGCGGATGAAAATAAAATTTTGTCTTTGTCGCTGCTTTCTAATTTTACTGTTGACGTTAGTTCAATTACCCATATTTTACGTTTTTTATTGCCTTTAATAGGTTTTTCAAGTACGGTTTTATACGCTTTAAATTTTATAGGAGGAGGAACATTTGTGGTGATTATTGCTGTTGTTCTATCTATTATTAGTCAGCAATTGAAAAAGACGAACAGTATTGCTCAACAATTAACGGATCAAAGTGGAAGGGTAAAAACAATTTTAAAGCAATTGCATTTATACGAAAAACTTGAGACAACGGATGCAGTTTTAAAAGCTCAGCAAGAAGAGTTACTAAATCATCAATCGAGTGTTTTAACAGAAATTAAAGCGTTAGATGTAATCATGAAGCGTTTTGATTTCAGAATAAACTTATTAGTTGGAGTTGTTTTAAATTTCTTTTTAGCTTGGGATTTACAATTACAAGTTCAGAGTAAAAAGTGGTTAGATAGGAATAGAAATCATCTGGCTCAATGGGAAGATAAAATTGCTGAGATTGAATTTTGGATTTCAGGTGCTATTTACCGTTTTAATAATCCAGATACGGTTTATGCAATGCTTTCGCAAGAAGATTCTTACGAAATTAAAGACTTAGGACACCCGTTTGTATCTAAAGAGAAAAGGGTTACAAACGACGTTAAAATTGTTGGTGAAGAACAATTTGTGGTTCTTACAGGACCTAACATGGCAGGGAAAAGTACTTATTTAAGAAGTTTAGGTTTAGCAATTATTTGTGCAAATACAGGCTTACCAATTTTAGCTACTTCTTGTAAATTGCCAAAGGTTAAATTATTTACGAGTATGCGTACTAGTGATGATTTGACAGTTGAAAGTTCTTATTTCCATGCAGAACTTATTCGTTTGCGTTTTATCGTTGATGCAATTGAAAAAGGGGAGAAGGTCTTTATCATTTTAGATGAAATCTTAAAAGGAACAAACAGTAAAGACAAAGAAATTGGCTCAGCTCTTTTCTTACAAAAATTAAAACGATTAAAGACTAAGGGAATAATCGCAACACATGATTTATCTTTATGTGTATTGGAAGATTCTGACAAAGCATTCAAGAACATGTATTTCGACTCAATTATTGAAGGAAATAAATTAAGTTTTGATTACAAAATAAATGATGGTATTTGTCAGAATATGAATGCTTCCTTTTTGTTGAAACAAATGAAATTGGTAGATTAGAACCTCATATAATCTCTACAATAGGGTAGGGTTTAACCCCGACCCTATTAAATATTTCAACCTCTTCAATTATTCAAAACAATTTACCTACCTCACAATCAATTTATGAGTTGTCTCTTTTTTATCAATTTTAACTTTTACAAAATATACTCCTGGTTTATATGTAGAAGAGTTAATCATTAAAGAATGAACACCAGCAGCTTTTTGACCTACTTGATTTGTTGTGATGAATTGACCTAAAGCATTTACTACAGTATACTCTAACGAAGAGACTTGAGTCAATCCAATTCTTAAATGTGTATCATTTGAAGTTGGGTTAGGGTAGATGCTTGACGTAGATTCAGATAGCTCTAAACCTTTTACACCAACATTACCGCCATTAAATTCTAAGTTATCAAGAGTTAATACAGATCCAGCCTTTCCACCATTAATCATGATTAAAACAGAGTCTGGTGTGTCTCCAAGAGTAAGTGGAACTTCAAAAGAAGTGTATTCTGTTTGGGAATTAATAATTTCCAAACTTCCAAAACCAACATATGCCCCAAGATAGGTAAAAGCAATATCTATCGTTGCAGTATCAACTCCGTTTGGAACCCATTTGTACATGCCAGTTAAGTTGTTAGGAGATGCTACAAATGGTTTGCCTGATGTTTCAAATGTTTCTAAATTAAGATCGCCATATATTAAAACGGATTCAATAAAATCATTATTTTCTCTATATCTTAAAGTATCAGGTCTTAATTCTATAGCAAAACTTCCTTCATGTGCATCTGTTGTTTTATTAACGGAAGAAAAATTAGAAGGAGAAGTGTATTCATTGAAAGAATACCAATCATTAGGAGTTTCTGAAGTGAATGTAGTCCAATCTTCAAAACTTGGATTTGGAATACCTGTTACCACAGTATTTGCGTCTTTAAATCTGATATTATCCACCATTAACCAACTTCCTTCGGTTGACATTTCGTTCTCAATATCTCCACTAGTAAATCCTAGTATTAATGAATCATGAGGAAGATTTAAAGCGTTAACAGGGTAAGTGTATCTTCTCCATTCAGATTGTGTACCAGAAAGTTGAAATAGATTCATGTCTAATGCTACTCCACTTAATTTAAAAATTAAAAGAACATTTGCTGTATCAGTATTTAATAATTCAAATTTTGCATCGAAAACAAGAGAGTCAACAGCTGTCGAAAATGGAACACCTCCTGATGGTCCATCATTTTTAATTTCTCCAAGTAAAATAAAACCAAAATTTGTTTCTCCTTCAATAGTTGAACTTGTAATTTTTACAGAATTCGATAAGTTGGTTGCGTCAGAACTCTTAGATATAAATGTCGATCCAGGAAAGAAAACACCATATTCTGAATTTGAATTAGACCAACTTGAAGGGTAACCATCTCCGTGTATATTTGTTGTCCAATTATCGAAACTTCCATTTTTTAATTGTCCTTGGCTAAATAAAAAAGTAGAAATAAGTAAAGCTAGATTTGTTAATAGTATTTGTTTTATCATGGTTTTTTTGTTTAATTTTAAATCTATTAAAAATCCTTTTATTAAACAATAATTATTCTTCTATTTAATTTACCTTTTCAGCTAATTGCTTTTGATACATCTCAAAATAGATACCTTTCTTTTCAAGAAGTTCTTCGTGAGTTCCTGTTTCAAAATTAGTCCCATCTTCTAATACGATGATTTTGTTTGCATTTCTAAGTGAAGAAATACGATGTGAAACAATAACCGAAGTGTGAACATTTTGATCATTTTTCAAGTTTTTCAATATGATTTCCTCTGTCTCTGTATCAACAGCTGATAAGCAATCGTCCATTATCAATAATGCAGGCTTTCTAATTAAAGCTCGTGCAATACTTACCCTTTGTTTTTGTCCTCCACTTAAATTAACACCTCTTTCTCCAAGTAAAGTGTCAAATTTGTCTGGAAAAGCTTCAATATTATGATAAACATGTGCTTTTTTTGTGATTTCTATAAGTTCTTTTTCAGATATGTCAGGTTTATTAGAACCGAACTTTATGTTGTTGCCAATTGAATCTGAAAATAAAAAGATATCCTGAGGAATTACACCTGTTTGCTTCCTAAAATCGTGAATGTTTATCTCTTTTAAATTAATGCCGTCAATAAAAATATCACCTTCTGATGGGTCAAATTGTCTCATTAATAGATTCAGAACGGTCGACTTTCCACTACCAGTATTTCCTACTATCGCAAAAGATTCATTTTTATTTATTTTAAAGCTTAAATTTTTAACTGCAGTAATTCCCGAGTTAGGATAAGTGAAAGTAACGTTTTTAAATTCAATTTTTCCTTGAAAGTTAAATGGGGCATGGTTAGAATTAATTACAGAAGGTACTTCTTGCATAAAGTCGTTAATTCTTTCTTGAGATGCAGCAGCTCTTTGTATTAAAGACGTTACCCACCCAACACTAGCAAATGGCCAAGTTAAATTGTTTACAAAGAAAATGAAAGCTACTATTTCACCTAGGGTTAACTCGTTGTTGTAGGTCATTAAACCTCCAATATAAATACATAATAATGTGCTAAGGCCAATAAGAAAAGTGATGGTAGGCATGAACAAAGCGTTAATAAAAACTAACTTCATTTTTCTTTTTTTATATTCTTCAATTGATTCATTAAACTTTTGTTTAATCTCTTTTTCTCTACTATATGCCTTGACCACCCTTATCCCTGAAAATGTTTCTTGTATTAAAGTAGATATTCGAGATTGTTCTTCCTGCACAGAATGACTTGCTTTGTTCATTCTACTAGAAACTTTGTAAATTAGGAACGACATTAAAGGAAGAGGGAGTAAAACGAAAAGAGTAAGAGTGCCATTTATTTTAACCATTTGGGTAATGATTAACGTGAATAGAATTACCAGGTTTATTGTGTACATCACTCCAGGACCGAGATACATTCTAACTTGTGTTACATCTTCAGAAATACGGTTCATTAAATCTCCAGTACTATTCTTTTTAAAAAAGGAATAATCTAATTTTTGGTATTGATTGTATATTTCATTTTTTAAATCAAACTCAATTAACCTTGACATGATTATAATACTTTGACGAAGTAAAAACAAGAATAACCCTTTAAAAAATGCAAGTAACATATAGATTCCCCCAATTTTGAGCATCATAATGAGGATGTTGTTAAAATTTTTTGGAGTTGAGGCTTCAAATAAAGAATCAATCGTAGTCTTCACGAAAATAGGCATTTGAACTCCAAAATAGTTAGAGATGATCATGAAAATAATCCCCAAAAGCATATGCCATTTATACTTTATGAAATATTTATTAAGATAGCTGAGTGACTTCATTCGAATATTTTCTATTTTTGCAACGTCTATAAAAGCATAACGGTGCAAAAGTAATCAATAGACTTGAAATACATTTATAACTACGTGTGTTAATATGTTTGAAGTAAAAGAAATTCAGGATACGGATTTGGTACAGAATCCTGTCATAGCTCAGATGAGTAAAATGAGTCACGAGCAAATATTGTTCTGTAATGATAATTCAACTGGATTAAAAGCTATAATAGCAGTTCATAACACTGTTCTTGGTCCCGCTCTAGGTGGCACAAGGATGTGGATGTACAACAACGAGATGGAAGCATTGAATGATGTTTTGCGTCTATCTAGAGGTATGACCTACAAAAACTCAATTTCAGGATTAAATTTAGGAGGTGGGAAAGCTGTAATTATTGGCGATTCTCACTCGATGAAATCAGAAGCTTTAATGCGAAGATTTGGAAAGTTTGTTAATAGTCTTGGCGGAAAATATATTACAGCAGAAGATGTGGGTATAAGTACTACGGATATGTCTTATGTAAACATGGAGACAAATCATGTTGTAGGATTACCAGGGAAAAGTGGTGATCCTTCTCCCGTAACAGCTCAGGGTGTATACGTAGGGATGAAAGCCTGTGCAAAAGAACAATTTGGAACAGATTCATTAGAAGGGCGTAAAATTGCAGTTCAAGGAGTTGGTCACGTTGGGGAATACTTAGTTCAATCTTTGGTAAAAGAAGGGGCGATAGTATCAGTAACAGATGTATATGAGCCAACACTAAAGAGAGTTTCCAGTACTTATGGAGTAAATGTTGTAGGTCTTGATGAGATATACGACTTAGATATGGATATTTATGCTCCTTGTGCTCTTGGTGCTACTGTAAATGATGAAACCTTGAGCAGGTTAAAGTGTTCTATAATTGCTGGCGCTGCGAATAATCAATTGCAAGACGAATTGAAGCATGGAGTAGATGTTATGAAAAAAGGAATTGTTTATGCTCCTGACTATGCTTTGAATGCTGGCGGTGTGATAAACTGCTTTTCAGAAGTTAAAGGACTGTCCAGAGAGTGGGTAGTTGACAAAGCAAATGATATATATAATACTATTGGTTCAATTGTGAAAAGGTCTGCTGCTGAAAATATACCTGCTTATCAGATTGCAAATAAAATAGCTGAAGAAAGAATTGAATCAATAGGTAAGGTAAAATTACCTTTATAATAAATACAAGTAATGCTAAACAGAAGACATTTAAGAATTAAGGTTTTACAAGCTCTTTACGCTTACTATCAAGCTGATGAAGGTAGTTTTCATAAATCTGAAAAAGATTTATTAGAAGCAGTGGAAAAGATTTATGATTTATATATCTACTTATTACTTAGTTTTGGAGAATTAAAATCAATTGCTGAAAGAAGAATTGAGGATAATAAAAAGAAAATTAGACCTTCAGAAGAAGAGCTAAACCCTAACCTTAAATTTGTAAATAATCAAATTATTCAAATACTTGAAGATAATAAAGATCTTAGGGTTGTATCTGAAGAGAGAAAAGTAAACTGGGTTGGAGATGATGTTCAAGAAATGTTCCGTAAAATGCTTTTACATATTCGCGAAAGTGAAACATTCTTTGAGTTTATGAATAATGGCGAGTCAGGTTTTGAAGAAGATAGACAGTTCGCTTTGTCATTGTTTAAAACAGAAATAGCTAACTATCCATTATTATATGACTTTTTTGAAGAGAAAAGCATACAGTGGCTAGACGATATTGATTTAGCATGTTCAATGGTGTTAAAAACAATTAAAAACTTTTCTGAAGAAGGAGATAGTGCTATTTTAGCTCTGTATAAAGATAAGGAAGATGAATTATCTTTTATTAAAAACCTTCTAAGAAAAACAATCTCTATGGATAAAGAGAATGAAGTTATTATTGATGAATTGACCAAAAATTGGGAGTTTGACAGAATTGCTAAAATGGACGTTATCTTAATGAAAATGGCAATAACTGAGTTTCAAATATTCAATAATATACCTACTAAAGTTACTTTAAACGAATATATTGAGATCTCTAAGTTTTACAGTACTCCGAAAAGTAATACTTTCATAAATGGAATTTTAGATAAAGCTATTAGGAAGTTAACAGACGAAAATAAAATTCAAAAAGTAGGTAGAGGATTAGTTAATTAAATAATTGTACAAATGAAGAAACTGATATTTTTTTTTACTTCCATTTTTTTACTAGCATCTTGTGGAGGTTCTGATAAAGTAGAAATCGGGAACAAAACAAGTATGTCTGTTGAACAGGTTTATGACGCTGGGGATGTAATTAGAGGGGAATTTGTAGATGCAACTTTTACACTAAAAAATACAGGGAATTATCCGTTAGTTATAGGTGAAGTGAAAGCTTCTTGCAGTTGTACAGTAGCTGAAAAGCCAGAGGATCCAATTCTGCCTGGAGAAGAAGGTGTTATAAAAGCTCGTGTAACTACAAAGGCCGCTAGTCCTGGTATACTAGCTAAAACAGTAAATATTTTGGCCAATACAGAACCTTCTAGAACAGAAGTTGTAATTAAAGCCAACATTTTAAATAAATAATAAAAAAAGAAAAAAGATGAATCAACAAATTATCATGTTAGTTTTAATCTTAGTGGTGTTTTATTTCTTTATGATTCGCCCTCAGATGAAAAAACAAAAAGAATTAAAAAAGTTTAGAGAAAACTTAAAAGCTGGAGATAAAGTCGTTACTATTGGTGGAGTTCATGGTAAGATCTTAGAGATTAACGATACTACAATTTTAGTGAATTCAGAAGGAAGTAAAATTCGTTTTGATAAATCCGCAATTTCTTCTTCTGCTGAAGACTTATTGGTTACAACCAATAAATAATTTTTTAATTAAAATATTTTAAAGTTCGAACAACTGTTCGGACTTTTTTTATTTACTTTATTTTTTATTTTTTTAAATCTTGATACTTATGAAGTCTTATTTCTGTTTATTCTTTGTTTTTTTATTGCTAAACTCCTGTTCTGAAGCACCTGAAGAAACCCCGGTTAAGGAAGTAGAAAAAGTTATTGAAGAGGATGTTTTAGTTAAGGATAAGGCTCCAGAAGTTGAAATTCAAGAATTGCAAAAAAAGAAAGATATTGAGGTTAACGTTGACTTTAAAGAAAATAAAAAAGTTATTGAAAAGAAATTTGGAGAACAGTGGGATTTCTGTACTTGTGTTGTTTTAAATGACTCTATCGATAAAGCTGTAAAAGCAGGTAACATGGACGATAAGTTGATGGAAAGGTTTGATGTTGTAGATCAAAAGTGTAAATCTTTTTTAGTAATGGATAATTCACGAACTCCAGAAGAAAGGATGTTACACGATAAAAAAATTCAAAAATGCCTTAGAGGAGCAGGTGTAAATTAAGTTTTTTTTAACTAGAATAATACAAAGCTATCCGTAAAGGGTAGCTTTTTTGATTTTTAATACCTTCTGTTTAAGGTTCAAAAGATATAAGAAAAATTATTTCTAATACACATAAATAAATTATCTCTATGTTTTGGGATGTGTTTTAAATGTTTTTTTGAAACTGATATTGATATGTATCAAAGTATAGGATAGATAAGAAATAATGTCTTTAAAATAAGAAAGCGAATGGACGGGCGTCCATTCGCTTTCTAAACCTAACTAACCTAACCACCTAAATCATTACAAATATAGATATTATTTTATTATTACCAAATTGTTAATTGTTTTTTTTGAAAATTAATTTAAAGGTGGAAATTAATAAATCAATCCAATGAATACTTAGAGCTATGATTAATTAAAAGAACCATGTATCAAGTGTAAAAGTTGGGGGCTAATTATTTCTTCCGATACTTTTTTTAGCTGAAAAAAGTATCCACCACGAAGTCGCACCGAAGGTAAAAACAGCTTTTTCAATTTTACAAGGAACTTTTTACGTTCCATTTATAAATTCTGTGCAAAATTGAAGTTATCGCTTCGAAGTTTGAAATTTTAGATCTGTTTTAAATTTCAAACTTACTAAGTTAACAACTGACTTTACCTCACATCAATATTTTAAATATCTAAAAATCAATATTTAAACTTAAAAGAAAGTAAGAGTATTAAATTTTTCGAAACATAATAACCGAAGCATATTTCGGCCTAAGCAATGAAATGTAGTAAACAAGAATAAACGAGTAAAGCTGAGTCCATGTCTAAGCTCAGCTTTCAATAATCCAAGTATTGGTTGTTGCTAACAGCGTTTGCGAGTTTGGATGAAGCTACGGAGTGTTTCGTAGTTTTCAAGTTTTATTGGTTCAGCCTTGACCTTTTGTTTCTTTTGGGTCAAGCCAAAAGATATAAGAAAAAACTTTTTTAAGT
>Ga0228634_1000988_pt1 | contig 17954 bp, 16 predicted proteins | sample 42DmetaG_FD_190063 | JGI IMG/M metagenome (GOLD analysis project Ga0228634, IMG submission 190063) | Seawater microbial communities from Monterey Bay, California, United States - 42D | ecosystem: Environmental > Aquatic > Marine > Coastal | place: USA: California | collected 2016-09-27 | reverse complement strand
AAAACAAAAAAAAGCAATCGTTGAAGCACAAAGAAGAAAACAACAGCAACAACAAGCTGCTGAAGCACAAAGAAGAAAACAACAGCAAATACAACAAGCAGCAGAAGCGCAAAAAAGAAAACAACAGCAAGAACAACAAGCTGCTGAAGCACAAAGAAGAAAACAACAGCAAGAACAAGAAGCTGCTGAAGCACAAAGAAGAAAACAACAGCAAGAACAACAAGCAGCAGAAGCGCAAAAAAGAAAACAACAGCAAGAACAAGAAGCAGCAGAAGCACAAAAAAGAAAAGAAGAGCAAGAACGAGAAGCTGCAGAAGCACAAAAAAGAAAAGAGGAAAAACAAAAAGAACTGGCGCGGTTAAAAAAACAAGCAGCAGATAAGAAAAAGGCTGAGGCAGCCAAAGCAAAACAATTAAATAATAAAAAAACTGGTGGGAAGTAACCTAGTATTTGGTCCTATTTAAATAAATTTTTTTTGCTAATAACATGGCGTTTTTAAAAGAAATGTAACTCGCTTTGTTTTTTCCAGCTATTTCATATGCGGTTCCATGGTCTGGTGATGTGCGGATAATTGGAAGCCCAGCTGTAAAGTTAACCCCGTGGTTTTTGCTTAAAATTTTAAAAGGTATTAGCCCTTGATCATGGTACATCCCCAAAATGCAATCATATTCATTATAATTTCCACTTGCAAAGAATCCGTCCGCTGGAAATGGCCCTGACACATTAAACCCTTTTTCTAATGCTTGATCAATAGCCGGTTGAATAATATTAACTTCATGTTGACCGATGAGCCCTCCATCACCAGAGTGAGGGTTAAGGCCTAAAAGCCCTATTTTTGGATTTTTAATTTTAAAATCTCTTTTTAAAGACTGGTCCATCAAACTTATTTTTTTAAAAATACTATCAATTGTAATTGACTTGGATACTTGATCTAGCGATAGATGATTTGTAACAATTCCTACCTTTAGCTTGCCATGAGCCATCAACATTAGAGATTGGTTTTTATTGGTAATACTTGTTAAATACTCGGTATGGCCGTTGAAATTAAAATTATCACCCTGAATAGTGTTTTTATCAATTGGGGCTGTTACAATGCCATCAATTAAGTTTTTCACAGCATGTTCGCTAGCTTTACTTAAAGATTGGAAAGCAACTTGACCACTTTCTTTTTTTGGCTGTCCAAAATGAATTTTAAAATTTGAATTGCTTAATTGAAAAATATTTAGAATTCCATGTTTAGCTTTCATGGGGTCATCAATAACATTTACGTCCGCTTTAATACTCAAATGATTCAAATAGAAATCAATAATGTTTAAATCTGAATAAATAATTGGAATAATACCATTTGAATCTTCTTCTTCTGTTAGCGTTTTTAAGATAATTTCTGGACCAATACCATTTGGATCTCCTATAGATATACCTAATTTGATTAAATTCTGCATTTGGAATGATTATTGACAAAAATAACCATAATTAGGTCTTTATTTATTCTTAAGTCATTTATTAAATATATTTAAATGTTAAGAATTATGGTCTTTTGAGTAATTTTGGATAAATATGTTAATTAGAGTTTTTAACTTTTTGTTTTTACTAATCCCAATATTTGTTTGGGGCTCTCACAACAGAGGAGGTGAAATAACCTACACTCATATTGGAGGTTTAACTTATGAATTTACCATTACCACTTGTACTGATTTAGGGTCGGTTACCGGAACTGATAGGCCAGAACTCTTCTTAGACTTTGATTTAGGAACTCCGTTCGCACAAAGAGATACACTTTTAAGAACTTCCCAAGTCCCATTATCCAATACCCACAAAAAAAATATTTATGTTGGTACACATACTTTTACTTCCACTGGGTCTCACAGAATTACTATGGAAGATCCCAACAGAAATGCAGGAATTTTAAATGTTTGGCCTGGAGGTAATAGTGACGATGTAGTTTTTGCTTTAGAGACTTTCTTAATAATTTCACCTGTTTTAGGAGCTTCTGGAGGAAATAATTCGGTTCAGTTTACAGAATGTCCATGCCCAGCCGTAGGATGTTTGAATAGGCCTTACTGTTACAACCCAATGGCTTACGACCCAGATGGAGATTCCTTGTCCTATGAGTTGGTTGCTCCGTTAGGCCAAGATGCACTTCCTTTGCTATTTGGAAATTATTATGTTTTTCCAGATGTGATTGGTGGTGGGAATTTAACTATTGATCCGTCTTTTGGAACTGTATGCTGGAACAATCCTATGATGGTTGGTGAATTTAATTTTACAATTTTGATATCTGAATGGAGAAATGGCTATAAAATAGGTTCTGTTATTAGAGATGTTCAACTGACTATTAAAAACAACTGTACCAATAACCCACCAGACATTGTGCCTATTGGTGATACTTGTGTAAAAGCAGGGAGCACACTGAATATAAACATTCAAGGTACAGACCAAGATTCAGATTTTATTACTCTGATAACTGCAGGACTTTCTTTTAATTTAAATAATTCCCCGTCCACTTTTTCATCAGTTGCTACTAACGGTATTGCCAACGGAATATTGCAGTGGAATACCAATTGTAGTCATATTCAACAATCTTCATACTCAGTTTTAGTAGAATTGGAAGACAATGGAAATCCTGTGTTGTCGGACTATGAATCTTTTAATATTGACGTTAGACCTCCGGCTATAACTGGATTAATTGCATCTTCAATAGGTAATACAATTCATTTAAAATGGGATAAAGCTATTTGCTCTAATGCATTAGGATACAATATTTATAAAAAGTTAGGCTCCATAAATACATTTGAAGAATGTTGTCAATCTACTAACTTATCAAACTTTGGAGTAACCCTTATCCATCAAAGCACTTCTAACAGCGACACAACTTTCATAGACTTTGACTCTCTGGAAATTGGTAACACATATTGCTATTTTGTAACCGGAATTTATGATTTTGGTCAGCTTGAAAGTTGTCCATCGGATACAGTATGCTCAACATTAAAAAAAGAAGTTGCAGTTTTGACCAACATAAGTGTGGTAAAAACAGGCTCTATTGTGGGAGTAGATTCTATTAATTGGATTAACCCAACAGAACTAGATACTAATCAATACCAAGGTCCATATCACTATGAAATTATCAACAATAATGGAAATATAATTCATCAATTTTCACCAAAAAATTTCTTGTATGAACTAGAAAATAGCTATAGCACTTTAAACACAAATACTGTTGATACCAACAGGAACTATAAAGTTGGGCTATACTATACTTATTTAAATTCGGATAGTCTTATTGGATATAGCAATCCTGCTACAAGTGTTCATCTTAGAACTATTCCAAACGATAACCAAATAGAACTTTTTTGGAACGAAAATGTGCCTTGGAATAATGACATGTATTTTATATTTAGAAGCGACTCCATAGATGGTAATTATACTTTAATTGACTCTACTATAGGCAATTATTTTTTAGACTCTGGATTAACCAACAGAGTACAATATTGCTATTTTATTAAATCAATCGGGGAATATTCAGATCCTTCAATAATAAGTCCATTGATTAATTATTCTCAAAAAGTATGTGATATGCCTTTTGACTATACACCACCTTGTCCTCCAACATTAACTTTACAAGGGGATTGTGATTTAGAAATAAACACTTTAAATTGGACTAATCCGAATAATTCTTGCTCTGATGATGCTGTTTCTTATTCCTTATATTACACTCCATTTTTGGATAGTGCATATTCACTAATTAATTTCTTTGATAATATTGAAGACACAACGTTTCAGCACCAAAATCAATACAACGGTGTAAATTCTATAGCTGGTTGTTATTATATCACAGCTACAGATTCTATAATTTATAACAATGAAAGTTTAGCTAGTGACACAGTATGCTTTGACAATTGCCCTAACTATATATTTCCCAATATTTTCACTCCAAACGGCGATGGAGTTAACGATTATTTCCAAGCCATGATGCCAATTAAATATATAGATCAGATAGAATTATATATTTTAAACCGTTGGGGAGAAGTTGTTTTCAAAACAACAGATCCAGAGTTTTTATGGGACGGAACTGCAAGTGAAACACAACAAGATTGTCCAAGCGGCACTTATTACTTTCAATGTATAGTTAGTAATATTAGACTATTTGGAATTGAGTCCATAGAGCTGAATGGCCATCTACAACTTACAAGAAAAAACATATCAAATAATCAATAAATGTTTACTGGAATTATAGAAAGCTTAGGTAAAATTACCGCAATAGAAAAAGAAGGAGAAAACTACCACTTTACAATAGAGTCAGATATATCCAAAGAATTAAAAATTGATCAAAGTGTAGCGCACAATGGTGTCTGTTTAACCGTTGTTGAAAAAACCAAAAAAAATCATACAGTAACTGCAATTTATGAAACTGTTCAGAAAACTAATATGGGGTTTTTGAAAGTTGGAAGCCTTTTAAATCTAGAAAGGTGTCTTAAAATTGGTGGAAGACTTGATGGCCATATGGTTCAAGGACATGTAGATGACACCGTTAAATGTGTAAAAATAGTTAACGAAAATGGGAGTTGGAGGTATTATTTTGAAGGAACAAATATAAATCCGAAACTTCTTGTTAATAAAGGTTCAGTTTGTATTAATGGAGTAAGCTTAACTATTGCAAATACTAAAGACAAAACTTTTGAAGTTGCAATTATTCCTTATACCTATGAAAACACAAACTTCAAAGCTCTAAAAGCAAATGATTTAATAAATATTGAGTACGATATTCTTGGAAAATATATTCTTAAAAATCTAAAGACTTAATTATAAGTCGACAATTACCGTTATATCTACATTTGGCCACAGAACGTTTTTACCATCAGGGCCTGTGTGTTGTTCTAGACAAACTTCGTTAAGGGCGTCTAAAGAAGATTGAGCACCCCAATTAAGAACATCAATGGATGTTTTAAGGTAAATCTCCTTACTGGATTGGTCCATTTCCCATTTATATTGCTTTTCAACTTCTTGGCCGTTCATGTTAATCACAAGTTTGCCTAATCCATTATCATCAATTGAAATAATTCTTCCAGAAATGGAATCTGTATCTACCATTGTATTAAAAAAAGAATTGACAATTTTATAATCTCTTACCTTATCATTGGTACTTGTGGAAGCCACTGGAATCTTAAATGTTACACCTGAAATTGCAGTACTTAAATTGGTGCTTTCGGTAAACCCTTTTACTTCAGCTGACTTAAATTTACCACCAACTTGTGCTTTTGCAGAATGCTTGAAAGCTGTCCATTTAATGGTTACATCTCCAAGAGTATAAATATAATCGTTGACTGTTATTTCCGGTATTTTTTTGACAGATACTAAAGCCCCATCCTTAGGGGTCTCTGAGGAACAACTAATGAATAAAAAAGATGCAGCTATAATTAAAAAATTTTTCATGCTTCAAATTTAATCAAGATGTTGTTTTTTTCAACGGTTTGTTGAGAGTTAACTTTTATCTCTTTTACTTTTCCGTCTACAGGAGACGATAAGATGTTTTCCATTTTCATGGCTTCTAAAATAATTACAGGGTCGCCTTTTTTTACTAAATCTGACTCTTTTACAACGACATCGAGAATAAGACCAGGCATAGGGGCTTTCAAAATATTAATGTTTTTTTGGCTCCCTTTTTGAATCCCCAGTTTTTCTATTGTTTTTTCAACTTGTTTTATCAATCTAATGGTAGATATTTCACCATTTATTTTTATGATGTAAGACTGGTCAATAGGATTTTCCTTTAAAATTTTACATTCAAATTTTTTAGAGCCGTTAGACAAAATAATTTCTTTCTTAGAGTGGCTTATTTTTAAAACTTTGAATTTGCCGAGATCTTTTTGACTTAAATCTAACTGTACAACACTATTTAAAATTCCTGTAATCATAACCAAAGATTAAAGTAAATTTACAATTATTATCTTCTTAGTTTAACTTTAAAGACCCCAATATATAAAAATAGATGAGTGGCATTTATATTCATATACCCTATTGCAAGCAAGCTTGTCACTATTGTGATTTTCATTTTAGCACCACCATGAAAACAAAGAATGAAATGATTGACTGCATCGTTAAAGAAATGGATATTCGAAAAAGTGAGTTTTCAAAAAAAATTGATAGCGTATATATTGGCGGAGGGACACCATCTGTTATGACTAATTTAGAATTAGAGACCATTTTTAATGGATTAGAAAAAAAAATTTCTATTAGCGATATAAAAGAAATTACCATAGAAATTAATCCCGAAGATCTAATTAATGAAAAACTAGAGTTTTACAATGAGATTGGTATTAATAGACTAAGTATTGGAATTCAATCCATGAATAACAACATCCTAAAATGGATGAATAGAAGTCACAATAAAAACCAAATTATAAATGGGTTAAATACTGTTAAAGAGATAGGATATGAAAATATAAGTCTTGATTTTATTTATGGAACTCCAAAAAACTTAACAAGAGACATCAAGGATGAATTATTAGAAATTTTAAAATTCAATCCAACTCATCTATCCTGTTATCACTTGACTATTGAAGATGGAACTTATTTTGGACATTTAGAAAAAAAGAGGAAAATAAAAAGAATTGAAGATGATGTTAGTCAACAGGAGTTTCAATGGATTTCTGAAAAATTGAAATCCAAAAATTACCAACATTATGAGATCTCAAATTTTGCTCTTCAAGGAAAGCAGTCTTTTCATAATTCCAATTACTGGAACCAGTCTTCCTATATTGGGTTAGGCCCTGGTGCACATTCCTTTAGAAACTCTACAAGAAGATGGAATATTTCCAATAATAGACTTTACATACAAAACATCAAAGCTGGTGTCCCCTATTTTGAGCAAGAAGTCTTATCCCCTTATGATTTAGTGAATGAAAAAATAATGTTAGGGTTAAGAACATTAAATGGGCTAGATAAAAATTACATATTTAGTATTGTGCCCCAGTCTGTAAAAGATGAAATTGAAAGTAAATTAAATACGTTTTTAAAAGATGAAATCCTTATATCTACAAATAATATTATTTCTATGAATCCAGAAAAATGGTTGTTATCTGAGTATGTTTCAAGAGAATTATTTATTTTAAAAGAATGATAATTGAATTAGTTATAAATGACGAAAAAAAGAAAGCAGATTTAACTCGCCCAATTGATTTGTCTTTAACCTCTAAAGTTAAAAATAGCTTCAAGGCTTGGTATGTAGATGAAATTCAAATAAATGTTATTAAAAATGGAGACTTTGTTGGAAGTGTAAAACAAGGAGGGAGTGTTAATTTTAAAGAATTACTTATTAATCCTCATGGTAACATGACACATACAGAATCTGTTGGCCATATATCCAGTCAAGAAGTTTTTGTAAATAACATACTTAACCAGTATCATTTTTCAGCTCAATTAATTTCTATAAGACCACAAAAAGCAAATTCTGACATGGAAAGTGGAATTAAAGCAGGTGATTTTTTTATTGGAATAGAACAAATTAAAGATAAAATAAAACCAAATATTCAATCTCTTATTTTAAGAACACAGAGCAGCTATAGCCAACTAAATGAAAAGACCTATAACAATACTAATTGGCCTTACCTTTCCGAAGAAACCGCAACTTATATAAGAGATTGTGGCATTGATCATTTGCTAATTGACCAGCCATCTGTGGACAAGGAATTTGATGAGGGAAAACTATTGGCACATAAAGCATTTTGGAATTATGCTAATGAATTAGATAAAAACAGAACCATCACAGAACTTATTGGAATTCCGGAAGAAATTAATGATGGGATTTATCTTTTGAATCTTTCTGTGGCTAATATAGAAAACGATGCATCCCCTTCAAGACCAACTATTTATGAATTATTTTGAAACAAAATTTTGTTAAAAGGTAATTAAGTGTAATTTTATTTTAAAACAACGCTAATGAAGCTGGACGTAATTGATCTCAAGATAATAGAAGCCCTCCAAAAAAATAGTAAAATAACCAATATTGAACTTAGTAAGATTATTGGTCTTTCTGCTGCTCCAACTTTAGGAAGAGTTCAGAAATTGGAGAAATCTAAAGTAATTTCAAGCTATCATGCGACAGTAAATCATTCTAAACTAGGGTTGGGATTTACAGCCTTGGTTCACTTATCTCTTGTTCGACAGAAAACCGCAGCGGTTTCGAATTTCCTAAAACAAATTAAAGAAATTAAGGAGGTGAAAGAGTGTCTTCAACTAACTGGTAAATTTGATTATCAACTAAGAATAATTACTAAGGATATTCCATCTTTTGAAAAATTACTAGAAAATAAATTAGGCAATATTGAAGAAATAGCTCAATTGGAAACTTCTGTGGTAATTTCAACCAAAAAGAATTCTAGTGTTGCTCCACTAGATTATAAAAAAGAAATTATTCTAAAAAGATAATTTAGCAGATGCCATTAAGCTTCTACCTGGAGCGCTAATTCCCGATGCAAATGTCTTGTAATGAATATCTAATAAATTATAAACCCCTAAAGACAGATTTAAAAATTCTCTATATTGATACCCAACTTGAGTATTTATGACCCACCAACTAGGATAACCCATGGGCGAAGCTTCTAGGGGGTTATCTGTGTTCCCTTGTCCAAATAGTTTATTAATTTTTTCTGCGTTAAAATTATTTAATATTTGTAACTCAATTTTTTTAAAAGTATAATTCAAATTTAGTTTGCCAAATAATGGAGGAATATGGCTCATGGGAATTTGAGTGTTTTTTAGAAATCCTCTGGTATAACAAAGACTAGAATGAACCTTAAGATTTTTAAAAAAAGTAATAAAAAGCGACCCACTTAATCCATAGACTATTCCACTTTCACTATTTTGATTTGCTAAAATTTCATAGTAGTTACTATCGTAATAAATTAAGTTAGAGCCATTAATTTCTAAGCTTTGTTTGGTAATTACATTATCTAAAATTGTGACAAAAGAGGATGAAGAAAAGCTAAATTGAATATTTTTAAAATCTATTTTTTTTCCGATTCCAAATGAAAAATTATAAGCATATTCTGGATCTAACTGACTATTAGGGACTGTTAAAAATTGGTCTTTAATAAATACTTTTCCTAAATCATCAATATTTGGAGCTCTAAAACCGGTGCTTAAATCCAAAAATATTTTTGTGGTTTCATTTGGATAAAAATAAGTGCCAAGTGACCCACTGAGTGAATGTCTTTTAATTTCAAAGCCATCTGACAAAAACTCTAGAATATTATCATTAAATATGCCAGAGGCCTTATTCCAAGTGTACCTGATTCCCCCAATTAGAGAGAGTCTATTTTTTTTTAGATTGTAACTGCCATAAATAGCAGGAAAAAAAGTATTACTTCCTCCGCTAGGATATCTTGAATCTATATATGAAGTGGCACTGTCTAAAAGATTAAGCTCGTAAGCTCTACTGTCAACAGTATTATAGTATATCTCCGTTCCGTAATCTAATTTTGAATTTGACCCAATAGATTTTGAAAACTGAATATTAGACCCAAGAACATTAACTTTCTCTAGAGAATTTTTTTGGAAAAAACTATTAAATCTCCTTGTGATCCTTGACTCCTCAATATGCTGGTGAGATAAAACAGCTCTAATATCATCAAATAAAATGGAGGAAAAAGAAGAATAAAAAGTAATAGAATTCAAAAGCCTTTTTTGTGGACCATAATTCCACTGAGTATATTCCGGAAGATTATTTAAGGTTAAGTTGTTGAGCTGGTCTAGTCTTTGAAGATTGGATGAGGAGCTATATTGTGAGTTGATAATTAATTTTGAAGTTGCATTTAATTTAAAAAGAATTTTATTTGTTAAATCAATTTGATTGAATCCAACTCCTCTTTGGATAGATGGATTGGAATTAGCAATCATTGTGTCTTGAAAATTATTAAATTCTGTATAAAAATTATGTAGCCCCCATTTTTGAAAGCCATGTACCCTATTTTCCCCCATAGAAACATCTCCAAATTTTTTATAGGTTATTGATGTTAAAGATGCTACGTTTTTTCCTGATAAATTAAAATTAATATGGTTGGAAAGCTCATTAGTTGCACTATTCAATCTAGTAAAATACAATCCGGAAAAACTAGAACTATCACCTGTATTTAACAATGTAGGGTCTTTAGTTTTGTAATGAATAACTCCACCAATAGCGTCACTACCATAGGAAACTGCAGAAGGACCAAATATTACATCACAACTCTCCAAAATAAAAGGATCAACGGTAATGCTGTTTTGTAGATGACCTCCTCGATAAATTGCATTATTCATTCTAACACCATCCACCATTAAAAGTATTCTATTAGCTTCAAATCCTCTTATAATTGGGCTGCCTCCTGCAAAACTAGTTTTTTGAATGGTTACTCCATCTACTAAAGTCAAAAGTTCTGCCCCTGTAGATACATTTGAATTAAGTATCTCATTAGATTTAACTACTTGGCGATTTAACTCTTTCATGCCTGTTGGTAATTGAGTAGAATTGGAGGCACTAGTAACAAAAACTGGAAGAGATTGATTATTGTTGTTGGAAATCTGAAATAGAAATTTTTTTTCGCTAAGCTCTAGCTTGCTTTGCTTGTAAATTTCCCCAGCAACATCAATTGAAATAGAGTCGTAATTATTTATTGATTTTAAGAAAATAAACCCTTTTCTGTTGGTAGTAAAGGTGTCTTTTCTAAACTGATTTTGAAATATTACTCTTTTAAATTTTAATTCATTGCCAAATTCGTTTACGAAAGTAATTTTCTGACTTGTGTAATAAGCAGTTGAAAAAAGGAAAATTAAAAAAAAATATGCTTTGAATAAATTACTCAATCGTAAAGAGATTGTAAAATCTTAATGGAATTTAACTTATCTGTATTTAGTATCTCATGATAGGACATGTACTTCAAAAATAAATCCATAATTAATCTTCTGTTAGTAGAACTAATTTTAAAAAGAAATATATTATCAATATTCGTGCCTAATAATTTATTTAATAATTGATGAGGAAAATTCTCTTCGATATTCGGATCAAAGTTATTGGTGAATTTACCATCAGAAAGACTAAAATAGGGGGTTTGAGTTCCGAAATTATTTAACGGCTGTATTCCAAAATGAGTTAAAATCTCTTTAATAAAAAAAAGTCCAAATACAGCATTGAAAGGTCTATGTTCAAAAGAAATAATCATTTTCTCTAACTCAACAAAGAGTCTTTCATTTTTTTCTTCTGTATGAAAAACTTTATTTAAAATCTCGGTAAGTAAAAGTGCATAACCAGTTTTTCGGATATCGCTTAAAATATCAATAATTGGAAATTTCATTTCTACGTTATTTGCCCTATTTACTTTTTTTTCAGGATTGTAGGCCGTACTAAACTCTATGAAATGAAAAGGTTGAAATAAAAATGCCTGATTTTTTTTGGTGCTAATGGTAAAAACAAAAGTAGATCTTCCATATTGTCTTGTCAATAAGTCTACAATAATTGAATTGTGCTTAATTTTAGTAGCTCTAAGAAATAAACCTTCAATTCTTTGACTCATGCTTTTTTGAATGTCATTTTGAATTCCGCTCCCTCTGCTCTCTCTTTTACCAAGCTAATCTTCCCACTATGATTCAAAATGATTTGCCAAGCTAGAGCTAAGCCAAGTCCTTTGCCTTTTGTTTTTGTGGTGAATTTAGGTTCAAATATTTTATCCTGAATATCTTTTGGGATACCTGGCCCACTATCAATAAAAGATACTGTTATTTTGTTGTCTTCTTGAAAAAGATTTATTTCAATAAGGCCTTTGTGGTCCATTGCATGCAAACTATTTTGAATTAAATTATTAAAGAGTCTAATGAGTTGATTTTCGTCACCAATTAATCTAAAAGAACTAGTCTTTTGAAAATTTACATTAAATTTTACATCTTCTTCATGCTTAAATAAGTTTCTTATTTTATGAATGATATCAATTAAATCTAATTCCTGTTTTTTCCCTTTTGGCAGCTCGGCATAATTAGAAAATTCATCGGCTATTTCAGTCAAAATTCGGATTTGCTGAAGCATTTTTTCCTGAAAATCTTTCAAGGTGTTTCGATTCTCTCTTTTGGATATGTCTAGTGCCCTCCCCAAATGTTGAATACTTAACTTCATAGGTGTCAATGGGTTTTTGATTTCATGTGCAACTTGTTTCGCCATTTCTCTCCATGCTATTTGGCGCTGGTTTTGAGCTAATTTTTCTTTACTTAATTCAAGTTTATTAAGCATTTCGTTGTAAGCATTAACTAAAACTCCAATTTCATCGTTGTTTTCCCATGCAAGTCTTTCGTTGTTTTCGCCAATTTCTACCCCTTTAATTTTTGAACTAATTGATGCGATTGATTTGGTGATATAGGTAGAAAGTAAATATGCTAAGATGACCGCACCAATAAAAAGCAATAAAAAAATAGTAAGTAACCTTTTTAAAAAATCCCACAGTTCTGTTTTATTAGTATAATCTGAAGGATGGTATGGGATATTAATTATACCCATTTTTTGATTTTTCTTGTTGAAGGCAAAAGAGTAAGAATTAATATCTTGATTACTTGATCTTTCAACTAACCTGCCATTTTTTGATTGATCTAATTTTAATAATAACTCTTTACTTAAATCTCTAGAGTATCGATCCTGAAAAAGGGTATCTATGGAAGTAATTAATACTTTACCAGATAAATTAAAAATTACAATAGGTAAATTATTAACGTCTGCTATTTCTCTGAGCTTGTAATCAAAGTCTTTTGTAATAAACTCACTCATAGTTGCAGGGTCTAATTCATTTAAAAAATACTGCAATGAAGAATTTATAGTCTTTTCCTTTCTTTGGATTCTTTGAAAATGATATTGGTCGTTTTGTTCTTTAAAAAAATAAAACGTTGTAGCTCCAATTACTATTAAAGAAAGTGCTACTAGAGCAAGTATAGATATATAAAATCTGTTTTTTAAAGAAGAGTAAAACCAATGCATCAAAGGTAAATTTATGCAAAAGGATTTTAAAAATTAAGACTGTAGTAGTTTATCCTCCTAGAGCCTCGGCTCCAGCAACAATTTCTAGTATTTCGTTAGTAATGGCCGCTTGTCTGGCTTTATTATAAAATAACTTTAAATCGTTTTTCATTTCGTTAGCATTATCAGTGGCTTTATGCATTGCTGTCATTCTAGCTCCATGTTCAGAAGCAAATGAATCTAAAAGCGCTTTATAAAGTTGTATTTTTAAGGAACTTGGAATGAGTTCTTTAAGAATTTCCTCTTGATCTGGTTCAAAAATATAGTCTACTGTACTCTCTTTCTCAGACTGAACGGGTTTGACAGGTAAGAATGGCTCATTAACCGTAATTTGAACCGCAGCATTTTTAAAAGAATTATACACTAAAAAAGCTTTGTCAAAAACATTATTTTCAAAAGCTGACATCAACTTAGAAGTGATAGAAATTGAGTTTTCATAGCTTAGGTCTTCCCAAATAGTTTGAGCGTCTGTAGGCAATGTATCATTACTGTTTAATAACTCTGTCTTTTTAAAAGCATCAAAAACTTTTTTTCCAATTGTTAAAATGCTGTATTCGTTATCAGGATTTTCTTCAATTGTTTTTTTAATTTCTTTAACTACGTTATTATTGAACCCGCCGCAAAGGCCCCTATTGGATGATATAGCAATTAGTAATACTTTTTTGCCCTTATCGTCTCGCATCATTGGATGTTCAGTTTCTCCAACTGTAGAAGAAACATTTAAAAGAATGTCGTTGAACTTTTTTGCAAAAGGTCTCATTTGAACTATCGCATCTTGAGCTCTTTTGAATTTTGCTGCCGAAACCATTTTCATAGCAGAAGTTATCTGCATAGTTGACTCTACAGAAGTTATTCTAGTTCGTATTTCTTTTAAGTTAGCCATTTAAATTATGCTTCGTAATTTTTAGACATTTCTGCAACAACTTTCTTGATTAAATCTGTCACCTCTTCTGTTAATTTTCCAGCTTTTAAAGTGTCTAATTCTTTTCTGTATTTCGTTCTCATTAAATCTAAAAAGTTTTCTTCAAAATCTTTTATTTTAGCAGTTGGAATGCCAGTTAATATTCCGGTTGAACCACAGTAAATAATTGCTACTTGTTCTTCAACAGGCAAAGGAGAACCTTCGTTTTGTTTTAAAATTTCAACATTTCTCGCTCCTCTTTCCAGAACCGCCATAGTAGCTGGATCTAAATCAGAGCCAAATTTAGAAAATGCTTCAAGCTCTCTGTACTGAGCTTGATCGAGTTTTAATGTTCCAGAAACTTTTTTCATAGATTTTATTTGTGCAGATCCTCCAACTCTAGAAACTGAAATACCAACGTTTATTGCCGGTCTAATACCTGAATTAAATAAGTTCGCTTCTAAAAATATCTGCCCATCTGTAATAGAAATAACATTTGTTGGAATATAAGCAGAAACATCACCAGCTTGAGTTTCAATAATTGGTAAAGCTGTAAGAGATCCACCACCTTTTACTTTTCCTTTAAGAGACTCTGGTAAATCATTCATAAGCTGTGCAATTTCATCTGAATTATTAATTTTTGCTGCTCTTTCTAATAACCTAGAGTGTAGATAGAAAACATCTCCTGGATAAGCTTCTCTTCCTGGAGGTCTTCTTAGTAATAATGAAACCTCTCTGTATGCAACGGCTTGCTTAGATAAATCATCAAATATAATTAGACCTGGTCTCCCTGTATCTCTAAAATATTCTCCTATTGCAGCTCCAGTAAAAGGTGCATAAAATTGCATTGGTGCAGAATCTGAAGCATTGGAAGCTACTATAATAGTATATTTCATAGCTCCTGCTTCTTCTAATTTACTGACAATACCTGCAATTGTTGACCCCTTTTGGCCAATTGCTACATAGATGCAGTAAACTGGTTCTCCTCTATCGTAAAACTCTTTCTGGTTAATAATGGTGTCAATACAAACAGTTGTTTTCCCTGTTTGACGATCTCCTATCACCAATTCTCTTTGTCCTCTTCCAATTGGAATCATAGCATCGATTGCCTTCACTCCAGTTTGAAGAGGTTCATTAACTGGTTGTCTATAAATAACTCCAGGAGCTTTTCTTTCAATTGGCATTTCGAATAATTCTCCTTCAATTGGTCCTTTACCGTCAATTGGCTGACCAAGCGTGTCAACTACTCTTCCCAACATTTTCTCTCCAACATTTATTGAAGCAATTCTATTGGTTCTTTTAACCGTATCTCCTTCTTTAATGTTATTGGATGCACCTAGTAAAACTGCACCTACATTATCTTCCTCTAAGTTTAACGCAATCCCTTGAAGACCATTGTCAAATTCGATAAGCTCTCCATACTGAACTCCGCCAAGTCCATAGATTCTTGCAATTCCATCGCCAATTTGTAATACTGTACCTACTTCTTCTAGTTCTGCTTCAGACTTAAAGCCTGATAGTTGTTGTCTTAGAATTGCTGAAACTTCTGCTGGTTTTATTTCTGCCATTTTATTGTTTTTAGAAATCCTTTATAAAAAGGTTTTTATTGTAACTGTTTTTTAATTCTTTTAATTGCTTTCTCACGCTATCGTCAATTTGGAAATCGCCAACTTTAATAATTGCGCCTCCTAAAATATCATGATTTATTTCTTCTTTTAATTCCACATCCTTATCCATCTTCGTCTTAACAAATGAAACAACTTTTTCCTTGAGGTCTTTATCTAAAGGAATAGTAGTGGTAACACTAGCTGTAATGATTTTATGGTGAGATTTATATAGCTCAATGAAGTTTTTAGAAATTGAATGAAGAAGGGATTCTCTTTTTTTCTTAGTTATTAACTCTACAAAAAGATAAGTTGTCTTGGAGAGCTTGTTTTCAAATAAAGATTTTAAAATTGATAATTTTTTGCTGGTATTAATTATAGGGCTCTTAAGCATTAGACTAAAGTCATTACTCTTAGAACAAAGAGCTTCAACAGAAAGTAAGTCATTGTAACACTCTTTCAATTGATTTGTTTCAATTGCTAAATCAAGTAAAGATTTTGCGTATCTAGTTGTGATTTTAGAGGCTATCATACTTCTAATTCATCTGATTTTTTAATGTCTCTTCAACAAGCTTTTTCTGACTCTTTACGTCTTTAAGCTCTGATTTAATAATTTTCTCTGCCATTTGAATTGATATATCAGCTATTTCATTTTTCAATTCAGTCATGGCCTTCATCTTTTCATTACTAATTTGTTCTTTGGCAGATAATATTATTTTCTCTGCTTCACTAGAGGCTTTGCTTTTTGCTTCTGAGATGGTATTTTCTTTTATTGCCCTTGCTTCTTTAATTATAGAATCTCTTTCTATTCTTGCTTCATGTAATATCTTTTCATTGTTTGCCGAAAGTTGTTCCATTTCAGCTTTTGCTTTTTCTGCAGATGATAAGGCTTCTGTAATAGAATTGTTTCGATCATCTACTGCTTTTAAAATAGGTTTCCAAGCGAACTTCTTAAGAATAACAAGTAATAATATAAATATTACTACTGTCCAAAACATTAAACCTATTGCAGGTGTTACCAATTGCATTGAATCCATTGTATATAATTTAAATTAAAAAATAGAGCTGAAGCCAAACGCTCCAGCATCTACTTTTAGTTGGTTTTTAGTATAATTAGCCTTGCAGCAAAGCTACAACAACACCAAATAATGCCACACCCTCAACAAGTGCTGCAGCAATAATCATGTTTGTTTGAATCATTCCGGAATGTTCTGGCTGTCTTGCCATTGATTCTAGTGCCGATCCACCAATTCTACCAATTCCTATTCCAGCACCAATCGCTGCTAAACCTGCACCAATTGCTGCTATTCCTGTAATTGTTCCCATTTTTTTATTTTTTAAGGTTAAACAATGTTATTAATGATGATCCACAGTTGCTAACCCTATAAATAAAGAAGTCAACAATGTGAAAATGTAAGCTTGTAGAAATGCTACTAACACTTCAATTAAATCCATAAATAAAACAAATATTACAGCCACTGGAGACAAACTCCAAGCCGCAACATCTCCCAAACCACTCTGGGCCATAAATATTAGTGAAATCAAACTCAAAATAATGATATGACCTGCGGAAATATTAGCAAAAAGTCGAATCATTAAAGCAAATGGTTTTGTGAAAATTCCAACAATTTCAATTGGAATCATAATAGGCATAAGAGCTAATGGAACTCCAGGGGGATTAAAAATATGCCCCCAATAAGATTTATTGCCCGAAATATTAGTTACCAGTAAGGTTATGAATGACAATACTAAAGTGATTGCAATATTTCCAGTAACATTCGCAGATCCTGGCAGCAGACCAACAAGATTATTCGTTAAGATAAAAAAGAATAATGTTAACAAATAAGGAAGATATTTTTGGTAGTTCTTTCCAATATTAGGTTTGACAATATCGTCTCTAACAAAAAGAACCAGCGGCTCCAGAAAAGACAACAATCCACTTGGAGCAGATTTGTTTTTCTTGGCTTTAGATCCTGAAATCCCAAAAAATATCAAAAGTAAGACCAATGCAAAAAGCATAGAAGCTACATTTTTAGTGATTGAAAAATCTATTGGAATAGTAGCATTTAATACATGATGTTGGTCGTCAAAGGTTGCGTTTAGTTGGCCATCATTTAATTTATAAATTTTGCCATGTACTCTAACTAATTTATGACCATTTACATCAACAACATGATGCCCATCGTCGTTATGATGAAATTTGCTAGATAGGAAAGGTCCAATTAATCCATCTTCGGACCATAATATTACTGGAAGATGAATAGTTACTGAGTTTTCCCCTTCACCCCAGAAATGCCATTCGTGTGAATCGGAAATGTGATGCATAATTGCAGGTACTGGATTGTAGGTTTCTTTTCTTGAAGAATCTTGGGGAGATTCGCTAGCAATTACCGGTATATATGCAACCAAAATTAAAGTAACAAAT
>Ga0228634_1000978_pt1 | contig 18078 bp, 12 predicted proteins | sample 42DmetaG_FD_190063 | JGI IMG/M metagenome (GOLD analysis project Ga0228634, IMG submission 190063) | Seawater microbial communities from Monterey Bay, California, United States - 42D | ecosystem: Environmental > Aquatic > Marine > Coastal | place: USA: California | collected 2016-09-27 | reverse complement strand
GCCCACCGCATCGGGTTCCAACAACGCGCGCGCGGCTTCGACGTCGGATTGCACCGCCCTCAGGATCGCGAGCAAGACCCGCGCCATGCCGTCAGCGGGATTGAGTTGCAGCAATTCTGTTGCGCGGGCTTCGATGCCACCCAAGTCCGCCCGGCTGCGTAAGCGCTCGGCCAAAATATCGCTGTTCAACCGTGTTTGAAACGCCGGTCCCTGCGTCGCACCATCAAAGGGCTGAGCGTTCTTCCACATCAGTGGATCAACAATCCCGGCCGTCGCAGGCTGCCACGCAGAAGACAGCAGAAATGTTGATATTACGAAACGAAGGGCGGCACGACGCGACATGAAAATTCCTAACTTTATAAAATAATCAGAGCGTAACATCAAAAACCGCCCGCGTGAAAGCCACACGGACGGTTCAATTTCTCAGTGTCCACGTGGCTTAGCCGCGACGACGACGCGCAACGCCAAAGCCCGCCAGAGCCAGCCCCAAGAGCAGGCCAGAGGCAGGAAGTGGGATTGGCGCAGTTGGGTTACCCCCGCCGCCGCCATTGGTTGTCCCAAACAGGGTCAACGAGGAGGTCGCCGTTGTTTGATCGGAGAATGTTGCCACAGCCGTCCAAGTGTTGGCACCAAGCTTCAGGTTGTAGGCAGGCACCTTGAAGTTACCCAGCGCGTCAACCGTCCCCGCAAAGGTGTTGCCATCGGGATCAGTGATCTCAACCCCATCAACACCAACCAGAACGCCGCCAGAATTTCCGCCAAAAATATCGACGATGTCCTGAGGATTGTTGGAGAAGTTAACGAACGTCCCACCGCCAGCAGTTGCGACTGCGGCCAGTGTCGAATTGGCAGCACCAGGGAAGCCCACGGTATTCACTGTGTACCCATCTGCCAGCGCAGCCGCTGCAGCCGCGACTGCCACCGGTTGTGTGCTGCCTCCGTCGGAAATCAGCAAGATTTGCTTGCTGGTTCCCGCACGACCGTTTGCATCAAGCTCACCATCCGCAGTAACGATCCCGTCGCGAATATCAGTGCCGCCGCTCGCCACGATGGCATTGATCGCGCTGGTCACGCCCGCGTCTGGAATTGGTGTCAGCGTTTGCCGCACAAAGCCGGAACTTTGGAACTCAACCACGCCAACATTGGATCCAGCAGGCAAACTGTTCACCAAGGCGTTCGCTGCTTGCTGCTGAAGAATGTCGCGCCGGACCGAGCTGCCATCGGGCAAGTTAACGAAAGCCCCCATAGAGCCTGACCCATCGAGCGCGAGCACGAGATCAAGACCGCCACCAACAACGCCGGACGCGTTGGCTTGCCCGTCGGGCATTGTCATCGTTCCGACAGGAAACGACGCCCCATTGGCCGGGTTAAGCCACCCGACAGAACCCGCCGCATGAGCGGCGGCCCCAAATGTTGTTAGCGCTAGGGCGAGCACCCCTCCACGCACTAAAGATATGCTAAAATTCATAAGACCACCTTCCAATTACTAATCACGCGAAATCACAACAGACCGATTCGCTGTAAATGTAGGTTAACAAATCACCAAGCCGTTTCCAAAATTAGAATCAATTTTGATGGAACTTCCACGGACGCTGACAGATCAGCATACTTTGAAAGACTCTGAATTCAGAGACACCCAGACGGCATAATCTAGTTTTTAACAAATATTAACAACGCTATATCATGAAAAATTAACGTAGATACCTCCGCTTTCTCGGGAGTATCACATTAACCAAAGCTGCATAGATGAGGCGGTTTGACTGCAAATTCTGGCGCCGATTTCACCTTCAATTTAACTCACTGCCGCCAAATTTTACGCTCCGCGCATTTTCGGAGCACGAGTGGTCTCACCAACCAGCTGAAACATATCTTAAGATAAATAGGCAGGTCAAAACGTAACATTTCAGATCGAAAACCGCTCCAAGAAACCACAATCACATCCCACCGATCGCGCTTAAACACCCACCAAGACAGCAAAAGGGGGCAGTCAAAGACCGCCCCCAATCCGAAAGCCTCTCAGGCTTATTCGGCCGCCATCAAAGCCGCCTGTCCGCCTATCTGGCTCCAATTCCCATGGCCATCGTAGCGGGCCGTGATCTGCCCCGCGTCATCCATCGCCAAAAGGTGCAACCACTGGTTATCGAACAGGTCTGCGACGCTGGGATGTTTTTCCAGCACCGCGTTCATATCCTCGATCGGGGCCGCAATCACGACCGATAACCGCAGCGGTTCATGCCTAAGTGTATCGCCATCATGCACCGATTGCAGGGGCAGCCCGGCGCGTAGGTTTCCGCCGTTCCCTTCGACCACGCCAACACCGCCGGTGATATTGTGCACCAACTTGTTGCCACCACCAAACGCCTCAGGTGCGACCGCCGACCCGTAGTACTGGAGCGATATCCAGCTCGCGACGACAACGGGCGCGGTCAGGATGAGTTCTAGCACCCCTTTCTCAGTATCCGCATGGTGGTTGTAGGTGTGCAGAAACGCCTGCCCGCCAAGGTCCAAACCGCGCGTCAATTCCCGTGGGGCCGCGATAAACTTGGAACATCCAGCAAGCCCCCATTCGGGCCGGACCTGCGCCCAATCCAAACCGCGCGCGACCAAATCCGCCTGCGTTTTGGCACCCGGCAGGCTACCTGCCCGCTCTGCGCGTGCCTCAGCCCCCGCAGCCTTGAGCCAGAGCTTGAGCCGCTTGATGTCGTCGCTGTGCATACCCGCATCGACATCCGCGTCGAACATATCAACCCGGTCAGAGGTCGTGTGATGCAGCGCGCCCACGAACAGCGTATCGGCCGGCACATCGATCTGCGCCCGCACCTCTGGATCGTTCAGTAGTTGGGCGAGGATCCGGACGTTGACCTCCCCCGTGTTGCCACCGCAAGCACCGCAATGCATCGCGCTCTCAAAGGGCGTGTTCACCACCTCGGCCCCATGGCCCGTGATCATAACCACCCGCGCAAAGGGCGCGCGTAACGACATCGCGCCAAGGACCGTCTTGGCCGCTGTCACCTTGTCCTCAAGGGACAAATCCGAGGTCAGAACCGGCACCGGACCGCCTGCGACCTTGGCGGGCGCACCAAAGGTGTCTTTGATCAGTTTGGGCAGGTATAAGGGGCCTGCGGCCTCAACAAACGCAAACGACCCTACCGCCGCCTGCCGGAACCGGCCCCACGCCCGTTTGGCCCGCGCCGCAAGTCTCAGGTCCGTGTCTTGCTCGGCGGAATGGCCGCTTTTGGCCCTAAGCGCGGGGGACAACAGAACCGGCGCAAGCGCTTGAGTCACATCCGATGCGACCGGTTGGTGGATGATTGTCAGCCCAAAGAAGCCTGCGAAGCCAACGGTTTCGACATCATCACTTTGATCTTCGAGGGCGCGCCGGAACACCTCGGACCGCACGTCGATGCAAAATGCGGCCTGAACCGCCGCCCGCTCAGGCCCCGGAACAGGGGTGCGGCTTGCCATTTGCGCGACCAGCTTGCGTTGCGCCGCCAGTTCCGCCGCGAGTTGCAGGGCGCAGTCGATCCGATGATCTGCCGTTGGTGCCAGCGGCTTGGCATATTCGGCCAAAGCATCCAGCCAGACTGCACCGATTTCTGCGCGGTACATCTCAAACAACGCGGCCTCCCACACGATCCGAATGCACAACAGGTCGGTCACAGCCTCATCTCGCGCGCCCGATTGCTCAGCCGCCCAAGCGTCCCGCCGCGCGAGTTGCGCCCAACCGCCGAGGGTCGAAAGGAGCCGGTGGAAGTACAGCTCCGCCTCTTGTGGCATCACGCCCAGCGTTTCAGCCGAATACGCCAGTGCAAGCGCGCCTGACGGAGGCAGGTTAGAAACGTACTCAGAGAAGCCCTTTAGACCTTGGATTTCCGGGGTGATGTCCCGCTTGGCAAACCCGTGCCACGCCGGAAACGCAGCCATGGCAGGGGCGGGCCAAAGGGCTTGGCCGGCGTCAAAGTGGCTCGCGGCCCAATGGCCGATCCGCTCTTCGATCAGGCGCGGCCAATCGATGCCAGACACATCCGCCGCTAGGCCCGCGATGGTTGGCAAAGCGACAGGCGCCGGGGAGGTATGCGACGACGCTGCCTCATACAGGTCTGCGGCCGTTGCAGGCAGGCCGTCGGGGTTGGCTGCGATTGCGGCATCCAAGTCTGCCAGCGTGATGTCGCCCTTGTCGATCTTGGCGACCAAATCCGCGCGCAGTTGCGTGACCCGGACACCTGCGACCTTTTCCAACCGTGCCGCCGTCAGCATCAATGGCTCAGAGGTTTGACCCAAAAAAGGGTTCACCGCGACGGTTTCGGCCAAGGCCCACATGGGCGGAATGGCGCGCGATGCGATGTCCGCTTTTGCGAACAGTTCCAGCGTTGGGCCGTCAAATTGTGTGTTTTGAACCAGCATGTCTTAGGCACCTTTCGCGTCAGGTTTGGACCAGCTGCCGATCATCCGATCAAGAACAGCGTTGAGGTAGAAGCCGTTGGAAATATGGACCCGCAGGCCCTGTGCCGCCGGGTGATGGACCCACAACGGGAAACACGCCTGCGCCATCGCAAGAAGCCCGAATGAGATCACCGTGATCCCGATCAAGAACCAACCCAATGCACCGGGGATCGGCGCAGGGGGAAGCGTGCCCGCGGTGATCCACACAGCCAATGTTTGGAGTGTAAAGTAGCCAATCGTGGTCGCCAGCGACGCGATAGCCATCCGCCGGGTCAGGGCTTTGGGCGCGGTATCGGCCAAGCCTTGGGCCAGCATATAGGCCACGCCAAATACGAGGACCGCGCCCATCGCGAGGGCCTGGGGCGACTTGCCGCCCAACCCAAAGAGCGTTGCGATAGCGGCGAAAATTACCACCGCAATTCCAAAAGCCCGCAGCACTGCACGCCCGTTGGGCACCGCCACCGGACCGGGCCGCGGGATGGCGGCAACCGCACCGACCGCCCCGCCTGAGGACAAAAAGGCATGCGCCTTGTAGAGCGAGTGCGCGACGATGTGCAAAAGCGCGAGGGCAAAAAGACCCAGACCACATTGCAGGATCATAAAGCCCATTTGTGCGATCGTGGACCAAGCCAGTGCGGTTTTGATCGCGGGCTGGGTTAGCATCACGATGGACCCAATCAGGGCTGACGCACCGCCCAAGAACACCAGCGCCGACAGCAAAACCGGGTTCAGCAAGATCAGGTCGGCAAAGCGGATCAATAAGAAACCGCCCGCGTTCACGACACCTGCGTGCAGCAAAGCGGACACCGGCGTGGGCGCCTCCATCACTTCGGTCAGCCAGCCGTGAAACGGAACCTGCGCCGAGGCCAACATCGCCGAAATAGCCAAAAGGATCGCGGCAAAGGTCCACATCCATGTAGTCTCAGCCTCCGCCAACAGCGTGGCGATATCACCTGTGCCAGCAGCCGCGTAAAGCATGACCCCCGCCAGAACCAACGCCCCGTTGGAACCTTTGTTAACCATTGCCTTCTTGCGGCCAGCCAGTTGCGCGCCGGTCCGTGTGGCATAGGTCAGTAGCAGCCTCTGCACCGCGACCCCTGCCCCGATCCAGCCCACGATCAACTGTACGATATTGCCCGCCGTCACCAGCAGAAGAACAGACCCGAGAGCCACACCGAGCCAGCCCATGAAGGCGGCCTGTGTTTTCTCTCCGTCCATGTAGGTGCGGGCGTAGCGCGACACGACCCAGCCGATAAAGCTGACCAACAGGGCCATCGTCAGCGATACCGCATCCAGCCGGATCGAAAAGCCCAACTCCGCCAAGCCCAACAACGCCGACGTCTGCGGGCCCTGCCCGATCACGATAGCGGCCCCCACAATACACAGGGTCAAAGCCGTCAATGCCGCACTCTCAACCACGCGCAGGCTTTGGCCCCCGCGTGCCGGTGGGCGCGCAAACATCAACCCGCCCGCTGCAAGTAAGATCAACGGCGCGAGGCCGAATAGGATGACACTGGACATGGACGCTCTCCTCAATGGTGCTTGGGAGAGGATGTAGAGGCAGCCATGTCATTTATTAAATACATTGTTTATTGGATATCATTCTGTTTAATAGAATGATGGCTGAACTCAACTACCACCACTTGCGATATTTTTGGGCCGTGGCACACGATGGCAACCTGACCCGGACGGCGGAGCGGTTGAACCTGTCGCAATCCGCGCTTTCGACGCAGATCAAATCTCTTGAGGCCCGTTTGGGCCACAAGCTGTTTGAACGGCGCGGACGACAGTTGATATTGACCGAAGCCGGGCGCATTTCACTCGAACATGCCGATACGATTTTTGGTGCCGGCGAAGAGCTTTTGAGCACGCTCAAAGGCGCAGGCGCATCGCAGCAGGTGCTGCGCGTGGGGGCTTTGTCCACGCTCTCGCGGAACTTTCAGCTACAGTTTTTGCGGCCCCTTCTGGGACGACCCAATGTTGAGATTATCCTACGATCAGGGGGCGCAGCTGAGCTGTACCCTGCCCTAGAGGCGTTGAACCTAGACGTTGTTCTCACGACCACTCCGCCATCGCGCGACGCGGCGACCAAGTATTTGGCACATAAACTAGACAGCCAGAATGTGGTCCTTGTGGGTAGCCATGCCCGTGTGGGCACAGGCTGTGATATCCGTGATTTGCTCGCGGAGCATCCGGTGATCTTACCCACCTTCGAAAGCTCGATCCGCCCCGGGTTCGACGCCCTGATGGAGCAATGGAACATTCGCCCCCTGATCGCAGCAGAGGCCGATGATATGGCCATGATCCGACTGTTGGTACGCCAAGACGTTGGCTTGGCAGTCATCCCGCCCATCGTGGTCGAGCAGGAAATTCGCGACGGGCGGCTGCAAGTCGCGGGTGACCTAACGCTGCGCGAGGATTTCTACGCGGTCACGTTGGAACGTCGGTTTCCCAACCCGCTGATCACCGAGCTGCTTGGCCGCTCCTGAGATGTAGAACTTCACCCCCGGCGGCCTCCGCATCCTGCGCGTCGTGGGTGACCATAATGACAGGCAATTGCTTGGCCCGCGCGCGCGAAAACACAAGGTCCCGCATCTGATCGCGCAGGGCGGCATCAAGGCGCGAAAACGGCTCATCCAGCAACAGCGCCTCAGGCTCCGATAGAAGCATTCGCATCAATGCCACCCGCGCACGTTGACCGCCCGAAAGGGTCGCGGGGTCACGATCTGCGTAGCCGGCAAGGTCGATCTCAACCAACGCTTGATCCACAACATCGCGGCGGTCGGACACCCCGGCCGCCAGCCCAAAGGCCAGATTGGCCCCAACCGACAAATGCGGAAACAACAAGTGGTCTTGGAACAGAATGCCCAAACGCCGGGCCTCTGGCGCGAGGTTGGTGATATCGCGCCCCGCGAGCTCGGCCCTGCCGGTCGCTTGGAACCCAGCGGGCAGCGTACCCGTCAGCCACGCAAGCAACGTTGATTTCCCAACGCCAGAGGGCCCCATGATCGACAAGACCGCACCGGGGGCGACGTCCGCGGACACGGCCAACATAGGCGCATCCGCGCCCGGTGCTGTGATCATCACATCTGTTAGTTTGAGCCCCATTTCAGCCCCCCCGCATGCCCCTGCGCCGCGCATAGATCATCGCGGGCAAGGCCAAGGCAAGCGCAAAGGGCAACAAGGCCGCCCCCGTTTGGGCCAACCCCCAGACACCGATAGCACGCCGATCGCCACCGGCGGCCAAAGCAACGGCTTCGGTAGCGAGCGTCGAGACACGGCCACCTCCGACCAAAAGTGTGGGCAGGTATTGCCCAACGCTGACCGCAATCCCAACGGCTGCGGCGGTCAAAAGCGGCGCCAACAACATCGGTATACGGACCCGCCACAAAACCCCGTTGGCCGAGGCCCCAAGGCTGGCCGCAACTGTCGCCTGCCGTGTATCCCATGCGCGGAACGGGTCTGCGAACGCGAGGAACACGTAAGGCAACACAAAAACCAAATGCGCCGCGATCACAGGCCACAGCCCTTTGTCCCACCCTAGCCAAAGCAACAGCCCCTGTAGCCCCGGCAAGAAGGCCACCTGCGGCACGATCAGGGGCAGATATAGCACCCAAAGAGCGGCCGGGTTCATGGGGCGGCCCTCTCGGTGCTCTGCCTCAAGGCAGCCAATGACCAGCACAAGCGCGATCAAAACCGCGACTGCCGCGATGAATAGTGTCACGCCCGCCACATCAAGTGCCTCTGGCCCGTGGCGCATCCAGCTGGAGAATTTGATTGTTTGGGGCCAAGCTTCCGGAAAGCGCCAGCGCCCCGCGAGCGACCACACAGCAAGACCCGCAAGCCCGGCCAAAACCGCCGCACTACAGGCCACGGCAGCGAACTGCCCCACCACACGCAGCGGCCAATCGCGACGCAGGCGCCCCCCGCTGTTGGCCCACGCCTGCCCCCATTTGGCTACTGCCCACTCAGCCACGCGCCACGCCCCCAAGGCAGCCCCCACAAGGCCCAGTTGCAACAACGCCCCGGCCGCCGCCTGCATCCTTAGCATCAAATCAGGGTCGCTCATCCAACGTACAATTTGCACCGAAAGCGTGGGCGGCGTGTTTGGCCCAAGGATCACCGCGACATCAACCACACTCATCCCATAAGCGAGCACAACATAAACCGGCAGGCGAATTTGCGCATAAACCGCTGGAAATACCGCGATCAGCCACCCCTTGATGCGGCCATACCCCAAGGCACGCGTCACCCGGGCGTATTCCACATGACGCACTTGGCTCAGCGCGGCCAAGGTCATCAGCAGCAAAAACGGCATCTCCTTGGCGATCATCCCCGCCATCAATGTCGCGCCCCAAGGGTCTTGCACGATCAACAGGTCCGGCGGGCGTGTCCAGCCTGTGGCCCATGGGGACATCAACCGCGAAAGCCAGCCCGAGGGAGCCACCAGAAAAGCCAAGCCAAAGGCCGCAGCCGCATGGGGCACCGACAGCAGCGGCGACAACAAACGCTCAAGCCATTGAAAGCTGCGCGTGCCGTGCCACCCCGCAACAATTAACGTCACAAGCAATAGCGCCACAAGCGTGCTGATCACACCGACTGACACGGACAGCCAAACCGCGCGCCCAAGTCCGGGCCAGTCAAACAATGCCTCCCATGCGATGAGTGACACGCCCACGTGGCCTGCGGCAGGCAAATGCCCAAACGCAGGCATTATCGTCCCCCAAAGACCCGCCGCCACCGGCACCAATAACGCCAGAACCGTGATAAACGGCACCGCCCTCAGGCGACGACCGCTTGCGAAAAGGGGCCGCCCATTGGGCCGCCCCTTCGCGTTATTTGAGATGCTGGCCGCCACGTTTTAGTTGGCGACGCCGTAGCGATCGATCCATTCGGCCTCAATCTTGGTCATCCACGATGGATGCGGCTCGGCCAGCACCTGCCCCAATTCAGCGGGCGAGAGTGTGGCGATACCCAAATCTAGCGCCTCAAACGCCTCGGCCTGCGCGGGCGTCAGTTTGTCCATGTCCAGCACCGTGCCGTAGCCAAGAATGTTTGGATCTTGGGCGCGCAACTGCGCCTCGGCCGACAAAAGTGTGTTCGCAACGACCATTGCCCCTGCCTTGGACCCAGAGTTGTACGGGATCGCCACAAACGACGCGTTGCCCAATGTGCCGCCGTCCAGCACGTATGTGCGCACAGTTTCGGGCAACTGATCATTCGCGATAGCGGCCGAGGCCTCACCCGGTGAGAAGGAAATCGCGAGGTCTGTTTCGCCATCATTGATCAGCTGTAACTGACGTGGACCCGTCTGCGGGTAGGCCCGCCCCTGACGCCATAGATGCGGGGTCAACTCCTCTAGGAATGCCCACATCGGCGCGGTCACAGCGTCAAAATCATCGCCCGCAGGGAATTGCAGCACGGTTGCGTCGTCGACAAGCTCAATCAACATTTGCTTGAGGAACGTTGTTCCGAGGAAATCGGGCGGTTGCGGAAAAGTGAACCGACCGGGGTTGGCTGCGGCCCACGCCAACAAAGCTTCAGCGGATTTTGGCGGCTCTGGCAGGGTCTCTGTGTCGTGGATAAACACCACCTGCGCCATGGCCCATGGGCTCTCATAGCCTTCGGTCGGAACGGTGAAATCGGTTTGGACTGTCTTGCCGTCCACATCCACCAACGACCAGTTCGGCAAATCCTCGGCGAAGGGACCGAACAGCAGTCCCGCCTGTTTCATCGAGGCGAAATTGGCCCCGTTGATCCAGATCATATCGACCGCGCCATCGGTGTCTTGGTTCGCAGCTTGCTCGGCCAACACCCGGCTGACGGCGTCAGCGGTGTCCGTCAGCTTGACGTGTTCCAGTGTTACGCCGTAGTCGGCCTGCACCTTATCACCGATCCAGGCGATGAAATCATTCGTCGTGGTAGAACCGCCCCAAGCGTTCCAATAGACGGTCTGGCCACGAGCTTCGGCCGTGACTGCATCCCAATTTGTAGGGTCCGGATCAGCGAACGCGGGGCTAGTCAGCGCGAGCGCGGCTGTGACGCCAAGAAGATGTTTCATGTAGGTCCTTTCAGTCAGTGAACACCGCGCGCGCAAGCAAAACGCGTGATCCGGCGGTGATGAAGCAAAGCGCGCCAAACACCCAAGCAAGTGGCGCGAAATATGAGGAAAATAGGCACAGGGCGACGAAGAACACGATGGTTTCAAATCCCTCAAGCAGCCCGCCCGTAAAGTACAACGATTTAGCGCCGCGTTTTGTGGTCTCCATCCCGCGCTTTTCCGCGAGGATCGCGTAGCCCAAAAACGAGGCCCCATTGATATAGAAACTGGTCAGCAAGAAAGCTCCCGCCGCGCCGTTCGCACTTGGATCCGCAAGGACAAACGCCAAAGGCACCGCCCCGTAGAACAGAAAATCACTCGTGATATCGAGGTAGCCGCCAAAGTCAGTTTTGCGCGTGGCGCGAGCAACCGCGCCGTCCAAACCATCTGCGACCCGGCTGAGCAGTAGCGGCACCAGCGCCATACCCGGCGCACCGACCGCGATCAGAACAGCCGACAGCAGCCCCAACCCCAGCCCAACCAGAGTGACCGTATCAGCCCCCACGCCTGCCCGCGCCAACCCCTGCCCCAAACGATTGAGCGGCGGATCGATCAGCGGACGGATTTGGGCGTCAAACATGGGACGTCCTATGGTTGGAGGCACGTTGGGCGTCCGGTGTGCAACGGCCACGCGCACAAGGCAAGATGGACACACGCAAGTGTGACAAAATCTTGGTGTCGGAATGGGCCATTGCACCTCTGGCAGAATCGGACGCGCTGCCGTAACTCGTCCTCACCACAGTGCGGAGACTTGGCAGAGTGGTCGAATGCACCGGTCTTGAAAACCGGCGACCGTTCACGCGGTCCGAGGGTTCGAATCCCTCAGTCTCCGCCAACTAGCAACATAAGCAATTGTTTTTGTGAATAAATTTTCCAGACCAGCATTGCCTCCCCCAATCAATCCACCCCAATTTTACAACTAGTATCGGTATTGTTTGCTACCCTCACTCGACATTGCCATGCGATCTGTGGCCCTAGATCAACCTTGCCCACAACTCGTAAATTCCGCGATGGAGCCCGCATAACAAGACGGTAATAGCGCTAGTACCAGCGACCATCTAACAGAGCACGAGCGCCCGGCCGGCTATCCTTGCTTGCATGATCAAACCCAGAATGTTTCCATGGGATTATGGAACAAGTACATATTTTTGCCACCTTCGCATTTTTCACCCTAATTTTAATCTTGGCGTTGTTGTCGCCATTTTTCTACTTTCGATTGCGCCGAGCCAAGAAGAAAACACTAGCGATCATCCAAAACGCCGAACATGACATTGCAAAACTTGAAGAGAACTACGCTGCGCGGTTGAATGAAGCCCGAGTTAAGGCTGAAATAAAAGCTGAGACAGCACAGGCTAAACACAATAAAGCATTGGAGCGCTATGCTGCAATCGTTGAGGTGGAAGTCGAAATAGATCGGTTGAAAGTTCTAGGCCAAAAAAAAATTGATAAAACCAAGTCAAATATCTCAAAGCTCAACAATGAGGTTCGTGAAGTGCAAGACAGCATCAGTGCACTTCAGCAAAGTTACAGGGAGAAACGAGTCATATATGATAGGCTTAAAGGTGAACTTGCGATATTCGACGAAAGACTGGCTCTTGCAGAACTCGGTGTTTACGAGCCACATTTTGACTTTAGTGATAGCGAAACGTTCAAGGCGGAAATCAAAGAAACCCGCGATGATCAAAAAGATATGGTTAAACGCAAGACTGCTGTCTTTGGCACTAAAGAATGGACTGTTGATGGAAGTGTGAAGAAAGGTGAAACAATGGTGAACCGCGCTGTGCGTATTACTTTGCGCGCCTTCAACAATGAGTGCGAGGCAGCGATAGCAAACACTCGCTGGAACAACATACAGGCGATGGAAAAGCGGATCGTTCGTGCGCGCGAAGCCATCGACAAACTGAATGCGTCCAACAACGTTATAATTTCTGAGGATTACTTAAGATCCAAGTTGCGGGAACTTCGTCTAACACATGAATATCGAGAACAATTAAAGATAGAGCGAGATGAACGCGCGGAGGCCTCCCGGTTAGAGCGCGAAGAAAAGCGTCTTCTTCAAGAAGCTAAAGCCGCAAAAAAAGAAGAAGAACGTTACCAGCAGCTTTTGGAAAAAGCGCGGGCTGAGCTTGGTGTAGTCACATCAGACGTCCATCGTGCCAAAGTTGAAGAGTTGGAGCAGCTCTTGACTCAGGCACACGCAAAAGCCGAGCGAGCGCAGGCAATGGCTGAAAAGACCAAGAGCGGTTTCGTTTACGTTATTTCGAATATCGGCTCGTTTGGCGATGACGTTGTAAAGATTGGCCTGACAAGAAGACTTGACCCATCTGACCGTGTTCGTGAGTTAGGCGATGCGTCAGTACCGTTTTTGTTCGATACTCATGCAATGATTTACTCGGAGGAAGCCCCGGCACTTGAAGCCGCATTACACACTGAATTTTCCGAACAACGGATCAACGCAGCAAATATGCGCAAGGAGTTCTTTCGAGTGTCTCTATCAGAGGTCGAAGACGCGGTGCAGCGCTTGGCCCCTGACGCGGACTTTCATACCGACATTGAAGCGCAAGAGTTTTACGAAACGTTGGCAAAAAGAAGGGAACTTGCAGAACGTCTCGCTGAAAACGAGGCAAGATATTTGCCTACTGAGATTTAGTTCCCGCTGTTTTAATCGAGGTTGCGATTGGTCCAGAGCCCCTCTTAAGCACTGCCTTTTCAGCTTGATAAAACTAGGCCTACGAACTTTGCCTTGAACAATTTGGGTACTGCGTTCGCCTTCCTGCGAAGCATGATCTGAATTTTTCTGTCATTGCTCCGATGTCGCTGACATCTCTTAGGAATGAGGGGTTGCTTTGACAGAAATAAATGCACGTGCGTTCTTCGGAAAACCTCACCCCCTAAAGGGATGAGATATAGCCGCGATCAAATTGTGTTTGGTACTGATTTTAATCATAGATGGTAGCTTATCTAGCTGATCGATAGATATTCCTTAATGAATCTAGCCGAAATCAACGTCACCACGGTAATACTTCGTTTTTTTAGTCCTCAGACCAAACTACTCAGAGATCTCCGCGTACAAACCAGTAAAAAGCGAGCGAACACATTTTAGTGCATCGGCATCATTTGCAAGCAAATTCTGTACTGCCTTTTGATAGTCAGAAAACGAACGAAAATTCAAGGCCGTCGCAATCTGGTTCCGAGCACCGCACTCACGAATTGGGCAATAGGAGAGCACGGCTTCCCATTTTTCATCGTCTAACGCCTCAATTAGCTGTTCGGTGCGTTTGGCAAGGAGGCTTTCACTATCCACATTGATGTGACAACTGACTCCGTTGAGGTATTGGTCTCCGTTTGGAAGCTGACTCCATATTGCCTTCTCAACGGCCTTTTTTACCGCCTTCCCACATAACCGCTCTGCATGGTCCCGAACCTCTTTGATACCCGCGGTTAAAGCGGCGGCCGTTAGCTCCATAGGCTCGTCACCTGATACGCGGGCCTGCAACCCCGCGACCATTTCAATGATACGAGGATGAAAATAGATCGCTTCTATCGAGTAATACGGCAAAGCATACACGCGATTGCTAAGCTTCTCCGCCACGGCCTCATCGTCATATCCGTCGCCATCAATTATACCAAAGGCACGGAGCCAGTGAAACTGCTCCCCGGCCACTACTCCATAAACCGCTTGTTCGACCTCACGGCAACTGCCTTTCGGGATGACAGACACTTGCGGAAAAATCAAACTATAGAGCGGCTTGTCGAGGCTGCTCTCCGTTCCCTCAACAAACAGAATTTTCCGTCGAGCTCCAAGAAGATCGCGCTTCAAGATGTCGTCAATGTCTACATCGCCTCGAAGTTCGTCGACTTCCCAATTCTGAACAGCCTGGCCATTGAAGTTGCAAGTTCGAATGAGCAACGTCTTCGCTGATGGATTTTCAAGCGGCAAATCATGATCGTGTGTCGATATGACAAATGCGCAGTCACGCCTCCGGTCAAAAAGTTGTGTAAGGAGCGGAGAAATAATGGAACGATGCAGATGACGCTCGGGTTCATCTATAATTATCAGGTTGTTAGTTGGAGCGGTCAAAACTGCACCCGCAATCAAGAGTGCATTGCGCTCCCCATCCGATAACTGAGCCGCACTGTACAAAGGCCCACCGTCCTTGCTCGCCATAACCTTTTCGTTGGCGTGAATCGAAATCTCAATTGGAATGTTAGAAAGGCGCAGTAATTCGTTGATCACAGTAGTGGGTGCAGCTTTCTCTGCCAATTTGGCCGCATCTTTCACTTTACCAAGATCGACCAACGCTGTGATCTCTCGCGCTCTGACGTTTTCGGCGTCAATCAGTTCATATACGGTCATGCTCGCTCTCTGATTGCCGTACCGATCCTTATATCGAGATTCAACGTCGTTTTGAGTTACACGCATCTGCTGTTCCGCGTGCAATTTTTGGGCCGGCGTCATGTCCAAAGCGTCCGACGACATCCATGTCTGGCGATGTGCAGCAATCTTCCTAACGTGACCATCATTTTGCGTGGAAATTCTATGCATTAAGCTTGATTTTCCCACCCCATTTGCCCCTAAGACAAACAACATTTCGCCTGGCTCGAGTTGTATCTGGGCTAGTGCGGGGTTCGTACTTTGGAAGTGAAGTGGAAAATGCATATGTCGCTCGCTAATGTCTGCTGGAATTATCAATTAGATGTATGATCTGCGTCTGAGGAAGCAACATCTAGCAAAAATAAGAATGGGCCGATGGTACCCCTATGCTTTATCTATGATGCCGCGTTCTCGTTGTCTTGGGAGGTTCGCCCAACTTGTGAGTGGCACTAGGATATCAAAGCTGAGTGGCAAGATTATTATATCAGATATGACCATGACTGGCTGCTGAATTCCCCAGCATCAAGCATTTGGCACTTGCGGCAAATGACTACTTTCTAGCCTTCCTTTCCTCTCTCGCCACGTGACAAATGTGACAAAAGTCCGTCTTTGAAATGCGAATGCACCGTTCTGGCCTTTTGTCCTATTCGTCACGTGTCACTTGCTCTCACTCAAAGGTCATCGGGTTAACCGCAAATCTCAACGATTTACGTCCGACGACAGCGGCGCCATCTGGGGCCAACTCTCGGATGACGTCGCCCTCCTCCAAAGCCTTTATCGCGGGACCGACTTCGTTTGCCGCCTGTAAGCCCGGCGATCTGAGCCGCATGATTTCGCGGCTCGTGAAGGTTTTAAGGTTCCGCTCTTGCAATGTCCGGACGAGCTTGCGGGCCGATTTCATAACGAGTGTCTCTGAGCCGTGCATGTAGGCGCGTTGCGCCATTGGAAGAGCATAGGTTTGGGTAAAGCTGGCCGCTCGTGCAAAAGTCTCAGCACTGACCTCCAGCGGCTCTTCGCGTGCTCCCATGCTAGCCCAATCCAGTAACGTAAGGATCAGCGACAAGCGGAGTGTGAAGCCGGGCAACTTTCCTACGTAAGATAACGTAAGGCCCGTGCAGGCACTTTCCGCGTCCCGCAAATCCTTACGTAACGTATCGAGATGGTTTTGCGCGCCCGGACTAAGACGGATCATCCACGGGCGCACGATGTCTCGCTCATCAGCATACATTTGCAAACGGACCAACTTACCCAAGACGCCTGAGATAAACGCGTCGTCCGGAACCGCTTGCGGACGCATAAGCGGCGCTGGCTCCGGCCAAATCGGGACAAGGCGTGCCAGCAGGCCATCATCATCGGTTTTCATAAGCAGTGACGTCAGGCGGTCTGGCTGAATGCCGCCCAACACACCGACGCTCAGTCGATCTATCTGCGCGCCTTCGCGCCCCATGCGCTCAACCGTGAAGGCGCGGCCTCCGTACGCTTCCAACCAGAACGGCCGATCAGATGCCCCGCCGGAGTAGCGCACCATACCTTGCAGCCAGCCGCTCAGCTCATCACGCAAAAGCAACGTACCGCGCGGTTGTTTCGACAGGATCAACGTTAGCCGTTCAATAGTGCAATCTGCCAAGGCAAAACGCGGAGGCATGGGCTCTTCCCCGATCTGCGCTTCTTTTGGGCGACTTGGCGGCTCCTCGCCTGCTTTAATCGCCGCTTTGGTGGCCTCGCGCCAGTTCGCGTCGATAATTTTGGCCAACTCCGCCTTTTCGTGAAAGGCACCAATTTCAGCGGCCAATTCTTGGCCTAGCTCGCGCTCCAGGTCCCGTAACGGGCCGATCACCGCATCTAGCGCCGGGGATTTGCCGCTGGACGGTGATCCGATCAACATAGCCCATAGAATTGGCGGCTCAGACCAGCCCTCCCAAGCTTGCACCCATCGCGTATTGCCGATCAACGACCCCGCCACGGTTATGAGCGCTCCTGCAATGTAGTCAGGGGGCGCGGATTTGGATTGAGCAGCTTGCGTGATCCAATGAGCGAGGCGTGGCCCGAAGGTGGACACAAGGGGCAACTCCGGTGCGGGCGGCAAGCTAAGAGCGAAGAACCTTTGGTCGGGTTTGGGCCAATCAGAGCAAAACGGGGTTTCATTGAAGACGTTCACGACAGCCGTTTCCTTTTGATAAGAACATCGTTCCAATCTTGGCCCACCGGTGCCTGAGCAAGTGCGACCTCCCAACCATCTGCCTTTGCTCGTTCGGCCAAGATGTTCGACGCTCTAAGCCCTGCCGCGTCGCCATCTACAGCGACTAAAAGCCGTCCCGGCTTGCGTGGCAGAACCAAGGACGCAACACCGGATGCGCTCAGTGCCGCCCAAATCGAGACAGAGCCGCTCAGAAGCCCGCTGGAGAGTGAGAGGGCGGTTTCCACCCCCTCAGCAACGACAAGCCGCTCATGGCCCTCAGTGAGTCTCACAGCGCCTCCCTTGGTGCTGCCAAGCATAGCCTTCGAGGGCGCGACCAACGCTTTGTCCCGGCCATTGGCGCTCAGGTATGTGCGGTGCACAGCGAACCCAGAGGCACCGTCTACCCGCGCCAATAGCACCGGGTGGCGCGTACCGCTTGGATGTCGACAGTCGTCAAGGGCACGTAACGTAGAAGGTAGGGCGCAGGTGATCCCCCTCCCCCGGAGGTACGTCTCAGCCAATGATCTCACTACGGGAGACGCTAGGTTCCATAGCCCCCGCGCCTGTTTTGCAGCCTCAGTTACTTTGCGTAGGGGTTTTGCATGTCTTGGGAGTTCTACGTAACGAATTGGCTCTTTCTCGCACCCCTCTCCCGGCCAAAGCCCATCCTGTTTCAACACCTCCACGATGTGAGCAAAGCCACAGCCGGCAAAACACTTCAGTAAGAGCCGTCCAGCCTTACCATTCGCGATGCTTAAGCTAGGTGACCTATCCTCATGAGCCGGGCAGCAGGCTGTCCCCTGCGTCCCGGTCCAATGACCTCGAAGGGCGCGCGTCAATGCTTCAGCGCGGCTCATACCCGCGTCCCCGTCTGGCGTGTTTCGAGCCACGCAGTCACATCACTCGCGCGCCATCCGACAGCGCGGCGGCCAAGCAAGACAGGCTTGGGGAACGCATTTTCTGCCATCATTGCGTAAATGG
>Ga0228634_1000972_pt1 | contig 18205 bp, 18 predicted proteins | sample 42DmetaG_FD_190063 | JGI IMG/M metagenome (GOLD analysis project Ga0228634, IMG submission 190063) | Seawater microbial communities from Monterey Bay, California, United States - 42D | ecosystem: Environmental > Aquatic > Marine > Coastal | place: USA: California | collected 2016-09-27 | reverse complement strand
CGAGGGCGAGTTGACCGCTGATTTCCTTGATCGCACGCTTATGCCCGCGCCTACCGGCGGCTTTGTCCCACTGGCCGATATTGTCCGCACCGAGGTCCGCTCAGGCTTTCGCACGATCCTACGCGAGAATGGTTTACGGGTTGTAACCGTGTCTGGTGATTTGTCCGAGGACGACCCGCAACGCGCCACCGAGATCATGGAGCGTTTGCGCGACGTGATTGTGCCGAAAATTGAAGCCGAACAACAGGTTGCCGCTCAAATCGGCGGTCTGGCGGAGCAAGAAAGCGACTTTCTTAGCGATGCGTTGTTGGGCCTGATCCTGTGTCTGACGGGTATTTACCTTGTGCTGAGTTGGATCTTTGCCAGCTGGACCCGGCCAGCGGTGATCATGGCGATCATTCCCTTTGGCCTGATCGGCACGATCTATGGTCACGCCCAGTGGGACGTGCCGCTGTCGATGTTCACTGTCGTCGGGCTGATCGGCATGGTGGGTATTATCATCAACGATTCCATCGTCTTGATCACCACCGTGGATGAGTATGAACAAGACCGCGCCTTGGTACCCGCGATCATCGACGCAACATGTGATCGACTGCGACCTGTGTTTTTGACCACGATGACGACGGTGCTTGGCCTTGCGCCCTTGCTGTATGAAAGCTCATCGCAGGCGCAGTTTTTACGACCCACAGTGATCACGCTTTGCTATGGCCTTGGGTTCGGCATGGTGTTGGTTTTGTTGTTGGTCCCTGCATTGCTGAGCATCGGGCACGATGTGCAGCGGCAAATGATATCCCTGCGGCGCAGCCTGCGCCTGCCGCTGGCGACGCGCGGGCGGGATTTTGGGCTGATGTCAGTGGGCGTCGGCGTGATACTCGCGGCGTGGGCCGCTGCGACTTTGGGGGCTGTTTTGATCAACGGAAGCCTACCAGGCCTACTGGCGCCACTTTTACCGCCCGCGCCCACACTGACCGCAACGCTTGGCCTGTTCGGAGCCGGCTCGTTTGTTATCTGCGTCGTCGGCTACATTGTCGGCGGGGTGACCCTTTGGCGGCGTGGCATGGCCTAGCGGCCCGTGCAACCGAAGTATTCCACCGCACCTTCGCGCCCAACCACGGTGAACCGCAGGCCGCTACGATCAAGGCTGACCGGAGCATCATCTGGGCGCATAAACTCGGTCTGAGTGCGCAAAACGCGACCCTCGCGGGACACCGATGTATCCGCGACCCAAATGCGATCATGGGCGTGTAATATTTCAACCGCCACGGCCTCATCCCCGCCAAGTGCACGCACCTGCGGGATATCCGCGCTAAGCATGACGCCGCTATCAGAGGGACGGATGGAGCAACGTACCTGCCCCCGCCCCGCACTTGGCCGGTCACGCAACGCGGCCACAACGGCCGCATCAGATTGACCAATCGGGGGCAATTCTGCGCGGACACTCACCTTGGCAGGCAGACAAATATCAAGACAAATTCCAATCTCAATTTGCGCCTCAAGCATGATGGGTGCGGCAGGATTAATCGGTGCCAATTCGATGGGCAGCACGAAATCCTGTGTATAGCCCAGAGACGGGTAACCCGCTGTAAGAAAGGGCGTTGGTGTCGGCCAATGGATGACGGCAGCGGATACGTTGCCCGAGCCTGTCCACTGCACACGCGGGGCAATCCCGCTGGCCCCCGGACTGCGCCAGTACGTTTTCCACCCGTCGGCCAATCGCACCTCTAGGCCCGCAAAATGGCGACCGTCGGCATCGCGCCAACCTTCACGCACTTCAATCTGGACGACGTCATCAAGGCTCGTCAGGAGGACCTGAGCCGAGGCAGACGAAGTGAGGCACACAAAGCAAAGGAAGATGAAGCGAAACATAGCCAAGGCATAAGCCTGAAAATCCAGACCGCAAAGGTCAAAACCCACACAATCCGTCACGGTTGTGTCATCACAATTCGCTATCAGACCTTGCATGAAAGTTGAAATAGACACACAATGTGTAAGAAATGGATGACACTGAGGCTGTATATCTCGCGGGTAAATTGCTGATTGCGATGCCCGGAACAACCGACCCGCAATTCAAGCGGTCGCTTGTGTACATCTGCGCCCATTCCAGCGAGGGCGCGATGGGTTTGGTCATCAACCGCCGCTTGCCCGACCTGTCTCTGGCCGCAATGCTCACGCGGATCGGCATCGAAAATCACCGCATGTTGCACCAAAAACCTGTCCACAACGGTGGCCCGGTCGAGCGTGAGCGTGGCTTTGTCCTGCACTCAACCGAATATGCCGCCGGTAGCGCCACGCTTAAGGTGAACAAAGGTTTCTCGATGACCGCGACGATGGATATCCTTGAGGACATCGCCCAAGGTATTGGTCCGGTGCGACGACTGGTGGCCCTGGGGTATTGTGGCTGGGGTCCGGGACAACTGGATCAAGAAATGCTCGACAACGGCTGGCTCACGCTAACGCCGGGACCCGGGCTGGTGTTTTCAACCGATGATGAAACGAAATGGACCAGCGCGCTAAACATGCTGGGCGTGCAACCCAAGCTGCTGTCGGCGACAGCGGGCCACGCCTAGAGCGTTACCAGCGATTTAACGCAGCCTCATCGCTGTCTTTTGCATCCACCCAATCAGCGCTCGCGGCGGTGACCTCTTTTTTCCAAAAGGGTGCGCGTGATTTGAGATAATCCATCAGGTATTCGGCAGCCTCAAAGGCTTGTGCACGGTGGCGTGCGGCAGTGGCGACCATCATGATTTGCTCACCGGGCGAAAGCGCGCCGTAGCGGTGAATAACCAGCACATCGCGCAGATCCCAGCGCGCAGATGCTTCCTGCGCGATCTTGGTTAGGGCCTTTTCGGTCATGCCCGGGTAATGCTCAATCACCATCTGTTGCAGCGGATCATCCGGCAAATCGCGCACGATACCGCTGAATGTGACAACTGCACCAACATCGGGACCCTTGCCAAAATCTACTGTCTCTTCAGCCGCAGAAAAATCCTGTTCTTGCACGACGATGCGCATGCTAACCCCCGGTCATCGGTGGGAAAAATGCGACTTCGCGCGCACCAGACAGCGCAGTATCCAAAGGCACCAAATCTTGGTCCACGGCGGCACGGATCGCACTCATGTCGGAGAACGCTACGGCATAACGATCTTCGCGCGCAGACAGCTCCGCCACCAAATCAGCTACCGTAGCGGCTTCGGTTTCGACCGTTTCCCGGGGCAGGCCAATCCGCTCCCGGAGCCATGCGAAATAGAGCACTTCGATTTTCATGCGTCCCTCAAAAATGGCAATGCTTTACGAAAGTAGTCAAACCCTGTGATCGCGGTTAACGCCGCAGCGACCCACAGCAGAACCGTCCCTGCGTACCATGTCACGCTGGCGGCTTGGGCGTTCCAGATCAGCCCCAATTCATCGCTGATCTCCCCGGCAAAAATGGCCTGAACCATCGCGGGGTCCATGCCAACCGTGCGTTCCAACACGTTGTGCTGAAACACCCCGGTCGCGAACAAAACCGCAAGCGCTACCATCTGGGCGGTGGTTTTCCACTTGGCCAGGTTCGTGACCTTCAGCGTGCCAGCCGTGTCGCCCAAAAACTCCCGCAAGCCGGATACAAAAACCTCCCGAAAGAGGATCAGCGTCGCGGGGAGCAAAATCCAAGGGTTCATCCCGGAAAAACCCGTAATGACGCACAACGCGATCACGACCATAGCCTTGTCAGCTATGGGGTCCAGCATCGCGCCAAACTTGCTTTCTTGCTGCCATTTGCGGGCCAAATAGCCATCTGCCCAGTCCGTCACAGCAGCCGTGATAAACAGGATCAGCGCGAACCAATCCGCCCAAGGCCGATTGAAATACAGGAACATCACCGCCACACCCGGCGCCGCAAGAAGACGCAAGAGCGTCAGGATATTGGGGATATTCAATGTCATGCGCACACCTTTAGCGTGTCAGCCACGATCATGGAAGAAGTCATGGATGGTTTCTGCCAAGGCACCCGAAATACCATCAACCGCCTTTAGGTCGGCAAGGCCTGCACGCGCCACAGCCTTTGCGCTGCCAAAGTGCGCAAGCAGTGCCTTTTTGCGCCCTGGGCCTACGCCGGGCACCTCATCCAAGGGGTTGGCCATGACCGATTTGGCGCGCTTCGCCCGGTGCGTTCCGATCGCGAAACGGTGGGCTTCGTCGCGCAGGCGTTGCACGAAATACAGCACGGGATCATTGTGCCGCAGCGCAAAAGGCGATGACCCGGGCCGATAGAATTCTTCCTTGCCGGCATCCCGGTCGACACCTTTGGCGACCCCGATAAAGGGCACATCCGAGATCCCCAATTCGCCCATAATCTCTGCCACGGCACTGATCTGCCCCGCGCCGCCATCAATAAGCAGGAGGTCTGGCCACGCCTCGCTTTGACGGTCGGGATCTTCCTTCAGAAGGCGTTTAAACCGACGGGTTAGCACTTCTTTCATCATACCGAAGTCATCACCCGGGGTCAGGTCATCGCCCTTGATGTTAAACTTGCGGTACTGAGATTTAATGAAACCTTCCGCGCCGCTCACAATCATCCCACCCACGGCATTGGTGCCCTGAATGTGTGAGTTATCGTACACTTCAATTCGCTGCGGAGGGGACTTCAGCCCAAACGCGTCCGCCAAGCCTTTCAGCAGCTTATCCTGCGTCGCGGCCTCACTCATTTTACGCACGAGACTTTCGCGCGCGTTGCGTGTGGCACCTGAAACAAGTTCCAGCTTTTCTCCGCGCTGAGGCACAAGGATCTCAACCTTGCGGCCCAGCTTCTCCGCAAGTGCTTCGGTCATGAGGTCTTCGTCCTCAATTCCATGCGACAGGATCAGTTGACGCGAGGGGTCTTTGGTCGCGTAGAACTGCCCCAAAAACGCCTGCATAACCTCAGCCGGGGAAACATCCGCGCCGACCCGAGGGTAGAAGTCCTGATTGCCCCAGTTTTGATTGGCGCGAATAAAGAACACCTGAACACAGGCCTGCCCCCCCTCCATGTGCAGACCGATGATGTCCGCCTCAGAGACCCCGCGCGGGTTAATGCCCTGTACCGATTGTACGTTCGTGAGCGCCTTGATCCGGTCCCGCAAAGCTGCTGCGCGCTCAAACTCCATGTCATCACTGGCAGCCTGCATTTGAGTTGCGAGCGTTTCCTGAATTTCGGTTGAGTGCCCCGACAAAAACCGCGTCGCGTCCTCTACCGACTGGGCGTATTCCGCTTTGGAAATCAAACCGACACAGGGGCCCGAACACCGCTTGATTTGATACAACAGACACGGACGAGATCGCCCCTCAAACTGGGCATTGGTACAGTTGCGCAGCAAGAACACTTTTTGCAGCTGGTTAAGCGTGCGGTTTACTGCGCCCGCACTGGCGAAAGGTCCGAAATAGGCGCCCTTCTCGGTCTTTTTGCCCCGATGTTTTTTGATCTGTGCAAAGTCGTGCGACTGACTGACCAGAATATTCGGAAAGCTTTTGTCGTCCCGCAGCAGAACGTTGTAGCGCGGCTTGAGTTGTTTGATCAGGTTTTGCTCAAGCAACAGCGCCTCAGTTTCGGTCCGAGTCGTCAGAAACATCATCGACGTGGTTTCGCGGATCATCCGCGCAATCCGAGGTGAGTGGCCCGAGGGCTTGGCATAATTGGCAACGCGCCGCTTTAGGTTGCGCGCCTTGCCGACGTACAGCACCCGAGATTCTGCGTCCAACATCCGGTACACACCGGGGCTGCCGTCCAGCATTTTGACCTGCTCGGCAATGTAGCTGTGCCCTGTGATTGCCTCGACTTCACTCACCACGCGATTCCCTTTTGGCTGCAATGTTGCTGCCGCTCCTGCAAGTCATAACCTATCCACTGAAATTGTGGAAAACCTTGGGGGCAAAAAAAACATAGGTCTGAAAACATGCAGGTTTTTCACTGTTCCGTTACATTGCTTAAAAATTAGGCGCGCCTTTAAGTATTTGAAATCATAAGTTATTATCTTATGAATTTAACCATATCCAAAGGCGCTTCACACTTCATTCACATTTCTTACTTGGCTATCGGCCCGGTGGACAAGACTGCTGCAGAAGCATGATTTTCGGCAAATATTAAGCATTTAGGCTGCTTTGCAGGCCACTTTTAAGGTTTCACTCGACACGAACAGACATCAGCTGGCCGGTCACCGCAGGCGCCTGTGAAAAATAGCGCACAGCCGCTGCAACCTCGCTAAAATTCGCAAAGCCTTCCCCAGTAAATCGCTGATCTGAGGCATGGGCCGCGAACTGGTAATGTCCGGGCCGCTGCGGGCCAAGACCGATCGCATTCACACGAATATCAGGTGCCAAATCCAAAGCCGCCGTTTTGGTAAACGCCTTTAATCCCGCCGCGGTAATCGAATGGGTCATGAAGTCTGGCGCACAATCGCTGACCCTTTGATCGATGATGTTCAGGATGAGATTCTGAGCAAATGGCTCACCATTCTGTGCACGCATGCCTTTGGGCGCCTGTTGTGCAAAACGCTGCGCAAGCCGCAGAGGTGCCCAAAGAGCCGCGTCCATGCTTTGGTCCCATTCTGCGCGGGATAGAGTCATGAGTGCATCAGGCGACAAAGGCGCGGTATTGCTGATCAGGCAGGTTAAGGGACCGCCCAATCCCTCAGCCGCGCCCGATACGAGGGCATCAAGCTGCGCAGCATCCTGCATATCGGCTTCCATTGCGACGGACTTACGACCCTTCGCGCGGATCTGCTCAGCCAAGTTCACAGTGGACGCAACGTCCTGAAGCGCGAGATCAAAACCTAGGTCCGCAAGAGCCAAGGCCATTGCCGCACCCAAAGGCGACGCGGCACCTGTCACAAGGGCTGCATTTCCGATCATAGCGGGCCTCCTAGATCAGAACGAAGACGAGATAAGCGCCGTAGATCGCAGTCAGGCCAATGCCCCAGATCCGCGTAATATCCTGACGCATGAAGACGAACGGGATCATGATCAACGATGCAGCCAACATCACCCATAGGTCAAACCGCAGGAACTCGGGCGGAACAGGAATTGGCCCGACAAGCGTTGCGATGCCAGTGATCGCGAGCAAGTTGAACATGTTGGAGCCGATCACATTCCCAAGTGCTACGTCCGCGTGACGGCGCAGCGCAGCCATGACGGTTGTCGCAAGCTCCGGCAAAGAGGTGCCAATCGCCACAAGCGTTAGGCCAATAACAGTATCGCTAACGTTGTAGGCTTCTGCGATTGTGACAGAGCTTTTGACCAAAAGGTCCGCGCCAACCGGCAGACCGATCAGCCCAAGCACCAAATAGACAGCAATGCGCCAGCCGGGAAGGTTAGCATCCGCGCCTTCCACTTCTTCTTCCTCAGCCTCTTTCCCCGCAGCGCGGTGTGCCAGCGCCTCGCGAAAGGATCGGCCAAGAATAATGAACAGCGCCGCCAGCAGGATAAGCCCGTGTATCCACGTCAGTGTCCCTGTGAAACACAACCCGATGAACAAAACCGTTGAGGCAATCATGATCAGGTAGTCACGCCGGGAATTGCACATAGACGTGTGCATCGTTGCCAATATCGCCGGCACGCCCAGCACCATTAAAACGTTGGCCGTGTTGGACCCCACAACATTGCCCAGCGCGAGGCCCGGCACATCCTCAAGCACGGAGTCGATAGCGATGAGAAGCTCCGGCGCTGATGTCCCGAAGGCGACCACGGTCAGGCTGACAATCAATGCGGGCAAACCAAGCCGCAAGCTTAGGTTTACTGCGCCTTTGACCAGCGTATCGCCCGCGATCAATAGAATGACGAGGCCTAACCCCGCCGTTAAAAACTCGACCGTCACGCGTTCATCCCTTCTTGCCCCGGGTGTCGCAGGGACAGGGTGTTTTGCCGACCAAAGGTGCACCGCAGGATTTGCAACGCCCGCGTCCCAGCACCTTTGGGGAAATTTTACCGATACCGGGCACGCGCAAACGCCCGAACATGGCCAAAACGACCATGCCAACCAGAAAGAACGTGACGATCTTTACAAGCACGATTCAGAGCCCATACCGCGCCCAAAGCGCGCGATCCTCAACAGCCCCAACAACAGCATCAAGGCTCGCCAATCCCAGGCGCTGCGCAAGCGAACGACGCTGACCGTAATGCGCAAACTTCACTTTTTCACCGTAGGTTGACTGCATCTTGTCCTCTAAGTGGCCGATCCCATCGACCAATCCGACATCTACGGCTTTTTGACCGACCCAGATTTCTCCGGTAAAGAGGTCTTTGTCCGAACTCAACTTGTCGCCGCGGCGGGCTGTGACGTGGTCAATGAAGCTTTGATGGATTTGCGACTGCAGGGATTTAAGCCGCTCAATATCTTCGGCACGTTCAGGGCGAAACGGGTCCAGCATGGATTTATCTTTGCCGGCAGTGTGCACGCGCCGTTCAATCCCTTGGCGTGTCATCAACTCATGGAAACCGAAGGACGATGAGATCACCCCGATGCTCCCCACGACCGAGCTGTCATCAATCGTGATGTCGTCTGCCGCACATGCAAGCCAGTATCCACCCGACGCCGCGACGTCCTCGACAAAGGCATGAACCGGAAGTTTGTGTTTCGTTGCAAGGCGGCGAATATACGCGCCAATCAGTGCGCTCTGTACGGGCGATCCGCCCGGTGAGTTAATGATCAAAGCAACAGCTTTGGGTTTGCCTTTGCGAAAAGCACGATCAAGCATAGGCGCGAGGCCCGCATGGTTGAGCCCGCCACGCGCACCGGATGCAATAATTCCTTGCAGGCGAACTACAGCGACCACGGGATCGGATTTTAGGAAGGGCACCCATTTTTTCATAAAATTTCATGTAGAGTGCCGAAGTAGGGGCAACAAGGTGCAGTTGCTCCGCATGACATAATTGTTGCCATGCCGGGACACTTTTTTAGCTTTAGCACCCAGAAAACAGCCCTATCGCACAATGAATTCAGCATGCAGAGCACCGGCGGCCTTAATCGACTTAAGGATGTCGATCATGTCGCGCGGTGATACCCCCAGAGCGTTCAAGCCCGAGATCACCTCAGATAGGTTCACGCCCCCTTCGACCAGAGCCAAGCCTGGCCCCTCTTCCTCTCCGATGGCGACTTGCGTGCGCGGTACAACCATTGTCTCACCCTCAGAAAAAGGGTTTGGCTGCACGACTGTGGGCGTCTCTTGTATCCTGAGTGTTAAGTTACCTTGGCTCACCGCGACTTGACTGATCCGAACATCACGGCCCATCACGATTGTTCCGGAGGCCTGATCGACAATCACGCGCGCCCTTTGCTCAGGTGCGACGCGGACATTTTCAACGACGCTGAGAGCATGGGCCGGAGAGGCCAACTGCGTTGCATCAATGTCCAACAGAACAGTCCCGGCATCCAGCATTTGCGCCACGGGGCGGTTAAACTCACCGTTGATGGCCGCCTCGATCCGCGCGGCCGTCGTGAAATCCGGCGACCGTAGCGCGAGACGCAACTGGCTCATCTGACTGAAATCGAAATCAACCTCTCGCTCTACCCGGGCGCCAGCGGGGATAACACCCGCCGTGGGCACACCCTGCACAACGCTACCCGCCTCACCGGTGGCTGAAACGCCACCTGCAATGATCGTACCTTGGGAGACCGCATAGATTTCACCGTCTGCTGCCGTTAGCGGCGTCATCACTAGCGTACCACCCAATAGGCTTTTGGCATCACCGATGGCAGAGACCGTCACATCGACGCGCCCCCCGGAGCGGGCAAAGGCAGGCAGGCTTGCGGTTACGATAACCGCTGCGACATTCTTGGGGCGAAACTGCTCTCCGGTGACGTTGACGCCCAGCCGTTCGAGAATGCCGGACATGATTTCCTCAGTGAAGGGCGCGTTCCGTAGGCCATCACCCGTCCCGTTAAGGCCAACCACCAACCCGTAGCCCACTAAATCGTTGCCCCGAACGCCGTCAAACTCAACCAAATCCTTGATCCGAATTGAATTCGCCAAAGCGGCCCCGGCAAAGCAAATTGACATCGTGAGGGCTAGAAAAATGCGTGTCATCTCAGGAAATCCGTCAAGCTGAGGCGCGAGAGACGCGCGGTAATTGTGTAAAGGCTTTCAAGGCGGGTTGTGGCATCCTCAAGTGCAGTAGCCGTCTCAAACGGGTCGGCCGATAAAAGGTCTGATCGACTTATTTTCAGGGCTGACAACTGAGAATTGGCTCGCGTTTCGGCAATCTCGATTGCCTCTTCGGTTTGGCCGAGTTCTCCGCGCAGGTAGGTAATCTGCGTCGCACCTTCCAGCAGCTCATCGGTTGCATTTTTCATCACCATTTCCGCATCTGCGGGACCGTTTGGCAGGCTCAGGTCACTCAGCAATGCAACCTTAACGGCGGCGGCCAGCGCATCACGAATTTCGGGCCGATCTGCTGTGATATTCAGAGCGATCATATCCCTATCACCCACAAGGAACCCGGCAGATGGTGCGGCGGTTCCATTGTAGGCCGTCGTGGTAAAATCCGCGCCATCTGCGAACCACGCGTCCACCACATTGATCACGTCCTGCGCGGTTGTTTGCGCTTGGGCTAATGGGCGGATCGCGTTGAGCATCTGATCTGCGTCGATCACAGGCGCGGTGTCTGTGGCTTGCCCCGCAAAAAGGAAACGCCCCGCGACAGATGTATTCAGCGCCGACACCATCGCATTGAGCGTATTCCGTCCGGTCGTTGCCATCGTGCCTGCGTTAGACTGAAGACCCGAAGCCGAAACAGCCAGAAGGCTGCTGGACAGCCCTTCTATCTCTTGTTGAAATAGGCCAAGACTACCTTGCATAGTCTCGGTCGTGACACGCGCTTCGTTCGCGGCGCGGACATAGGTCTGCGCGAGGGAGATGCCGCGCTCTAGCCCTGACAGAAGGGAAAAATCGTTGCCGACAGCCTTGGGCACGTCCGCTTTTAATCCTGTCGACAGCTCTGCCGAGAGCGTCGTGATCTGTTGTTTTGTCTCAACATTTTGACGTCTTAAAAAGAGCGTCTGAGACATATCTCCAATAGACGTAAGCGCCATGGTTATAACCTCGTCAATGTGTCGAGCATTTCACTAATGGTCTCGATAATCCGGGCGTTAGCGGCATATGCCTGCTCAATCACCAGCAGTTGCTGCATCTCGGTATCCGTATCGACACCGTTTCTAAGTTCTTCGGTGCGTAGGGTCTGATTAAGGCTGGCCGCAAAGCTTTCGCGGGTTTCTTGGTCTGCCAATTCGACACTGGTCATCGACAAGAGGTCTGATGTCAGAACCGCTGCCGAGCGCGATGCGGCCGTGAATCCACCCGACACCGTGGCGCGTCCTTCGGTGAGGGCGTTTGCCAAACGTTGCAGTTGGGTTGCGTCACCCACGGGCCCCTGAACGGCGGCCCCCAAACCGTCACGCAACAGAGAGATATCACCGCCCTGGGCCGGATCGGTCAAAGGCGTGAAAGCGATGCGAGCGGCAATTCCCAATTCGAGAAGTGGATCGAAGTTTCCGCCACTGTCGGTAAAGAGCCCCGCGTCGCCCGTGGCCAATGTTGGGTCGGCGGATGCAGATTGGAACCGCTCGATGAAATCACGCGCAACGGCATCGATCTGCCCCTGAGCGGCGGGCGCAATTTCATCACGCACTTCGAACAGAGCAGCCAAGCGACCGCCGCCAACCAAGCTGCGATCCGCAAGTGCGTCCACATCGCGACCGTTAACTGTAAGTTGTGAAAGTGTCCCGGCACCCGCACTAAGGTCTGGGGTGATCATCGCACGCGGAGAAAAGCCAAACTCCGCCACGTTACTGCCATCCAGAAGCGCCAGACCACCTGCGGAATAAAGCGCAAGCTGACCCCGCCCACGGTCAACCTCCGTGAGCGGGATTTCTTGCGCGATTTGATCAATGACCTGTTGGCGTTGATCCTGAAGCGAGGCCGTTTCCCGACCTTGCCCCGTCATTTGGATGATCTCTTTATTGATATCAGCCACCTGCTCTAACGCGGCGTTCAACCGCGTAACTGTCAGGTCAATTTGAGTATCGGCGTTTTGCCGTGCCTCGCCTATCTGAGCGGAGACCGTGTTGATCTTTGTCGCCAGCCTTTGCCCCTCATTGACGATTTCCGTCAATGCTGCCGGGCTTTCAGGGCGTGACGCGGCATCAACCAACGCAGTTTCGAACCGCACCACAGAAGCCCCAAGACTGTTTGGATCCTGAGGCTGGCCAATTGCACCAGCCAGACCCCGATGGAAATCCGCCCGTGCAGACGCCGCCTGATATTCTGCATCAGACGACCTGCGTTGTGCGAGCAGGATAGGATCAGTATTACGAGTCACACTGACCGCGCGCACGCCCCCTCCGTTTTGCTGGCTCGTCACTTCAAGACTGCGCACAGCATAACCGGGGGTTGAGGCATTCGCGATATTCGAGGACACGATCTCGGCACGTCTGGCCGTCACATTCAGTCCCGAAATCGCTGTGGATAGAGAAGAGGCAAGGCTCATTCTGCGCCTCCCTATATGAGGTTCAGTTTATTACCGTTTGATGTTGGTCGTTTCTTGCAACATCTCATCAACCGTCTGGATGACCTTCGCGTTCGACGAATAGGCCCTTTGGGTCTGGATCAACTGCGTGAGTTCGGCGGCCACATCAGTGGCGCTTTCCTCCCGGGTAAAGCCGGCCATATCACCGGTTGGGCCCTCACCGGCATCCCACAGAAACAACGATCCAGATTCGGGTGAGACTTCGAACGTCTGGTTATTTTGTGAAATCAGACCATTCATGTTGGGCACATCGGCCACAGGGATCTGATAGATCGTTTTGGTAAAACCGATGTCATAGATCGCTTGCAGATAACCGTTCGCATCGACTTCGACAGAACTCAGGTTACCGACTGGGCTGCCGTTTTTATTGACCGACACGGGCGCGAAGACATCAGACAGCTGCGTCATGCCGCTGGTGTCATTGTAGCGACCGATATCGAGTTGCATGGTACCGCCGCCCGCGACGTTGACCGCAATTTCGCCCGTAGCTGGGTCGTAATCGCCCGTCCCACCAGCCGCAGGGCCAGTCAGTGAGTTATCGATCACACCGGAAATCGCACCACCACCGGACTGAGAACTATCAAAGGTCACAGTAAAATCACCAACCGTGGCCGCGTTCTGCGCCTGATCTTTGATCACGATGCGCCATTCATTGGACGCCGCCCCACTGGCCGGAACAGTTGGGGTCATCTCAAGGCTAAGGTTTTGGGACGTCCCTAGATTGTCGAAATACTCAACCGGGAAATCAAGTGTATCCCCGCTTTCACCCGCCTGCGTCGCCGTAGCGGGCAGGTTCAGCGCAAGGTTAACCTTGGTCGTTGGATCGCCCGCAAATTGATTGAGGTTCACGCGCACAGGTTCCAGCCCCTCGGCTGTGGTCCGCGCGAAATCTGGGATGGTTCCATCAGGTTGGGCGGGCCAACCCATCAAAACAAGGCCCGTATCCGTGCGCAGAATGCCCGAACTATCTGGTCGAAACGAACCCGTCGTCGTTAAGCGAAGCGGAAATGAGCCACTGTCACTATCGACAGCCGTGAGTGTCGTCACTGGCAACATGCCACGACCTGCAATCGCAAGGTCAGTCGGATTGTCAGAGTTTACCAGCGTGCCCTGTTCATCCACCATTCTAAAGGTGGTCACACGCACACCCCCAGCAGAATAACTGCCACGGGTCTGGTCAATCACCATTGATGAAAAATCGGCAACGGCGCGTTTGTACCCGTATGTACCAGAGTTCGCGATATTGTCGGAAATAGTTGCCAACCGGCTTGCATTAACATTCAAGCCAGCAACACCTGCATTGAGCGAGGAAGAAATGGTCATGGCTGCGCCTTTCTGCTGCAGAATCTCTTTCGGTCTGCGGCAGGTATGCGTCAGTGGTGCTTAAGGAGGCCCTAACATTTCAAATATGATCTAGTTTTGTTCTCCGCGCCTCAGGGGCGATCGGGCGCGGCCAAAACTTGTAGACATTGCGCCGGAAGATCCGCCATCATCAATTCGCGGCGCGGCGGAGCGGGCTTGGCGTTTGGATCAGGCGGCGGCGGGTTCACTATATCCTGAACCCACTTTTCCGCATCCGCGCAGCCGTTGCCCGGCGGGGGTGGCGCTTGATCTATACACGCCGCCGCCCCGCGCGGACACTTTAGCCGCACATGCATATGGTAGTGATGCCCCCACCAAGGCCGAACCTTGCGCAGCCATGCCTTGCTGCCGGTTTCATCATTGCACATCTGCACTTTCGCGCCCGGAAAGATAAAGATCCGCGCCACGCGCCGATCTTTGGCAGCCGCCTTGACCAATTCATGATGAGCCTTGGTCCAGCGGTCATTCACATAAGCCCCATTGGCGCGGCGCATGGAAATGGCACTAAAATCCTCCCGCGCGCGGCGACTTAGGTCTATACGCGTCGCTGGGTACAGCCAAATATCAGCGTCGAGCCCGGTTTGATGGCTGCGATGCCCGGTCAGCATGGGCCCACCCCGCGGTTGGCTCAGATCTCCTACATAGATGCCCGCCCAGCCATTGCGCTGCGCCGCACGGCTAAGATCTTGGACAAAATCAACGGTATCGGGCGTGGCCCAGTTGCGGTTGCGGCTCAGGCGCATTGCCTGCCACGTGGGTCCTGTTTCGGGCAGTTGCACCAAGCCCGCCGCACAGCCTTTGGCATAGCTGCCTATGGGCGCCGCACGCTGGTCAGAACCGACATCCAGGGCGCCGAACTGCGCCTTGGCCAGCGGCTCAGCCCCTACAGGGGCGGCCATCGTAACACCTGCCAAAACCGCAAAAACAAACGTGCGGATCATTCAAACTCTCCGTCCGGTTTCACCCACGACATCAATACCAACCCTAGCACGAATAACCCTATCACAGGTGCGACGCCAATGCGCTGGCTTTCGCTGAACAGCGTCACCACGCCAATTAGGATGGGTGCCAAAAACGCCGTCGCTTTGCCTGCCAAGGCATACAGGCCAAAAGCTTCGGTCATACGTTCGGGATCAGCTTGGCGGACCAGCATCGTCCGCGACGCGGCCTGCAAACAGCCCCCTGCCGCCCCAATGGTCGCGCCAAGCACATAGAAGAATTTATCAGGCAATGTGCTGCCTTCAGCCAGCGAAATGCCAAAAATGGCCTCCCGCGAGGTGCCCACAATGCAAATCGAGACAACCAGCAGCGTGACAATACACACCAAGATTACCGGTTTGGGGCCAAAACGACTGTCGGCGCGCCCCCCGATCCAGGCAAATATCGCCCCCGTCGTCGCCGCCAAAATCCCGAATACACCGATGTCGATCACGGACCAGCCCAACACGCCGCCTGCAAATATTCCGCCGAATGTATACATGCCCGCCAAGGCGTCTCGGTAGAACATCGATGACAGCAAGTAGCTGGCAAAGCTGTGCCGGTCAGGCAGGCGGCGAAGCGTGCCCCACAACCCGCTCAACGCGGCACTGACCGGGACAACGGCAGCAGTTGTCAGGGGGCGTACTTCACGGACGAACATGAAAAACGGGATCATGAACACCACGTACCAAAGCGCGGTGAATGGCCCGACAAACCGCGTGCCCTCACGGGCTGCGGCATCGAGACCAAAGGCAGGTGCCGTGCCCAACAGCGTCACGCCGGCCTCGTTCTCGGCCAAGAAAAGTAACATCAGGACAAGCGCGACAACCCCGCCCGCATAGCCCATCGCCCAGCCCGAACCAGAGATCTTGCCGATCTCGGCCCTATCCCCGAGCGTCGGCAGCATTGCGTTGGTGAAGATCGTCGCGAACTCCATACCGATCAAGCCGAGGCAAAAGAGCAACAGGATAAACGTCACATCATCCATGCCCGGCACCGCCAACCACAACGCCGCAGAGCCCAGCACATACAGCCCGGAAAACAGCCATATCCACGGCATTTTGCGTCCCGATGTGTCGGCAAATGCCCCCAAGATCGGCGCCAAAACCGCGATCACAAAACCCGAGGCCCCTATCGCAAATCCCCACATGGATTGCGCCTGAACAGGGTCATCCATCACCGCTGATGCGAAATAGGGCCCGAAGATAAAGGTCAGAAGCAAGGTGTTGTAGGGCTGGCTGGCCCAGTCGAACATCATCCACCCAAAGACGCGCTTTTTCAGTCCGCTATCGCTCATGCTGCCCCACCTATTTTCCAGCACGAAACAGCCGGGGCCACACAAAGGCAAGCAAAAGCGCGTGGAGGGCCTACATTTCCGGCGGCCAGGGACGCAAATCCTCTGCCTTGATCCACGTCTGAACCCATTCGGGCAAAGGCGGATTGGGGATATCACCGCCCAAAGCGTCTGCAACGCGCGCAGGCGCCACGATACCCGCCGCATCCGTCACCGCCATGCGGAGCACAATATGGGAGCAACACATATCGCCCCGCCACATGCTTTGTTCGACATACGTAAACCGATGGTCGAACCCCAACGAACGGGATCGCATCTCAACCCGATCAAACATCCGCACCCTCTTGCGGTAGCGTACAACTGCACCGGCAACCGAAATGCCCCAGCCCTTCTGCTTAGCCACCGCAAGCAACCCAATGCGGCGCGCCATCACCAGCCGCCCCAGATCGTACAGCGTTAAAGTGCGGCCGTTGTTCAGCTCAATCCACAGATCAATATCCCACGGCCAACAGATGTGGTGTGAGACGTGGGTGCCAAAAGTCGGCAGCGCAGGCGCGTTGCGGTGGACCCAGAATTCTTTGATCATACGGACGACAGGATACATCCGCACAAAACGCAGCACAGATGCTCAAACGTCAACACTGCCCAAACGTCACACCTATCAGCAGCCAACTGCTTGCGCCGCCGATGCCCGCGCCTTACCTACGAAGTAAGTGAAAAAAGGAACCGCCCATGCAATCGCTGTTTGAGATTTTGTTGATGCTGATCGGTGTGGCCAAGATGATCATCATCATCCACATCATCATGTCGTGGCTCATCACTTTTCAGGTTCTGAACCTGCGCCAACCTCTTGTTGCGTCCATTTGGGATGGCCTCAACCGTTTGCTTGAGCCCGTTTATGGCCGCATCCGCAGCTTTCTGCCGCAAATGAACGGGCTGGACCTTGCGCCGCTGGTTGCGATCTTAGGCATCTTTGCCCTTGAAACGATCCTGCGCAACAATGCTGGGGCCTTCATGTAAGGCGGGGACGACAGTCTCTGGGGTGCAATCCGCGCAGGCGTGATGCGCCCCATCACGATCCAATTTCGCACCCAAAAGGAGCGCCGCCACCAGCAGCGCGATCTTGGCGTTTTGCCACCCGGTCTGTGTCATTTGGCATGCCTCCTACGTCAGAGCGCTACTGTGCCCAAAAGACCGCCCTTCAGGCAACTCACGCCTGTGTGACATCACACGTACGTGAAGTCTTGGCGGCGCGTTTTTGCCTGATATGGTGCCGGTCGGAGGGCCAAAAATGACAGACAACGTATCGACACACGAAGCCGAGGAAGACCGGCGCAACGCGGACATCCTGATCTGGGTGAATGGCGCCCTTACGCACCGTGCGGAGGCCACCGTTTCGGTCTACGATTCGGGTTTTATGCTGGGCGACGGCGTCTGGGAGGGGCTGCGGCTCTATAACGGTCGCTGGACCTTTCTTGAGGAACATATCGGCCGCTTGTTTGAGGCCGCAAAGGCCATCGACCTCGATATCGGGATGACGCCAGCTCAGGTCATCGCAGCTCTTGAGGAAACCCGCACCGCAAACGACATGCAAACTGATGCCCATGCACGTCTGATGGTGACACGCGGTGTCAAACGCCTGCCGTTTCAACACCCCCGCCTATCGACCAAAGGGCCGACGATGGTCATCATCATGGAGCATTCGAAGCCCAAGCTGCCCCGGCCCATCCGGCTTGCAACAGTGCCGCATCTGCGCGGGTTGCCCATGACGCAGGACCCCAAACTGAACTCGCATTCCAAGCTAAACTGTATCCTTGCCTGCATCGCTGCCGAAAAAGCAGGCGCGGATGAAGCCCTAATGCTCGACGTGCATGGGTTTGTGAACACCACCAACGCTTGCAACTTTTTCATCGTCCGCAAGGGGGCCGTTTGGACCTCGACCGGGGATTACTGCATGAACGGGATCACACGCCAAAAGGTGATCGACCTCTGCCACGCCAACGATATTCCCTGTTATGAAAGGAACTTTTCGCTGGTCG
>Ga0228634_1000967_pt1 | contig 18251 bp, 15 predicted proteins | sample 42DmetaG_FD_190063 | JGI IMG/M metagenome (GOLD analysis project Ga0228634, IMG submission 190063) | Seawater microbial communities from Monterey Bay, California, United States - 42D | ecosystem: Environmental > Aquatic > Marine > Coastal | place: USA: California | collected 2016-09-27 | reverse complement strand
TTCAACAACCTCATTGATTTGAACAAACTGTTTCACGCTTATCTGCTGCATATCTTTCATTAAACGGATAAACAAACGTATTACTTCTATGCGCTCTCGAGCTTCCTGTAATACCTCTTGTTTATCTCTTTTTACATTGGCTCTGTAAATCAATGTAAGCAGCTCTATCGTCTCTTTTTTCAAACTTTCACCCACCGTATATTTATACTCTTTGCCAAAATCTTTCGTAAATCGAAAAATAGCAAGCAATAAATCGTAAGTAGCTCTGTATACTGGAAGTTCACTGTAAAGTGCCATTTTTTAAAAAAATACTATCGTGTTTTTGTGTCGTCACTCGGCAATATTCAAGCAAGCTTGACATTGCGCTCATTCCTAACAAAATTCGACCGCTTCGCGGAAATAATCAAATTGTCAAATGAATCAAATAACCCTTCGGCTTCACTGTCGTTTCGCTCAGGGTAAAATTAATCCCTGAGGCAACGGACAGAGAACCCATCCTCCTTACCGTTGTTGGTCCTGCTTACACCGCCATCGTAGTAATACAGGTTATAGTACCAGGCATCGAAGGTACCGACCTCCGTAGAACTCCACCAGTAACCGTCGTAGCCAATGCTGTTGAACGTACCAAAGTAGTTACGGAAACCGCCCGGAAGACCTGAGAAGCCGCTTTCGTTGGTAGCATCAGTGTTAGGACTTTCCCAATATTGTGTCCCCGTACTTTTCATTTTTCCGCCTGCAACAGATTCTCCTCCTAAATAATCAGTTAGCGTTGTCCATTCTGCATCTGTAGGCACGTGCCAGCCTGTCGGACATACATTGCGTGGATCGGCTACTGTGTACCAGTTGTACAACTTACCATAAGGGTTTTCGTATTGGCTGTCGTTGTTATAATGAGACCAAGCACCTGTTGTTAGATTTTCCCATTGCGTATCATCTGTTATGTTTGGTATAGGGTCTCCATTAGCATAAGTTGTGGTTCTTAGGTTTTCTGCCATCCATTCTTGACCGTTGCCTAGTACTATACTTGTGTAGGTATAACCATCAAAGGTAACGCCTGCTCCAGGGTTTGTAACAATACCGCCTCCGCCTGCAGTTGTTGTAAAACTAGCTTCATTTCCATAAGAGGTTCCTGCGCTGTTGGTAGCATAAGAACGCACGTAATAGGTAGTGCTTGCAGTTAAACCAGTTAGGTTGCTTGTAAAACTTCCTGTGCCGCTTCCATTGTTTGTTGAGTTGTTCGCAGTTGTTGGGTTCGGGGAAACGCTCCAAACGACACCTCTTTGCGTAACAGGTGTACCACCATCATTTGTTATATTTCCGCCAGTTGTAGCAGTAATATCTGTAATATTACCTATTGGTAATGTTGTAAGAGTAGCTAAATTACCGGGATTTGGAATTGTGTAGGTAATACTATCAATGGTGTTCAAAGGCAAAGAAAGAACTGTTCCATTGCTCTGATGAATATTCATAATGGTTTGTGCATTCACCATTAGTGTGCTTAATAACACTGCTGTTAGAAATAATATTTTTGTTTTCATGGTTTTTATTGTTTAATAATTTTTTTTGTTATTGTGTTTTGTTGCCCTGAAATTCGGCAAACGTATGTCCCCTTAGGAACATTGGTTAGGTCGATTACCTCTTGGTATGTCCCGGTTTCTTTTTTGCCTAGATTCTTTGCTAAAATGAGTTTACCCTGCAAATCATAAAGACCTATCGAGAGTTCATCCGATTTAGGTAAATTAAAGCTAACATTCAAAGTTGCACTTGTTGGGTTAGGGAAAATATTTAACTCCCATACATTAGCGTTATTCAGCCATTCTTGCACGTTCAAAAAAGATTCATCGTATTGGTAGTCTCCAATGGTACTTACATTCCACGAATACAAGCTTCCATCCCACAAATGCAAATTCATCTCATCTGCGTCAAAGGTGATTTTGCGCACATCCTCCAAATTATAGGAAGCATTAGTGCCGTCAGTGTAATTGAAATGAATGCTTTGTGCAAAGCTCATTGTTCCCATTAGTGTAGCAACTATCAGCAGTGCAAAGGGTTTCAATTTGTTTATTCTCATATTACTCGGTTTTAGTTTTCTAAATTAAAATAACTTTCGGGTTTCAACTTAAAATTAAAGTCCGCCAATTTAAAAAAAAACTATCTAATTTTACAATAAAACTCCTTAAATAGTTTAAAAAACCGACTTGTCAGACAGCTTACACTAAGAATATATAACTTTTTTACTTCTTCACATACTGCGTTAAAATCACAATCATTTGATTGTTCACTTTTCCTTCAATATGATTTGTATTATCATGATCTAAACGAATACTTCTAACAGGTGTTCCACGTTTTGCAGTAAAACCACCACCTTTTACAGATAAATCTTTAATCAACACAACGTTGTCACCTGCTTCTAAACGAACTCCATTCACATCTTTATGGAAATCCTCTTCATCTTTATCTTCTCCCTCACCAGTAGCTTTCGCCCACTCTAAAGTCTCTTCTTCTAAGTACAACATATCCAACAAATCTTGAGGCCAACCTTCAGCTTTCAAACGGTTCAACATTCTCCAAGCAACCACTTGTACAGCAGGAACTTCACTCCACATACTATCATTCAGGCATCTCCAGTGGTTTACATCTACCTTATCCCCATCGTTTATTTGAGATTCACAAGTTTCGCAAATATATATGAAATCATCTATGCCTCCATTATTTGGAGATGGCGCTACTTCAAAACTTCTTAATTCTTTTGTAGAAGAACAAAGCTCACAAACACCGTTACTTCTTTCATTTAATTCTTTTTCGAAACTCATTTTGTTTAAATTTTATCGGATAATAAACTTAATATATTCAACACAAAGGTAGGATAACAAACGAATTGAAAAAATGACCTTCATCAAGTCTTAAAATCTAATGTCTATTTTAACCACAGAATAGCGCAGAGTTGTTTTCACAGAGTAGCACGGAGTTTTTAATTTTGTAATCAATTACCTATCTTTCAGTGAAGCAATCTTAAGTCTTTTAGTGCAACGGTCTTTAATCTTTTTTCAATCAAACATTCACCATTAAAAATTCATAACCTACCTCACAAACATCTTCCTTAGTCCAATAAATAGGGGAATAAAAAGACTATATACAATAAAAAACAAAATGATGTAAGCCTTGAGGTTTAAACTTAAAAATAAAGCAATAATCAATAACTGAAAACCTAATCCATAAATAGAAACAAAAGACATGAACCATTTTGGCATATTTTTAACTTTTGACGCACTTTTTTCTAATTGATATATAATGAAATCAAAAACGCCATAAAACGCCTTATACAGGCTAAAAAGCAATGTCACGTTAAACTGTGACTCATAAGGAAAAGCTACTGGTGTTTTATTTTCAAAAACTCTACTCGTTTTATCGGCGTTTAGCTTCTGATTTCTTAAAATAACGTAGTAATAATTATAAACTGTACCTTGCAGTTGAAATAATAAAAATGCGATAAATGCCATGGAATAATTCTGGTTAGTTACATGAGCAATCAACATTAAAAAGAGAAAGTTTAATACAATATCCCATACAGAGTCTAAATACCTTCCAGTGTAAGAAGGCATTTTCTTTAACCTTGCTAATTCTCCATCAGCTGCATCAAGAACAGATTTTAAAAGTAAAAAAACTGCAGCAGTTATGTAATACTCCATATAAATAGAGTAAAGAGAAATAAAAGCGGATAATACGAACAACCACGTTACATGAACCGCATTAAAACGAGTTTTAGAAAAATAAATTGCAATTGGTTTAGCAAGTGACCTTCCATAATCTGAAAAATCGAGGAATTTATCCGTCTTAGATAATTTTGACATTTATAAAGTTTAATAAATTAAAAGTCAAAGAATTCATTTAAATCCCTTCGATCTTTTTTTGTTGGTTTTCCACTTCCGTTTTGTCTATAAGTAGCTTGAGACAAAGCATACATTTTATACTTTTCAATTTCTGTTTCAGGAGTTATGTCCTTAATGTAATTTTCAACTAACTTAGCACCTACTCTTTTGTCTAAAAGTTCGATAATTTCATAACTAAGTACAGCTGTATTCTTTGAGACATAAACGATATCACCCACCTTTGGTTCTCTTGCTGGTTTTACTTGTTGGTTGTTCAACTTTATTTTACCCTTTGAAATAGCCTCTGAAGCTAAGGACCTTGTTTTAGCCAACCTAACACTCCAGACAAACTTATCGAATCTGTATGCCATCTCTTACTTTTTTAGGAATTGATTTATAAATAAGAGTATAGGAATGATCTATTAACTCAAAAATCAAAGCATCCGAAACATCTTCATTTATACTAATGGTATTCCAATGTTTTTTATTCATGTGATAACCTGGTAATATTCCAGAATATTGCTCTCTTAATTCCAATGCTTTTTCAGGGTCACATTTTAAATTAATGCTTTGAAAATTTTCTACATCAAAAAGAGCAAACATTTTATCGACAACTTTAAACACTAAAGTAGTTTCGTTAAATGGAAAAGATTCGGAGACACCATTCTTTTGAGAACAATATTTCCAAATCTTTTCAATATCCATTTTTTAAATGTTTATTAATCAATAGCCGGAGCTTCGTCATAATGACCTAAATCATAAAGCATTTTTGTATGTAGCTTCAACGCATCTCCAAAAGTCTTTTGAGAATAGTATGGTAGATTATATTCCATCGCTGTATCGCGAACAATTTCCGAAATTTTACGATAATGTATATGGCAAATATTTGGAAACAAATGATGCTCCACTTGGTAATTTAGTCCACCAACATACCATGAAAACAAACGTGCTCCTGGAGCAAAATTTGCAGTATTATACAATTGATTTACTGCCCAATCGGCTTCAATATTTCCTGAATCATCTGGCATAGGATAATTAGATGAAGGAATACAGTGAGCTGGTTGAAAAATTGCACCTAAAGTTACTCCACAAATAACATGCATCATAAAGAAACTAAGTAATGTTCCCCAAACAGGTAAAGCAGAAAAATATAAAGGTAAACCAAGAGTTACAGCAAAATAAACAATTTTTGCAAAAATCAATATGCTTAAACTTTTAGCAAATGAAACATTTTGAGTTTTCAACAACTCTAATTTGTTGTAGCGTGTAATTTGTTTAAAATCTTTTGTTGTTGACCATAAAACAGTCATCATACCGTATAAAAACCATGCATAGATGTGTTGGTATTTATGTGCTGCTAACCTTGGTTTGTGAGGGGAAAAACGCATTGTTTTACCTGGATCAACATCTTCATCCATTCCTGTTATATTCGTATAGGTATGGTGTAAAACATTATGCTGAATTCTCCAATTCACATCGTGCCCACCAATTAGAGTAATAATATACCCAATAGCTTTGTTTACAGTTTGGTTTTTAGAATACGCTCCATGATTAGCGTCATGCATAATTGATAATCCAATACCTGCCATACCAAATCCCATTATAAACCACATCATGAATAATAGAAAAGAGTTTTCTAATACAAACAACATAGAAAATGGCACTAAATATGAAGCAAGCATTACGATTGTTTTGAAGACCATTCTATAATCGCCATGTCTTGAGGTGTTAGAGGTTTTAAAGTAGTTGGAAACTCTTTGCTTTAAGACCTTATAAAACTCTTCATTATGATCTTTTGCAAATTTAATTACTGGAATTGACATAAATTTTAATTCTTATTGAACTACAAATTTAAGCATATTAATTAATTAAAAAAAAACTAAATTCAAAGTTACAACTATTTAATTATTTATTTCGAATCTAGATTGTTTGTTATCAAGCTATAATATTATTTATTTTTGTGAAGATTTATTTTAATTTAGCTTTATCTTTTTATCGCTGATTATTAAACGTTTAAACTAGTTTCTTTTTTACTCAAAATATGTCAAACAAAACTTATTGCAATAATTTATTCTCGAGAGAGAGATTTTTAACTACAGAGGTTAAAATTGGAGATTTATTAATGGGTGCAGAAAATCCAATTCGAGTTCAGTCAATGACCACCGCAGACACAATGGACACAGAAAAATCTGTTGAAGAATCTATCCGAATGATAGATGCTGGATGTGAATTAGTACGACTAACTGCTCCAAGTAAAAAAGATGCAGAGAATTTAGCAAATATTAAAGCTGAACTTAAGCAAAGAGGGTATTCTACACCCCTTGTTGCTGACATCCACTTTACTCCTAATGCTGCAGAAGTTGCAGCAAAAATCGTAGAAAAAGTTCGAGTGAACCCTGGAAATTATGCGGATAAAAAGAAGTTCGAAGAAATAGATTTTTCTGATGAGTCCTATTCAAATGAACTAATTAGAATTGAAAAGAAATTTACGCCTTTAGTTCTTCTTTGCAAAAAAGAAGGAACAGCTATGCGAATTGGAACAAATCATGGGTCTTTATCCGATAGAATTTTAAGTAGGTATGGAGATACTCCAGAAGGTATGGTGGAATCTGCCATGGAATTTATCCGAATTTGTAGAAAAAACGATTACCATAACCTCGTTATTTCGATGAAAGCAAGTAATACTTTGGTAATGGTTCAAGCTTACCGTTTATTGGCTGCTGAAATGATACAAGAAGGGATGAGTTACCCATTACATTTAGGTGTTACAGAGGCAGGGGATGGCGAAGATGGTCGAATAAAATCTGCCGTTGGAATTGGTGCTCTTTTAGAAGATGGTTTAGGAGATACAATACGTGTTTCATTAACGGAAGATCCTTCTTATGAAATTCCTGTTGCACAAAAATTGATACAAAAATTCACTTCTGAAAATAACACCTTACAATTTGATGAAAAGAATTTATTCCTACCATATAATCCATTTGAATATAAAAGAAGAGAAAGCCTTGAAATAAACAATGTTGGAGGAAAACACGCTCCAATTGTCGTTGCCGATTTGAGTGCTAAAGAAAAAATATCACCTGCAAACTTTTTTGGTTTTGGACATCAATATTCAATGGAACTAGATAAATGGAACACTTCAGATCTAGCAGCTGATTATGTCTACATAGGAAACAAAACGTTAGATTTTGAAGTTCCAGGGTTTATAAAAGTTATTACTGACTATTCAAATTGGATAGAAAATCACAAGTCAAACAAAAGTTACTTACCCTTAATTGGTTTAAAAGAATTATTAGAAATAGACGATAAAGATATTGTATGCTTTGTATCAGTAAAAGCTGAAGAAGATTTAGATAACTTAAAATATTATAAAAACGCCATAATTTGTCTAGAAACATCGTACAACAACAAAACACAATTATTTCGCAAATTTATATGTGAATTAGCGAAAAAAGACACTAAAAATCCAATTGTTCTTACTTATGAAGACACTGAAGGAGATAATGAAAAATTTCAACTGAACGTTTCAAGTAATGCCGGAGCGATGTTAATTGATGGGATAGGAGATGGGATTTGGATTAAAAACTCAAACCAATCTACACAATTTATAAACTCAACATCTTTTGGTATACTCCAAGCTACACGAACTAGAATATCAAAAACAGAATACATTTCCTGTCCATCATGCGGAAGAACACTATTTGATTTACAAGAAACAACTGGAAAAATTAGAGAAAAAACTTCTCATTTAAAAGGATTAAAAATTGGAATCATGGGGTGCATAGTTAATGGTCCAGGAGAAATGGCAGATGCAGATTATGGATATGTTGGAACAGGACCTGGTAAAATCACATTGTACAAGGAAAAAAACGTGGTTCGTAAAAACGTAGATGAATCTGAAGCAGTTGATGAATTAATAGACTTAATTAGAGAAAATGGTGATTGGGTAGAGCCTAAAAAATAGACAGTAAACATTAATCAAAATAAAAAAAGCTTAGTAAACATTTACTAAGCTTTTTTTGTACTAATAAGTTTTATAAAAGAAGAACCTTAGAGGTTTTAAACGGATGAAATTATTTAGATGATATAGAAATTCGAAGAATTTATATTAAGAGGTTAAAACCAAAAGACTTAATCTATCCCGACTCAATCCTATAAAGACGATATATATACCAACATAGGAAACACTACCATCTTACAGCAAACACTTCACATCTCTTCACCTGAAAAACATCTTACTAAACACTCAATCCTGAAAGGATGATATATATCAACATAGGATACACTCCTATGTTACAGCCACCACATCACATCTCTTCACCTAAAAAAAACATCTTATTAAACCCTCAACCTTAAAAGGTAAAATCACCCCAACAAGAGCACAACATGGTGTTAGTACCTTTGTTATATCCTGCATAACACTTACAGCCAAAAAAAAGGGATACTAGAGGCACCCCTTAGAATTGTTTCACGTGAAACATAAAATATTTATTTACCTAGATATATTAAAACAACAGCAATATCGCTTGGTGAAACTCCACTAATTCTAGAAGCTTGACCTATATTAGCAGGTCTAATCTTATCTAGCTTTTGTCTTGCTTCAATAGAAACAGAATTCATTATAGAATAGTCAACATTATCGGGAATCGCTAGGTCATCCATTTTATTCATCTTATTGGCCAAATCAGTTTCACGTTGTATGTAACCTTCATACTTCATTAATATCTCCGCCTGATAAACAACATCAGGATGTTTTAACATAAGCTGTTCTGACAATTCTTTTGACCTAATACTTATGGAAAGAATATCGGGTAAAGATATATGAGGACGAGTAACCAAAGAGGCAAGTTTTACTTGCTGAGTAATCAATGAACTTCCCTTTTCAGCTAATAGTATATTGGCTACATCTTTTGTAACAGATTCTTTATTAAGAGCTTTAATTAGGTCCTTAGCACCATTAATTTTGACATTAACAAGCTCTAGAGACTCATCTGAAGACAACCCAATAGCGTGCCCCAAAGGAGTTAATCTAATATCAGCGTTATCCTGACGTAATAAAATACGGTATTCAGCCCTACTTGTAAACATTCGATAAGGCTCATCCGTACCTTTTGTTACTAAATCATCTATAAGAACACCTATATAAGCATCGCTTCTACCTAAAACAAAAGGATCATTGTTGTTAATTTTACGATGTGCATTAATACCAGCCATCAAACCTTGACACGCAGCCTCTTCATAACCTGTAGTACCATTAATTTGTCCAGCAAAATACAATCCAGAGACCAACTTGGTTTCCATAGTATGTTTCAACTGAGTAGGAGGGAAGTAATCGTATTCAATTGCGTAACCAGGACGAAACATCTTAACATTTTCAAATCCAGGAATAGTTCTAAGCGCATCTAACTGTATTTCTTCAGGTAATGAGGTACTAAAACCATTGACATAAATCTCAACAGTAGACCATCCTTCAGGTTCAACAAAAATTTGATGTCTGTCTTTATCAGCAAAACGATCAATTTTATCCTCTATACTTGGACAATATCTTGGACCACTACTTTTAATAGCTCCATTAAACATAGGTGACCTATCAAAACCTGTTCTTAATAAATCGTGTGTTTTTTGATTAGTATAAGTAATAAAACAAGGTCTTTGTTTTACTAGGGGTTTAGTTGATTTGGAAAAACTAAATTTAGTAGGATGTATATCACCCTCTTGAATCTCCATTTTAGAATAATCTAAAGAACGACCATCAACTCTTGGAGGAGTACCAGTTTTCATTCGACCTGCTTCAAAGCCCAACAAAGTTAGACATTCAGTAAGACCAACAGAGTTAGATTCAGCAGCACGTCCACCACCAAAATTCTTTTCACCTAAATGAATTAAACCATTAAGAAAAGTACCATTAGTCAATACAACAGATTTAGCTTTAATTGAAAGACCAATACCAGTTTCGACACCTACAACCTTACCATCTTCAACAGTAACGCCAGTACACATGTCTTGCCAAAAATCAACATTAGAATTAGACTCCAACAATAAACGCCATTCTTCAGCAAAACGCATACGATCGCTTTGAACACGAGGAGACCACATAGCAGGACCCTTAGACATGTTAAGCATTCTAAATTGAATAGCACTTTTGTCAGTAACAAGTCCAGAACCACCACCTAATGCATCAATCTCACGAATAATTTGACCTTTAGCAACACCACCCATAGCAGGATTACAACTCATCTGGGCAATGGTGTTCATATTCATTGTAACTAAAAGTACAGATGAGCCAAGTTTAGCGGCAGCATTAGCTGCTTCACACCCAGCATGACCAGCTCCAACAACTATAACATCATATTCTTTTAACATAACTAAAAAATTTATGTTTCACGTGAAACATACAAAGATAAATAATGATTTTCTTTAGATCTCATTAATTTAGACTCATCATCAGTCTTATCTTTATAACCACAAAGATGTAAAAGACCATGAACTAAGACTCTGTTTAACTCGCTGATAAACAGCACATTATTATCTGTAGCATTATCTGAAACACGATCCAAAGAAATAAAAAGGTCTCCAACAATCTGGTTATCAAAACAATAATCAAAAGTTATAATGTCAGTATAATAATCATGATTCAAATGCTCATTATTCATAGTAAGAAGGAATTCATCTGAACAAAAAATAACATTAAGTTCATTGAGAACACGTTTTTCAGTAACACATGTACTAGAAAGCCAAGAAATGAGGCTTTTTTCTGAAATAGAAGGCATTAGTACATCTTCTGTAAAAAACTCAATCATAAAGGTTATTTAGTGAAATAAATGTTAACAGAACGTCCTAGGTCGTCAAATTCAACTTCATCAGCTAGACTACGCATAAGGAAGATACCACGACCATTTTCTTTTTCGATATTCTCAGGAGAAGTAGGATCAGGTAAATTAGTATAATCAAAACCACATCCTTCGTCTTTTACATTGATACAAAATTCATTTAAAGAATCTCCGACAAAAATACTAACAGATAAATTTCTATCTAATTGGTTGCCATGTTGGATAGCATTGTTAACAGCCTCAGTTACGGCAATCAAAACATTACCATAAGCATCAACGTTGACATCCAAATCAACACAAATTTTATCAATTAAAGACTCAACTTTAGTGATAGAAGAGAAGTCAGATGGAACTGAAATATTATTAACAATTTTAAAACCTTCTTTCATATGTTAGTAATTTGTATAAACGATATAAATCAAAAAATATATCATCAAAATTCAATATCTATAAAATATTAAACCCAAATTGGAAACTAAATCCCCTTATTAAAATAATCGTTAGCTTTATCTTTATAGTACTTATTGTACAATGGATCAATAGAACGAAAAAATTCAATTTCTTTGAGTTTTTGATTCTTATACTCCTCAAATTTAATTTGGTTACCATTTTTAAAAACTTTTCCAGATTTAGATTCTCTTTTATCATCATAACCTCTTTCTAAAATAGCATTTTCTGACTCTAATAATCTTGTTAGTATATTATGCTGTCTGTTAATCATAGATGGAGAAAACTTTTTATTAACTAAATCATTTTCTTGTTGAATTAAATCATCTATTAAATCGTTTAATTGATTACCATGACCTTGACCTTCTTTATTTAAATCATCTCTAATAGATTCTAACTTACTACGAATCAAAGATTGTTGAGCAGCCATTTTTGAAAACTCCATTGGGGTTAAACCAAAAGGATAAGTATTAGATCCAGGATTAGAACCACCAGGTTGAGAACCTTTTTTTAATTGCTCTAATTGATTTTTAAGTATTTCTTTCATGTCACCAACCTCACCTTTACCTGGTTTAGGTTTGCCTTTCATACCTGGATTATTGCAAGAGCCACTGCCCGGCATATCACTATTCATTTGGCTTTGCATAGATTCTAAAGACTCATTTAATAAAAGAGCAAGATTATTGAAAGATGTCATCACTGTTTGTTGATGAATAGATAAAAGTCTCTTCCTATGTTCATCAATATCATCTGCTATAAATGAAAAGTTTTTAAAAATAAGATTAAGTTCTTTGTCAATAAAAGAGGAAATTTTTGGTTGACGTTTAGCTAATTCATTCAAGCTATCACGAATAACAGAAGAATTGTCAATAATTTTTTGTTGGGAGAGTGCGAAAGTAGTGTAAGAAGGAGAATCATCGTTAACGTAAAGAAAATCGTTCAAGATTTGCTCTTGGTTGAAACTAACCGTTAATAAATTTTTGAGAATCATCCTTAAGGAAGAAATATCTTCTACTTGTTGTTTTTTATTGGCTTCTTTTTGCTTTGAATCAAGTTGTTCAGATAGTTTTCTCATACCATCAGAAGCTTTTTGTTGGTTATCAGCAGCTTTATTATTCTTAGACTTATTTAAAAGTTCATTAGATTTTGTTAAATTATTATCTATATTTTGTTGTAAAGACTCAGGACTACCTAAATCCATAGGATTAGATAATTCGTTGTTCAACTTATTAAGTACATCTAAATCTTCTTTAATTTCTTTAAAACGATCTTCAATATCAGACTGTTTATCAATTATATCTTCTGTTTGCATATTCTCATTAGAGATTTCATCAATTAATTTATTTTGATCAATAGATAATTGATCTAACTCTTTTTCAATAGCATCAATTTTTTCGTTAACCTGAAGCTTTTTAAGCATTTCAATACTACGATCTAATTGCTTATTGATATCATTTGATGAAGATTCAATATCGTCAACACTCTCTTTTTGTAAATTAGGGTTATCGTTCTTTTTAATTAAATCTTCCAATTTATTAAGCAAATCTAATAACTCGTCGTCCATAACTTCATTAAGTAGATCATCAATAAGGTTTTGCTTATCAGAAATAGAATCTTCCATTTTTGATAAAGATTCCATTTCTTTAGAACTTTCTTTTAAATCATTTTGAATTGACTCTAAAGCTTCTTTTAAATCATTCTGTGTTTGCTTCAACTCTTTAACCTGTTGAATTTTGTTATAGCCTGAAGAGTTATTTTTAAGTATATCTTTTTTCAGTCGATTTACTTTCTCTTTAAACTGAATTGATTTATCCATCAAAGAAGATAAACTAGATTTGGCATTACTTAAGGCATCATCTCGTTTTTCATTAAGGATATCTAGATTTGGTAATTCATAAGTGTAAAGCAAACTTTTAGTGGTTTTACCTTTATGTATGGCATCATTATCCGTTATGGTAAAATAATATTCAACTTTATCCTCTAAATTTAAATTTGCTTTTAAAAAGTCGAATGAGAAAAGAAAACTGGAAGAAGTACCAGAAACACTTTGTATTGGAAAAGAAAATTGTTTAGAAGAAGAGTCTGAATAGACTTTATAAACGAAGGATAATTTATCTAACCCATAATCATCAGAAACGTAACCAGAAAAGAAATATAAATTAGTAGAAACACTATCTTGTTTAGGTTCTACTGAAATAGAAGGATAATTATCTTTAATAACAGAAACATTAATAAAAGTACTATCAACTATAGAATCAATAGAATTGTTCAACATGAAAAGTACATCAGTAGTATTAAAAAACTGTTTATTAAAATTAAAACCAGAAGTTTTAAAATGTTTACGATCATTAGAAATTATCAAATCAACAGATGAAGTATTTTCTGTTAAAACATGCCATTTTATAATGGTACCTTCAGGTATAATCAAATCTCCTATATTTTGAATGTATTTTTCCTCAATTCCAAGATATTTTGGGAAAATGATATTTGCAGAAAGTTTCTTAAAAACAGATTTACCAATAACTTCAATAGAATATTTAGAACTTTCAAATTCATTTGCATAAAAGTAAAAAGAAGAAGTCTTTCTAATGTTTGGTAAATTAAAGGAAAATAAGTTTTTTGCTCTCTTATCCATCAAAAAAGTACCTTTATCACAAACTAAATAAACTTTATTAGGTAAAAGCTTTCCTGTTAAAGAAAGCTGAATCAGTAAGTCATCACCTTCTTCAACCTTATAAGTATTCTGAGAAACAATAAAATTAAATGGCGCAATAGGTTTAAACTCATCTTTAAAATTTACAACACGCTCAGCAGATTGTGTAAAATATTGAGGTAAAAAAGAGGATATTACAATAAAAACAAAAAGAAGTGGAAGTAGGTATAAAAGATATTTTTTATTATTCTCTCTAATATTGATAGAAGAGGAAAAATTAAAAGTAGAAAGCGAGGAAGCTCTTTGTGAAACACTTGCTCTAATTAATTCTAAGTTTACTGTTTGATTAGTAAAATCTTGATTTAATTGTAAAGTATTTAAAAGCCTATCTGATATATCTGGGAAAAAATCACCAATTATAAGAGCTGCTTGATTTCTAGAAATTCGTTTACCAAATGAAAATAATTTTAATAAAGGTCTAATGAAATAATAAGAGAAAAAATAAATATTTATTCCAACAAAAGAAAAAAGAAGAAAACCACGAACTAAAGAGTTGAACCTTCCAAAATATTCAAGAGTTGTAATGAAAAGAAAAGTAATACCAAGCGTGAGGAAAAAGAATAGCATACCTTTAACCATTTCATTCTTATAGTATTTTCGAATAAACTGATCAATTTGATCTAGTAATTTATTGTATGCTTCCATGCGCAAATTATTAATAGTACTTAGGTTACTAAGATAAAAGTTATTTTAAAACCAACTTCTATTTAGAAGTTAAATAGGAAAAAAGGATATTAAAAACAATTAAACTATCTTTGCAAAAAAGAAAAAGTTATGTCTGAAAAACCTGTTAGAGTTAGATTTGCACCGTCACCAACTGGACCTCTTCATATGGGAGGTGTTAGAACCGCATTATATAATTACTTATTTGCAAAGAAAAACAATGGTACTTTTATAATACGCGTTGAAGATACAGATCAAACTAGATTTGTACCTGGTGCACAAGAATATATTATGGATTCGTTAAAGTGGTGTGGAATTATGCCTACTGAAGGACCTGGTATAGGAGGAGATTTTGGACCATATATACAATCAGAAAGAAAAGAAATGTATAAGCCATATGCTGAAAAACTAATTGCAAATGGAAATGCATATTATGCTTTTGATACTCCTGAAGAATTAAATGCAGTAAGAGAACAAGCAAAATCTATGGGAATGCCAAACTGGCAATATAATGGTGTTACAAGAGCTTCTTTACAGAACTCTTTAACCTTACCTGCAGATGAAGTAGAAAAAAAATTAGCAGCTGGAGAACCATACGTTATACGTATGAAAATGCCACGTAATAAAGATGTTCGATTTGAAGATTTAATAAGAGGGTGGGTTGTTGTAAATACAAATAACTTAGACGATAAAGTATTGTTCAAAAGTGATGGTATGCCGACATACCATTTGGCAAATATTGTTGATGATCATACTATGAACATAAGTCACGTAATACGAGGTGAAGAATGGTTACCTTCTGCTCCTTTACATGTATTGTTATACGAAGCATTCGGTTGGGAAGCTCCACAATTTGCACATTTACCTTTATTATTGAGACCTGATGGTAATGGAAAATTATCAAAAAGAGATGGTGACCGTTTAGGTTTTCCGGTATTTCCTTTAGAATGGAAAACATCAGAAGGAGAAATCTATTCTGGTTATAAAGAAAATGGTTATTTCCCTGAAGCATTTGTTAATATGCTAGCCTTTTTAGGTTGGAATCCAGGTACAACACAAGAAATTTTTTCACTAGAAGAATTATGTGAAAGTTTTACTTTAGAAAGAGTAGCAAAAGCAGGGGCTAAATTTGATGCGGATAAAACAAAATGGTTTCAACAAAATTACCTAAGAAATACACCTGATAATAAACTTGCTGAAAAACTAAAGCCATTAGTTGGCGAAAAAGTAAATAACGAAAAGTTAGTTACAATGGCTAAACTAATGAAAGAAAGAGCAACATTTATGCAGGATATGGTTGACGAAGGTGGCTATTTAATTAGTCAACCTGAAAACTATGATGAAAAAACTTTAAAAAAGAAGTGGAAAGAAAATACTGCAGAAATAATGGCAGAATGGAAAACAAAACTAAGTACTCTTTCTGAATTTAAATCTTCTGTTATAGAAGCTGAATTTAAATCTTTTTTAGAAACAAAAGAATTAGGAATTGGAGCAGTTTTACCAAATTTTAGATTACTATTAACAGGAAACGGAACTGGTCCAAGCATGTTTGAAATTTCTGAATTTCTTGGAAAAGAAGAATGTTTAAATAGAATGGAAATAGGATTGGAAAAAGTTACAAGACTTAAGACCGCTTCGCTTTAGATAATAGACGTTAGACTGATGAAGTTATTTATTAACTCAGTTCATCAGTCTAAAATCTAATGTCAAATATCTAATATCTAAAAAAATGAAACACACAATTGAAGTAAACGGTATTAAGCTTTATGCTTTTCATGGATGCTTACCAGAGGAAGGTAAAATAGGAGGAAATTATATCGTCGATGTTTCTTTGGTTACTGATTTTTCTAAAGCAGCTAAAACAGATGAATTGATTGAAACAATTGACTATGTGGATGTTAATCTAATTGTTAAAGAAGAAATGGCAATTCGTTCTAAATTGATAGAACATGTTGGTCAAAGAATCTATGACAGAATTTATAAAGAGATTAAAAACGTATCAAAATTAAAAATTAAGGTTACTAAAATATGTCCTCCAATTAACGGAGATGTTAATGATGTTGCAATAATTATTGAAGATTAATACGATTTATAAAAATTTTATTAACTTTGCCAAACGATAGGGTCTCATGGCCGAGCGGTTAGGCAGCGGTCTGCAAAACCGTCTACAGCAGTTCGAATCTGCTTGAGACCTCTTAAAAACCCTTGACATAACTGTTAAGGGTTTTTTTTTAACTAAAAATAACATGAAGATTTTTTACATCATATTATTCTTACTTTTTAGCAATAGCTTAATTGCTCAAGTATATAATAAATTAGATGGTAAAAATTACATGGACTCTTCTTTTACAGTTGAATTCGGAGGTGAAGTAATAGAAAAATATAAAAACGGTAATATCAAACGTATTGGTCATTACTTAAATGGAAAAGCAAATGGTGAATTCAGTACATTTTATCCAAATGGACAACTAAATTCAAAAAGTTTTTACAAAAATGGTAAAGAACAAGGAGAATGTATTTTATTCTTTGAAAATGGAAAAACACTTTATAAAATTACTATTGATCAAGGTGTATTAAATGGTCCTTTCTCTCTTTATCATGAAAATGGAAATATTTTTCAAGAAGGTAAATACAAAAATGATGTATATAACGGAGAGTGGAAAGAATATTTTGAAAGCGGTAAATTAAAACACAAATGCTTTTATAAAAACGGGAAATTAGACAGTTTAAGTTTTAATTATTTCGAAGATGGAACTACCGAATCCATTATTAATTTTGAAAATGGATTACTAAAAGGTAAAAGTATCGTCTATTATAATAATTCTAAAATTAGAGCTGAATCTAATTATTCTGATGGGTCATTAAACGGGACAGTCATTTTTTATAACAATCAAAATAAAGTAGTTTATAATGCTACTTATAGAGAAGGTAAAAAAACAAATTTAGAATTCAACTATAATTCTGAAGGTGAAATAAGAAGTATTAGAAGCTTTATGAATAACAAACTTCACGGGTTATCTGCTTATTATTTACCTAATGGAAAAGTAAATTGTTTTGAAAGATATGAATTAAATAATGAGGTTAAAACAAAGTTGTTTGACTTTATTTCCATAAAATTCTTTAAAAACAAACAGCCTTAATATTAAATTAATAAGCCTAAACTAGGCTTAATAAACGACCTTTTTTTATAATATTTCCTTAATCATAAGGTCGTGATAAATTTATTTTATACGTCTTAATTTGTAATAAATTAAAACGTATAAAAATGAAAAGAAAGTACTTAGTATTTTTAGGTTTATCCATGTTAGCAAAGTTGACTCCAACTTATGCACAAGATCTTAAACATTTATCTAGTTATGAGGCAGGAACAAGTGATGCCGCAGAAGTTGTAGCTTATGATAAACAATCAAAAAAAGCAGTATTTACTAGTTCGAGTGCAAATAGTTTCTCAATTGTAAATATTCAGGATCCAAATTCACCAGTATTAATTAAAGATGTTTCTTTAGTATCATATGGTGGTGGACCAAACTCAATCGACATACATAACTCTATCATTGCAATTGCTGTAGAAGCAAATACAAAAACAGATGCTGGTAAAGTTATATTCTTTGATATGGATGGTACATTCATAAACGAAGTTACAGTAGGTAATTTACCAGATATGTTAACTTATACACCAGATGGAAATAAAATAGTTGTAGCAAATGAAGGTGAACCAAACGATGACTA
>Ga0228634_1000957_pt1 | contig 18446 bp, 10 predicted proteins | sample 42DmetaG_FD_190063 | JGI IMG/M metagenome (GOLD analysis project Ga0228634, IMG submission 190063) | Seawater microbial communities from Monterey Bay, California, United States - 42D | ecosystem: Environmental > Aquatic > Marine > Coastal | place: USA: California | collected 2016-09-27 | reverse complement strand
AACTTTCATAACCTCCGAAAAATAGCTGGTAAAAACATCGCATCTCAAAAAGGTGTTGTCTATGCATCCAAGTTTTTAGGTCACTCTAGGGTATCGACTACTGATATCTATTTAGGTATATCTGCCGACCAATTCAAAAAGGATATGGAGTCAGTTTCCATTTAAAACGTTTTTAAAATAGCATTATCCCTTGTATTTACTGGAGTAAGTATCTGTATCGTTGCCATGCAACGAACAGAACTTACGTTCTGCCCTTATGCATTGGCACTGGGTAAAATCAACGTGAATCTGCTTTATTGGAATGTAAAGTATCGTCCGTTATGATTTCAAAGAATATCTTTTGGAATGAAACCGACTTTTCGAGCTAGAAAAATATAGAAAAATGAGTTTAATCTTTATCGTAACCTTTGGACTTCGCTTCGATATAATTGTTTTGTTGAATGGTCTTGATTAGTTGCTCGTGCATATCTAAAATTCTAGTTGACTGCTCTTTCTGATAATTAAACTGATTCTTGTAATGTTCGGACTGGTCTTTTAGTAATTCGACAACATCGTTTAAACCTTTCTCTTTAGCGTCAAATAGTTTCTGCTGGGATTTGATTTTTGCGTTTTGCTCTTTCCATTCCAGTAGTCTTGTTTCAAAAACTTCGTACATCTCTTGAGTAAAAACTTCTAGTCTTTCATCCTCTCCGATATCATACTGGGACAACTCTTCTTTTAGATTTTCAATCTCTTGCTTTAAGTTGCTATTTTCTTGCAGTAATTTTTCTAATTCAGCTGGCTTTTTAGTGGCTAAATGTGGCGCAACATTTGGCGAGATATTTGGCGAGTGGCGTGGCGTTGGCGCAGAGACAACCTCTTTTCTACGTCTATTTTCTATAATAGTTTTCAACGTGCTTCCTAAAAAAAGGTATCGATTATCTATTTGAGTTGCGTTTAATTGTTTAGCCTTTCTTTGTAGTGTACGCAAGGGAATGTCTGTTATTTCTGCACTTTCTTTTAAAGAATATAGCATACTATCTTTTATGTCCATTTAAAAATATTTTACTCTCTGCGCCAAGTTACAACAATTATATAAAAAATGGCGCACTATAAATAAATGGCGTGGATGTGGCGAGCAAAGTGGCGAGGAGACCAGTAACAATAAGGTATAAAAAAACCGAGTCGGTTTTTGGAACTGGACTCGGCTTATAATGTCATCCAACACAATATTTGAATGAATAGTATTTGTTTGCTACAAAGATACGAAATACCTCTGCTATATTAAATGGTAATAGATATTCCGTTCTTCTCTTTTAACGAATCGTAAAGACTCCGTAATGTTTTTGACCTCTTGCCTTTTGCAGTTGACTGCTCTTCGACTATTTCGCCAGTATCTGATATGAATAGACCATCTGACAGATATACCATCCCTTGTGAAAGCTGACTGCCTCTCTTGAGAATTGTCTCCCTTAAATCCTTGTTTACTCTCTTGTTAATTTTCTTATTATTCATTTGTTTTTATGTATATATATATAAGTTCTAAAGAATTGAAATAACTACCACCTAGTCAATAAGTTAAGTGGCTTGAGATTGTACACTTTTACTATTTTTGTACATTTTCAAGTCATATTCGACCTCTTTTTCAAACCATTGTTTCACTCCAAGATACTCAAAATTATTTGTGATATGATTCATTACTTCGTGACTTCCATCTCCAACCAATAAGACTGAATCGTGCCTCCTTAACATCCTAAATTCATAAGCATTGGATTCAGCTTCTTTTATCATTTCAGTCATCAACTGGTTACATATTTTCTCCTCGTGGTATGCGCAAAAATTGTACAATGCATCTTTTGGACGATTCCAAAATTCAGATATTAAAAAGTCAATAACTGCTGGTGCAAAATTGTATTTTTTCATCTCCATAATCCTGTTACTTTTCCACTTGGTAGGATTCGTCTTGTAGCTTATTGGATGGTCTTTTGACAATTTGTTTAGCAATGTATTAATCGCCTTTTTGTTCTTCTTGTCCTCTCCGTAAAAGTTCGCTGGTAAATCTAGATTGCATACTGCATAAATAATTCTAATATTACAAGACACAATATCTATTTCTCTTAAATCTCTTTCAAACACCTCCTCTGATACTTCAGATATTAAGTCGATAGATACCTCCGTCATCAAGTTAAAATTTCTATGATTCCGTATTTTATTCGGTATGGATATTTTTGACAAAGACATCGCCATTAATAATCTGATATACTTGTCCTTTATTGTTGCATCATAATCAGCCTCCCATTTCTTATATTCATCCGAATCTCTTCTGACTTTAGTTTTCTTTAATCTTTTAGCTTCTCTTGAGATAACCCTTATAGCTTCATTTATACCATCCTCATTTTTAAGGTATGACAAACAATTTGTCTCCCTATTAAAATTAGATGCATCAATGATTCTGTCAAAATCCGTTCCTAGACGTATCTCTTTTTTAAGGAAAGGTAATTCGTCCAATGTCCAGTATTTACGTCTTAAATATACCTCATAAGACTTGATATACTGCTCCAGTGTATCTTTTGGATATAGGTCTAGTTTTACATTGGAAAACAGATTGAATTTCTGAACTACATTCCTATTTTCTTTGACCATTTTAAACGCTTGGGAGTGACTCGGTGTTCTTAATTTAAGCCTTTTGTTTCCATCATTAAGGTAGTTGATACTGATACCTCGTTGTTGGAAAAATTCATCATAAATAGACAATCCTTTTAAGTCTGCGTCTTGGAGTTCTTTAGCTAAATAAAATAAATCTTCGTTAAAATCAAATCCATCTATTAACCCTAGATTCATATCATATTTTGGAGTGAAAAAATCTCTGATATAAGTATAATTCTTATCAGTCATCTTTCTTTCATTGGATATCTTCTTGGAGTTGACTTTCTTCATTATTGTATCCAGCTTCGGTAATTCCGTTCTAGAATTATTAGGCAGACGATTCCATTCTATATATGAAACTCCTTTCCGACTTCGTCCTTTTACTTGGATGATATTCTGCGTGAAAAAAGTCTGATAGTCAAATGCTCTGTCTTCAAAAATGTAAACCTTGTTGATTCCATTATCTACATCAAAACCCTCGAAACCAGCTGACGAAATTATTGTCAAATTACTATCAACGTTTAGTTTCACTTTTACAGATTCAACTATCTTCTCAAGCATCCGCTTACCCACCTTTATATTAGCCTCCAGCACGTTTGAATCATTAAGTAAATGTTTCAGGATACGTGCATCTTGTAAAGCAACAATACATTTGTCTTTATTCGCTAAAGACGTCTTAATACGCTCCAGTGTATTCGACTGGTTAGATGATATATTTATAGTATGCGCCTCTCGTTTTTCTTTAGTGATATTAATATCTACTTTCTGAAATAACATTGGTGTAGCGGTAACTGATACTATTGCCTTATCAGATAATTTTTCTGTAATGAATTTTTGAAATCCTATAAGCCTATGTCTAAATGGCGACTGGATAATCATTGAGTGACATTCGTCAATCAGTATTTTATTTATTACATCTCTGTTTTCCAGTATTCTTTCTATATAGTTAAGGAATGAATCCACGACAAACATCAAGACGTCATATTCTTGAAAATTTAATCTGTCAGAATCTTTTCCTCCGTATATGAATCCGATACGAACGCCATCTGCAATATTGTAAGAGGCTTGTTTTGATTCTACTACTTTCGTGTTAGGTACTATTATCACGTTGACCATTCTTTCGGTCTTGCTTTTTAAAAACGCAGTTGTGAATCCGTTACCAGTATCAGTTTTATTAACTAGGGTGTGATGTCCAGCTCTAAAGCATTGCTCGACTATATTTGTAGGTAAGTACTTACTAGTGTAAGTTAAACTTTTAATATTCATTTTTTTATTGTGTTGTATCAGTGTTCCACTACTGATGTTATAAATTTATAATTTTAATGGGTACTATTCTACGTGAGTTATTTCCAGTTTTTAACAATCTTATTAACTGAATGCAGACGATACCGAACGCAAGTGAGGGATCTCTGCATGTAAGTTATTAGCTTACATTTTGCAGAGATACCCACGCTTACTAAAGAGTCAAAAAATAGGATAGTGCTGACAAAGAAGAACGAAAATAGACACTACCCAAATTGACAGAAATATGAACAAAATCCACTTATCTTTCATCTCTAAAATTCTTTAAATATTCCTCTAGTAACCTTACTAATTCCTCTCTAGATTCTTCCATCCATTTGTAATAAATAGTTAAACTTCCTTTCATCAAAAACAAACTCTTTGTAGCTATTTAAAAAGACTGACTGACGCAAACCGACTGGCAATTCGTTTAACGTTTTAGTTATCTTTTCTGCCTTAACTAGTAGTTGAGTTTCCTCTTCGTTGTAATAGGTAGAATTCTCTTCTCTAACACGTTCTATCACATCCGTAGCGACATCAGTTAAAGACTTATTATATAGACTGAAATCTATTTTATTAATGTAACTGGTAACGATAAAATACTGCATATCTAATCCCAGTGCAGAGGCAGACATTGTAGCATTTAAAAATCCAGTCTTTCCATTTAAGTACTCGTTAATTTCATCTAGGTTATTACATCCAGCAAATGCCACTAAACCTTTTTTCAGCTTCATTGCGTTTGGTAATTCTTTTTTGATTGCTTCAACTTGCTTCTTGAAATTAGCATCGTTAAAACTTCTTAATCTTCTTTTTTTCATCTTCTTATTTATTAATATTTATATACTTGAAAAGAGATTCCGTCCTCTTCCCTTTTTTCTTTCTTGTCCTTACTTATGGATTGAAAACTCTTCGTTAATCTTTTGCGACCAGCTGGAGTTCTACATATCCAAGTCTTAACCATTCCGACTCTCGTTGCCTTATTCCGCATCAGTTAAAAGATTTTGTACTGCGTATCGAATTACTTCGCTTTGAGTTGCCTCGTTGTCCATTGCTAGAGTTTCGATTCCCTCTCTCATTCTTGTTGAAATCCTTACTGAAATTGTGTTGGTGTTTTTTCCTTTAATCATTACTTATTTATTTAAATTAATACTCTTATAACTTTAACGTACTTCTAAAAATGTGTTGTATTTTCAATACGTCCAGCTTATTTGTGTTGTCTCTTTTGTATTACTCCATCCTTTTTTTTAGTGCAATTATCTTGTAACTATCTGATAACTAGTGACCACTTCGTATGCCAGCTGAAACCTTACTTTTTAGCTCATCATAATGCGCCCCTTGAGGTTTATTCTGCTTCAGATACTGAACAAATTTCATAGGACTAAAATCCTTCTTTCTTGCTATCTGTGTGGCTCTTGCAAACATTCTAGGTCTAGATTAAAAATTGGCTCTTCTTGATTGATACTTATTTCTGTTATCTGCTTCGGCTTACCATACATATATTGAAACCATAGACGGACGAACTGGAACTCTCCTCGTTCGATTCCTTTCTGTAATTCCTCAAATGCCTTGTCCGATAATGGAGTCAGCTTTTCAATTAGTATTATCTCTTCTGTCTTGGATTTGCGTCCAGAGTTTTTGTTACCAGCCATATATTTTTTTATTGGTTATTATATTCGTTATATGAGTTTCCCCAGTCATCTTGAGTAGATATTCCCCAGTAACTATTCTGATACATTTCGTTTGCTCTTTTCTTCATATTGTGTTGTGTTACGTTATCCACTATTTATATAATACGATTGTGGTTTCATTTTGTATTTTTATAACGAATTTTTTTCAATTTGTCAGTAGTATGTATCAAAATATACAATAATGATACATTGATAATTTAGCTAAAGCCTTGATAATAAAGAGATTGATATATTTATGTATATTTTATGTATCATAATACGCATTTATGTATCAAAATGTGTATATTTGTGTAGACAAAAAGAAGAAAGATGAATACATATTTTAACACCAAAGAAAAAGCCTCAAAGTTATTTTTGAGCTCCAAGACGGAATCAGACCAAAGATTTTACTTGCTGGTTATTTTAGCACTTGAAACTGGTGCAAGAGTTTCTGACTTACTTAATATCAAGATTGAGGATTTCGTACGAGAAGAACACGACAATTATTTCTTAACCTATAAGAACAAGAAAGGAAAGAAAGAACAAGAGCAAAGGATTTCAGTAACCACTATAAGTAAGGTCAATTCATATATGGAAGACAAAGAAAGTAATTTCGTCTTTTACAATGCAAAGAAAGGCTCTCTAATGAGTCGTATCACTGCGAATAGACGTTGTACTGCAACCTTTAATTTTAACTTTCATAACCTCCGAAAAATAGCTGGTAAAAACATCGCATCTCAAAAAGGTGTTGTCTATGCATCCAAGTTTTTAGGTCACTCTAGGGTATCGACTACTGATATCTATTTAGGTATATCTGCCGACCAATTCAAAAAGGATATGGAGTCAGTTTCCATTTAAAACGTTTTTAAAATAGCATTATCCCTTGTATTTACTGGAGTAAGTATCTGTATCGTTGCCATGCAACGAACAGAACTTACGTTCTGCCCTTATGCATTGGCACTGGGTAAAATCAACGTGAATCTGCTTTATTGGAATGTAAAGTATCGTCCGTTATGATTTCAAAGAATATCTTTTGGAATGAAACCGACTTTTCGAGCTAGAAAAATATAGAAAAATGAGTTTAATCTTTATCGTAACCTTTGGACTTCGCTTCGATATAATTGTTTTGTTGAATGGTCTTGATTAGTTGCTCGTGCATATCTAAAATTCTAGTTGACTGCTCTTTCTGATAATTAAACTGATTCTTGTAATGTTCGGACTGGTCTTTTAGTAATTCGACAACATCGTTTAAACCTTTCTCTTTAGCGTCAAATAGTTTCTGCTGGGATTTGATTTTTGCGTTTTGCTCTTTCCATTCCAGTAGTCTTGTTTCAAAAACTTCGTACATCTCTTGAGTAAAAACTTCTAGTCTTTCATCCTCTCCGATATCATACTGGGACAACTCTTCTTTTAGATTTTCAATCTCTTGCTTTAAGTTGCTATTTTCTTGCAGTAATTTTTCTAATTCAGCTGGCTTTTTAGTGGCTAAATGTGGCGCAACATTTGGCGAGATATTTGGCGAGTGGCGTGGCGTTGGCGCAGAGACAACCTCTTTTCTACGTCTATTTTCTATAATAGTTTTCAACGTGCTTCCTAAAAAAAGGTATCGATTATCTATTTGAGTTGCGTTTAATTGTTTAGCCTTTCTTTGTAGTGTACGCAAGGGAATGTCTGTTATTTCTGCACTTTCTTTTAAAGAATATAGCATACTATCTTTTATGTCCATTTAAAAATATTTTACTCTCTGCGCCAAGTTACAACAATTATATAAAAAATGGCGCACTATAAATAAATGGCGTGGATGTGGCGAGCAAAGTGGCGAGGAGACCAGTAACAATAAGGTATAAAAAAACCGAGTCGGTTTTTGGAACTGGACTCGGCTTATAATGTCATCCAACACAATATTTGAATGAATAGTATTTGTTTGCTACAAAGATACGAAATACCTCTGCTATATTAAATGGTAATAGATATTCCGTTCTTCTCTTTTAACGAATCGTAAAGACTCCGTAATGTTTTTGACCTCTTGCCTTTTGCAGTTGACTGCTCTTCGACTATTTCGCCAGTATCTGATATGAATAGACCATCTGACAGATATACCATCCCTTGTGAAAGCTGACTGCCTCTCTTGAGAATTGTCTCCCTTAAATCCTTGTTTACTCTCTTGTTAATTTTCTTATTATTCATTTGTTTTTATGTATATATATATAAGTTCTAAAGAATTGAAATAACTACCACCTAGTCAATAAGTTAAGTGGCTTGAGATTGTACACTTTTACTATTTTTGTACATTTTCAAGTCATATTCGACCTCTTTTTCAAACCATTGTTTCACTCCAAGATACTCAAAATTATTTGTGATATGATTCATTACTTCGTGACTTCCATCTCCAACCAATAAGACTGAATCGTGCCTCCTTAACATCCTAAATTCATAAGCATTGGATTCAGCTTCTTTTATCATTTCAGTCATCAACTGGTTACATATTTTCTCCTCGTGGTATGCGCAAAAATTGTACAATGCATCTTTTGGACGATTCCAAAATTCAGATATTAAAAAGTCAATAACTGCTGGTGCAAAATTGTATTTTTTCATCTCCATAATCCTGTTACTTTTCCACTTGGTAGGATTCGTCTTGTAGCTTATTGGATGGTCTTTTGACAATTTGTTTAGCAATGTATTAATCGCCTTTTTGTTCTTCTTGTCCTCTCCGTAAAAGTTCGCTGGTAAATCTAGATTGCATACTGCATAAATAATTCTAATATTACAAGACACAATATCTATTTCTCTTAAATCTCTTTCAAACACCTCCTCTGATACTTCAGATATTAAGTCGATAGATACCTCCGTCATCAAGTTAAAATTTCTATGATTCCGTATTTTATTCGGTATGGATATTTTTGACAAAGACATCGCCATTAATAATCTGATATACTTGTCCTTTATTGTTGCATCATAATCAGCCTCCCATTTCTTATATTCATCCGAATCTCTTCTGACTTTAGTTTTCTTTAATCTTTTAGCTTCTCTTGAGATAACCCTTATAGCTTCATTTATACCATCCTCATTTTTAAGGTATGACAAACAATTTGTCTCCCTATTAAAATTAGATGCATCAATGATTCTGTCAAAATCCGTTCCTAGACGTATCTCTTTTTTAAGGAAAGGTAATTCGTCCAATGTCCAGTATTTACGTCTTAAATATACCTCATAAGACTTGATATACTGCTCCAGTGTATCTTTTGGATATAGGTCTAGTTTTACATTGGAAAACAGATTGAATTTCTGAACTACATTCCTATTTTCTTTGACCATTTTAAACGCTTGGGAGTGACTCGGTGTTCTTAATTTAAGCCTTTTGTTTCCATCATTAAGGTAGTTGATACTGATACCTCGTTGTTGGAAAAATTCATCATAAATAGACAATCCTTTTAAGTCTGCGTCTTGGAGTTCTTTAGCTAAATAAAATAAATCTTCGTTAAAATCAAATCCATCTATTAACCCTAGATTCATATCATATTTTGGAGTGAAAAAATCTCTGATATAAGTATAATTCTTATCAGTCATCTTTCTTTCATTGGATATCTTCTTGGAGTTGACTTTCTTCATTATTGTATCCAGCTTCGGTAATTCCGTTCTAGAATTATTAGGCAGACGATTCCATTCTATATATGAAACTCCTTTCCGACTTCGTCCTTTTACTTGGATGATATTCTGCGTGAAAAAAGTCTGATAGTCAAATGCTCTGTCTTCAAAAATGTAAACCTTGTTGATTCCATTATCTACATCAAAACCCTCGAAACCAGCTGACGAAATTATTGTCAAATTACTATCAACGTTTAGTTTCACTTTTACAGATTCAACTATCTTCTCAAGCATCCGCTTACCCACCTTTATATTAGCCTCCAGCACGTTTGAATCATTAAGTAAATGTTTCAGGATACGTGCATCTTGTAAAGCAACAATACATTTGTCTTTATTCGCTAAAGACGTCTTAATACGCTCCAGTGTATTCGACTGGTTAGATGATATATTTATAGTATGCGCCTCTCGTTTTTCTTTAGTGATATTAATATCTACTTTCTGAAATAACATTGGTGTAGCGGTAACTGATACTATTGCCTTATCAGATAATTTTTCTGTAATGAATTTTTGAAATCCTATAAGCCTATGTCTAAATGGCGACTGGATAATCATTGAGTGACATTCGTCAATCAGTATTTTATTTATTACATCTCTGTTTTCCAGTATTCTTTCTATATAGTTAAGGAATGAATCCACGACAAACATCAAGACGTCATATTCTTGAAAATTTAATCTGTCAGAATCTTTTCCTCCGTATATGAATCCGATACGAACGCCATCTGCAATATTGTAAGAGGCTTGTTTTGATTCTACTACTTTCGTGTTAGGTACTATTATCACGTTGACCATTCTTTCGGTCTTGCTTTTTAAAAACGCAGTTGTGAATCCGTTACCAGTATCAGTTTTATTAACTAGGGTGTGATGTCCAGCTCTAAAGCATTGCTCGACTATATTTGTAGGTAAGTACTTACTAGTGTAAGTTAAACTTTTAATATTCATTTTTTTATTGTGTTGTATCAGTGTTCCACTACTGATGTTATAAATTTATAATTTTAATGGGTACTATTCTACGTGAGTTATTTCCAGTTTTTAACAATCTTATTAACTGAATGCAGACGATACCGAACGCAAGTGAGGGATCTCTGCATGTAAGTTATTAGCTTACATTTTGCAGAGATACCCACGCTTACTAAAGAGTCAAAAAATAGGATAGTGCTGACAAAGAAGAACGAAAATAGACACTACCCAAATTGACAGAAATATGAACAAAATCCACTTATCTTTCATCTCTAAAATTCTTTAAATATTCCTCTAGTAACCTTACTAATTCCTCTCTAGATTCTTCCATCCATTTGTAATAAATAGTTAAACTTCCTTTCATCAAAAACAAACTCTTTGTAGCTATTTAAAAAGACTGACTGACGCAAACCGACTGGCAATTCGTTTAACGTTTTAGTTATCTTTTCTGCCTTAACTAGTAGTTGAGTTTCCTCTTCGTTGTAATAGGTAGAATTCTCTTCTCTAACACGTTCTATCACATCCGTAGCGACATCAGTTAAAGACTTATTATATAGACTGAAATCTATTTTATTAATGTAACTGGTAACGATAAAATACTGCATATCTAATCCCAGTGCAGAGGCAGACATTGTAGCATTTAAAAATCCAGTCTTTCCATTTAAGTACTCGTTAATTTCATCTAGGTTATTACATCCAGCAAATGCCACTAAACCTTTTTTCAGCTTCATTGCGTTTGGTAATTCTTTTTTGATTGCTTCAACTTGCTTCTTGAAATTAGCATCGTTAAAACTTCTTAATCTTCTTTTTTTCATCTTCTTATTTATTAATATTTATATACTTGAAAAGAGATTCCGTCCTCTTCCCTTTTTTCTTTCTTGTCCTTACTTATGGATTGAAAACTCTTCGTTAATCTTTTGCGACCAGCTGGAGTTCTACATATCCAAGTCTTAACCATTCCGACTCTCGTTGCCTTATTCCGCATCAGTTAAAAGATTTTGTACTGCGTATCGAATTACTTCGCTTTGAGTTGCCTCGTTGTCCATTGCTAGAGTTTCGATTCCCTCTCTCATTCTTGTTGAAATCCTTACTGAAATTGTGTTGGTGTTTTTTCCTTTAATCATTACTTATTTATTTAAATTAATACTCTTATAACTTTAACGTACTTCTAAAAATGTGTTGTATTTTCAATACGTCCAGCTTATTTGTGTTGTCTCTTTTGTATTACTCCATCCTTTTTTTTAGTGCAATTATCTTGTAACTATCTGATAACTAGTGACCACTTCGTATGCCAGCTGAAACCTTACTTTTTAGCTCATCATAATGCGCCCCTTGAGGTTTATTCTGCTTCAGATACTGAACAAATTTCATAGGACTAAAATCCTTCTTTCTTGCTATCTGTGTGGCTCTTGCAAACATTCTAGGTCTAGATTAAAAATTGGCTCTTCTTGATTGATACTTATTTCTGTTATCTGCTTCGGCTTACCATACATATATTGAAACCATAGACGGACGAACTGGAACTCTCCTCGTTCGATTCCTTTCTGTAATTCCTCAAATGCCTTGTCCGATAATGGAGTCAGCTTTTCAATTAGTATTATCTCTTCTGTCTTGGATTTGCGTCCAGAGTTTTTGTTACCAGCCATATATTTTTTTATTGGTTATTATATTCGTTATATGAGTTTCCCCAGTCATCTTGAGTAGATATTCCCCAGTAACTATTCTGATACATTTCGTTTGCTCTTTTCTTCATATTGTGTTGTGTTACGTTATCCACTATTTATATAATACGATTGTGGTTTCATTTTGTATTTTTATAACGAATTTTTTTCAATTTGTCAGTAGTATGTATCAAAATATACAATAATGATACATTGATAATTTAGCTAAAGCCTTGATAATAAAGAGATTGATATATTTATGTATATTTTATGTATCATAATACGCATTTATGTATCAAAATGTGTATATTTGTGTAGACAAAAAGAAGAAAGATGAATACATATTTAGAAACCAAAGACAAAGCCGAGAGGTTATTTTTAAACTCAAAAACAGAATCAGACCAAAGATTTCACTTACTGGTTATTTTAGCACTTGAAACTGGTGCAAGAGTTTCTGACTTACTTAATATTAAGATTGATGATTTCAGACAAGAGGGCGAGCTTACTTATTTATTCTACATCAACAAGAAAGGAAAGAAGAAACAAACTCAAAGGATTTCTGAAAAGACTGCATTTAAGCTTAATACATTTATGAGTGATAAGGAAAGTAGTTTCGTATTTTACAATGCAAAGAAAGGCTCTTTAATGAGTCGTATCACTGCAAATAGACGTTGTACTGCAACCTTTGACTTCAACTTTCATAACCTCCGAAAAATAGCTGGTAAAAACATCGCATCTCAAAAAGGTGTTGTCTATGCATCCAAGTTTTTAGGTCACTCTAGGGTATCGACTACTGATATCTATTTAGGTATATCTGCCGACCAATTCAAAAAGGATATGGAGTCAGTTTCCATTTAAAACGTTTTTAAAATAGCATTATCCCTTGTATTTACTGGAGTAAGTATCTGTATCGTTGCCATGCAACGAACAGAACTTACGTTCTGCCCTTATGCATTGGCACTGGGTAAAATCAACGTGAATCTGCTTTATTGGAATGTAAAGTATCGTCCGTTATGATTTCAAAGAATATCTTTTGGAATGAAACCGACTTTTCGAGCTAGAAAAATATAGAAAAATGAGTTTAATCTTTATCGTAACCTTTGGACTTCGCTTCGATATAATTGTTTTGTTGAATGGTCTTGATTAGTTGCTCGTGCATATCTAAAATTCTAGTTGACTGCTCTTTCTGATAATTAAACTGATTCTTGTAATGTTCGGACTGGTCTTTTAGTAATTCGACAACATCGTTTAAACCTTTCTCTTTAGCGTCAAATAGTTTCTGCTGGGATTTGATTTTTGCGTTTTGCTCTTTCCATTCCAGTAGTCTTGTTTCAAAAACTTCGTACATCTCTTGAGTAAAAACTTCTAGTCTTTCATCCTCTCCGATATCATACTGGGACAACTCTTCTTTTAGATTTTCAATCTCTTGCTTTAAGTTGCTATTTTCTTGCAGTAATTTTTCTAATTCAGCTGGCTTTTTAGTGGCTAAATGTGGCGCAACATTTGGCGAGATATTTGGCGAGTGGCGTGGCGTTGGCGCAGAGACAACCTCTTTTCTACGTCTATTTTCTATAATAGTTTTCAACGTGCTTCCTAAAAAAAGGTATCGATTATCTATTTGAGTTGCGTTTAATTGTTTAGCCTTTCTTTGTAGTGTACGCAAGGGAATGTCTGTTATTTCTGCACTTTCTTTTAAAGAATATAGCATACTATCTTTTATGTCCATTTAAAAATATTTTACTCTCTGCGCCAAGTTACAACAATTATATAAAAAATGGCGCACTATAAATAAATGGCGTGGATGTGGCGAGCAAAGTGGCGAGGAGACCAGTAACAATAAGGTATAAAAAAACCGAGTCGGTTTTTGGAACTGGACTCGGCTTATAATGTCATCCAACACAATATTTGAATGAATAGTATTTGTTTGCTACAAAGATACGAAATACCTCTGCTATATTAAATGGTAATAGATATTCCGTTCTTCTCTTTTAACGAATCGTAAAGACTCCGTAATGTTTTTGACCTCTTGCCTTTTGCAGTTGACTGCTCTTCGACTATTTCGCCAGTATCTGATATGAATAGACCATCTGACAGATATACCATCCCTTGTGAAAGCTGACTGCCTCTCTTGAGAATTGTCTCCCTTAAATCCTTGTTTACTCTCTTGTTAATTTTCTTATTATTCATTTGTTTTTATGTATATATATATAAGTTCTAAAGAATTGAAATAACTACCACCTAGTCAATAAGTTAAGTGGCTTGAGATTGTACACTTTTACTATTTTTGTACATTTTCAAGTCATATTCGACCTCTTTTTCAAACCATTGTTTCACTCCAAGATACTCAAAATTATTTGTGATATGATTCATTACTTCGTGACTTCCATCTCCAACCAATAAGACTGAATCGTGCCTCCTTAACATCCTAAATTCATAAGCATTGGATTCAGCTTCTTTTATCATTTCAGTCATCAACTGGTTACATATTTTCTCCTCGTGGTATGCGCAAAAATTGTACAATGCATCTTTTGGACGATTCCAAAATTCAGATATTAAAAAGTCAATAACTGCTGGTGCAAAATTGTATTTTTTCATCTCCATAATCCTGTTACTTTTCCACTTGGTAGGATTCGTCTTGTAGCTTATTGGATGGTCTTTTGACAATTTGTTTAGCAATGTATTAATCGCCTTTTTGTTCTTCTTGTCCTCTCCGTAAAAGTTCGCTGGTAAATCTAGATTGCATACTGCATAAATAATTCTAATATTACAAGACACAATATCTATTTCTCTTAAATCTCTTTCAAACACCTCCTCTGATACTTCAGATATTAAGTCGATAGATACCTCCGTCATCAAGTTAAAATTTCTATGATTCCGTATTTTATTCGGTATGGATATTTTTGACAAAGACATCGCCATTAATAATCTGATATACTTGTCCTTTATTGTTGCATCATAATCAGCCTCCCATTTCTTATATTCATCCGAATCTCTTCTGACTTTAGTTTTCTTTAATCTTTTAGCTTCTCTTGAGATAACCCTTATAGCTTCATTTATACCATCCTCATTTTTAAGGTATGACAAACAATTTGTCTCCCTATTAAAATTAGATGCATCAATGATTCTGTCAAAATCCGTTCCTAGACGTATCTCTTTTTTAAGGAAAGGTAATTCGTCCAATGTCCAGTATTTACGTCTTAAATATACCTCATAAGACTTGATATACTGCTCCAGTGTATCTTTTGGATATAGGTCTAGTTTTACATTGGAAAACAGATTGAATTTCTGAACTACATTCCTATTTTCTTTGACCATTTTAAACGCTTGGGAGTGACTCGGTGTTCTTAATTTAAGCCTTTTGTTTCCATCATTAAGGTAGTTGATACTGATACCTCGTTGTTGGAAAAATTCATCATAAATAGACAATCCTTTTAAGTCTGCGTCTTGGAGTTCTTTAGCTAAATAAAATAAATCTTCGTTAAAATCAAATCCATCTATTAACCCTAGATTCATATCATATTTTGGAGTGAAAAAATCTCTGATATAAGTATAATTCTTATCAGTCATCTTTCTTTCATTGGATATCTTCTTGGAGTTGACTTTCTTCATTATTGTATCCAGCTTCGGTAATTCCGTTCTAGAATTATTAGGCAGACGATTCCATTCTATATATGAAACTCCTTTCCGACTTCGTCCTTTTACTTGGATGATATTCTGCGTGAAAAAAGTCTGATAGTCAAATGCTCTGTCTTCAAAAATGTAAACCTTGTTGATTCCATTATCTACATCAAAACCCTCGAAACCAGCTGACGAAATTATTGTCAAATTACTATCAACGTTTAGTTTCACTTTTACAGATTCAACTATCTTCTCAAGCATCCGCTTACCCACCTTTATATTAGCCTCCAGCACGTTTGAATCATTAAGTAAATGTTTCAGGATACGTGCATCTTGTAAAGCAACAATACATTTGTCTTTATTCGCTAAAGACGTCTTAATACGCTCCAGTGTATTCGACTGGTTAGATGATATATTTATAGTATGCGCCTCTCGTTTTTCTTTAGTGATATTAATATCTACTTTCTGAAATAACATTGGTGTAGCGGTAACTGATACTATTGCCTTATCAGATAATTTTTCTGTAATGAATTTTTGAAATCCTATAAGCCTATGTCTAAATGGCGACTGGATAATCATTGAGTGACATTCGTCAATCAGTATTTTATTTATTACATCTCTGTTTTCCAGTATTCTTTCTATATAGTTAAGGAATGAATCCACGACAAACATCAAGACGTCATATTCTTGAAAATTTAATCTGTCAGAATCTTTTCCTCCGTATATGAATCCGATACGAACGCCATCTGCAATATTGTAAGAGGCTTGTTTTGATTCTACTACTTTCGTGTTAGGTACTATTATCACGTTGACCATTCTTTCGGTCTTGCTTTTTAAAAACGCAGTTGTGAATCCGTTACCAGTATCAGTTTTATTAACTAGGGTGTGATGTCCAGCTCTAAAGCATTGCTCGACTATATTTGTAGGTAAGTACTTACTAGTGTAAGTTAAACTTTTAATATTCATTTTTTTATTGTGTTGTATCAGTGTTCCACTACTGATGTTATAAATTTATAATTTTAATGGGTACTATTCTACGTGAGTTATTTCCAGTTTTTAACAATCTTATTAACTGAATGCAGACGATACCGAACGCAAGTGAGGGATCTCTGCATGTAAGTTATTAGCTTACATTTTGCAGAGATACCCACGCTTACTAAAGAGTCAAAAAATAGGATAGTGCTGACAAAGAAGAACGAAAATAGACACTACCCAAATTGACAGAAATATGAACAAAATCCACTTATCTTTCATCTCTAAAATTCTTTAAATATTCCTCTAGTAACCTTACTAATTCCTCTCTAGATTCTTCCATCCATTTGTAATAAATAGTTAAACTTCCTTTCATCAAAAACAAACTCTTTGTAGCTATTTAAAAAGACTGACTGACGCAAACCGACTGGCAATTCGTTTAACGTTTTAGTTATCTTTTCTGCCTTAACTAGTAGTTGAGTTTCCTCTTCGTTGTAATAGGTAGAATTCTCTTCTCTAACACGTTCTATCACATCCGTAGCGACATCAGTTAAAGACTTATTATATAGACTGAAATCTATTTTATTAATGTAACTGGTAACGATAAAATACTGCATATCTAATCCCAGTGCAGAGGCAGACATTGTAGCATTTAAAAATCCAGTCTTTCCATTTAAGTACTCGTTAATTTCATCTAGGTTATTACATCCAGCAAATGCCACTAAACCTTTTTTCAGCTTCATTGCGTTTGGTAATTCTTTTTTGATTGCTTCAACTTGCTTCTTGAAATTAGCATCGTTAAAACTTCTTAATCTTCTTTTTTTCATCTTCTTATTTATTAATATTTATATACTTGAAAAGAGATTCCGTCCTCTTCCCTTTTTTCTTTCTTGTCCTTACTTATGGATTGAAAACTCTTCGTTAATCTTTTGCGACCAGCTGGAGTTCTACATATCCAAGTCTTAACCATTCCGACTCTCGTTGCCTTATTCCGCATCAGTTAAAAGATTTTGTACTGCGTATCGAATTACTTCGCTTTGAGTTGCCTCGTTGTCCATTGCTAGAGTTTCGATTCCCTCTCTCATTCTTGTTGAAATCCTTACTGAAATTGTGTTGGTGTTTTTTCCTTTAATCATTACTTATTTATTTAAATTAATACTCTTATAACTTTAACGTACTTCTAAAAATGTGTTGTATTTTCAATACGTCCAGCTTATTTGTGTTGTCTCTTTTGTATTACTCCATCCTTTTTTTTAGTGCAATTATCTTGTAACTATCTGATAACTAGTGACCACTTCGTATGCCAGCTGAAACCTTACTTTTTAGCTCATCATAATGCGCCCCTTGAGGTTTATTCTGCTTCAGATACTGAACAAATTTCATAGGACTAAAATCCTTCTTTCTTGCTATCTGTGTGGCTCTTGCAAACATTCTAGGTCTAGATTAAAAATTGGCTCTTCTTGATTGATACTTATTTCTGTTATCTGCTTCGGCTTACCATACATATATTGAAACCATAGACGGACGAACTGGAACTCTCCTCGTTCGATTCCTTTCTGTAATTCCTCAAATGCCTTGTCCGATAATGGAGTCAGCTTTTCAATTAGTATTATCTCTTCTGTCTTGGATTTGCGTCCAGAGTTTTTGTTACCAGCCATATATTTTTTTATTGGTTATTATATTCGTTATATGAGTTTCCCCAGTCATCTTGAGTAGATATTCCCCAGTAACTATTCTGATACATTTCGTTTGCTCTTTTCTTCATATTGTGTTGTGTTACGTTATCCACTATTTATATAATACGATTGTGGTTTCATTTTGTATTTTTATAACGAATTTTTTTCAATTTGTCAGTAGTATGTATCAAAATATACAATAATGATACATTGATAATTTAGCTAAAGCCTTGATAATAAAGAGATTGATATATTTATGTATATTTTATGTATCATAATACGCATTTATGTATCAAAATGTGTATATTTGTGTAGACAAAAAGAAGAAAGATGAATACATATTT
>Ga0228634_1000945_pt1 | contig 18623 bp, 10 predicted proteins | sample 42DmetaG_FD_190063 | JGI IMG/M metagenome (GOLD analysis project Ga0228634, IMG submission 190063) | Seawater microbial communities from Monterey Bay, California, United States - 42D | ecosystem: Environmental > Aquatic > Marine > Coastal | place: USA: California | collected 2016-09-27 | reverse complement strand
CGACCACGCCTGCGTGGATGCAGTCGATAGGTGCAGGAAAAATGAATCTGGGCCTCGACCTTCAAGGGGGCGTTCATTTCTTGATGGAGGTCGACATGGACGCGGCGATTGAGCGGCGCATGGAAGACAACCTAAGTAACGTGCGCTCGATTCTCCGCGAGGAGCGTATCCGCTCGCGCGGGCTAACACTCGTCGACAGTACACACCTCGAAATACGCTTTGCGACGTCGGATGACCGGTCGGCAGCGCGCTCCGCCCTCATTACTAATTTCCCTGAGCTGCAATTGCAAAATAGCGAGTCGGGAGACTTTTTCGTGCTCGATATGCGTATGACTCAAGATGTCATTCTGCAAATCCAGCGCGACACCATCCAGGCTAATCGCACGACGCTAATCAATCGAGTCGATGCGCTGGGGGTGTCCGAACCAACGGTTCAGCAGCAGGGTGCGAATCGCATTGTAGTAGAACTGCCCGGCGTGCAAGATCCCGCGCAAGCTATCCGTATTTTACAGCGAATCGCCACGCTCGAATTTCACCTCGAAGCTGAGTTAGGCGCGTCGAGCCTTTCCTATGAAGCCTTCGACTATCAGGGCCTGTCGATTAACGTTAACAACGATGTAATCCTGCAGGGTGATCGCATTAGTAATGTGCGCTCGTCTCTCGACCAAAACGGGTTACCGCAAGTACAAATCAGTTTAGATGCGCAGGGCGGCAATCAGATTAATCGCGTGACTCGAGACAATGTTGGGCGCCTGATGGACATCCTTCTTATCGAGACGAAATCGCGAACAAATACGACGATCGATGCGGAAGGCAATGACGTTGACGAAGTCGAATTTTATGAAGAGAAGCGGCTTATTAGCCATGCGCGAATCAATTCGGCCTTGGGCCGTCAATTCGTCATCACCGGCCTGTCGTCGCGTGAAGCGAATGATCTTTCGCTGCTGATCAGTTCCGGTTCGCTCGCGGCACCGATGACCATTGTCGAACAGTCTGTTATCGGTCCTTCTATGGGGCAGGAGAATCTTGATCAAGGTATCCGCGGTGTGCAGGTTGCTGCGGCGCTGGTCATTCTGTTTATGCTGTTTTATTACCGCGTGTTCGGCCTTGCGGCAAACATTGCTCTGATCATGAATATTCTGCTTATCTTCGCGGTGATGTCATCGATAATCCCAGCCACCTTAACGCTGCCAGGAATTGTCGGTATCGTTCTCACCGTTGGTATGGCAGTCGATGCGAACGTGCTGATCTTTACCCGCATACGCGAAGAGATCGCCGAAGGATCGTCACCCCAGCGCGCGATCGATGCTGGCTATGATCGCGCCTTCACGACTATCTTGGATGCTAACTTAACCACTTTCCTCGTTGCGATGGTGCTTTTCACGATTGGCTCGGGGCCAGTAAAAGGCTTCGCCATTACACTGATGATAGGCATCATTACGTCGATGTTTACCGCCATTGTCGGCACGCGCGCGTTGATCAATTTGATTTACGGCGGACGCAAGGTTGAGGCGCTGTCGATCGGGACAATTCCTCCCCGCACCGAAGCGCTGACGGTTGAAGACTAAGCGCCTGACTGCGCAAACTACGGATAAAAGATTATGTTGAGTAAGCAATACAACTTTATGGGTGTGCGGCGCGCAGCGGCGATGGGTTCGCTTCTTCTGGTCCTTATCTCACTCGGCTCACTCGCTACGCGCGGCCTAGACTTTGGTCTCGATTTTACGAGCGGCACGTCGGTACGGCTAAATTTTTCAGAATCGGTAGCGATTGGTGAGGTGAATACAGCCCTCGCCGAAGGCGGTTATAACGATGCGGTAGTCGTTAGTTTTGGCTCCGACCGAGATATTCGTATTATTCTGCCGGTAGACGAATCGGTTGCCGAGGCGGATCAAGCGAGCCAAGCCGTGCGCGTAGGTGAGACGATTACTGCGCTCTTAGCGTCGTCTACGGCCGCCGACATTACGCTTGAGGGCTCTGACTATGTGAGCGCGAAGGTCGGCACTGAATTGGCGGAGCAGGGAGGTTTAGGAATGCTCGTCGCGCTCGGTATAATTATGGTCTATATTGCCGTGCGCTTTCAGTTTAAGTTCTCTGTCGGCGCGGTTGTTGCCCTCGCTCACGACCTCATCATCACGTTGGGTCTCTTCTCCGTTTTCGGGATGGAATTCAATCTAAATACCCTCGCCGCAATGCTCGCGATAATCGGCTATTCCCTAAACGATACGATCGTCGTATCGGACAGGATACGAGAGAATTTTCGCCGTCTGCGTAGCGGATCGCCGGCTGACATGGTCAACGTGTCTTTGAATCAAACACTGGGCCGGACGATAATCACGTCATTCACTACTCTCCTCGTATTAGTGTCGATTTTACTCGTCGGCGGAGAGTCGACTCAGGGTTTCGCTATCGCGTTGATTATTGGCGTTGTGGTCGGTACCTATTCATCAATTTATATCGCATCGAACGTGATCCTTATGATGAACGTGACGCGCGAAGATCTAATGATTCCTATCAAGGAAGGATCGGAATTGGACGATATCCCCTAGTTGGTACAGTAACCGAGGCCGTCAATGCTCAAAGGGAGCGGCCTCCATCTAGGCGAGAGAAAATTAATCAGAAGGGTAGACGAGTTGCCTTATTTCATTGGTCCTATGACTCGCGCAAGTAAGGCTAGCATCTGGCGCGCGGCAGTGATGTTCCTTCTGGTCGCAACAGCAGCTCCGCTATTTGCGCAGGATCCCCGTGATTTTCCTCGCCCCGCGGAACTCGAGCCTGCAATCCAATTCTGGGTTCGCGTCTATACCGAAGTAGATACCCAGAGTGGCTTTCTCCACGATGCCGAACATCTTGGTGTCATTTATACCGCGTTACCACTCGACCGAAAGCAAATCGAAACTAAGCGAGAAGCGATTAAGGCGGCCTTGCAAGTGCTCTCTACGGGCAAGAGGACTGGCCTCTCGACGGAGGAGCAGCAGGTACTCGCTCTCTGGCCTGCGAATGTTAGTAATCAAACCTTAAAAGTGGCTTCGGACAATGTGCGTTGGCAGCTTGGTCAATCGAACAGATTCCTTGCAGGCCTTCGCCGCTCTGGCGCCTATCGTGCGCATATCGAAAAGATCATTGGAGGGAAAAATCTCCCGCCCCAACTCGTTGTCTTACCGCATGTCGAATCGTCGTTTAACCCGGGTGCTTATTCATCGGCCGATGCAGCAGGAATGTGGCAATTCACACGCGCAACCGGCCAGAGATTTATGCGAATAGACCATATAGTCGATGAGCGGATGGACCCCTACATCGCTGCTGAGGCGGCTATGAGTCTCCTCGAATATAACTACCGTGTGTTGGGAACCTGGCCCTTAGCGCTAACAGCCTACAATCACGGTGCGGGGGGGATCGCACGCGCGGTGCGCGAAACGGGGTCGAGTGACATCGAGGAGATTGTTGCAAAATACAAGGGCAGGCGCTTCGGTTTTGCCTCGCGTAATTTCTATGCTCAGTTTCTTGCGGTTAACGAAGTCGAAAAGCGCGCCGAGAATTTTTTCGGTGAAATACAGTTTAATCCAGCGCCTAATTTCACCGAGCTCACTACCGACGCTTACATAGATGCCGAAGTTTTCGCGCGTAGTGCTAACGTGAGTTTAGAACAATTGAAAGCAGACAACCCTTCGCTTAGGCCAGTGGTTTGGCAAGGCCAGAAGAGAATTCCTCGCGGATTCAAAATAAAGCTGCGCGATGCGAAGATGGCATCGCAGGAATTACTCGCAAGCATTGATGGCGATTACAAATTTGTCGTTCAGACTCCAGACGTGTCTTACACGGTTGAACGAGGGGACAGTCTATCGGCAATTGCAGGGCGCTTTAATACATCGGTCTCGCGCCTTGTCGCGCTGAATCAGCTAACCAGCAGTCATCGCATTCAAATCGGCCAGCGCATACTACTACCACAGGACGAAACTTCACTTGCTGCGCAGTCGCAACGAGCGCCAGCCAATGGCATCTATACGGTAGCGCGCGGTGACACAGTATCGACTATTTCTCGGCGCTTCTCGGTCGGTGAAACGGCGCTTCTGCGCCTCAATGGAATCGAAGACTCGCACCGCATTTATCCCGGACAGGAGTTGCGCTTGCCGGGTCTTTACGCAGCACCTCCCCAGCTGGTGGCGAATGAGCGTGCGCCGGAGTCGCTTGTCGAGACTACCGAGGTCTCACTAGAGGTCTCACCAGAGGTCTCATCAGAGAGCTCGATGCAGAACCCTGTAGAAGTCGCGGAGATTGAGCCTGAGTCATCGCAGGAACAAGCGTTCGATACATTGGTTGCGCCGGACAGTGACTCGATGCTCGACGAGCCTGCGTTAGCAGCTAACGTGTTAGTGGATGTTAATGCCGTAGCCGAAGAGGTTGCAGCGGCGATGTCAGAGGACACAGCCGTCGATAGCGACGCAGAGCTTGCCGAGGCGTTGAGCGCTGATCCTGCCGACTATTCGATAGCGAGCGACGACTCGATTGAAGTGCAGGCGACCGAGACGCTCGGTCATTATGCCGACTGGTTAGCTGTTCGCGCTTGGGATGTTAGGCGACTCAATGGCATGGCATACAGCGATCCGGTCATCGTGGGTAAGCGTCTTACTCTTGGGTTCTCTAAGGTATCGAGACCTGAATTCGAGCGCAGGCGCAAAGACTACCACTCGACGCTACAACGTGATTTCTTTGCTCGGTATCGAATTCGCGATGTAGAGGAATACACTATACGCCGCAACGAAAATATCGGCACGATCGCGCGCAATCGCTATTCAGCTCCACTGTGGCTTGTGCGACAGTACAATCCAGAGCTCGACTTCAACCGGATTCAAATCGGCCAGAAAGTTGTTTTCCCGTTGCTGCAAAGCGTTGAATAGCCCGAGTCGTCTATCAGCTAAACAAAGGAGCTAAAGCGCTAAAGCGCCAGCCGCTTTTTTGAATGGATAGTTTGCGCAAACAGCTGTTGATACCGCGCAGTCAAATTTTCCTCGAAAAACTGCGTTAGTGACACGCGCGGAAGTGCAATTCCTTCGTTTTTTTCCTCCTGCCAGCGTTTCAATTTCTTGAAGATATTACGCGCGGTGTGCGTGTTATCTTGAGTCACAGAGTAAAGATTTTCTGGCGGCAGGTATTCGGGATAGACAAGGTCGGCAGGGGCGAGCGGGCAGCAGCCAGCGATCGCAGCCTCTTGCATTGCGAGACCTTGAAAGTCATGCAGCGCAGTCGACAGGGCGACGTTGCAGGAGTTGATAAGCGCGTGGTAGTCAGTAGCGCTTTCGATAAAGCCGAAGTGAGCGTCTTCAAGATTTAGAGAGATGCAGTGCGCTTTAAGTAAGCGGCGACATTCGTCGAATTCTTCGGGCTGCTGCTTAAACTGCTGGCCCACAATATGGAGACGGCAGTTGAGCCTCTGGGCGCAGAGTAGTTTGACCACCTCCAACAGTCGCTCAGGGCCTTTGTCATATTCCCATCGGTGATTCCACACTATCTCAAGCGTCGAATGGTTGCTGCAACGCGGCGACAACTCCTCCGGCTGGAACACAGGAACCGGCACTACGTGAGACTGCTCGAGGCGCTGCAGTAATCCTTTGGGCACATAGTCGGGTAGGCGCCGGAGCAACTCTTTTGCGCCGCTGAGAAAAGTCCTGCGGTTGTATTCACTATTAAACGCGACCGAATCTGCGCAGAGCGCAGCGTAAAGAGGGACGAGCTGTATCTCGGCATTAGCGCGTTGCTGATCACGGGTAGGATACGCAAATTGATTTTCATGAAAGTATAGCAGCGTTGGGATCGCTGCGAGTGCGGGCATGAACCCACGCAGCGTGCTTAGATCAACCATCGATGTCGCAATCAGCAAATCGTAAGGTCTGCTCAGGGTCTCTCGCTCACCAAAGGCGAAGCTTAATGCGTTGCCGCGTAGGCGCCAGCTAAAATTTCGGGGTGCGAGAGCTAGCGGAGTCCATTCATGCTCGGGCATCATGCGCGCGAGATTCTCATGCCAGAGGCGATGGCTAGCGGCATCGTAGCCGGACAGTAAGAGAATGCGGAGGCTTGCAGTGGCTGACATGGGGAATCGCTTACGCTTGCGTGAATAGGTTTTGCAATCTGTGCGCGTGCAGAGTAATTTCTGTCGCTCATTGAACTTAAGTATGAAGGGGACACGTGTGACGATCAAACTATATGGGATGCCACTCAGTAATTACTACAACATGGTAAAGACTGTTCTGCTCGAGAAGGGTATGGATTTTGAAGAAATGCTGATACTCCCTAATCAAGAGTCAGATTTTTTGGGCAAAAGTCCGATGGGCAAAGTGCCGGCGATGGAAACCGAACAGGGCTTTCTCACCGAGACGGGCGTGATGATCGACTATTTAGACTCGCTGGGACAGGGCGAGAGCTTTTATCCGGCAGACCCTTTCGAGAAGGCTAAGGTGCAGGAAATTATCCGCTACCTCGAACTCTATGTTGAATTACCGGCGCGTCGGCTATACGGAGAGGTGTTTTTTGGGCGGCCAGCAACCGATGAATTAAAGAAAGAAGTGAAGCCTCAACTAGAGAAGGGGTTTGCCTCGTTCAATCGGCTCGCGAAATTCTCGCCCTATTTATGCGGGGAGCAGCTAACCTATGCCGATTTCTACTTTCGCTTCAGCATGAATCTTGCCATGACAGCCTGCAAGCGCGCACTAGACTGGGACGTTGCCGCCGAAATGCCCCGCAACAATGAGCTGATCGCGCGCCTCGACGAGCGCGCCTCGATTCAGCGCGTGTTAGCAGACCAGAAAAAGAAAGCCTAGGCGGTCTGTGAGTGAATAAAAAAACGCCCCCTTTGGGAGTGTTATAGCTCTCAAAGGGGGCGTTTTCTATTGGTCGGCTCAAAAGCGCTTTGCCGACGGATCAAACATTGCGCAGGCGCAAACGTGCTGCCGTTATCGGTGGTGCGTCCGCTCTATCACGCCCTTGCTCGACGTCATGTCGAGTATTGTGTCGATATTCGCCTCGATGTCTTCGACCGAGGCTCCGAGGCCCAGATTAACGCCTTCGTTTTCACGCACATCGGCAGAGTAATAGCGGCCACCGGCTGCCTGAATGATGCGGCCATTAGGGGCTTTATCAGAACAGAGATAGACCACCGCAGGGGTGACTAACTCGGGCGCGAGTTTTTCTGCGCTGTCTTCGAAGCCCGGCAGTTCTTCGGTCATGCGCGTCGCGGCTATTGGTGCGATCGCATTGGTGAAAACACCGTATTTCGCACCTTCTAGGCGCAAGGTATTCATAAAGCCGACCAGGCCTAGCTTTGCGGCGCCATAATTGCTCTGGCCAAAGTTTCCGAACAATCCGCTCGTTGAGGTTGTCATTACTATGCGGCCGTAGCCTTGCTCCACCATGATTGGCCACACACATTTAGTCGCGTTGAGGCTGCCTGTGAGGTGCACATCGATGACCGCATGCCAGTTTTCGAGTTCGAGTTTCGAGAATGTGCGGTCGCGCAGGATGCCTGCGTTATTCACGAGGATATCTATACGGCCCCATTTCGCCATTACCTCGTCGACCATCGATTGGACAGAGGCTAGGTCGGTAACTGATGCGCCGTTCGCAATGGCCTCGCCGCCTGCGGCGATGATTTCCTGAGCGACTAACTCAGCTGCAGAGGCCGAACCGCCGCTGCCATCTACGCTGCCGCCTAAGTCGTTAACGACTACCTTTGCCCCGCGGCGTCCCAGCTCTAAGGCGTGCTGTCGGCCTAGTCCGCCGCCTGCGCCTGTTACGATTGCGACGCGACCTTCAAATCCAATTGTCATAGCTTGTTTTCCGTTTTTCTGTTGATGGGAATAGAAGTAAGGGGCTTCGATACACATCGATAGAGCCGCCGTTGACTCGATTCTAAGCGTATGGGGGGTGGAGGCGCAAACCATCCGCTTATAGCTGCATTCAGGGAGTGGGATCTTCCGCCAAATTGGGTATTATGAGGGTTACCGAAAGCGACAGTGCACAAGGGCGTTGAGCCTTAAGGAAGACCCAGTAATGAGCGAGATGACCCCGGTTCCGGCCGCCACAGTAGTCGTAGCCCGCGACAGCGCTACGCAAGGCTCTATTGAAATTTTACTGCTCAGGAGAAATTCCAAGCTTGTTTTCCATGGTGGTCATTGGGTGTTTCCCGGAGGTCGTGTAGACCAGGCCGATTTCGAGGGGGTCGAGGGGCTGGAGTATCGTGCGGCGCTAAAAGCGGCGGTAAGAGAGACGAAAGAGGAGGCGGGGCTGGACATCGGCGAGAGCCAGCTTATTCACACTGCCCATTGGACCACTCCGCCCCATTTGCCACGACGGTTTTGTACTTGGTTTTTTATGTGTCCGGTGCCACGAACGGCCACCGTTGTTGTCGACAACGATGAAATACTAGAGCACCGCTGGATTACGCCTCAAGCTGCGCTCGCCGCTTCGAAGGCAGAAGAGATCGTTCTGCCGCAGCCCACCAAGGAGACGCTCAAAGGCATCGCTCAAATCAGCAGCGTCAAAGCGCTTCTAGACTGGGCTGCCTCGACCCCTGTGCATATATTCCCCGATGATTCCCCCTTTTATCGGCCACAAGAGATGGGTTACCCGCTTTCCGAACCTTGCTAAGCGGTTGACGATAGTGGGATAGTGGGGCTGCGAGAGAGGCTTGCCCTGCACTCCTTTCAGCAAGAGGGGGAGCAAGTCCAATGGCGACTCCTCGGCGTTTTAGCTAAGTGCCCTTGGCGCTCACGCTGCCAAAGCGGGCGTCAGTTTTTGCTTATTATCATCCAGGAAACGCATGACGACTCCGAATCTCGACAGTCTCCGCGACACCCTCTACAGCCTTCAGCGAAGGCAGGCCAGATTAGTGCTCGCTCGGCAGTTCGGTTTCGCGCTTGTCGCCGTCTGTCTCGTGATTGCGGCAAGCCTCGCTGTAGTCGCGAATGTCACCGCATCACCGGCGGTTATCTTAGTAGTCACTGTGGCATCCCTTGCACTCTTGGTTTCTATTGTGGCGGTTGCGTGGCGTCACCGTCATCGTGCACAAGCCGATCAGAGAGCGTTAGCGCTCTATGTCGAAGAAAAATTTCCAGACCTCGAACAGCGTCTACTTACCTCTATCGAGTTTTCTCAAATAGAAGGAGAGCCTCTAAAGGCGGGCGTTTCCCCGGCATTCGTCGAACAGCTGATCAAAGACGCGCGCTCACATGTTGAATTGCAGAGGCAAGAGGTTGAGCGAGTAGGCTCCCCACGTGAATCTTTTATTGCGATGGCCGCCGGCCTTGCCGCCTGCTTAGCACTTGGCCTTTTATTGCAAGAATCTGCCCAGATGAGGCAAGCAGCGCAGCGCCTCGCCTGGCCTTTCGCGAGTGAACAGCGAGCTGATATAAGCCCAGCAGCGTTGCCTATCGCGCTTATTGTCGAGCCGGGCGATATTGAGCTGCAGCGGGGCTCGCCACTGACGTTTACGGCAAGGGTAGAAAATGCGCAGCCTGGCGCGCTGACCCTGCGGCTTCAGGACGATCGGTTGAACTGGCGCGACTACCCGATGGTACTCGATGCGGCGGACACCGGCGGTGCGACGTTTAGCTACTATTTACCTGCGGTTCTAAAAGATTCGGTCTATCTGGTGAGCCTTGCCGGCGATGAGCAGACTTCGCGGCAATACCAGATAAGTTTGTATGACCTCCCCAATGTAGAGCAGATCGATGTGGCGCTGGATTTTCCGGCTTATACCGGCGAAGAGGATCGAATCGAAATTGATGGCGGCGATATAGTCGCCGCAGAGGGCACCGAGGTAAGCCTTACGATTACGTTCAATAAACCACTGGCGAGTGCCGAATTGCAGTTCGCTGACGCCGGCAGTACGTCTGGGGAAGGCTATGTAAACAGTAGCCTGACTATTGACGGACTTAAGGCAACTGCTCGTTTTACTGTGAAGGGAGATGGGGTTTACCGGCTTTCGGCAACCGATCTACAAGGCCTGCAAAGCGATGCGCCGCTCGATTACTATATTCGCGCAATCGAAGATCAGCCTCCCCAGCTCACTCTGCGCCGACCCGGCGCTGATCAAGACGTGATGCCACTCGAAGAGGTGGTGATCGAAGTTGACGCAAGCGACGATTATGGGCTGAGCGAATTCGTGCTCAATTACGCGGTAGTGGGTGCCGATGACAGTGTGGTCAATTTCCTGCCTGCCGAATCCGTTCGCTCTGCGCAGGGATCGACTCTGCTCTATCTCGAAGACATGGAGGTTGAGCCGGGCGACTTTGTCAGTTACTACCTAACGCTTGCCGACAATAATGCACTCGATGGCCCGAGTGAGGTGGTGTCTGACATCTATTTCCTCGAAGTTATACCGACCGATCAAGAATTTCGCCGATCGCAGCAGCAGGGTGGTGGTGGCGGAGGAGGAGGCGGTCAGGGTGGCGGCGAAAGTAGTGCGCTTGTTTCAGTGCAGAAAGACATTATTGCGGCGACTTGGAAACTGCGAAACCGACTGCGTGACGCATCGAATGCCGACATCGAGGCCGATGCCGAAATCATAGCCGAGAGCCAGCGCGAGGCGACCGGTCGCGCTAAGATGTCTATTGATCGCTTATCCGAACGATTGAGTTTTTCGGATGATAGTTATGATCTAGCCGTTGAAAATTTGTCTCTCGCCATCGAACAGATGAATCTTGCTGCAAACGATTTAGATAGTTTGCAAGTAACGACCGCACTCAAGCCTGAACAACTCGCCCTGCAGTACGTGCTGAAAGCTGAAGCGAATATTAATCGCACTGACATAAGCATGAATCAAAACAGCGGCGGTGGAGGAGGAGGCGCTCAGCAAGAGCGCGAAGATCTTCGCGAATTGTTCGAAATGGAGATGGGGCAACTCGAAAATCGGTATGAGACACCGAACAGCGCGAGCCAAGCGGGTGGAACTAATGCCGAAGAGGTGAACAAGCTAGAGGAGTTAGCGCGGCGCCAAGAGGCCCTCACTCGCGCGCAGAGAAACCTTGCTCGCCGAGAGCAAGAGCTCGAAGAAGAGCAGCGTCGTCGCGAACTAGAACGGCTGCGCCGACAGCAAGAACAGCTTACCGCTGACGTTGAAAAATTAGCACGCGAATTAGCTCAAAATAACCAGGGACAACAATCTCAAGAGTCTCAACAGCCTCAACAGTCGCAACAAAGAGACGGGGGACCGCCTCAGCAAGCTCAGCAAGGGCAGCAATCTCAGCAAGGGCAGCAGAGCGCAGCCGGGCAGCAAACGGCGCAGCAGGGCGGCACCGCGCAAGCGGGTGAGTCAACTGCTCAATCTGCAATTGAGCGCGCGCTCGAGCAAATGCAGCAAGCTGCGCAGAGCGACAGCGCTGCTATTGCAGCGGCGCAAAGCCAGAAAGCACTCGAGAGCTTACGCGACCAGCAACGCGAACTAAGCCAAGAAGGCGAGAGTTCGGTCTCGCAGATTGCACGACGCCTAAGCGAGCGCGGTCAGGAGCTTGTCCGTAACCAGCAGGCGCTACAAGAAGGATTAGAAGAGGCTAGTCGTAATCAGGGTCTAGGTCAGACCCGCCGTGAGGCGCGTCGTGATGAGGCGCTAGAGGCGCTTTTCGATGCGCAGCGACAGCAGCAACGTGATATCGAAGAGATCGAAGACATGCTCCGAGCGGTGGTCACTCGCGGCGATAGTGATGACCGCAGCTTACTGACGCAGGCTCAGGCAGCAACGCGTGACCTAAAACCAATTCGCGATGAGATGGCAACAAGCAACCGTGTTCTTCGCAATGGCATGCTCAACCTTGCGATTGATATGGAACAGGAACTAGGCGACCAGATCGACCAGTTAGCGCAGAGCCTGGCGCGACTGGATCCATCGCAAACGCAAGACTCCGAAGGATCTGCACGGCAAGTAGCAAGTGATGCGCAGCAATTGAGACAGCAGATCGAAAGCCTGAGCGAACAGGCTGAGCATTTTAATCAACGAAGTGCAGGCGAGGCGAATGAAACGGAAGGCGCGGGAAACACGCCGTCGCTTGCGCAAATGCGTGAGCAGTTAGAGAGCAGCCAAGCACTCGCCGAAAACTTATCCCAGCAGTTAGCGCAGCAGCGGGGCGGCACAACGCAAACCCTGCGTGGCGAGGCGAATGCCGTAGGCACCGCGCGATCGATTAGACAGCAGCTGACGCGGCAAAATATTGAAGATTTCCTCGCGCAGCCCGAGCTCCTTCAGGCGTTACTGCAGCCTATTGTTGAGTTAGAAGGCGCGCTGCGCGCGCAGGCAGAATTAGAGAGCGCGGCCACACAGCTTTTTAGCGCAGACGAAGAAGCGATCCCTGATGCGTATCGCGAGTTGGTGGAGCAATATTATCGAACGCTGTCGGAAGGTGATTCTGGAGGAGCCCGGTAGTTATGCAGTCTTCCGATCTTTCCTTCTTTGACGCATTGCGCGCGGGCACTCTCACTTTTGCTTACGGTATTCCGCCGTGGGCCTTCGTCGCACTCTCGCTCGGTATTGTAGGGCTCGTGTGGCTGGGGTATGCCAATACAACTAGGCCTCTTACTACCCGCTGGCGAGCCGGATTAGTTGCACTCAGAGCAGCGGTGCTAGTGCTCATTATGTTTTGCCTGCTGCGGCCTGTGGTGATCGACCTCGAGGTGATTCCGCAGGAGACATTTTTTGCGGTGTTAGTCGACAACTCTGCCAGTATGACCATCACCGACATGCCGAACGGCCAGACGCGGAAACAGGCCGCGGCAGAATCGCTAGAACGTGCCGGTTTGCTCGATGCGCTTGCCGAAGACTATCAGCTACGGTTCTTTGGTTTCGGTGGTGAGACGCGACGCGCTAATGATTTAGCCTCAATTGGCACAGGATTCGATGAAGAGGAAGGGGCCGTCGCGTTGAGTAAAACAGGCCTCGGTGATGCGCTCAGCTATGTGGATGATCAGCTAGGCGGCTTACCTCTTGGTGGGGTACTTTTGATTAGCGACGGCGCCGATAACAGTGGCAAGGATGCGACAATCGCTGCCCGAACCTTTGCTGCCAGCGGCGTGCCTGTTTACACGCTTGGCGTGGGTATGCCATCGCTGCCCCGCGACCTCGGTATTGAAGGTGTTGTCACTACCCGAACCGTTCTAGAAGGCGCTGTTTTTACTGCGCAAATACGGCTCGTGCAGGCCGGTTTCGATAACGAACGAGTCCGCCTTCGAATCGTTGATGGCGAGCGAGAAGTAGCCAGCCGTGAGGTCGTTCTCGCCCCCGGCAATGTGACACAGCGCTTCGAAATAGAACTAAGCCCCGAGCGTGAGGAAGCAATTGTCTATCAGCTCGAAGCTGAATTGGTTGATCGAGATTCGGTAAAAGAGGAGATTGTTAGCGAGAATAATCGCTATCAATTTCTGGTGGATAACTTACCAAAACCCGCGCTCGACATCCTCTTTATCGAAGGCCATCCGCGAAATGAATATAAGTTTATTCAACGCGCTGTCAGAGGTGATAAGTCGCTGCGCCTAGCAACCTATTTACGCACGGGACCCGAGAAATTCTATCGGCAAGGCATCGAATCACCAACCGAATTAAGCGATGGCTTTCCACGCGATCGCGAGGCGCTGTTCGACTACGAAGCAATTATTCTTGGCGACATAGAGCAAGAATTTTTCGATACCGAACAGCTGAAAATGCTTGATGAATTTGTTGGCGAACGCGGCGGAGGGCTGCTGCTTTCGGGGCGTGTCGACGAAGGGTTTATTGGTACGCCGCTGGCGGCGATTGCGCCGGTAAGTTTGGTCGAGGAAGCTCTTCTGCCGCAACCACTGCAGGGAGGGATTCGCCGCGGCGATCATCCTGCCGGCGCGCTCTTCAATCCGCAGCTGACAGCAGCGGGTCGCGTGTCGCCCTTGTTACGACTCGCTGCAGACGAGGCGGCAAACATCAATTTATGGGCGCAAATGCCGCCTCTGCAAGGTGTCTATGTTACCGGCCGTGTTAAGCCCGGTGCATCAGTGTTGCTCGAACACCCGAGTCTTGATTATCAAAATCAGCCATTGCCTGTTCTCGTTACGCAGCGCTATGGGTCTGGTAGAAGCATGAGCGTAGCCACTGCGAGCACTTGGCGCTGGCAGATGATGCTTCCTGTTGCTGATCAATCGCAAGAAAAATTATGGCGTCAGTTACTCAGATGGCTTGCGGTAAATGCGAAGGAGCGAATCACGCTTAGCTTCGATAGAGAGTTCTACAACGTGGGTGACACCGTGCGAGTCGAGGCAACCGTTCTTGATGCCGATTATCTCGCAGACAATGACGCAACCCTATGGATTCAACGCGAAGATCCTCTTGGGGATGTAAGCGACACGCCTATGCAGTGGCAACTCGAAGACGAAGGCGTTTATAGGGCCGAATTTCTTGCAAATAATGTCGGAGTCAACTCGCTGCTCGTCGATGTTGCTAGCGCAGCAGGTGAAGGGCGTGCTGAAAACTCGGAAGCTAACGCCTCGATTATCGTGACGCCATCGCTGCGTGAGTATTCTAACGCCGGCCTTGATGCAGGCATGCTTCAGCGTATTGCAGAAACGACCGGAGGTTATTACGCGTCAATCGACAACTCGTCATCAGTCGCTGCAGCTATTCGCAATACACCTAATGCGTATTCGAAAGAAGTCACAACCGATCTTTGGGACAGCCCCTGGCTTCTGGGTTTGCTTATTTTGATGCTCTGCCTCGATTGGACGCTGCGCCGCGGCAAGGGGCTATCGTGATGAATGGTTTTATGAAAACAATGGTTTTCTTTGCGCTGTCCGGATTGGTTGCAGCGAGTGTCAGCGCTCAAGAGAACGGCAGGCGAGAATTATTTGCGCAGTCGGCTGCCACCTCGAAATACGCGCTAATTATTAGCGGTGCGACGGTTGGCGCTGACAATGAAGCCAGATACCGTCTGTTGTCGGTTTCTCTGCATGACATCCTCGCGCGCGATTACGGCTATAGCAGTGCAGCGATAGAATTGCTTTTTGGCAATACATCTACGGATTCACGCGGGGATGCGATCGCTGACCGCGAAGGAATTAGTGCGAGCTTGGCAGACCTCAAAAATCGAATGAGTGCCGGCGACCAACTTGCCGTTTTCTTGCTTGGCCATGGCACCGGAACCGACGAAGAAGCCAAATTTAACCTCCGTGGCCCTGACCTAACCGGCGCAGAGTTCGCGCGTTTGTTTGATGCCTTTACTGAGCAAGACTTAATTTTTGTGAATACGACGAGTGCAAGCTATGGCTTTTCAACAGCACTCGCCCGCGAGATAGCAGGAGAGGGGCGCATCGTAGTCTCGGCAACGCGCTCGTCTTCCGAAAAATTTGATCCCTATTTTTCGCGTTACTTTATCGAGGGCTTGAGTGAGAGACGTGCCGATCGCGATAAGAACAGCCGCGTCTCCTTGCTCGAAGCGTTTAATTACGCAAAAAATAATGTCGAAGAATTTTATGAGGAATCGGGCAGGCTTGCAGCCGAACACGCGGGGCTAGACGACAATGGGGATGCCCTTTTTGCCCTCAGCCCAGCGCCTGGACAAGGTGATGGCAGCCTTGCCGAAATCGCCTTTATCGACGCGTCCGACGCAGGCGAAACCGGCTTGTCAGCGACCCGCTTGGCACTTAAGCGGCGAATGCAAACCCTAGAGCGCAGTGTTTTACTCCTGCGTGGCCGCAAAGCTGACTATCTAGAGGACGATTACTGGGCGCAGCTTGAAACATTGCTAGTCGACCTTGCTAAAACCACGGAGGAATTCACTCGTGAAGCGTCGGAATAAGACCTCTCCAAACTCGATGATGAGCGCGACCCTGAAGCGCGACGCGGGCAGTGCGCTAGTTGCGAAGCGGCTAATGGCTGCTGTCACGTTAGCAGCTGCACTCTTCGCCACGCCCGCTTGGGCACAAAATATAGACGAGGCGTTTTTAAGTGCGAGTTCTCCTCTGGCAAGGGGAGAGCAGCTTTTCCTTAGCGGCTCGTATGCTGCTGCAGGTGATGCGTTTTTACGCGCGCAGGGTCTCGATCGAGAAGAGGGTATCGTTGGTGCAAGTCGCGCGTTTGCCATGATAGGCGATAGGGCGCGGGCGATTGCGCTGTGCGAAGACGCGTTAAATAACTTGGCACCTGCCGATTTGCCTCTTGTCGCGGTTCAGTTAGCTGAACTGCGACTTGCGCAGGGTGAGTCTGCGCTCGCGCTCGACGTATTAGCCGATGTAAGCGAAGGGCTCGATCAGCCGCCACTGCGTGCCGTAGTGAAATACGGAGAGGCGCTGCAACTTGTTGGCCGTCGAGGTGAGGCCGCGGCGCAATTCCAGCGCGCGCTAGATCGTTATACCGATGGCCTTGTATTTTCGTCGCAGGACATCGGTATGGTGGCGCGCGCGAGTTGGCTGCTCGGCGAATTTCACGATGCCAATAGCCTCTTTAGCGAGGCTACGCGTCTCGATCCGAATAATCTCGAAGCACAGACACTTTGGGGTGATCTGTTCCTCGAAAAATTCAATGCAGCCGATGCGCAGCGCTCGTATGAAGACGTTCTCGCGGTGAATCCACGCTATCTGCCAGCGTTAACTGGTCTCGCGCGCGTCACCGGTGACAGGGGAGCGTTGGAGCGGGCGCTCGCCGTTAACCCGAGTTTCGTTCCCGCGCTCGAGACACAGGCGCAATTATTTTTCGTTAACGACTTCGAAGACGATGCGCTCGAGGCTATCGATCGAGCGCTTTCTTTAAACCCCGAGTCGCTCAAGAGTCTGAGCCTATTGGGTGCGAAGGCGGCACTCGAAGAACGAACTCAAGACTTTGCCGAAATTCGCGCGCGAGTCGATGCCTTCAGCCCGTCTAATCCACAATTCCTTGGCGACGTTGCCGACACCCTCGGACGGCAATATCGGTTTGTCGAGGCGGTTGCGTTAGCGCGTGAGGCGATCGCATCTGATCCTAACTACTGGCAAGGTTATACGCTGCTGGGCAGTAATCTTATCCGTCTAGGTGAGGAGGTCGAGGGACGCGAAAATTTGGAGATTGGTTTCGACAACGATCCGTTTAACGTGATGACGTCGAATATGCTGAAGGTATACGACACACTCGACAGCTACGTAACGGTAGAAAGTGAGCATTTTAAAGTCAATTTATCCGAGAAAGATGGACAAGTTCTCTGGCCGTATCTCGAGCCACTGCTTGAAGAGAGCTGGGATACGCTCACCGCAAAATACGGCTTTGAACCCGAAGGCCCGATACTTATTCAGGTGTTTGAAAATTCGCAAGACTTTGCTGTGCGCTCGGTTGGCCTTCCTGACATCGGTCCGCTTGTAGGTATTTGCTTCGGCAAAGTTATCACGCTTATTTCCCCCGACACGCTGTCGGCTAACTGGCAGGAGATCGTGTGGCATGAGTTTGCACACGTGGTGACGCTGCAGATGACCGGCAATAAGCTGCCACGCTGGCTGTCCGAGGGGATTTCAGTGTGGGAGGAACGAGAGGGCAGGCCCTATTGGGGCCGTAGCCAAGGCTTAGATCTGGTGCGGGCATGGGAACAAGATAAGCTGCTGCCATTCGCCGATCTAGACAAAGGCTTTAGTGGTGCGCAGAACAGCGCAGACCTTGGCTTTGCATACTTTCAGTCGTATTTGGTCATCGACTATATCGCCCGCGAATACGGTTTCGAGGGCCTCCGTTCGCTGGTAATGCAATACGACGAAATAAAAACCGATGCCGAGCGATTCGATGAGGCGTTTGCTGTTTCGTTGACAGAATTTGACGCAGGATTCCTGTCTTGGGTTGAGCAGCGTGTTTCCGAGATCGACGTCTATGTGCATAAAGAAGATGCGCCAGATGAAGGCGAGGGTCATGGGCATGGCGTGCGCGAGAATTCGAGTGCTATCTTAGCCGAACTGTATAACAACACCTCGCTTAAGCAGCACATGAATGCGCGAATAGAGGCGAACCCCAAAGACTTTCAAGCCTATCTGCAAATGGGCATTGTCTTGTTTAAGGAGGAAGCCTACGCCGAGGCAACAATCTATTTAGACACCGCCTATGCGATGCTGCCCGAATACACGGGTTATCCAAGTCCACCTCTCGTCCTCGCGCAAATTTACGAGAAGGAAGGCAACGAGGCAGCGCGCCTCGAGCAATTAAGGCTGCTCCTCGGCAATCAGCAGCATGACTACAACTCCGCGATTACACTGGCTGAAGCCGCGTTTGCGAGCAGCGACCTTAGCGGAGCCGGCTACTATATCGACAGGGCTATTCAGGTCGATCCCTATCGCCGCGAAGTACATGAGCTTAGAGCGCGCCTGGCTTCGTTGCAGAACGATACCGCAGCTGCCGTGGTTGAGAATGAGGTAATCGTTACCTTGGAGGTAGACGACCCCGTAGAGGCACGGACGAATCTTGCCGAGGCTTATCTCAACAACGGCGACACAGCGCTGGCAAAGCGGAATGTGCTCAGCGCATTAGAAATTGCGCCAAGCTATGCGCGCGCGCAAAAAATTCTTTTGCGGACCGTGGCTGTCGCGAACGAGAACGACGACTAGGCACTGAACAGACTCAGGTGAGTAAGGCGAGAGAAATTAGAGAAAAAGTAGAGAAAAATTAGAAAAAC
>Ga0228634_1000944_pt1 | contig 18655 bp, 15 predicted proteins | sample 42DmetaG_FD_190063 | JGI IMG/M metagenome (GOLD analysis project Ga0228634, IMG submission 190063) | Seawater microbial communities from Monterey Bay, California, United States - 42D | ecosystem: Environmental > Aquatic > Marine > Coastal | place: USA: California | collected 2016-09-27 | reverse complement strand
AACATCAATCGAACGCCAAGTCTCAAAAGCATCAAAAAACCAACCTTCTTCCAAGAATTTATTACGATGGATATAAAAAGAATCTAACCCGAGTTGCTCTTCAAAATCAGGATTTTGTCGAAGTAAAACAGATAAAAAACCTAACTCTAATTGTTCATCCCTATCAATCAGATAACTATTTCCTTTAGCATCTTGCGTATATATTTGTTTTTTAGATAAAATAGGTACTTCAATTTGATTGTAATCTACAACCGGCACCAATTGAATGTAATCTTCTGCATCTGCTAAATAAACTTTCTTTTGAATATTCTTGGTCAATTTAAACTCTTGAACAAGTTTTTTGGTAGGTTTTTTAAAATAAGTATAATTGATTTTAATTTTATCCTCTAGAGGCAACAATACCTCTTCCTGAAAAGCTTCGTATTTTGAAGTATGAATAACCAAAACTTTATTGTTCTTCTTAAAAAACTCAATTACTTTCATGTAATGTAAATTCTCTATAAAAAACACATCTTCGTTATATTTCACAAAACTTGCAAAAAGAAGCTTTAAATTTTGAATAGAAACTTTCTCGTCATTATGGAAAAAGAAAGCAGATACTTCATAAAAATCATCTTTTAACGTTACGTCTAAAATTACATCTGACGCTAAGTAAGTCAAATTACAAATGGAAATAGAAGAAGACTTTACCGAATCGGATTTATCCAAGTTATGAAGGTATATTGGATAATTATTTGGATTAATAATAACCTCTTTAATCACCTGAACATCTTTCTCCGAAAAATTATCCATGTAGCTGTTCTGAAGCTTCGTTAAACCTGCAAAAAACCGAATTTGATCTACATCACTAGTTTTCCACATCAAATCGATAGGAGCAACTTTCGTTAATGGGTTTTTTATCGCCCCATCTTTCGTTAAAGGAGCAGAATAAATATCAATTGAAACAGAATTGTAATATTTATGTTTCGACAACACTAGAAACAAATGCTCCGAAACAGTATTAGTCAATGGTAACTTTCCTTCTTTACTCGTAAAAGATAAAGCCTCTTTAATTTTTAAATTATCTTCTTTTGTTACAGGTAAAATCTCTTTATTTATTGGGGAAATAACCAAATCGTCATTTTTATACCCTAAACTGAAATACTTTTCAATATCAAGTACCTTCTCTAAACCGTAATCTACTGCAAACTCCCTTAAAGTCTCTTCCCTTAATGCAGCATCAAAAAACACACGAAGTTTAACCCTGTCTTTTATATTGAATAAAACTTGAACTTGATGTTCACACAGTTTATCCTTACGTTGGTTACACTTACAAGATAAAGTTATGTTTCCATCTTTAAACTTCACCTTAACACTTTCCGTTTTAAAAAAAGTATAAGTATCCTTAAAAACACCTTCGTTTACACCAATACTTACTGGGTAAATATCAAAATAACCTCTTCGATAATCGTCTGGCTGTTCACTTGCATTTTTATAAATAAACGTATTGGTCAACTTACCAAAATCAAAATCCTTAAAAGTAAATTTAAAAACATGGCATTCCTCTTCATTATTACTAATTTTAAGTTGCTCAAAATATTCTGGGTATAAATTCCGAACCTCTAATTCCTGATCAACAACTTCTAGCAATTTAACCACATGTTTACAAACTGGACCAAGTAAAAAAGAACAATTACAAAACGAGCTTTTCACCTTTTTTAAACCATATTCAATGTGGACATCGTATAATTTAGACCCTAAAACCTTTGCTATAATTGTCGTTTCTGTTAACTCTAAATTCTTTACAGCACATTGTTCACTCCTTTCTCTAGTAGCTTTGGAAGTATAGCTATTTACATAAAGATCAAAAGGTTTGAAGCGTAGTTTCATTGAATTAACAATTTTTTAATTTAAAGTTTTTATAAAATTAGTTAAATTCACAGTTTAGGTAGCATATATATGGATTTAAAAAGTAAAAAAATCCCCAAAATATGACACTTTGTAAATTTTCTTTATTTTCACTATTTTTGCACTAAATAAAATATACTATGTCTAAAGAATTAGTTAGCGATAAAATTTCTACAGTTGATTTTGATACTTTTAAAAGTGAGGTTATATCAGATTTTAAATTAGCTTGTGAATCTCGTGAAGCATCTTTATTAGGTCGAAGAGAAGTACTTACAGGAAAGGCTAAATTCGGTATTTTTGGAGATGGAAAAGAACTTGCTCAAATTGCATTAGCAAAACAATTTAGAAACGGGGATTTCAGATCTGGATATTACAGAGATCAAACCTTAATGTTAGCCATAAAAGAGTTAACGATTCAACAATATTTCGCTGGACTATACGGACATACAAATGTAATCGAAGAGCCACTTTCTGCAGGACGCCAAATGGGTGGACATTACGCAACAAGAAATATCGATGAAAACGGAGAATGGAAAGACTTGATGCAACAAAAAAACAGTTCATCAGACATCTCTCCTACCGCAGGACAAATGCCTAGGCTTTTAGGTTTAGCTCAAGCATCAAAAGTATATAGGAATAATCCACAACTTCAAGAATTAGAAAAATTCAAAAAATTTACAAACGGTGGTAACGAAGTAGCTTTCGGAACTATTGGTGATGCATCTACTTCTGAAGGTCCATTTTGGGAAACAATTAACGCTGCAGGAGTATTACAAGTTCCTATGGTAATGTCTGTTTGGGATGATGGTTATGGTATTTCTGTACCAAGAGAAAAACAAACAACGAAAGACAGTATTTCAGAAGCATTATCTGGAATGCAAAGAACAAAAGATAAACCTGGATATGAAATCTTTGTTACAAAGGGATGGGATTACGCTCACCTTTGTGAAACATACGAAAAAGCGGTAAAAATTGCTCGTGAAGAACACGTTCCAGTTTTAGTACACGTAAAAGAAGTAAGTCAGCCACAAGGACATTCCACTTCAGGTTCTCACGAAAGGTATAAATCTTCTGATAGGCTTCAATGGGAATCAGAATTTGACTGTATTCAAAAATTTAAAGAATGGATACTAGCGTTTAACGCAAATGGATTGACTATTGCATCAGAAGATGAACTTGAAGAAATTCAAAAAGAAGCTAAAGTAACGATTAGAAACAACAAAAAAGCTGCCTGGGAATCCTACAGTAATGATATTCAAGAAGACCTAAACAGTTTAATAACTATTCTAAAATCTTTAGCAAACCAAAGCCAAAATGGTGTATTTATTTCAAAAGAAATAGAAGCATTAGAAAAAGCAATGGAACCTATTAGAAAAGACATTTTCAATGTTGCTAGAAAAGTGTTGAGGATGGTACGTGAAGAAAATTCAGCATCTAAAAATGCTCTATCTTCATGGATAAAACAAGAATTAGATAAAAATAAAGAACGTTTTAGTTCTCACTTATACTCCCAATCAAAACACAGTGTACTTAATAGTACTAGAATCGCTCCTACTTATGACGATGAGGCTCCGATGGAAGATGGAAGAATCATCTTGAGAGAGAATTACAGAAAACTATTTGAAAATCATCCAGAAGCTTTAATTTTCGGAGAAGATGCAGGAAAAATTGGAGGAGTAAACCAAACATTGGAAGGTTTACAAGAACAATTTGGGGAGTTAAGAATCTCAGACACTGGGATTAGAGAATGTACAATTATTGGTCAAGGTATTGGTATGGCAATGAGAGGTCTAAGACCAATCGCTGAAATTCAATACTTAGATTACTTATTGTATGCAATACAAGTAATGTCTGATGATCTAGCAACAATTCAGTACAGAACAAAAGGTGGACAAAAAGCACCATTAATTATAAGTACTAGAGGCCACAGACTAGAAGGAGTTTGGCATAGTGGAAGTCCACTAGGAATGATTATAAATGCTTGTAGAGGTATCAACGTTTGTATACCAAGGAACATGACTAAAGCTGCAGGTTTTTACAATACGCTTATCAATTCTGATGAACCAGCATTAGTTATTGAACCATTAAACGGTTACAGAACAAAAGAAAGGTTACCAAACAATATAGGAGAATTCAAAATTCCTTTAGGGATACCTGAAATAGTAAAAGAAGGAACCGACTTAACAATCGTTTCTTACGGTTCTACTTTCAATATTTGCGAGGCAACGGTAAAAATTCTAGAAGAAGTTGGAATAAGCGTGGAACTTATTGATGTTCAAACCTTAATACCTTTTGACATAAACCATAAGATTAAATCTTCTTTAGATAAAACCAACCGTTTAATGATTGTTGACGAAGACGTTTCTAGTGGAGCAACGGGTTACATGTTAGATAAAATACTATTAGAACAACAAAGTTTTACAGTATTAGATTCTGTTCCAACAACCTTAAGCGCAAACGACCATAGACCAGCATACGGAACGGATGGAGATTATTTCTCTAAACCTAGTTCAGATGATATTTTCGAAAAAGCTTACGCAATAATGAACGAAGCTAATCCTGCGAAATATCCTGCTTTGTATTAATATCAAAAATAAGTTTATAAAAAAAGTCGTTAAAATTATATTTTAACGACTTTTTGGTTTATTTGGATGAAGCCCTTAAAATTCTATCGTTTAAAGCTACCCCAATGCCTTTATCAGGAAATTTCTCACAAACAATCAAGTCTATATCTTGCTGCTCTAAAAAATGTAGGTAATTAAATAAATTTCGAGAAGCATCCTCGTAATCTCCCCTAAAAAACAACTTAAACTTAACTTCTTCAGCCAACAAATTATCTGAAAACTGAATTACACCTATACGTTTTGAATCATTAATCAACACAATTTTATTTATATCATCAGTTACGATTAACTTCTTAGATGGAGCGTAATGTTTCAATGCTGAGCCAGGTAACTGACTTCCTTGAACACTTTTATAATACACTTCAGTTTTCAAAACAGCTTCTAGTTGGCATTTACTTATCCCACCTTTTCTATAAATAACAACATTTCCATCTTCTAAACCTATAATAGTTGACTCAATACCAATATCACACTTACCACCATCCAATGTAAAATCCAATTTACCTTCAAAGTACTTAGAAACATGACCAACTTCAGTAGAACTTATTCTCTTATAAGGGTTAGCACTTGGTGCAGCAAGAGGAAATTCTATCTTATTTAACAATTTTAAAAGTAAAGGATGACTTGGCATTCTAATAGCTACTCTATCTGAATTAGCTGTTATTAAGTTTGGTACTTCATTATTTTTATCCAAAAGAAAAGTTAAAGGACCTGGCCAAAAAGACGTTGCAAGCATTTTAAATTGTTTAGGAAAAGTACCTTTAATCAATCTTTCTATTTGAGAAATACTCCCAATATGAACTATCAATGGATTAGTTAATGGACGTTCTTTCAGTTCAAAAATTTTTCTAACAGCGTTTTCATCAAAAATATTAGCAGCTAAACCATATACAGTTTCAGTTGGTATAGCTATAACTTTTCCATTTACAAGCTCACTCACCGCTTGATCAACATCATTTGAAACAATCATATTATAAGGTAATATTATGGATTACAAACATCACAGTACATTGCATCTTGAAATGATTTATTATCAGGATAAAGAACCTCATTTGAGAAAGAACATTTATCACATTCATAGACATGTTTCTTAACTCCTTTAGTAGGATGCAAACACAATTCACATGGAAGTCCGTACTCTACCCTTTTAACATCAAACCCAGGAATAGAGCAATTCGGGCATTTTGACTGCATCTTGGAAACCAACTTATCTGTAGCAGATGCAATGGAAAGCATACGTGTTGGGTTATACATCGCTCTCATGTCCGTCTCTAAATAAACCGTTCCAAATTCAATTAAATAAGATTTCATCAACCTTTCAAGAATTGCAATATCTTTAACCCCCTTATCTATTCTTTGATACGAATCTGGTTTTGGTCTCAACAAAAGTGCGTGAGAAGGAAATTTGCACTTATCTAAATAATCACCTAAACCTTCAAGTTTTGTAAACAATTCTCCGTTAAAATTCGTGTCATGTGTTATAAAATCAGCTTTGATTTCTATATCATTTTTATAATCCTTTAAAAGCAAAAACTCATGATTTGTTGCAACAAATCCATAAGTCATGTAAAAAGATCCTTCACTAGCTATTACTAAATCAACATTAAATTGTTCATGAGCAAGCTCACACTTTCTTAGCGCAGACTCGTAGGGAGAAACAATCCTTTCAATCTCTCCTGAAAAAGTACCAAATTCATCCGTATTAAAGTCTTTATCAGTACAACTAGAAACACCAAAAAATTGCTTCATTTTTGCTCCAATAACTACTTCTTTACCGTGCATGGTAGCAACAAATAGTTTTCTTTGGTCAAAAATCGAGCTCAAACTTAAAAAAATTATATTTTTTCAATTTTAACTTCGGAATAAACCCTATACTCGCCTTTACCCTCTTCATTTTCAGACAAATCATTAATAATTTTAATCAAATTTGACTTACTGTTTTTTAAATCCTTTAATCTTTTTTTAGAGTGTGAATCATCCGTTTTTCCCAACCTTTCACTATCACTAAAATCCTTTAACTGATGAAACTTAATTTTATCATCTAAAAGAGTCAAAACTATCTCCTTAACCTCTTGTAAATTATAAACCCCATCGACTAATTTAAAATCATTTAGTACTTTCATTTTGTTGAATTTTATTTATTAAAACAAATACACTAACAAATGAAACGAACGCTACACCCGTAAACAAGTTATGTACTACTACATCGTCAATATGTATGAAAAAAGAATAAAAACTCACTAGACATAACACAAAAGATATAAAAAGTTGAACCTTCATTTTTCTTATTTTTTTAAAGTTGAATTGAGAATCCCATCTTCAAAAGCTTTATTTGAAGCAATAATTGGTAAAGAACATACTTTAATATTATCCCCAAAATTATCCTGTATAAACTTTACTATATCTGTAAACAGTAGTGATTTAGTTTGACAAGTAATTACCGAGTTAACCCTTTCGATAAGCTCACCTTTAGAAATCAAGTAAACTTTATTGTCAAAATCAATAGAAGCCTTAGCTACTAACTGCTTCTCAAACAAACTTGAAACAATCAACTTTGGATCTACACTATCATCAATATAAATCACTACGTTTACCATATTTAATTACTTTATTGACCTTGACCTAATGAGTAAGAAACTACACCGTCAAAAGTGTATAAATTCTCTGTTTTCACAACATCCAATCCGTTACCTTCTACCTGACTTAACAATTCTAGAATATTAGATTTATTAAACGTACTATCGTCTTTAGTTTTAAACCTACACCTCCAATGATCTGTACAAAAAGTCTCATCAAAACCATTTGGCCAAACTTTAACCCCTCTATTTGTTATCATTGTCAATTCAACATTATCCACTTCAATAACATTTAAAAGAGACGCTAATTTATCAGGAGAACTACCTGTCCAATCGATGAATAAATCTACCCCCTTTAAAACCTTCTCTTTTCTTTTCTTTCTAACATAAGGAGGAAGTTTAAATGGTTTCTCATTCAAATAATCTACTTTTTTTATACGCTTTGGAAGTTTTCCTAAGTTTTCAATCACAGCATCTGCAAATTCTATTGTACCTACTTTTACTTTACTAGTAGATTCATTATAAATATCAGCAGTATGAATACCATCCTCAATCGTTTTAGACCATGCGTTATGAATCTGTTCAGCAACTTTAGATTCACCAATATGAACCAACATTTGGATCGCACCATGAATTAATCCAGATGGATTTGCGATATTTTTTCCTGCAATAAGTGGAGCAGAACCATGAATCGCTTCGAACATTGCACACTCTTCTCCAATATTAGAAGATCCTCCTAAACCTACCGAACCCGAAATTTGAGCAGCAATGTCAGATAAAATATCGCCGTATAAATTCTGCATAACAATCACATCAAAAGATTCTGGTGTATCAGCAAGTAAAGCCGCACCTATATCCACAATAAAATGATCATTTTCTATTTCTGGGTATTCAGCAGCAATCTCATCGAATACTTTATGAAACAATCCATCAGTTTGTTTCATGATATTATCTTTTGAAAAGCATGTAACTTTTTTTCTATTATTTGCTTTAGCATATTCAAAAGCATAGCGAATAATTTTTTCACAACCTGGTCTACTGATAAGTTTAAGACACTGAACAACTTCATCTGTTTGTTGGTGCTCTATTCCAGCATACAAATCTTCTTCATTCTCCCTAACGATAACCACATCCATAACAGGATGTTTCGTAGTAATAAAAGGATCGTATGAGATACAAGGTCTAACATTTGAGTATAACCCTAATGATTTACGAATAGAAACATTTAAACTCTTGTATCCACCACCTTGAGGAGTCGTAATCGGAGCTTTTAAAAATATTTTATTATTTCTAATTGTTTCCCATGCATCATTTGAAATCCCTGAAGTATTTCCAGATAAATAAACCTTCTCACCAACTTCAATTTCATCAAACTCCACATTAACGTTTGCTGCATTTAAAACTTTAAGAGTAGCATTCATAATTTCAGGTCCGATTCCGTCCCCTTTAGCAATTGTAATTCTTTTTACATTTTCCATAGTTGTAGTTTATTTAATTTAAAATTGAGTCATATTAATTACTGACATATATAAAGGCATTCCAATCGTAATATTTACAGGGAAAGTTATTGCTAAAGCCATAGGTAGGTATAAACTTGGGTTTGCTTTTGGCACTGCAATTTTCATCGCTGCAGGAACTGCTATATAAGAAGCACTTGCAGCAAGAACTGAAATTATAAATCTATTCCCAATATCATCGGTAACAAAACCACTTAAAACAGCTATTAAAACTCCATTTATCAAAGGCATTATCACTGCAAAAGAAACCGTAAAAACCCCACTTTTAAAAAAGTCGTTTAGTTTTTTACCACTTACAATCCCCATATCCAAAAGAAATATTGCTAAAAAGCCCTTAAACAAATCAGTTGTAAAAGGTTCAATTCCTTGTGCTTGCTTTTCACTAGCAACTAAGCCAATAATTAAACTTCCAACAATCAAAAGAACACTTCCATTTGTTAAAGCATGTTTTACTACAGTCTTGAAAGAGCCATCTTTCTCTTTTCCGGTTTTTGTATAAAATTTTATCAATAAAAAACCAACTATTATTGCTGGAGCTTCCATTAAAGCCATTAACGCTACTAGATAACCATTAAACTTTATGTTTAAAGTATCTAGAAACATGATAGCAGTTACAAATGTAACCGCACTAATTGATCCATAAGCAGCTGCAATTGCACCTGAATTTTCGATACTTAACTTTCTTTTAAGAATGTAAAAACAATAAATTGGTATAATAATAGAAGTTGAAAGTGCAAAAAGAATAACCCATATCATCTCCATGTTTATTTCACTATGAGCTAACTCTTGTCCTCCTTTGAATCCTATCGAGAAAAGAAGGTAAAATGAAATAAACTTAGATGAGTTTTCAGGTACTTGAAGGTCACTTTTTAACCTTACAGCAACTATTCCTAAAACAAAAAATAATAATGCTGGATTAGTAAGGTTCTCAATTAGTAAATTTAAATTCATTGTTTAATTGTTTTTAACAAAGTTCCGTATTCTATTCCATATATTTTTATTTATATTTGTAATGAAATATATAAATATATATTATGAATTATACACTTCATCAACTTCAGGTCTTCTACAAAATTTCTCAAACATTGAGTGTAACCAAAGCAGCTGAAGAACTTCATTTAACACAACCAGCTGTATCAATACAATTAAAAAATTTTCAGAACCAATTTGACATTCCTTTAACAGAGGTTATTGGAAGAAAAATATACATTACTGAATTTGGAAAAGAAGTAGCAAGTTCCGCTGAAAAGATACTAGAACAAGTTCATGCTATTAATTTTAAAAAATCGTCTTTTAAAGGAGAATTAATTGGGAAGTTGAAAATTTCTATCGTTTCAACAGGAAAATACGTTATGCCATATTTTTTAACAGATTTCTTAAAACAAAACGAAGGAATTGAGTTAAACATGGATGTTACTAATAAAACAAGAGTAATTGAACAACTCGCAAGTAATGAAGTTGATTTTGCCTTAGTATCCGTTTTACCTGAAAAAATGAACATTGAATACACTGAATTACTTAAAAATAAACTGTATGTTTTTGATAGTACAGATAATAATTACAAAAAATCTAACTATGCTAAAAACATTCTTGAAGATTTACCTATTATATACAGAGAAGAAGGTTCTGGAACCAGGTATGTAATGGAAAAATACATTCAATCTAACCATTTATCGGTTCTTAAAAAAATGGAACTAACTTCAAATGAAGCTGTTAAACAAGCAGTTGTAGCAGGTTTAGGCTGTTCAATCATGCCAATCATAGGTCTTAAGAACGAAATGCTAAATAAAGAATTACAAATAATACCTATAAAAGGTTTTCCTATTGAATCTACCTGGAATTTGATTTGGCTAAAAGACAAAAATAAAAGTAACGTAGCTAAAAAATACCTTGAATATCTTGAAAACGAAAAATCAACGATAATTAGGGATAAATTTAATTGGTATGATGAATATTGAACTTGATGTTAGATTATAGATTATAAAATAGTCCATAACTTGGTTATAAGTAAAAATAGAATCAAGTTCTAAATGGAAGAAAGAAGCCAATACACTCGGTATTAAACTACTAACCTAAGTCGATTAATAAAAATAATGATTAGTACCTATTGTTAATTATACTTTTTCAGAACATTTAAAAGACGAATTAGTAAGAATTCATCATCACTGACATTGTTCTCCCCATCAAGAAAAAAGGTTATAAAATATTATTCAATAAGGTCTCGGAAATTATTAATCTTAATTGATTTCGCACCGATATCGTGCATTAAATTATATAAACCAAAGAATGTTCGGTTAATGTAAATAAAATGAGTTGAACCTCTGTTTCCATTCATATTCTTCATATCTGAACTCTTTGCATACTTCTTACCTAGGTCTGCAATTCTTGAAAAGAAATCATCGTTTGAAAAGTCAAACTCTTCTACATTGAAAGGCTCGGTAAACAAACTCAATAATTCATAGAAAATTTGTGTAAAAAACACCTTTTCTTCTTCAGAGTCGTCTGCTCTTAGAATTTCTAATTCGTATAGTTTCTGCTCGAAATAGACTTTATTCTCTAAATTTTCTTTTATTGCTAATTCAAAATAAGGTTTATAGAAATCTTCAGGCACTTCTTTTATACAACCAAAATCTAGTGCTATTAATTCATTTTTATCCGATATAAGAAAATTTCCTGGATGTGGATCTGCATGGACTTTTCTAAGTTTATGCATTTGAAACATATAAAAATCCCACAAAGTTTGACCAATTAAATTAGCTTTATCTGGATCTGTGTTAGAAGAGGTAAATTCGGATAGATGAACACCTGACATCCAATCCATTGTAATAATCCTTTCCGTGGATAACTCAGGATAATAATTAGGAAAAAGTATGTTTTTTAACGGTTTACATTCTGAAGCAAAAGATTGACTCTGCTTCAATTCAATGATGTAGTCAGTCTCTTCAATTAACTTATTTTCAACCTCTTTAAAATATTTATCAGAATCTTTTCCTTTGATGTTAAACATTTTAATTGCGATTGGCTTCACTAAAGCTAAATCGGATGAAATACTTTGAGCAACTCCTGGATATTGAATTTTAACTGCTAAAGTTTTACCATCTTTTTTTGCTTGATGAACTTGTCCAATACTAGCAGCGTTAATTGAATCTAGATTAAACTCATCGTAAATTTCAGAAGGTAACTTTCCAAAGTAATTTTTGAAAGTTTTATTTACCAATGGAGCAGATAATGGTGGAACAGAAAATTGTGATAAAGAAAATTTTTCAACATAAGCTTGCGGCATGATATTCTTTTCCATACTTAACATCTGTGCAACCTTCAATGCACTACCTTTCAGTTCTTTTAATCCATCGTAGATGTCAGCAGCATTTGCTTCATTTAAACGGCCTTTAGCATCTTCTTTAGAGTTAATTACTTGATCACCATAATATTTAATATAATTCACACCTACCTTCACCCCTGTTTGAACTAGCTTAGATGCCCTTTGAATCTTTGATGTTGGAATACTATTTAATGACTTCATAATTAAACTGTTTTAAATTAAAATACTAAAGCTTACATTTTCATTTTTTCTTTCCACAAAAATTTACCAAAATCAATAATGTTTTTTAAAGGGGTCAAATCCATTAAATCGAAAGAAGCGTGAACAGATTTCTCGATAAAAAGATCCGTCTTTTCGAATGAAGGAGAAGTATCTTCCATCCAAAACTTAAGAGTTAACAGAAATTGTCCCCATACTAATTCATCAATAGCTTTACCTTGTATTTTTTGAATTTTTTCTTTCGGAATATCTACCACATTTAAACCCATTGACTGAATAAAAGTTTGAAATAACTTTCTTAACTCTTTTAGTTTTGATAATTGTTTCAAATCATGTTTTTCATTTTTCAATAAATACACAATCAAACTCCTATTAGCTGTTAGTAGCTCAAAAAACGTAAAATAAAAACTAAGTAATTTAGTTTTATTATCCAACTCACTATACCCATCACTATTGTGAAGCATAGTTAAAGTCTCTTCAAATAAAGTAGAGAAAACACTTTCTTCTAAAGCAGAAAAAGAGGCAAAATATTTATAAAACTCCTGCTCTTCTTCTCCAACTTCTTTACAGAATGTATAAACTGAACTTGGTTGTTTCTGGTGAGTTAAAACATAATCTGTATATGTTTCAAAAAAATGACGTGACTTATCTTTTTCCATCTCTTAATGTTTTTATCAAAGTTAGCTTATTTTGTTTAATTAAACAATAAAAATATTAAACAAAATAAAAAATAGATAAAGCTTTGATTACCAAACAATTTAACAATAAAAATAAACACAAGTAACACTAAATTAACACGCTAAAAGTAATAAACCTCTATAAATCAGAAAATTAAAAGGAAAGCACTTCAAAAAAGATTCATACATAAATAATACAACTATAAAATACGGTTAATCGAAAAAGAAAACTTGCGAGATACATTTGTCGTGTAAAATTTATTAATTCAAATTATTAAAAATGAAATTAAAATTACTTATTTCGACAATGGCATTATCAGCTGGTTCTTTGTTCGCTCAAGAGTCTCCGTTCCCAGTTTTAGATGCAAATTTTTATGACCCTGCAGATTATGCAACGGATCTTCCTGAAGTTTTAATCCCAGCATCTCCTTTAAAGTATGACGTAATGTTTACGGGTGGAGTTGACATGGTTACAAATGCAAACAATCAAACTGCATTAGCAAAAGAGTGGCAAGATTTCACTGGTTACGTGCCAATAGCTGGTAGAAGTGACAGTGGGTACGTTATTGTAAACCATGAAAGAATTGAAGCTGACCCTATAAACGGTGACGGTGGAGGAATGACTGTATTTACAGCCTATTACAACCAATCTTCTGAATCTTGGGAAGTTGTTAATGACCCAAGAGGAACATACAGAAATGTAGATTTCTCTGCAGTAGGTGGAACTGGAGCTAACTGTGGAGGTATCCAAACAAGTTGGGGTAAAGTTTTTACTGCTGAAGAATGGGGAAGTGCATTCAGAGATAACCCAACAATATATAACGAAGGAAATGGAATCACAGATACTTCTGACTTCAACATTACTTCATTTAATGGAGACGCTGTTGATGTAGACGTGAAAAAATACAAAAACTTCCAATACATGGTAGAAGTTGATGTTGAAAATGCTGTAGCTGTTCGTAAAAACTACAACATGGGTCGTTACGATCACGAAGGTGGTTGGATTGCATCTGATAGAAAAACGGTTTATTTAACAGATGATTATTCAGGTGGTGCATTATTATTCAAATTTGTTGCTGATGTTGCTGAAGATTTTAGTAAAGGTCATTTATACTTCTACAAGCAATCTGCTGATGGAATGTCTGGTTCTTGGTTACCTTTATCAATGGATTTAGAAACAATGATGAATGCAAGAGAAGAAGCTTATGCATTAGGTGCGACTACATTCATGCGTTTAGAATGGATCGAAGGAATAAACGACAACACTATTTTCATAACAGAAACTGGTAGAGGAAAATCTCAAAGTGTTAAGTCTGCAATGGAAGCTGGTGCAACTATGGCAAGCCACTTAATTCAATTAGACGCTAAAGATGGAGCTATCGATTCTACTTACAACGACCTTTGGGGAAGAGTTTTAAGATTAGATGTTGCAACTGGTAAAATTGAAAGCGCAATCGAAGGTGGTGGAAATTTAGATGCCAACTACAACCCTTTCAACAACCACTTATCTTCTCCTGATGGATTAACTTCAACAGTAATCGATGGTAGAACTTATTTAGCAATAAATGAAGACATGAACCCTTCTGGCGCTCCAGCTAACCCTACTCATTTTTCAAGTAAATTAAATGAAATATACATGTTAGATGTAACAGGTGATATGCCAGGTAAACACTATAATGTAAATGAATTAAGAAGATTCTTAGTTGGTCCAGCAGGATGTGAAACTACTGGTGGTAGATTTACTCCAGATGGAAGTACTTACTTCGTAAACATCCAGCACCCTTCTACTTCAAACACACCTCCTTTTGATCATTCAGTAACGTTAGCAATTACAGGATTCAAAAAAATATGGGCTAGTCAGTTAGGATTAAATGATTTACAAAATGCACAAGATGAATTTACAGTTTATCCAAACCCTGCATCAAGAGAAATTTATTTAAGCGAAAAAATGGATGTAGCTATCTACAACATGAACGGTGAAAGAGTTTTAGTTGAAAGAAATACACAAGTTGTAAATATCTCAACTTTAGCAACTGGTTCTTATGTTGTTAAAAATTCAAAAGGTGAAGCTAAAAAGCTAATCATTGAATAATCTATAATTATCAAAGAAAATAACATGGGGACTTAGGTCTCCGTGTTTTTTTTCATTTTAGAAATATCTATTTGATTAATAAACATATACTATAAATGAAAAAGTTTTTAAATTTAACGTTAATCACAATTTTGCTAGGTATCAGTTTTTCAAACGCACCTAAAAACGAATTTCCGAATACATTTATCCAAAAAGATGTATTGGAGGATATTGATTCCTGTATTTTAAAAACAAGTCATTTTATAGATTTAATTGAAAGTAACAAGAAGATAGATTTCATCGAAAATTATAAAAAGCTAAGGTCTAATTATAAAAAATTTGAAACCTATATTGTTTTTAGGTACCCGGTTATAGATAAAGCAATTAATGGTGGACCAGTACCAAGTTTCACAAAAGATGTTGTGATACTTCATAAGGACGAACCTACAGGACTGCAAGTCATTGAAGAACTCATTAATCAAGAACATGTCGAAAAAAAAGCGGTTAAAGAAAACCTTTTAACGATTCACAAAAATCTAAACACACTAAAACAATCCATAACCAAACTTCCAATACTAAACTGGGAAATTTTAGAAGCCAATCACATGGCAATTACCAGAATGATTACTTTAAGCTTAAGCGGATTCGACTCCCCTGCTCTACTTTTAAGCATTCAAAATTCCAAAACTGTCTTAGAGAAAATTCAAAAAGACCTCCTACTATTTAAAGCGTTTACCTCTAAAAATTACAACTGGAACAATACGATTCAATTAACCCACTCTACGATTCAATACTTAAACAATAATAACGATTTTAACAACCTTAACAGGTACGACTTATATAGAAACTATCTTTTACCACTTCAAAAAGCGATAAAACAATTACACATAGATACAGGATACGAGCAATACCATGAAACAACAACCATAAAACGCTCTACTGGAAACGGTGAACACTTATTTTCAGAAAACTACTTAGACCCACATTATAGTATGAAAGGAAATAATACCTCTCATAATCAAGACCAAATTGAACTTGGAAAAACTCTATTCTTTGACCCTATTCTATCAAAGGATAATAATTTTTCTTGTGCTACTTGTCATAATCCATCAAAAGCTTTTACAGATGGAATTGACAAAAGTTATTCTTCTAACTTAAAAGACAAAGTAAAAAGAAACTCACCAACTCTTATCAATTCTTGTTATCAAAATAACTTCTTTACGGACTTAAGGTCAAGTGACATGAACGATCAAATTATGAATGTAATTTTAAGTAAAGACGAATTCAATACCACCCCTGATGAACTAGTATTAAAATTAAGAAAAAGTGAAGGTTACCAAACATTATTTAAGAAAGCATATTACGTTTACGACACCCCTATTACCATAGGAACGGTTAAGTCGAGTCTTGAACTCTATGTTCGCTCATTAATTAATCTTAACTCTAAATTCGACAAAAATATTAGAAGAGAAACAAACAGTTTAACAAAAGAAGAGATCGATGGAGCCAACCTTTTCCTTGGAAAAGCAGCTTGTGCTACTTGCCATTTTGCTCCAAACTTCAATGGATTCGTACCTCCACACTACCAAGATACGGAAGGAGAGATATTAGGAGTTCTAGAGGAACCAAACGGAAATAAAATTGATAACGACAAAGGAATGTACGAACGGTTCAAAAATAGTTACCCTGAAGCGCATTATATAGAAGGAATGTTCAAAACTTCAAGCATTAGAAACGTTGAATTAACTAAACCTTACATGCATAATGGAAAATACAACACACTAGAAGAAGTTGTTGATTTTTATAATCATGGAGGTGCTTCTGGTAAAGGCATTGAACTTCCACAACAAACTTTAGCTCCTGACTCTTTAAACCTTACCAACTATGAAAAGAAAGCACTTGTTTCTTTTATGAAAACGTTAACGGATACTGTTGGAACTGTTGTACAGCCTTTTGCTTTACCGAAATTTGGAATAGACAGTTTAGACAATAGAGTTTGGGGAGGTTTAATGTATTAAAACAAAATCATTAGGTCGAATAATATTTAGCGTATTATTCCTAATACCGAGATTAAGTAGCAATTATTCCAATTTTGGTTGGCTTTACGAATGTTTTTCATTATCAGAACAAAAAGTATAGTATTCAAACCACTTCGGGGTAGCTGAGTAATCTGCTTAGTTTAAGATAAAGTATGTTTAAGCACTTCGAAATAGGTCTTTTTGGTTTGTAAGTAATGGATTTACCCTGGTTTGATTACTTGAGCATCCTGTAAAATTTACGGTTAACTATATATAAGTACTCCGAGGTTAGAGTAGGTGCTTTTTGCATTTAAAGAGTAATCGAAAAATTTCCTTTAATCTTTAACCGAAAATCTTACTGTTTTTCCATTAATATATAGCACCACCTAATTTTTTGTCTTGAATCTTCCAGTCTTAAATCTTTTAGTCTTCCAATAACCCTAAGTCAACCTTTCAACAATCTCTTTATGATCTGGAAACTCTTTGAGTAACTCCTCTTGTTTAAACAATTCAAAATCGGCAAAATCAAAACCTGGCGCAACTACGCATGAAACTAAGGAATAGGAATTATCTTCCAATACTGTAGATCCAAAAATGGTATCTTTAGGGACTAAGAATTGAGGTAAATATCCTTTTTCTAAATCATTCCCTACAATGTTTTCTTGGTGTCCGTTTTCTTTTGAAAGTGTGTGAACAACCAACGGACTTCCACCATGGTAAAACCACAGTTCATCGCTTTTAATTCGATGAAAATGAGAAACGTTATCGGGGGTTAACAAAAAATAGATAGAAGTCATTAAATTCCTATTTCCTGATTTTATCAGTTCCTCTGAACGATACGTCTCTTTGTAAAACCCACCCTCAGGATGAGGTAGTAAATCCAACGACTTAACTAAATTGTTTATTTCCTTTTCAATCATAGTAATTTCCATCTACGTAGTACCATTTATTGCTATCAAAATGAAAGTTAGAACGTTCATGATGTACGTGCTTTCTTCCTTTTAAATCTTTATAAGTCGCTTTAAACTCCACTACCTCCTCTTTAGAAGCTACAATTTCTAAGTTAAGCCAAGTAGTTTCATCTGCCCAATCCTTAATACTTTCAACAGATGTTAAGTGCCGAACAGATGGATGAGTTGTTTCAAAAATATAGTTAACTTCTTTCATAACGTATGCACTATACCTCGACTTCATCAAATCTAGAGCAGTTTCAGGTAATAAATCACCACTTATGAAACGATCACAGCAGTCGTAAAAACTATCTCCAGAACCACAAGGACATTTTTTATTTTCCATTCTGTTTTTTTAATTCATTGGCAATCCATTTCTGAAACAAACGAGCATTTCTTCCATGAACAAGTCCGTTAACTGCAAAATTATGTTCTCCAGAATAGTCTGGTTTAGCACACATAAAAATATACTTCACCTCTGCTCTATTCAAAACAGCATCCACAACTTTACTGGAAGGAATACAAATTGGACCAGGAGGTAAACCATTGATTTTATAAGTATTGTAAGCACAATCAATCTCTCTGTGTTTTGCTAATAAGCGTTGAACCTTATCTAATTTATCTCCCCAACAAAATTTAAAAGTAGGATCGGATTGTAAACGAATCCCTTTTTTTAGACGGTTAAGATACAAACCTGCAATAATCGGCCATTCTTTCTTTACTCTAGTTTGTTCAGAATAAACGATACTAGCAAGTGTAACCGCCTCAGAAGGAGAGTTTAAACCTATTTCTTT
>Ga0228634_1000943_pt1 | contig 18687 bp, 19 predicted proteins | sample 42DmetaG_FD_190063 | JGI IMG/M metagenome (GOLD analysis project Ga0228634, IMG submission 190063) | Seawater microbial communities from Monterey Bay, California, United States - 42D | ecosystem: Environmental > Aquatic > Marine > Coastal | place: USA: California | collected 2016-09-27 | reverse complement strand
AAATCCCGTCTTTCGCTCTATTCTACAAAAATATACCAATGCAGAAGTGGTGGAATTGGTAGACACGTTGGACTTAAAATCCAATGGGCAGTAATGCCCGTGCGGGTTCAAGTCCCGCCTTCTGTACTAAACGGGAGACATTCGAAAGTTTGTCTCCTTTTTTGTTTTAAAACTCTCCAATTCATTGATTTTACTATAAATAAACCCTATACCCTCTTTAAATATTAGGGTTCGATACTTTACTCCATCAAATTCTATTTTTCTTCAAATAAAGAATTAATAACTTTTACTTAATTTAAACACTTGATTCTTCAAAAAACGTGTCTTCATTCTGTGTCAAGTTTTTTACTGTCCCAAACACATAACATTTTAAATTATCTCTACTCACTCCAAAAAGTTTATGCCAAAAAAAAAATAATATATCTCAAAAAAAAATGATTGCTTTTGATTTGAAACTTAAAATTAAATTTTTTTAGTTTCGTTATTTTTTAAAAATATTTTTAATGTGTAATCTAAAAATGAAATTAACTTAGTGATTCAAAATTCTAAAAATCAACTTCGATCATTCAGAAAATATTTTTTTAAAAAATTTATTATAGACTATACATTCAATAAATAATAAATTGTTATTACTTAAACATTTATCACTTTAATGAAACTTTTTAAAAAAGCTAATTATTATGGATTAAACTTTATTTATAACATAAAATAATAGTATTAAATTTTTAATTATCGAATATATTTTTTCATACATTTTTAATCCCTTACATAAAGATGAAAACAATCTTAATTATTGAAGACAATAAAGTTATGAGTGAGTTTTTGAAAAAGTTACTCATCAAAGATTTCAAAATCAAAATCGAAAATTCAGCAGAACAAGCTAACCTTTTTTTACTTAATAATTCATGCCCAGATTTAATTATTTTAGACTATTTGTTAAATGAAGTTACCTGCTTAGATTTATTGGATAATATTAAAACAAATAAATTTTATGAGAAGATACCTGTAATTGTTTTATCTGTAGATAAAAAAAGTGATGTCCGTATAGCTTGTCTTAAAGCTGGAGCAAATGATGTATTAGCAAAACCTTTTAATCCAATTGAGTTGAAATTAAGAGTCCAAAATTTGATTAATTAATTTTTAAGCCTCAACTATGAATATCCCTCTTTTTTTAATAAAAAACCAATTAAATACTAATAGATTAAAAGTTTTCACTTATAGGAAAAAATTTCTAAAAATATTTATTGATCTTCTTATAGCTATTCCTTTAGTTATTTTATTATCTCCTTTATTTTTTTTAATTATGGTCGCTATTCGATTAGAATCTAAAGGTTCCGTTATTTACAGTCAGGAAAGAGTTGGTGAAGGCTATAAAATTTTTAAATTTTATAAATTCCGATCGATGTATTCGAATGCGGACGAGATGATTGATGAACTAAGCGATTTAGGGCACTACATTACTAAAGAGGATAAAATTCCTGTAGCTTCTCAAATGAAAGATTCTGAATTATTACCATTACTCTTTTCTGATGAGGGTTTTGTTTATGAAGACGAGATTCTTTCAAAACATGACAAAGATGTAAATACTTCTTTTCAAAAATTTAATAATGATCCCAGAATCACAAAAGTAGGTCATTGGCTCAGAAAAACAAGTCTAGATGAGTTACCACAACTATTTAACGTTATAAAGGGTGATATTTCTTTAGTAGGTAATCGCCCTTTGCCACTTTATGAAGCAGAGACATTAACTTGTGATATGTGGTCTCTTCGATTTTTATCACCTGCAGGAATAACTGGACTTTGGCAAGTTACTGAACGAGGTAAAAAAACAACTTCATCAGATTCTAGAAAATCTCTTGATAATTACTACTCAAAGAATCAGTCATTTTTGTTGGATATGTGGATTTTATTTAAAACGCCAATAGCAATGATTCAGCAAGAAAATGTTTAACATAACTTATTTAAAATAAAAATTAATTGACACCCTTTTTTTAATGATTTACTTATTCTACACTTCTTTTATTATATTATTTTACACCTATATAGGATATGGTATAATAGTTAAATTATGTACATTTTTTATAAAAAAGACGATACTTATACCTCAAAAAGATACTCTACTTCCTGAGATTACACATATTATTGCGTGTTTTAACGAGGAAAAAATTATTCATAAAAAAATCGAAAATTCTATCTCTCTTAATTATCCCAATGAAAAGCTAAAAACAATATTTGTAACTGATGGTTCCACAGATAAATCAATGAAAATTTTATCATCATTCCCATCTGTAATCAATTACCATACTAATGAAAGAAAAGGAAAGTTGGATGCTGTAAACAGAGTAATTGAAGATATTCAAACAGAAATTATTGTTTTTTCAGATGCTAATTCATTTTTAAATAAAATGGCTTTACGGAACATCTCAATTCATTTTCAAGATGTCACAATTGGTGCTGTTTCAGGAGAAAAAAAGGTGCTGTCAGACGATAAAGATGATGCAGCAGCGGCGGGAGAGGGTTTGTATTGGAAATATGAATCCTGGCTTAAAAAAATGGATTATCATTTATTTAGTGTTGTAGGTGCAGCAGGTGAATTGTTTGCCATAAGAGCAAAATTGTATCAAAAACCAAATGCTAATCTTCTTATTGAAGATTTTATTACTTCAATGAATGTTACAAAAAATGGCTATCGTGTTGCTTATGCCTCTGATGCAATTGCATCAGAAAAAGCGTCTGTGAGTATAGAAGAAGAAATTAAACGAAAAATTAGAATCAGTGCTGGTGGACTTCAAGCTGTGTTGCATTTAAGGGGATTGCTGAATGTTTTCCGTTATGGTGTTCTTAGTTTCCAATATATATCCCATAGAGTGTTACGTTGGACACTGGCTCCTTTGGCTTTGGTTATTCTTTTTTTCTCAAATTTATTGTTGTTTGAATCAGCATTAATTTTTAAATTTTTTTTTGTGTGTCAAGTCTTTTTTTATTTACTCTCAATTGTAGGATATTTTTTTAAAAAAAGTAGAATAAAATTTAAAATTGCTTTTGTTCCGTTTTATTTTACATTGATGAATTTAGGTGTATTTATTGGATTTTATAAATTAATTTCAGGGGACTTTGAGGTTACTTGGGATAAAGCAAAAAGAAGGTATTAATTTATGGTTAGTTTAATAACAGTTAATTATAATGAAATGGATGAAACTATTGCGATGCTTAAATCTCTCGGTAGATATGATGATAAACACTTAGAAATTATTGTAATTGACAATGGGTCTAAACTAAACGAGACCAATAAAATTAAAAATATATTTCCAAAAATAAAAACAATTAGAAGTGAAAAAAATTTAGGTTTTGCAGGTGGTAATAATCTAGGAATTAAAGAGTCTAAAGGAAGTTATTTGTTTTTTATTAATAATGATACCATTTTTATAGATGGGCTTAAAACTATTTTTCAACTTAAAGAGGTCTTGAAAAACAATTTAAATGCAGCGATTGTGTCACCTCTAATCTATTTTTTTGATCATCCAGACACATTGCAATATGCTGGTCTTACCCTACCGAATTCTTATACAGGAAGAAATAAAAATAGCTACTATAAAAAAAAAATAAAGGTTTCTTGTAGAACAGAAATTACTGGAATTCCCCACGGTGCTGCTATGATGCTCAAAAAAAGCATTATTGATGAAGTTGGGTTAATGCCTGAAAATTATTTTTTGTACTATGAAGAGGTGGATTGGGCTATTCAGATTAGAAAAAAAGGCTATGAGGTTTTAGTTGACCATAGTAGCCGTATTTTACACAAGGAATCTGTATCTACGGGAAAAATATCAGGTCTTAAAATGTATTATTTAACAAGAAATAGAATCTTATTTATGCGACGAAATTATAAAAAAATCAATGTTTTTATTTTCTTTTTATTCTTTGGGTTAATTTCAATACCTATTCAAGTTTATAAAAGTATTAAAAATAATCAAATCGATAATTTACCTCCATTTTTTAAAGGAATAAAATGGAATTTTTTAAATAGTTCACATTAAATTATTACAAATAAAAACAATAATTATGCAGAAATATAATTTAATTTTAATTTTTCAAATATTTTTATTTGGTTCTAATATGACTAGTCAAAATGACTTTAATGAAGTTTTTTTTGAAAAAGACATGTACGCAATTAATGAAATCTTAATGATACCGGAAAAATTGGATTCACTTTTCACCCTTGTTGTTTTAAATTCTAACTCCAGTAAGGTTTTTGATGAGCAGATGAAAAGTTTAGATGAGGATATTTTTCAAAATAAGAAAGTGCTTGTAAATGCTTTTACATTTGGAACTGGATTAACTCTAATGGATCAAAGTAATCAAGGCTTTAATACTAATGAACTAAATGGATTAACCCCTAGAATAAACTTTAATTTTATGATTAACCCAAAAGTTTTGTTTTTTCAAAAAAGCGATAAAAGAAAGTTATATAGCATTAAAGAAGAATTAAATCTGAAGCAAAAGGAATTTAAAAAGTCACTTAGGCAACTTTTTATAAATATTCTTTATGATCAATTGTTAGCTCTTGAAAGTCTCAAATTAAAATTCAGTTTAATGGAAGATATTGAACAAAATTTAAATTTGATGAAAATAAAGTTTAGAACTGCATCTGTTACTTATTATGAACTACAAGAAGTTCAAGAGAGATACCTAAAGATAAAAGTCGGATTTTCCCAAGAAAAATTTAATTATCTGAAGCTTAAAAATAAATATAAAACAATGTTAGGAAATTAATAATTATGGAGTTAAAAAACACAAAAGAAATATTATTAAAAAACAGAATTTATTTGATTATAATACCCATCATATCTGCGGTATTAACATTTATATTTATTTCAATACGTTCAGATAAATTTAATTCAAGTGTGTCAATTTATACAGGTCAAAGTTCCGCGAATGACGCATCCTCTGATATCATTAATTTTAATTTTTCTCAAACAAAAAATGATTTAGATAACGTAATTAGTTTTGTTAACTCTGGCCCTAAAAAACAAGAAATTCTGTTAAGAACATTTGCGAAACACCTCTATAAATATCAAAATAAAAAACAAGATATACCCCCAAACCATTTGGACTATATTCAATCTGTTTTCTTAGATATAGATGAAACAGACTATTACGATTCAGTTAGTAGTGATGCAACTTATAAAAAATTATCAGATTTAATTATTGCTAATGATACACTTCTTAAAGATCTTATTTTTAACATTGACAGCCCCTACAATATAGATCAATTAACAGAACTTAAAATATTAAAAACAAGTACTTCAGACATCATAAAAGTTTTTTTTAGCTCTAAAAGTGATGTGTTTTGTAAAGATATTTTAAATGAAGTGACTTTAATTATAAAAAATAGCTTCGAATTAATACAATCTAGTGGGGCCAAAAAAATTGAAAAATTTTTTAAAGAAAAACTTAAAGAAACTGAATTAAATCTTAAAAAAACTGAATTAAATTTATTCTCATTTAGAAAAGAAAATGGAATCGTAGATTTTATTGATGAAGCTAAAATATTAGGAAATGCCAAACAAAAAGCTATAACTACCGTATCTATTTCAAAAAATAAAATGATGGCATCTTTAGTTAATTTAGATGAAATTAAAGTAAAATTAAAGCAAAATAATAGGCTCTTTTCTGAAAATATTGAATTGTTGAAAAAAGAGGAAGCTTTATCAGATTTAGTTAAAAAAATTGCAAAAGATAACACTCTAAATAATGAGAATACAACTTTGTACTATCAGAATAAAATAGACCAAATTAAAAATGAAATTAAAGCTCATCTTTTAAACATTATTAATCCAGATAATGATGAAATAACAAATATTCCAAATAAAATATTGATAGAAAAATGGATAGATAGTTTCATTGATTTTAATACCCAAGAAGTTATTTATAATTCATCAAAAGCCTTTTTAGCTGAGTTAAATTTAAGGATTGAAAATATGACATCACTAGAAATGAATTATAAGAGACTTAATCGACAAATTACAATAAATGAAACTAGTTATCTTGAGATATTGAAAGCCTATGAAAAAAGCATATTAAGGCAACAAAATCAGAAGCTTTCAAATAACTTTATAGTAATAGAAAGTGCAGATTTTACAACCGAAAAAATAACACCAAACAAAATATTTACAACTATTTTCGGCTTTATGTTTGGTTTATTCGGGATTATCTCAGTGTTGATTACTATTAGTTATCTTAAATCAACTTTAAATCAACTTTAAATCAATTAAAACAGATATTAATGAAAATCTCTCGGAGAAACTTTTAAAAACATATTTTTCATGAATTATTAGGGATGTTAGATATAAATAAAATTGACATAAAGGTCTTTTGTTCTGCATTAATTCTTTTGATGGCATCTTCATATATGTTTTCAGAATTAGCTGTAAAACATGCTGTTGTGCTCATTTTTCTCCCTCCATTTTTGATGCTTCTTGTTTTAAATCATAAAAAACATTATCGTATCCTGAGTTTAATTGTTGTTTTCGGATTTTTAGTTTCTTTACTCAAAAGATATGAGCTCGAAATCCCTTTTGGATTAGTGATTGATTTTTTAATATTGTATTTGTTGATCACTCTAATTTTAGATAAGAACATAAGTATCGAAAAAGACATGCTTAACAATCCATTAATTATTATTTTCTTTTTATGGTTCATGTTAAGTGTTGTAAATTATTTCAACCCTTTGTCAACTAATAAAATTGCCTGGTTATATGCTAATAGATCTTTTAGTATTTATAGTCTATTGATTATCGTACTAGTACTTCAGTTTTTTAGACAAGCAAAGCATTTAGAAAGTTTTTTAATGCTTTGGGGAATACTAGCAATTTTTGGTACCCTCTGGGGAATTAAGCAATTGTTTTTGGGAGTTAGTGCAACAGAACAAGAATGGCTCAATGCAGGGGCAAAATCAACCCATGTCTTGTGGGGTAGACTTAGAGTTTTTTCTTTTTTTACAGATGCTTCCCAGTTTGCTGCAAATCAGGCACACTCTGCATTAGTCTTTGGGATTTTAAGTATTTCTCAAAATAAAATTAAAAAGAGATTACTTTATTTTATTTTTTCTGCTTTCGCTACATATGGTTTAATTATTTCAGGAAGTAGGGGTCCTTTAGCTATTGTTTTTATTGGTTTATTTGTTTATGTGATTATGATCAATAGAGTTTCCATTAGTTTTTGGACCTTGATTATTTTTACTGGTTCTATAAGCTTTTTAAAATTTACTTTCATAGGACAATCTGTATATCAAATTAATAGACTACGTACAGCACTTAATTTTAATAGTGATCCGTCTTTAAATATTAGGTTAGACAGAATTGATCAGCTTACTAATTTTATGACTAATAAACCTCTTGGATACGGCATAGGTAGTTCGGGTAGTTGGGCTCAAAAGTTTTATGCTAATGGACCAGAAATTCTAAAATATACTGACGGTTTATATATAAGTATATGGATGCAAACCGGTATCGTTGGTTTAATTATAAAAATTGTTTTGACGCTTATTTTAATCCTTTATTTGGGTTTCTTAATTACTAAAATATCAAATCTCAATCAAAAAAATTATGCAATCGCTTTTTATTGTGCTTATTGTGGATTTATTGTTTCAGATTTTACAAACAATTTATCTATGCAATTACCAAGTGGAGTTTTAATTCCAATAACTTTAGCTTTAATTTTCTTGATATCAAAAGGAAAAATAACAGAAAACAAAAACAAATTAGAATATTAATAAATCACCTGTAAAAATTAGAATGGAAATCATATCTGTTACAATAGTGTTATACTTAGGTTTATCTTCTCTATATTTATTTGTATTTGCCCTTGCATCAAAGTTGCCAAAAGTTAAAAAGGTTAAAACTGTAGTCTCAAATAAAATTAATTCAGTAGTAGTTTTGATACCTGCCTATAAAGAAGACAATGTCATTGTTGAGGTTGCAAAAAAGGCCTTACTTCAAAACTATCCTGATTTCTCGGTTGTTATAATTGCTGATTCATTAAAAGATAGTACCCTTTTAACCCTAGCTAAACTTCCAGTCACAGTTATTGAAGTTTTTTTTGAAAAAAGTACCAAAGTTAAGGCGTTGAATGTTGCTTTTAAGCAATTACCTGATTTTGATACTGCATTGGTTCTCGACGCAGATAATATTATGGACGATGGCTTTCTTTCTGCCATAAATCTAGAATTCAATAAAGGATATTCTGTTATTCAAGCTCAAAGAACAGCAAAAAATCTCAAGTCCAATTTCGCAATCTTGGACGGCCTTAGCGAAGCAATTAATAATAATATTTACAATTTAGGCTGTATCCGTTTGGGCTTATCCTCTCGTCTTGTGGGATCAGGAATGTTTTTTAACTATCAGCTTCTAAAAAACCTTATCGAAGAAGCAAAGGCTATTGGAGGCTTTGACAAGGAATTGGAAATTAAGCTTATTAAGGATAACATTTATATTCATTATGTTCACGACATAATCCTCTTTGATGAAAAAGTTAATTCAGGTGCTGTTTTCAAAAAGCAGCGAACACGTTGGCTAGCTGCGCAATTCTTTTTTTTAAAGCAGTATGGCAGCACTGCAGTCATGGCATTTTTACGTAATGGGAATAGTGATTTTTTAAATAAAATAATACAAATGGCTCTTCCACCCAGACTCTTAATTCCTGTCATTTTACTATTGGGTAGCACCTTACATATCTTTTTCGAAACACATTTAATTTTTCTATGGTTGTTTGGATTAGCTTTGAATTTGATTGCCAACCTGATTTCTATTCCTGCTTCAATGTATAACAAACATTTATTGTTTGCTCTTTTTTCTATTCCAAAAGCTGCTCTTATGATTGTTTTGGGCTTGTTTGATTTTAAGAAAGCGAATACAACTTTTATCCATACACCTCATAATAGTAAGTAATGACCAAAAATCAAATCACCCTCGTTAACATAAAATAATTAAACTTAAATTTCAATAAATAATGGGTTTATCCAAGGTAAAACAAATGACTACACCAACGATCACAGATGGGAGGGGAAATTTAGGTTTTTTAGAAAATAAAACCCATGTCCCCTTTGATATAAAACGTATATACTATCTTTATGATGTGCCAAAAGGTCAACAAAGAGGATTTCATGCACACTATGAATTAGAACAGGTGATTTTTGCTTTAAAAGGGAGTTTTGACCTTGTATTGGATGATGGTAAAGAAAAGAAAACATACCACCTTAATTCACCCAATAGTTTTATAGTCATTCCTAAAATGATCTGGAGAGAGTTAAATAATTTTTCTGAAAACGCTATATGTATGGTTATTGCTTCTTTGTCTTTCAATGAAGCAGATTATATCAGAGATTACGATAAGTTTTTAGAAGCAGTCAAAAAAGAATAAAAATATGATTCATTCAACAGCTGAGATTTACACTAAAAATATAGGTAAGCGAACAACAATATGGCAGTTTAGTGTTGTTTTAAAGGATGCAGTAATAGGTAGTAATACCAATATATGTTCCCATTGTTTTATAGAAAATGAGGTCATTATTGGAAATAACGTCACAATAAAACAAGGTACACAAATTTGGGATGGGACCACTATTTCAGATAATGTTTTCATAGGTCCCAACGTAACATTTACAAATGACTTGTTCCCTAAATCTAAAAACAAAAAATTCAGTTTATTGAAAATAAAAGTCATGAAGGGTGTTTCAATAGGAGCTAATAGTACTCTATTAGCGGGAATAACAATTGAAAAATATTCATTAATAGGAGCTGGAAGCCTTGTCACTAAAGATATTCCTGAATTTACTGTTTGGTATGGAAGCCCTGCAGTTTTTATAAGAGCTATTTGTCAATGTGATAATGAACTAAGTCCTTACAAATGTTTTAAATGTAAATAACCGATATTCAAAATCCCTAAATAGATGAAGACAGAAATACAAAGACAAGTAAAATTTTTAAGTTTAAAAAAAGTAAATAATAAATATGAAAAAGATTTGTTGGAAGCTCTTTCAAGTGTTGTTAATTCTGGTTATTTCATTCGAGGAAAACAAACAATTCTTTTTGAAAAAAATTTCGCAAAGTATATCGGATCAAAATATGTTATCGGTGTTGGAAATGGTTTAGATGCCCTTCGACTTATAATTAGAGGATATATTTTACTTGGCAAACTTCAAAAAAACGATAGTATTTTGGTTCCTAACAACACTTTTGTAGCCTCAATATTGGCAATAAGAGAGGAAGGTTTACAACCTATTTTAGTTCCACCATCCGAGACAACTTATAACATTGAATCATCAAAAATTGAAGCTTACATACAAGACAATACCACTGCTATTATGCCTGTACATCTTTATGGCATGCCCGCATATAATGATGTTTTAGAAAAAGTGATTAAAAAACATCAATTAATAGTCATTGAAGATAATGCACAAGCAGTAGGGGCATTATATAAATTAAAAAAAACAGGTTCACTTGGCCATGCTGCTGGAATAAGTTTTTATCCTAGTAAAAATCTAGGGGCACTTGGTGACGCTGGTGCAGTTGTAACTTCTGATTCTGATCTAGCTAGAATTGTTAGGATTCTGTCTAATTATGGTTCAGAAAAAAAGTATTATCATGATTATCAGGGCTTTAATTCAAGGTTAGATGAAATTCAAGCTGCAGTTTTGAATGTAAAATTAAAAGGTATTGATGCAGATAATCAACAAAGAAGTATTATTGCTCAACAGTATATTTATAACATTAAAAATCAATACATAAAGTTACCATGCATTCAAGATAATTGTACCCATGTTTGGCATCTCTTTGTTATTAGATGTTCACATAAAGATCAATTACAACAATATTTAATGAAAAATGGCATAGAAACTCAAATTCATTATCCTATTGCGATGAGTGATCAGACAGTCTTTTCTGACTTAAAAGATCAACATTGCGAAGCCACTTCTAAAATGCAAAATGAAATTTTAAGCTTACCAATGAGCCCTGTGATGGAAGACGATGAGGTTAAGTATGTTATTCAAACTATTAATAAATTTGAACCTTGGATCTAAAAACTACTACCCTTTGGTCTGCTTTATCAACTATTATTAGAATGTTAGCTGGGATTATATCCGTTAAATTTGTAGCCTACATTGTTGGGCCTTCAGGAGTGGCACTTATTGGTCAATTACAAAGCTTTATCTCAATTACCAATTCAGGGGCTAATATGGGAATGGGTCAGGGAACTATCAAATATTTATCTGAAAATCGGAAGGATAAAATAAAACACCAAAAAATACTATCTTCTTCTTTTTTTGTAACTGTATTCTGTAGTATAATTATTTCAACTGTTATTCTGGTTTTTTATAACACTATTGGTAACTATCTTTTTAAAACAAATGATTTTGACTTTATCATTATTATTTTAGCTCTTAGTCTAAGTTTTTATGCAGTTCAGCAAATTTTAACTCAGGCTCTCAATGGCTATCAAGAGATCAAGAAATTGATTGCAGCTAAAATAGTAACAAGTATTATAGGACTAATTTTCACGTTACTTTTGGTTTATATTGCAGGTGTAGAAGGAGCCCTTTTAGCACTTGTAATTACTCAGATTATTGGGTTTATTGTCTTAATTTATTTCAGTTTAAAATCTAGCTGGTTTAAAAAGGAAATGTTTTTTAGCGGGTACGATAAAGAAACATTAAAACGTCTTTTTAAATATTCATTAATGACCTTCGTATCAGTTATTTTACTTAATGTTAGACAGATTTACTTGAGGGATTATGTTATAGAAAACCTTTCTGCTAATGCTGCAGGACATTGGCAAGCCATTTGGAAAATTTCTGAAATTTATCTTACCGTTATTACTTTTTCTCTTTCTATTTATTATTTACCTAAGCTTTCCTCTGTTAATGACAAACAAACCCTGAAAAAAGAAATCTTTAAAGGTTATAAATTAATTCTTCCTGTTGTTTTTGTTCTGTCTATTTTAATGTATCTTTTTAGGGATTTAATTATACTTATTTTATTTTCAAAAGAGTTTAATCCAGTTAGAGATTTGTTTTTATATCAACTCATAGGTGATGTTCTGAAAATAGCTTCTTGGTTATTAAGTTTTATGATGATAGCTAAAGCAATGACAAAAGAATTTTTAATTACTGAGGTTGTTTCCATCAGCCTTTTCTTAATATTATCTCTTTGTTTTTTTAATAATTACGGGGTATTAGGGTTGACTTATGCTTATGCCATCAATTATGCAATATATTTAATAATGATGATTGTCCTTTTTAGGAAACTTTTATTTAAAAAACATAAACCCATAACAGTATGATAAAACCTTTAATCTCTGTAATTATTCCTTCATATAACCATTCGCAGTACATTTCTCAAAATATTACGTCTATATTTAATCAAACTTATGGACAAGAAAATATTCAACTTATCGTTATTGATGATTGTTCTACAGATGATAGTGTTATTGTGGTCACAGAACTTCAAAAAAAGTTTGATTTCCTTTTCATTGTAAATAAAAGCAACAAAGGAATTTGCAAAAACATTAACCATTGTTTAACTTTTGTAAATGGAGAATATGTGTGTATAACTGGATCAGATGATTATTGGTGCCTAGATAAACTCGAGCAACAAGTTCAATATATGGAAGAAAATCCCGATGTAGCTGTTTGTTCTGGTAATGCAATTAAGGTTGATAGTTTTGGTAATATTTTGCCAGAAAAAGAGCAAAAACAAGCACCAGAAAGAACTTACGGATTTAAGGAGGTTATTATGAGAGACTTTCCATTTTCTTCAACTTTAGCCTTAATTCGAAAAGAAGTATTGGATAAAGTTGGTAACTATGACCCTAAACTTAAAATTGAAGATTATTATATGTGGCTTAAAATAAGTCATGCTGGGTTTAAATTACATCTATTAAAACAACAAATAGGTTATTATAGAATTCATCAACATAACACAATTAATAAATCAATATTGATTTATGATGAAATGCGAAAAATACTTGCTGCTTATCAATTAAATGACTTGTACTGTAAAGCTATAAAAAGACTCAATATTGTTTACTTCCCTCAAATTGCCCTTTTAGATAAAAAGAGAGCGATGCAATTACTGCCTTCTGCAATATCTAACACACAATTTTTTTACAGAGGCATTTATTATTTATTAAAATTTAACAAATAAATATAATTGTATAAATTATGCTTGAATCTATTTCCTTAGAAGTTAGAGGATATTTACCCTTCTCTGAACCTATTTTAACACTAAAGACTAGTAAAATGTATATTTTATATAAAATGCCAATTACATTATTAAGTTCACTAAATTTATTTGAACTAAAAAGTTAAAAAACAGATTTCTTACATACTAAAAAATGAATTTACCAAATTTTATAATTCTCGGCGCAGGAAAAAGTGGGACAACTACTATTAATTATTTAATTAATCAACATCATGATGTTTTTATGTCTCCAGTGAAGGAACCAAATTTTTTTGCTCTGGAAGGCGAGACTAAAATTACAGGATATGATAGCGAAGATCCCCATGGCTTTTATCATTATCCACAGTCTATAACCAACCTTGAAGATTATAAACTGCTTTTTAAGGATGTAAAAAATGAAAAAATTATTGGAGATTGCTCCAATATGTATCAATATAAAACTAAAGCTGCAGATAACATAAAAAAATACGTACCCGAAACTAAGCTCTTAGGTATTTTTAGAAATCCATCAGAACGACTTTTTTCAAGATATCAACATTTACTTCGTCAAAACCTTTCTCCAACACTACATTTTACAGATTGTTTTACTAAAGGCAATCTTTGGTGGCAAAAAAATGATCTTATTCAAGAAGGATTTTATTATAGCCATATGAAGTATTACTTTGACAATTTTGATCATTCTAAAATCAAAATCATGTTATATGATGACTTTAGAGATAATCCAACAACTTTTATGAAAGAGGTTTTTGATTTTTTAGAAGTTGACAACGATTTCACTCCTGATTATTCAATGAAATTGAACGTAGGTGGAGAAATAAAAAATAAATTTCAAGATAAAATTATTGGCGAACAAAGTGTAATTCGAAAAAGTATTGAAAAATTTTTTCCGTCTTTTGTTAATTGGTGCAGACAAAATAAAACACTTTTAAAATTTGTTTATAGATTAAGAAACAAAAATTTAAAGCGTGTTTATTTATCCCCCGAAATTAAAAAAAGGCTTAACGATGAAATTTACGGAGATGAAATCTTAAAATTCTCAAAACTTATTGGTCGTGACCTAAGTCATTGGTTAGAATAATATAAAACAAAATTTTATTTATTAGATGTTATAAGATAATATGCCTTAGCAATCTCTTTAACGCTATTTTCCCAAGAATGACTTTGAGCAAAGGCAATGCGTTCATTTTGCTTTTTTAAGTTATCCTCTCTAATTAATTTTTCAATTAAAGAAATATATTCACTAGTATTAGTTCCTAAACTAACAACAGATTCAAAAATGGCCATAGTAGGAGTCTTTGTTGCCACAACAGGTTTGCCAATAGCAAGGTACTCATCAATTTTTCTTGGATAATTCCCAATTGTCATATCATTTACCAATTGTGGATTTATACATACATCAAAACTATTAATATATGCGGGTAGTTCTTCTGTATTTTTTTGCCCTAAAAAGTGAACATTGTTAAGATTATGAAGTTCACTATTTTTAAAAAATGAGTCTTCAGGACCAACTAAAATAAGTTGCCACTTTGGTCTTAATTGAGCTATTTCAATCAATAAGGAAATATCAAGTCGCATTTGGGTTAAATAGCCAATATAACCAATTTTTAATCCTTTAATTTCTGTTACATCTTTCTGTAATTTTGTGTTGCTATTTTTATATTGGCTTAAATCACAACCCTGTCCAACATAAAATGTGTTTTTATTATGTGGGAGTGCATAATCTTTTAAATAGGTTGAATTAGTAACAACCATATCGGCACTTTTGATTGTTTTTATTTCTGTTTTAGCCCCGTGCTTTTTAAAATATGGCTGACTAATTAAATTATCTCTAATGTAATAGATATTAAATGCTGGTGCCAATAGCTCTTTGAAATAGACCCCTCGAAACATATCACTATCATTAAATAAGATATAATCTTTGAAATTTAAATGCTCGATTGCTCGTTTTATTTCCTTGCTTATTCGCTTTGCGTTGATACAGTTAAAAAAATCATATAACATACTAATTTTTATCCAATTGATTGACTCATATACTATTTTAGGATAAAAAGACCAAAATTGGTCTGAGATAACTTCTAAGGATTCAGATTCTCCATTTAAAACAGCAATACGTTTCAGTTGTATGGCATCATGTTTTTTTTTGCTGATAAGCCCCCTTCGGTCAATCGGTAAATTTACATAAAGAACTCTATTGTACTTTGCAAACTGATAAGCAATATTTTTACAATTACTACCAATGCTAATATCCCAAGATTGATAGCCAACGATAATTATATCCTTATTCTTAATCATTTTTTATTTTAATATAGAAGTGTAATTATTGAATATAGTAAGGTTTTTTAAAAAATCCTACTGATTACCATATTGTTTTTTCTAGTTTGTAAAAAAGTAAAATTAAATTAATTCATCAAAGAATTCTTAATTTAGAACTTAGAATAATTACACTAAGCCCCTCTTTTTTTATTAATAATAGTAGATGATTTTTTTTGCAACAACAACTAACATTTCCCCTTTTTTGATAAAATCTCCAGTAATTTTCATAAATTTTTAAAATTTTGTTAAAAAACCCTTTTGTTGAAGGAGGTTTTACACGCCTTTGATGATATAATATTCTGATCCCCTAACTACAGTAAGATCGTTCTCATTAAAACCTGCTTTTATTAGAGCTTTAATTATACTTTCTTTGTTAAAAATAGATAGATGAATAGGTGGATGTAAGTTACCATATCTATGAATTTTTCCGCTACCTATATTTAGTTTTTCGTATAATATTTTCATCAACCAATCTATAAATTTCTCTGAAAGTATTGACAGAATAAAGGTTTCGGTACGTTCAACTAAACCATTTGAATTAGGTGTTTTTAAAACATAAACGCTTGAAGGATTTAATATTTTATAAATTTTCTCTAAATATTTTGCTAGATAATCAAGATGTTCGATTGCATTGTCCAAAAATAAGAAATCGAATTTATTGCTATTACTTAATTACAAAACACTTTTTTAGAGAATAGTAATTTTTCGTTTTGAAGCTATTTTAGCAACAAATTTAGAAGGTTTTATTCCAAAAAAATTCCAATCTATTTTTTCAAAAAACTCCAAAAATCTTTCATCACCACAACCAATATCTAATACTTTTTTATTGTCATCTAGCTGATCTAAAAAGCTGCTGAAATACTTAAATTCTTTTGATAGCCGTTGATTGATTATTTCAATTGTTTTTGATTTTTCAACTGTGTAATCATTGTCTCTACCAAAATAGTTATTATAGTATTCACCATTGTAAATTTCATTTAGCGAATCAATATTTATAATAGGCTGTGGTGAAGAATAAAGTAAATCACAATCGACACACTTAAAATACTGTAATACTATTGATTTAAATCCAGAATATTTAAAGACAAACTTTTTTCTTTTTGAAGTTCAGGATATACAATGATTTGTATCTTTAAACTCGATCATTTTGGGGGGTTGTGTATAATTTTTTCTATTTTTTTGGACTTGTGCCAGCAATAACTTTCATTAAAGGCCTCATTTCCCATACAGCTTTTTCCATTTTATCAAAAGGTAACCCTTTCATTACACTATCTCCTGCAAGATGTCTCATGGCATTTGCTAAAGTATCATATGAATCATAAAACATAACCGATGAATAGTCTTTTCCTTGAGGGGTTATTTTAGTTGCCATTCCCCATCCTACCATTCCATGATCACCCATATTTTTCTTAAAATGAGGGAGTACATATTTTTCAGCGCTTGCTGCAACTGCATCTACATCGTCAGGTGAAGTAAAATTCAAAAGAACGTATCCAGCAGGGGCAACATTAGGAATTGTCAATTTCATTTGATAGGTATAACTTCTATCAAATTTATACTTTGAATTATCACTAAATAACACATCAGGCTTAATTCCTACTACTTTTTCAGAATTATTCCACCACATATTTTTATTTGCAGCAGTATTGATATCTGGATAAGCATTTACCCACATGTAATTATAATCATCTGGCCCAGGATTAGTGCTTTGTAACAAAGCCCAACCTAAAAGGTTTCCATTGTTTACTGCATCTTGTGCAATTTTTTTACTGTAATTCATTTCTACATTTAAAAATTGATCTACATCTTGTTTCTCAACTTTTACAGGAGTAAATACAACTATTTGAGCCAGTAAAATATTAATACTGAACAATGCAATTAGGGTACTAAATAGTCTTTTTTTCATTTTAAAATTGTTTTTTGGATTAAAAACAACAAGTTAAAGTTTTTAATTGTAATAAAAAACTAATATTAAATCTTTAGTACTTAAGTCTGATTGATTTTTTTGTTTTTTTACAGCGTAATTTGCCTATTGATTTGTTGATCCAATGATATAAAAGTTTCCGTTCGAGATACTCCTTTTATTCTTTGAATATCATTGTTGAGTAAATACATAAGATCTTCATTATTTTTACTCAGTATCTTTATTAAGATAGCCCAATTACCAGTAGTGTAATGACTTTCAACAACCTCAGGAATTTGTTTTAATTTTTTTATGGCCGATGAATACATTGCTGCCGAATCTAAAAAAATACCAACAAATGCAGTAGTTGTATACCCTAATGCTTTTGGGTTTAAAATTAATTTTGAGCCTGCCATTAAATTAGAGTTTTCTAATTTTCGTAAACGTTGATGAATAGCAGCTCCAGAGATCCCAACTTCTCTAGCGATTGATAAAATAGGAGTTCTAGCATCTTCAACAAGTCTTTTAATAATAATCTTGTCAATACCATCAATTTTAATTTTACCTGCCATGTTATTTTATTTAAAGTTTAAAATGTAAGCGTCAAATATAAAAAAAAGGAAAGACATAATATATGACCTTCCTTTTGTTTGTTTGTTGTAAGCCTAAAAGCTTATTTGGCTACCATTTCAAAACTTTCCATAAATTTTGTAGTGTAATTTCCGTCGATATAATCAGGATGATCCATCAATTGCCTGTGAAAAGGAATTGTTGTTTTTACACCTTCAATTATAAACTCATCAAGTGCTCTTTTCATTTTGTTAATTGCTTCTTCTCTAGTTTGTGCAGTAACAATTAATTTTGCAATCATTGAATCATAATTAGGCGGAATCATATAACCAGAGTATACGTGAGTGTCTAATCGGATTCCATGCCCGCCGGGAGCATGAAAAGTAGTTATTTTGCCCGGAGAAGGTCTAAAGTTATGATATGGGTCTTCTGCGTTTATTCTACATTCAATTGAATGTAATTTTGGTAAATAATTTTTTCCAGTAATAGGAATACCTGCTGCAACTAAAATCTGTTCTCTTATTAAGTCATAATTAATAACCTCTTCAGTAATTGGGTGCTCTACTTGAATACGCGTATTCATCTCCATAAAGTAGAAATTTCTATGTTTGTCAACTAGAAATTCTACTGTTCCAGCACCTTCATACTTTATGTATTCTGCAGCTT
>Ga0228634_1000934_pt1 | contig 18759 bp, 28 predicted proteins | sample 42DmetaG_FD_190063 | JGI IMG/M metagenome (GOLD analysis project Ga0228634, IMG submission 190063) | Seawater microbial communities from Monterey Bay, California, United States - 42D | ecosystem: Environmental > Aquatic > Marine > Coastal | place: USA: California | collected 2016-09-27 | reverse complement strand
ATCTTTGGCAGAGGCACCGAAGCACACATAAAGGCATGGCAAGAAGAAAATGGACTAACAGCAGATGGAATTATGGGTCCACAGAGTCTTGCATTAATGTTCGGAGACTAAAATTATGAAACTGTCAGGAATACTTTTAATTGTTATAATGACTATGGGAGGTCTAGGCTATTGGTACTATACCGATACTCAAAAGACTATTGCTGTATTAACTGAAAACAATGCAAAACTAAACGTGGCAGTTGCTACTAACGAAGCTACTATAACTGCAATGGCAGCAGACTTCAAAAAAGCTAATGAAGAAATTCAAAGAGTGAATACAGAATTTGCTGCCACAAGACAACAAAATAATATATTAGCAGATAAACTTGCAGAACACGACTTAGAGCTATTAGCATCTAAAAAACCTGATTCAATTGAAAGATTGATCAATCGCGGATCATCAGCAGCTGGTCGATGTTTTGAATTATTATCTGGTTCACCACTAACGGAGAAAGAGAAAAATGCAAAGAATGAAAAGGCCTTTAATAATGAGTGTCCTTGGCTTTTTGATAATTACAAGTCTCGCGGCATGCTCAACGACACCACAGCGGATTGAAGTAACTAGCAAACCAATTGATAAACCATCATTAATCTTGCCTCAAGTAGATCAAGTTACTATGCGCAAGGTTGAATGGATTATTATTACTGAAGCTAATATGGAAGAAGAAGTTGCCAAATGGACAGCAGGTGGCAAGCCATTAGCAGTATTTGCAATAACCGCAGACGGCTATGAAAGTCTTGGACGAAATTTTAGTGATATTAGAGCATTGGTTCAACAACAGCAAGCTATTATCTTAGCATACGACAACTATTACAAAGCGTCAGATGCTGCACTTGATGATGCTGAAGCATTACGTCAAGCACAAGAAGCAGCGGCCGAACTTAAAAAGTCAGACAAAGGCTGGGACCTAAATCCATTCGATTGATCGATAAATACATTGTGGAGGACGCAAATGGATCTTATTGACAGATTATTAAGTGATACTTTGTGGATTTACACAAGTATTGCCGGCGCATTGTTAGGTGCAGCATTTTTAGCTTGGTTTAAAGACACAAGGGCAGGACTTTGGTGTTATGCAAAGTTCGATATGTTTTTAGATTACCTTGTTGATAGATGGGGCTGGTCATGGTTACAACAACCTGTTGATGCATGGCGTAAAAAATATCCACACGTAACTAAAAAAATTGATGAGCTTGAAGCTCGTATAGCAGAACTAGAGGGAAAGTCAGATGGCTGAAGATAAAAAAACCGTAACTGAAGATAAAAAAACCGTAACTATGGATACAGAAACCGTAGCACGTATGGACACAAATGGTGATGGACACATTTCTGCTGAAGAAGCAGCAATGGATCTTGAATTTAAACGTAAGCGTTTAGAAGATAATGATGCTATGCGTGACGCACAGCGTCAAATGGCATGGTTTGCATTGTTTGGTATGTTATTATATCCATTTGCTGTTGTAATCGCAGTATTTGCAGGCATTGACCAAGCAGCAACAATATTAGGATCAATGGCTCCTACATACTTTGTTTCAGTAGCAGCAATTGTTGCAGCATTTTATGCTAAAGATGCAGTTATAAACAAAAAATAATCATTACTGTTAATTCGTAATAGTCCATGCGATAAGTAGTAGTATGGACTATTACAATATATTAGGCGTTAATCGTAACGCTTCTACCGGAGAAATTAGGAAAGCATACAAAAGAGCAAGTATGCAGCATCATCCTGACAGGGGTGGTAACTCCGATGAGTTTATTAAAGTTCAACAAGCATATGATACACTAAGTGACAATCATAAGCGTGGTATGTATGATCACCAGCAAAACGGTGGCGGACAAGGATTTGCACAAGGATTTGGTCCCAACGGATTTCAAGGCATGGGCGGATTTGAAGAAGCAATGCGCCAAGCAAATGCACAATATGGTAATATGTTTGGTCAAGGATTTCAGCAACCAAGACAAACTCCAAGAAATAGAGATATAACACTACAAGCTGATATTACACTAGAAGATGTGATGAAAGGTAAGAATTTAATAATTCAATACCAATTATCTACAAAAGAAATTGCTACAGTTACAGTTGATGTACCGCCAGGTGCAAAACATGGCGATACGATACAATATGAAGGATTAGGCGATAACGGACATCCGAGATATCCACGTGGTAATCTACATGTAAAAATTAGAGTTATAAAATCAAAGCAATGGGTAAGAGATGGTGATAATTTAATTACCAAAACAGACGTAAATATATTTGACTTATTGCTAGGATGTGTTATAATAATTACAACGATAGATAAAAGACAGTTAGAATTAACTATACCACAAGGCACAAAAATAGGCGCCAAGTTTAGTATACCAGGGTACGGGTTACCTAATATGCAAACTAGGAACAGAGGCATAATGTACATAACAATAGAGGCAGAAATGCCTAAAATAACAGATCAAAGTCTGCTAGATAGACTTGGTCAAATTAAACAAGATATTATAAGAGGACCTAAAGGATAACATGGTAGAGCCAAGCAAAGAATTACAACTTGTTTTTGATAAATCAATTAAAGATGCACAAAAGTTACAGCACGAATATGTAACTCTTGAACATCTTCTGTACGCAATGTTTTGTGAAGAAAATTTCCTAAATGTTGTTACAATGTTCGGTGCGGATGTTGACTATATAAAAGCAAACCTAGAACATCATCTTAAAACGCAATGTGACGAAATTAAAACAGAAGAAGAAAAGTTTAAACCTAAAAAAACTGCTACAGTTGAACGTGCATTGAATAGAGCGTTTACACAAGTTCTATTTGCAGGCCGTAGCCATATTGAACTAACTGATGTATTAGTTAGTATACTTAATGAAAAGAAAAGTATTTGTGTTTACTTCCTTGAAAAAGGCGGCGTAGATAAAGCTAAGTTTGCTGAATTTATTAATAGTGAACTAGATGATGAAGGTGGTGACGAAGAAGAAATGTCAAGTGAAGCACGTAGAGCGTTACGTGCATTTACAACTAACCTAAATGATCAAGTTAAAAAAGGCAAAGTAGATCCTATTATTGGACGCTCTGAAGAGCTAGAAAGTCTTGCACTTGCATTAGGACGTAGAAGCAAAAACAATGTGCTAATGGTTGGTGATCCAGGCGTTGGTAAAACTGCTATTGCTGAAGGTCTTGCATTTAAAATTGAACAAGATGATGTTCCAAGTTTCTTAAAAGAGTACAGCGTATATAACCTAGATATTGGTGCTATGCTTGCTGGATCAAAGTATCGTGGAGACTTCGAAGAACGCTTTAAACTGGTGTTAAATGCGCTACAAAAGCAAGGTAAGACTATTATGTTCATTGACGAAGCACACATGATGAGTGGTGCTGGTGCAGCTGGTGGTAATAGTTCAAACGATTTAGCAAACATGTTAAAGCCTGCACTTACTAAAGGTGACTTGAAAGTTGTTGCATCAACTACATGGGAAGAGTATCGCAAGTACTTTGAAAAGGATCGTGCGTTGATGCGTCGATTCCAGCGTGTAACAATTGATGAGCCTAGTAAAGATACTACAAAAGAAATTCTACGTGGTATTAAGAAATATTATGAAGAATATCATGCAACACAAATTACCGAAGAAGCAATCGAAGCCGCTGTAAAACTAAGTGTAAAATATCAAAGCGATAAGAAATTACCGGATAAAGCAATTGACCTTATTGATGTAGCATGTAGCCGCTTCAAAGTAAACGATATTGTTGACGGAGACAAGATTGTAGGCGAAGCAGAAGTACAATTTGAACTTGCTAAAATGATTAACTTACCAGCTGATCAAGTTGCTGAAAAAGAAACAAGTAATCTTGCAAATCTTGAAGATAATATTAAGAAAGTTGTTTACGGACAAGATGGTGCAATTGAAAGCATTGTTGACAAGATCCTTGTTAGCCAAGCAGGACTTAAAGCAGACGATAAACCAGTAGGTGCGTTTGTGTTTATGGGTCCAACTGGCACAGGTAAAACTGAAACAGCAAAAGCACTTGCACAACAGCTAGGTGTAAAACTTGTACGTATTGACATGAGTGAGTACATGGAGAAACACAGTGTAAGCAAGCTGATTGGTTCACCTCCAGGCTATGTAGGTCATGAAGAAAACGCAGGTATCTTGATTACTAAACTACAAGAGTCACCTAACTGTGTATTACTACTAGATGAGATTGAAAAAGCGCATCCAGATGTATCACAAATCTTGTTACAAGTTATGGACAATGGTAAAATAACTGGATCAAATGGTAAGGAAGCAGATGCACGTAATTGTACACTAATTCTTACTACTAACTTAGGTGCTAAAGATGCTGAAAAGAATACAATCGGATTTGGCGGCGATGACAATGAGCATGTATACGAAGACAAAGCTCTTAAAAAGTTTTTTAGTCCAGAATTCCGTAATAGACTTGATGGCGTAATTACATTTAACAGTCTTGGTAAACCTGTAATGATGAAAATTGTTGGCAAGTTCCTTGTTGAACTTAAAGATATGGTCAAAGACAAAAACATTACAATCACAGTTAGTGACGATGCACTTGACTATCTAGTAGACAAAGGCTTTGATCCTAAAATGGGTGCAAGACCTTTACAGCGTGTAATTGATAAAGACATTAAGCGTCCGTTATCTAAACAAATGTTGTTTGGTTCTCTAAAAGGTGGCGGTAATGTTAATATTGATATTAAAGACAACGAATTAGTTTTGGATTGTGTCAATGAGCAAGCAACTGAAACAGTATGAATCAACTAAACTGTTCTATTCGGAATACCTTTATAAATTGGTATTCCGAAATGGACTTCATACAATCTTTCGATCCGACCTTCAAAAGAAAGAAAAGTTAAGTTACGCAAGACGAGAACTTGATCGTCTTGCTGAAGACTATCGAAACAATCAGCCACTAGTTAAAAATGCATTCCGTACCGATATTCCTGTTGAGCTAGACGATTATATTGATGCAATGACAGTTTATTCTACACTAAAACATTCTGATGAGTACAAACTAAGAATAGATCCTTACTCAACAATTACTTTATTTTCTAATAATAGAGAATTTCTAATAGACTTAGGTAGTAAACTAAACGCTACAGAAGTTTCTTTTTATCAACCTAATCCTGATCATATTGGACTTTTAAAATCTAAAACTAAAATTCAAATCGTTGATAAGGTTCCTGCTTTACCAATAAGAATATGGTTTAACAGCACACGAATTGACAAAGAATTTGCAAATTGGGTACGTGCAAATCAAGACAAGTGTAAAATGGGCAAAATTGCGTTAGATGGCTTAGAAAATTATGGCTATTTAAACGGATTATACATGTATCTTAGAGATGATAAAATATTAAATCTTGTAACACTATTAGCTGGACAAAGTATACGCAGTGTAGAGAAATTAGTGTACAAGGGAGATATTGATAAATATAAGTATGGCACAGAGTGAAATAATTTTATCAGCAAATACTCATCCAGGGGACAGTACGATTGAAACTGTAACCGGAGAGAAGTTTAAGGGTGATGGTTACTACGGTAGATCTGATGGTTTCCACACAGTACAGTATAATATAGCAGGATTTCAAGGAAAGATTAAGATGCAAGCAACCCTTGCTACTAATCCAGTTGAAGCTGATTGGTTCACGCTAAGTGCAACTGAACACGAAACTATCGGATATCCAAATGACGGCACAGTAGCTACAGGCGCACACATAAAAAACTTCACAGGTAATTATGTTTGGGTAAGAGTTGTTGTAAGTAGCTGGACAGACGGCACTGTCAATTCGATACAACTAAATCATTAAGGTATAAGATATGGAAAATTTTGTAAGAATCGTAATGGAAAAACAAGAAGGTGCTACTAAATTAGATGAAAGCATCTTTGCAGAAAGTCAGACATTTGTCACAGAACAAGACTGTACTGTAATGCAAATTCCACTACAAAGAGAACTTAACGAAGACGAAGCAAACGAGTATGCTGAGAAACTAGCAAACTATATGTTTGAACAAGGTTATGAAGACTTTGATATCGAGATCGGCAACGGTCATGATGAGATTACAGAAGAAACATACGATGACGATGACGAGTTTTACGAGCAGTATGGTACGCTACATTATAACTTAGACGATGATCCAATGGACGAAGCAGAGTATCAAGGTCGCAAAGTTAAATTAGGCAAGCCTATGCAAGGTGACGTTAAGAAGTTTAAAGTATACGTCAAAGATCCTAAAACAGGCAACGTAAAGAAAGTAAACTTTGGACACGGCGGAAGCAGTGTTAAAGGTAAAGCAATGAAGATTAAAAAGTCTAACCCTGCAAGACGTAAGAGCTTTAGAGCAAGACACAATTGTGATAATCCAGGACCACGCACAAAGGCAAGATATTGGAGTTGTAGAAAATGGTAGAAAAAAAGTCGCCAGCACAAGAAATAAGAGAGTTAGGCAATCGTTTAGCTATGATAAACGGCATAGGTAACGCAGAAGTAGATGAACAGCAGCAGGAAACTAATGTTGATACTATTGCAATAGCATCTAACCCATACGGTTCGTCGTATGAAGATATCCTAGCAGCTAAAGAGAAATAATATGCGTATTGATGAATTTGCACAACCGATGGACGATAAACTACCGTTTGATGTAGTAGATGATGTCGCCATCTTTATGCGTAACGATCCTATGTTTTATCGTAAGTCGTTATTTCCAGCTATTATGAATATGAAAGATCGACATGATTCAGGTAAATCATGTGTTGCTGAAGAGTGTTTAAGTGAAGTATGCAGTCGTGCAATGGAATCATATTGTAGTAAATTTAAATTGGGTACTCCAACTAACATCTTTAAACCAGAAGACAAAGGTCAATTAATACAAAAAGTCTTTGGTGAAGAAATGAAAATGATAAAAGATGGAGCATACTAATGCTATTAAGAGAACTGTTCGAAGCAACCGCAAAGAAGGCAGTTCTTGCATTTGGACGTCTTAACCCTCCAACAATCGGACATACTAAACTAGTTGATGCCATAACTTCACAAGAGGGTGATCACTATCTTTTCTTGTCACAAACACAAAAACCTAAAACAGATCCTTTAGACTTTGCTACTAAAATGAAGTTAGCAAAGCAATTCTTTCCAGGTATTAATATTGGACACCAAGCAGTACGTACTCCTGTACAAGCATTAGAGCAACTACAGAGTCTAGGTTATACTGATATTATTTTTATTGCAGGCAGTGATAGAGTAGACGGTTTCCAAAAGTTGTTTGACACATATAATGGACAACCAGACAAATCAGGTAATATTCCCTTTAAGTTTAATTCAATTAAAGTAGTAAGCGCAGGCGAGCGTGATCCAGATGCAGACGGTGCTGAAGGTATGAGTGCAAGTAAAATGAGAGCCGCAGCAGCAGATGGTGATTTAGAATCATTTGCACAAGGTGCTCCGGATAAGAAACTTGCTAAAACTATGTACGATGCAGTACGCAAAGGTATGGGCGTTAAAGATGAAGTTCCTGCAAACGAAATACTAGGATTTGCTAGACATACACCTAAAAGAGCAACAGTTAAAAAGAATAAAGAAAAGTTTGATGAACCAACTATTGCAGATAAAATTGCTGCAAGAAGAAAAGCAGCAGCAAAGGGCGATAAGAACGCTTGGTCTAGCAAAAAAGAATTAAGTGTAGCAGAAGATGGAACAGCAGAAATTGCAGCTATGGCAGCAGTTGCTGGATTAGCAGCACCAGTAATGACTGCTATGATTAAAGGTGCATTTAAAACAGGCAAAGGTCTTTTGAAAGTTAAAAAAATTGCTCATCAAGCAGGAGTAAAACTTTCTGATAAGATAGTAAAGTAATGGACGAAATAGAGCGCATAAAACAACTTGCAGGTGTTAACGAGTTTCAAGGTTACACAGAGTATACACTAGAAAATATTAGTGATGCTGCAAACTCAAATGCACGTAAGATGCGTAAAGATAATATTAAGCCAGGTGACAAGGAATGGTTTGAACTATGGTTTGGACTTCCTAAGATGACTGGCACAAATATGCCGAAAGGGTTTCGAGGACGTAAGTAATGGGATTAAGAAATTGGTGGAAGCGGGTAACACGTGAAGAGTATCAACTTATAATCACTGTTCCTAATGAAGTAACAACACACGTTGATGGTAAAAGAACTGAAACATTTAGAGAAAGACAATACGCTGCAAAGAAAATAATTAAAGCTACACCTAAGTTGTTTGTATTCAAAGATCTTAAAGGTCGCAGACATGAAATTAAATTTTTAAAGCCTATGGACTTTCATATAATAAAGATATGGTAAGATGAGAATAAGAGATATTACAGAAGGCGTAGGACGCATTACTAAACAGAATCAAACTGTTGATGTTGGCCCTGATGAAGTTACTAAACAGGCTGCTAAATTCGGTAATAAAGTAGACAAAGACGGACGTCCACCTACACTAAGTAAAAAAGTAAAAGGTTCTAGTACTAATGTAATGTTTAATCTAGGTATGACTGAAAACTTTGCTGATGGTAAGAAAAAAGGCAAAAGCAGACCTGGCAGAGTAAAGAAGTCAGGTGCTAGTTGCAATGGTAGTGTAACTGCACTACGAAAGAGAGCAAAGAACGCAAGCGGTGAGAAGGCTAAAATGTATCACTGGTGTGCGAATATGAAAGGTGGCAAGAAGTAATGTTTAGTAAACAATGTAAACTACATCTACAAGAACAAAATGAAACAGGCTTAGAACATATGTTCCACGCTATTAAGATAGCATTTAAATTACAGTTACTTGTTCCAATGCTATTAATACATGCAGTTGCTCCACGCTTCTTTACTAATAGAGGAACAACAGTAATAGAAGATATATTAAACGATAGGAAAATCAAATGAAAATGTTAGATTTAATCAACGAAGCTGAAACTAATAAAGATAAGAATAAGCGCCATCGTATGGATTTAGACGATCTTGAAAGAGAGATTCGTAAATCACCAGACGGAATGGATAAGGACACAGAAGCTCACATTAATAAAAAGCGTAAAGAGCTTGCTGCAAATAAAGCCAAAATGGATGAAATGGATTCAGGCGCAATAGCCGCAGTAGCAACACCAGTAGGCGGACTTGTTAGTAGACAGCCAAAAAACAGTAATGGGACTGTTAAAAATGCACTCGATATGGATACAAACATTATGGGGCAAAAGAAAAAGAAGCGCAGCAAGAAAAAAACATAAATACTACATAATACGTATTGGAGTACTCAATGAGAGATAAAGAAATTAGCGAAGGTTTAGGCGAATTAGCAGATATTGCTGAAAGAGACCACGAAGTACAAATGGCTCGTGCAGACCTATACAAACTAGCAAAGTATGCAATCAAACTACACGACATGCTAAAGGGCGTAAGTGAATCAGAAGGATTAGAAGGTTGGGTACAATCTAAAATTACTAAGTCAGCAGATATGATTGGTAGTGTTTATCATCATATGGATTATGAAAATAGTCCAATGGGCGAAGTAACTGAATCAAAAGATACACACTGTTCAGATGATTGCTGTGGCTCAGATGTTAAAGCAGAAGACTGCACATGCGCACCAACTTGCAAGTCTTGTAACTGCAATGCAACCAACGAATCAAAGGGCATTGATGCTATGAAAAAAGCTGGCAATGCAAAAGCCGACGCAGAAGCAAAAGACCGTAAAGCAAGTATGAAAGACAAGAAAGATTACAAAGAATCACTCCAAAATAAACTATCAGCTAAACTAGGAAAATAATAATGGATTTTGCTGCACTACAACAAAAACTATTCGACTTAGATCCAAGTGATAGAGCCGAAGACTTACGTAAATTAACTGAGTCTATGAATAGTAATGTGCAACAAAGTGCGCCGATTACTGAATCTTTAGTGCAAGAAAGTGTTGAAGTACAAGAAGGTACTATGCCAGTTGAAGGTGATTATAGTTTAAGTGATTTTGCTGCATTAGCAGGAGTTACATTAAACGAATCACAAAAGACAGGAAGTGCTGGACAACTTAAAGGCAAAGATCCAATGCCTAAAGCAAAAGCACGTGGAAAACATCCACATGTAGATAAGCTAGTAGGCGAAGACTTTAAAGACGGATTCAATAAAAGCACATACAACAATAAAGAATTATTTAAAAAGATGGCAGGTGGTGACGCAAAACCAAAAGACACGCCAGTTAGTATTAAAACTAGCGAACCTGTAACAAAATCAGATAGTAGAGGCGATAACGAGTGGCAAGCATTCCTTAAGAAGCACACTAAATCATTACAAGCAATTGCTGCTGATCCTAAGAAGACGAAACGTTTTGAAACTTGGTTAGACAAGTGGAGCGAAGGCGTTGAAGAAGGTGACGGACGTAAGAAAGGTATCCACGGTAAAGGACACCCTATGCGTAAGAAACAACAAGCCGCAATACACGCTGGCGAAAGCGTTGAATCAATCAAAGATATGCTTTACCGCAAACTAAACGACAAAAAATAATCCCCATATACAACATAAATTAAAATAAGTCAGGTTTTTACTTGACTTTTTTAGTTTTATACGTTATAATATTATTAATAATTACAACTCAACAAGGAGAAAACTATGAGCGACCGTACCTATGGTGCAGAAGAAAAGGCAAAACTTGAAAGACTAGTACAAGAAGGCGTAACTGTAATGCAAGAGATCGAAGACTTGCAAGGTGGTCTTAAGGATACTGTCAAAGCAGTAGCAGAAGAACTTGATATTAAGCCATCATTGATTAACAAAGCAATTAAGATTGCACAAAAACGTGACTGGGCTCAACATGCAGACGCATTTGATGATCTCGAAACGCTAGTTGCAACAGTTGGTGTTGATAATTAATGAAAACTGTTTATTGGGGAACATTTCCAGCTGAAGAAAATGGCGTACAGGTAAGTGAATTACGATACGCCGAGCCGGTAAGTATCTTAAAAGGTCTTAAACCTAAGGAATTCTTTGGCCCGAACGCTAGTATGTGTCCGGCGATTGTTGACGAAGGTAAGAATACTTTTAAGATAAATTCCCCAATTGATATTGATGTTACATTTGCTGAGGACTTTAGTGCCATTGACAGTAAGTATCCATCCGAAGATGGGTTCTTACAACACTATATTGGGCCATTTGGTCCTGATAAAGTTATACAGTTGGCACAACCTACTTATTTGTTCTTTTGTGAAGATCCGTTATTAATGACACAATTGCCACCTTACTATGAACAGAGTACTTTTACTGAGCATTGTATGGGGCTAAGTGCAACATTTGATATTAGTAGTTGGTTTAGAGTTGTAAAGCCTGCATTTAAACTAAAAGATGGGTCTAGACGTATTGCAATGTCTACTGATGATGCAATTATGTACTTAAAATTTAATACAGATGAAAAGATAAAACTTGTTAGGTTTGATTCTAGTCCGTTTACAAAAGAACATAAAGATGTTCTAGAACATATGTTAGCATTTAAGTTTCACAAGAAGAATCCGCTTGTTCCGACAAAACTAATAGCAGGGTATGAAGCATTTAAACGTGCAAGATACCATAAAAAAATTGTTAAAATTATTAAAGAGAATATATTATGATCGAAAAAATAACAAACTTTTGGAAAGAAAGTTACAAATCAAGTCCCCTAGCATTTTACTGCGAAATGATCGAAGCTGTATTCCTTATTGCCGCAAGTGCAATATTAAGTTTTACTATTTTAGATCCTGCAACAACAATATTTGTTCCGTTGTATTTAATAGGTTCAATATTAGGTATTATTAGCGCAGTAATTAGAAAAGCAGCATTTGTTATTTTACTATGCAGTTGGTTTACAGCAATGAATTCATTTGCTCTATGGCAACTGTTCGTGTTATAATAAGTACAATACGCCCAAGAGGCATGTAGATGGTAAGTTGGCCAAAAGCAACAAAGGAGAATAAATGAGCTACGTAGATGCACTGTTCGATCGCGATCAAGATATGATTCGTGTTGTTGAACGTAAAGACGGTAAGAGAACTTATCGCGAATATCAATCTAAATATACATTCTATTACAAAGACCAGCGTGGCAAGTACAAAAGTGTGTACGGTGATCCGCTGAGTCGTATTGTGTGTAAGAACACAAAGGACTTCCGCAAAGAAGTAGCAATTAACAGAGACAAAGAACTGTTTGAAAGCGACATTAATCCTATCTTCCAATGTTTAAGTGAAAACTATCTTAATCAAGATGCACCTAAACTAAACATTGCGTTTTTCGATATTGAGACTGACTTTGATCCAGAGCGTGGCTTTGCTGATCCTAGTGATCCGTTTATGCCTATTACAAGTATCTCAGTATATTTGCAATGGTTAGAAACAATGATATGTTTAGCAGTTCCTCCCAAGACACTTACAATGGAACAAGCAAAAGCAGAATTAGAGGGCATTGATAATGTAATGTTGTTTGAAAAAGAAGGTGATATGATTGACACTTTCTTAACACTGATTGAAGATAGTGATATCTTATCAGGTTGGAACAGCGAAGGTTATGATATTCCGTACACAGTAAACAGAACAGCTCGTGTACTAAGCAAAGATGACACACGTAGATTCTGTTTGTGGGGTCAACTGCCTAAGAAACGTGAATATGAAAAGTTTGGTAAAATAGCGCAGACCTTTGACCTAATAGGCAGAGTGCATTTAGATAGTTTGAATTTATATCGTAAATACACGTATGAAGAAAGACACACATATAGACTTGATGCCATTGGCGAAATCGAAGTTGGCGAGAACAAGGTCCCTTATGAAGGCACTTTGGACGCATTGTACAACAATGACTTTAGAAAGTTCATCGAATACAACATACAAGATACCGCACTATTGGACAAGTTGGACAAAAAACTAAGATTTATTGATCTAAGTAACGAACTTGCACATGCAAACACTGTTTTGCTACAAACCACTATGGGTGCAGTTGCAGTTACAGAGCAAGCTATTGTTAACGAAGCATGGCACAGAGGCTTGCAGGTTCCTAATCGTAAAAAACGTGATGATGAGAACACACAGGCAGCAGGTGCATATGTTGCATTTCCTAAAAAGGGCTTGCACAAGTGGATTGCATCGATGGATTTGAATTCACTGTATCCATCGGTGATTAGAGCTCTTAATATGGCGCCTGAAACTGTTGTTGGACAAATACGTCCTGAGATTTCAGATGCTCGTGTACATGAAGATATGACACTAAAGAAGAAGTCTTTTGCAGGTAGTTGGGAAGGACGTTTTTGTACAGAAGAATATGAAGCTGTAATGGAAAAACGTAAGGACATTGCACTAACTGTAGACTGGGAGTCAGGTGGTAGTGATACACTGAGTGGTGCTGAGTTATACAACGCAATCTTTGACAGCAATCAGCCTTGGATGATTAGTGCTAATGGTACAATCTTTACAACAGAGTTTGAAGGTGTTATTCCAGGTATTCTAAAGCGTTGGTATAGTGAACGTAAAGACTTGCAGAAGATGCTTAAAAAAGCAAAAGACGCAGGCAATGCCGCAGAGATTGAATACTGGGACAAGCGACAGCTAGTTAAGAAGATTAACTTGAACAGTTTGTATGGTGCTATTCTTAATCCTGGTTGTAGATTCTTTGATAAACGTATTGGACAGAGTACAACACTAACAGGACGTACTATTGTTAAGCATATGAGTGCAGAAGCAAACAAAGTAATTACAGGTACATATGATCACGTAGGTGATGCTGTTATATACGGTGATACTGACTCTGTGTACTTTAGTGCTTGGCCAACTTTAAAAGACGATGTAGAAGCTGGCAAGATACCTTGGAGTACTGAAAATGCTATTGCATTGTATGATCAAGTAGCAGATGCAGTAGACGGCACGTTTGCAGATATGATGGCAAAGGCACATCATTGTCCAAAGAGCCGGTCAGACGTTATTGCAGCAGGTAGAGAAATTGTAGCACAGTCAGGTTTATATATTACTAAGAAACGTTATGCGGCACTAGTTGTTGACAACGAAGGCTTTAGAACAGATACAGATGGCAAAGTTGGTAAGGTAAAGGCAATGGGCTTAGACTTACGTAGGTCAGATACACCTGTGTTTATGCAGGAGTTTCTAAGTGAACTATTGCTGATGGTACTTACAGATAAACCACGTGAAGATGTACTTGAACGTATTACTGTATTCCGTAAGGAGTTTAGTGAACGTCCTGGTTGGGAGAAAGGTAGTCCGAAACGTGCAAACAAAGTCGGACACTATCGTCGACTAGAAGAAAAACAAGGCAAGGCAAATATGCCAGGCCACGTGCGGGCAAGCATTAATTGGAATACACTAAAGCGTATGAACGGAGACAAGTACTCTGAAGAGATCGTTGACGGTATGAAAGTTATTGTTTGTAAACTAAAACCGAATCCTTTAGGTTACACAAGTGTTGCTTATCCAACAGATGAATTGCGTATTCCTGAATGGTTCAAAGAACTGCCATTTGACGATGCGGCAATGGCGGAGACTATTATTGATAATAAACTAGACAACTTGATTGGAGTGCTTAACTATCCATTAGAAGATACTAAGCGACACAACACATTTACTAGTTTGTTTGATTTTGGAGAATAAATGAAAATTAAATTCGAAGCAGAAATAGATACTGAGAACGATCAAGATCTAAATACTATTGAAGAATTAATTGCAATGCTAAGAGCGTTAGCAGACAATTACTTAGATGAATAAAGGAAATGAATAAATGAAAAATATTAAACGTATCGGTGTTGTAGGTGGAGGTAGTTCAGGATTTATTGCGGCACTAATGTTGCGTACTAGATTTCCTAATCACCATATTGATATTATTTGTTCAAAAAAATTAGGCATTATTGGTGTTGGCGAAGGTTCTACTGAACACTGGACTGACTTTGCTGAATATGTTGGATTAAGAGATGACGAAATGATATCAGAATGTAATGCAACATTCAAAATAGGTATTATGTTTGAAGACTGGGGTGTAGACAAGTATATGCACAGTATTCAAGATGGTTATAACTTAGAACTAGGCAGTCAATATCCATTTGTGTTTGCAAATATGATTAAAGATGATGTTCATTCAGATCAAATGTCAAACAAAGGCTTTTGGGAAAACAAAATTAATAATTGGTATATTGAAAATAACCAAGTACCTGTAGCACAGTTTCACTTTGATACGTTTAAGTTAAATGAGTACTTAACTAGTCATGCAGGTGCCAGAGGTATTAATATTATTGATGACGAAATCACAAAAGTAAATCATGATGATGAAGGTAACATTTCAACTATTGAAAGTGATACTGCTACATATGATTATGACTTTTATATTGACTGTACTGGTATGCGTAGAGTCCTAATGTCAACACTTGGTGCTAAATGGGAATCACACAAAGAGTACTTACATACAAATAGTGCTATTGTTTTCCAAACACCTGATACTGACAACTACAATATGTGGTCTTTAGCAAAAGGTATGAAGCATGGATGGATGTTTAGAACACCTACATACGGACGTTGGGGCAATGGTTACATATTTGATAGCGAATACTTAACGCCAGAAGGTGCTAAAGCAGAAGTAGAAGAAGTATTAGGACATGAAATTACAATAGGTAAGCATATTAAATTTGATCCAGGCGCACTTGATAAAGCATGGATTAAGAACTGTTGTGCAATTGGTCTAAGTTCTAGTTTCATTGAACCATTAGAAGCATCTAGTATTGGATCATCTATACAACAGATGTTTATGTTAGTACATAACCTACACAACTATAATGATGATACTGTTGATAGATATAACCGATCATTTAAAAGTTTAATTGAAAATATTAGAGATTTTATTGTACTACATTTTGTATGTCCAAGAGTTGATACAGAGTTTTGGAGGAAAGTAGCAGATACTCCGTTACCAAAAAGTCTACAGACAAAACTAGACATATGGCGTCATAGAATGCCAACTAATATAGATTTTGATGACGATACAAACTTTATATTGTTTAAATCTTTACATTTTGTAATGGTGTTACATGGTTTAAAATTGTTTGATATTGATTCTATTGGCGAAGAATATGCTACACTGCATGAAAGTTTTAAACAAAAAGCAGATGAAGTTAGAGCACATTTAAATAATGAGTCCCATGAAGACCATACATTCCTAACTCACAAAGAGTTTTTAACAATGGTACGTAAATTGCACAAGGAGGCAACCGGACAATGAAAGTAGGATTTACTTGTAGTACATTTGATTTACTACACGCAGGACACGTACAAATGTTGCGTGAAGCACGTGAACAATGTGATTATCTTATATGCGGATTGCAAGTTGATCCAAGTGTAGATAGAGAAGAGAAGAACCCTCCTATACAAACTGTAGTAGAGCGTTACACACAACTTAAAGCAGTGTCGTATGTGGATGAAATTATTCCTTACGGTACTGAAGAAGACTTAGAAGATATTCTTAGTATGTATAATATTGATGTAAGAATATTAGGCGAAGAATACCGTGAAAAGGATTTTACGGGCAAGGATATTTGCAAGAGGCGGGGTATCCAGCTACACTTTAACAAAAGAGATCACCGCTTCTCGTCAAGTGATTTAAGAGCTAGAGTAAAATTAAAAGCTACAATAGCAGGAGATTAAAATGAAAGACTTAGTAGTCGTCGGCGGAGGAACAGCAGGTTGGCTGGCAGCATTATTACTTAATGCACATCACCCGCACAAAAACATTACTGTTGTAGAAAGTGATGAAATTGGTATACTTGGTGCTGGCGAAGGAACAGTTCCACATTTTATTACTGTGTTAGATATGCTTGGAATACCAGTATCTGATATTGTAAAATATGCAGACGGAACTATTAAAAGTGCTATTAAGTTTACTAATTGGAATAGTACCGATGCTGATGATTACTACTATCATCCGTTTACTGTTGCCGAAGGCTTAAACTTTTCAAGTCTTAATACTGAAAATTATAACCATACTTGTTTAACTCCTTTTATCGGAATGTATAAAGGTGATGATTTTAAAAATAATAACTTTATTAATAAAATTTCAGAACAATATAAAGTAGCATTTACTGCTAATAATGATCAACAAGCACTTAATGATAATCCAATATTTCAGTTTAATAAACTATCAACATATGCTATGCACTTTAATGCAAGAAAACTTGCAGACTTCTTAAAACACGTTGCGCTTGAAAGAGGCATTACAAGAGTAGAAGGTATAGTAGATGATATTGTATCTGACGAACAAGGAAATATTACTACACTCAATCTAGGTAACGGCAATTCAGTAAACTGTGATTTTGTATTTGATTGTACAGGTTTACAAAGACTAATTATTGGTAAACACTTTGGTTCACAATGGAATAGTTATAGTGATGTACTACCTTGTGATACAGCAATGCCATTCTTTATTAAAACTGATTCTGATAATGTAGAACCTTATACTGAAGCTATTGCTATGAAGTATGGATGGGTATGGAAAATACCTGTACAAGGACGCTACGGATGTGGATATGTTTTTGATTCAACATATATTAGTGTAGACGAAGCAAAGAAAGAAGTTGAAGAACGATTTGGTTGTGAAATTGAAGTACCTCGTACATTTAAGTTTAGTGCTGGCTGTTATAATGAAACATGGATCAAGAACTGTATTGCTGTAGGCCTTAGTTCTGGTTTTATTGAACCGTTAGAAGCAACATCAATTTGGACAACAACTATGAATGTACTTGATGTTGTAGTATGGCTTGATAGACTTGAGCAAGGAAATCAAGATGATAGAGACTTCTTTAACGAAACATTTGTACAGCGTAATCAAGAAGTTGTTGATTTCTTAGCCTTTCATTATATGGGCAAGCGTAATGATAGTGAGTTTTGGACTGCATGGAAAACTAAAAAGTTACCTAAGCAACTAGACAAACTAACAAAACGGTGGAAAAGAACAGTTCCGTCATATTCAGATGATAATAGAGATTTATTTTCATTAGACAGTTGGATTGCTGTTGCTATAGGAATTAAATGGATAGAACCAGAAGCTGTTAATACATATATTGAAGCAAACAATATCAATAATGTTTCAGCACTAGGATATGATGATGTTAAACAATACCAAGATAGTCACGTTGACCCGTGTATTGATCATCAAACTTTCCTAAATATCATGCGATCAGCATAAAAAACACTTGACAAAAACCTAAATATATCATATAATATAAACAGTAAAACAAATCTTTGGAGAAGGCTATGTGGGTATTATTAGTTCTAAGTATGGTTGGACAAGGTGAAGTTAAATTTACCGAGTACGAAAGATTCGATGATCAGATTTTATGCGTTATGAATCAACTTGAGTTGGAAGAATCTTTTACACAAAATGAAAAAGCTATTTGTGTTAGAGATATTCATTCTTTTTGGTTTGGTAAAGTGAATACATGAGTATTGCACATAATAAATTTATTTTTGATGTAGACGGCACACTAACACCTAGTCGTGGCATTATTGATGAAGAGTTTAAGACATTCTTTAATAAATTTTGCTTAGATAATGATGTTTATCTAGTTACAGGCAGTGATAGACCTAAAACTGTAGAACAAATAGGTGAAGACACTTATATGCTATGCAAGCGTGTTTATCAATGTTCAGGTTGTGATGTCTTTGAAGGCGAACGTAATATAAGATCAACTAGTTGGAAACTACCTGATCTAGCAAGAACGTTT
>Ga0228634_1000922_pt1 | contig 18962 bp, 36 predicted proteins | sample 42DmetaG_FD_190063 | JGI IMG/M metagenome (GOLD analysis project Ga0228634, IMG submission 190063) | Seawater microbial communities from Monterey Bay, California, United States - 42D | ecosystem: Environmental > Aquatic > Marine > Coastal | place: USA: California | collected 2016-09-27 | reverse complement strand
GGATTCTTAATGGAACATCTAACGTTTTTAGGAAGTTCGACCAAATAAGCTCAACGACTACTCAAATAGTAGACAATAAGGCTTTAAACTTTGTCTTAACGGGTACAGATGCAACAGTAGGAGATAGCACCATAGATATATATATTAATTATAGAATAATAACGTTATAAAAAAAAGAAAAAATGAGCTTATTAAATTTAGATGTAATGGGTGCTAACAGAGGAGTTTACATTGTGAATGACACTACTGAAGCAACAAAAACAATAAAAGGTATCTTTGTATTAGAAGATACGGTAATAGCTACTTTAAAAGTGGGTGGAGTAGATGATTTATCTTCTTATGTATCGACACCAGCAACTGGGGTTAAAGCGGGGGCATTTATAACTCCTTTAGACGGTGCTAACTTTAGTGGTGTTACTTTAACAAGCGGTTCTATTGCTTTAATTTTAGGGTAGTATGTACGGTTACGGATTTAGAAATATATCAAGAAGTATCTTAGCTGGTGGAGGCGGTGCTATACCATCTATTTGGAATGGCTTACAAGCATATTACACTGCTGATAGCACTCCTAACGATGCTTTAGGCACTTATAACGGTACTTTAGTTAATGGTGCAACGTATGGAACGGGTATAATTAATCAAGGATTTAGTCTTGATGGTGTTAATGATTATGTTACTGTCGGTAATTTATTTAATGTTAATGGTACAGAAGCAAGAACCTACACATGTTGGATAAAATCTAACTCAGTTACAGGACAGGGTATTATACTATCCTCTTCTAGTGGTTCGCCCTATGATGGACTTACATTTTTTAGAGAAAATAATAAAATTAGATTTCAACTTGTGTCATCTTCAGGACAATTTTTAATATTTTATTCTACTTCAACATTGTTGATTAATACTTGGTATAATGTATCTATAACATACGATGGAAGCAGATTAATCTCAGGTTGTAAATTATATATTAATGGTGTTAGTGATGTTCTTTTTAGTGCTTCAAGCAATTTAACCTCATCTACTTTAACATTGAACACTTCTACAATTGGTGCTAGGTCGGCTGGGCAATTCCCTTTTAATGGTTTAATTGATGAAGTTTCAGTATTCAATAGAGTATTATCACCAACAGAAGTAACAGAATTATACAACTCAGGATTAGGAAAACAATATCCAAACTAAAAATAAATAAAACAATGGCATACGCAATTAAACCAATATCAGAATTAGAAACATTTGACTACTCACTTTGTAGTGGTTATTCAACAAAAGACACAGTAAGAAAGTCTTTAGATGGTAACTACTTTTTAGTAGAGGGAGATTCATTCAATGATTTCACTCATGCTGAAATATTAGTGGAAATGGAAAAATCTAATTGGACTGACAATACAATATAATGGAATCACTTTTTAAAGAGATAGCTAAGTACAATTTAAGTGGGTGGATGATATTCATTTTACTACTAATTTTCGTTATTTCATATTTTTACAAAAAACCTATATCAGAACTTCTAACTAAATTTAAGTCTAAAAAAGACAGAGATATCAAGGAATTAATTAACCATGATTTATTCAACACTTTGCAACGTGTTAAATTAGAGGTTAAAAACATGAGGTTTTATTCACATGGTAACTATGATAGTGTTAAGACTAAGATGTGTTACGATTTCACAGTTTTTAAAACAGAGGTTTGTTATGTTAGATTTGAAAAGTTATTACAACGTGACTTAAACAAAATTAATGTAGATAGGTTAAAGACTGAGATACTTGAAGAAATGAATGAAATGCACATTGAATATATCAATAAAACTACTACTCATTGGTTAAGTAAAGGCTTAGATGTTGACGATGTTGACTATATTATTGAACTTTTTGAGCGTTTTCGTTTTGATGTGGTTCAAAGTTTTGCTAATAGAATAGATGCTATTTTTTCCACTTCTTACCATAACACTAATTTTAAAAAGATGTTAGCTTGTTTTGATATGTTTGCAATGGGGGTGGATTTGCTTCCTAAAGATATGCAAACTACTTTTGAGTCTTTAAATGGGAGGTTTACAAATTTAAGTTACAAATGAAATTAGAAAGAGTAATAATAGGTTTATTAATATTAGTTTGTGTTTGGTTAATGTACATGAAAAGACCTATTTATTCAACTGGTAGGCTTCAAACTATTGAGCACGTTATACATGGTAAAGATAGTATTGTGACTAAGTGGAAAACTAAGATAGTAGAGGACAAATCTAAAATTAAAGGTTTGTCAAGTCAAGTAGATAGACTAAAGGATAGCTTAAAGCTTGTTAAAGAGCTTAAAGATACTGTTCGAATAGTAGAATATCAAGATACTGTAATAGCTCAACAAGATACAATTATAAGATTCTATGAAGATTTAACTGCCAACTGTGATTCGATTATAACCGAACAAAATCAAATTATTGAATTAAAAGATAGTGTAATCTTCATTCAAAGAGAAAGTATAAAAGACTTCACCAAGAAAAAAAAACGTAGAAAGCTAGGTGAGATAATAGCTGGAATTGGATTATTAACTTTATTAATTGTTAAATGAAAACAAGCGAAATAGGAAAGGATTTAATTAAAAAATTCGAGGGAGTAAGATTAAAGGCTTACAAATGTAGTGCTGGAGTGCCTACTATTGGTTTTGGAAATACTTTTTATGAAGATGGTGAGAAAGTGCAAATGAATGATACAATCACTTTAGAACGTGCTAGAGATTTATTTGATATGTTACTACCTAGATATGAAAAGATAGTTTTAAAAAAGATTAATGTACAAATGAAACAAAACGAATTTGACGCTTTAGTTTCACATACGTATAATACTGGGGGAAGTTCAACTTTATTTAGATTAGTTAATGCTAATGAAAGTATAGAAGATATTAAAGAATGGTGGTTAACTAGATATACTACCGCTAATGGTAAAAAATTAAAAGGTTTAGTTGAAAGAAGAAAGCAAGAATATGATTTATATGAAAAATTATAACTATATTTGATTGTTCATAATTCACTTTGTTTTTAGGGGTGCTAGTCTTATTTGATTAGCACCCATTTTTTATATAGATAAATTATTTTCATTTAATATATTGTGAAGTTCAGTATTAATATTTTCAATTACATTATATTCTTCATCCGTTAAAGTTTCATCATATTTTAATTTATTCCTAAGATGTTCTTTAATTTGGGTTATTACCGAAGAGTATTTGTAAGCATCTAAATATATTTGAGCTTCTTCGTTATCTTCAAATTCTAATATTATTTTCATAGTTTAAGCAAATATAAATGATGTATTATTTTTAAGAGTACCATACATTCTTTTTTTTAAGTGTACTATATGATATCTCAAATAATTCTGAAACTTCTTTTAATACTCTAATTTACTAAAAAAATATGGTTCTAACACTACTCTTGCACCACTATCTTTTATGTGTTCTAAAACAAAACCACGTCTACCACGTTTAAAGTTTGTTTGTACCCATTCGGAACTTGGTGATAATGCTGGATAATTAAAGTAGTCAAAATCATCACTAGAACACATATCAAATAAACATTGATGGCTATCACCTTTTGAGAAAGTTATGTAGTTACAATTGTTATAAATACTATAATTCTTTAAGAATTGGTCTATCTTTTCAATTTGTCTTGGGTCTAGTTGAGGCTTAAATCCAAATTTCAAGTTCCTTGCATCTTTACCATGCGTTAAAACTATCATTCTTTCTTGTATCTTATAAAAGTTTAAAAACTTTCTATGATTATGTACTTCAACATTACTATACTTATGCTCTATAACATTCTTAAAAGCACTATTAACAACATATCCAAAAGCTCCTGAATGATTATCTTCACAAATATTATTACAAACAATGTGTTTAAATTCACTTTGTAGGATATCTATCAATAAAACTTTAGCCTTTAAACCATAATCAAAAGCATCCTCATTATTCATGTTTTGCGGTAGCTTATGACCTTTACGAGTTGTTTCACCATCCCAGCCATCCATATAATCACCTAACTCATCAATGTAAAGTACATCTGATTGTTTGTTTTTAATAGTAAATTCCGCCATTAGTTTAATATTTTCTAATAACATTTCACCATTCCATTCTATTGGATATAAAGCTAAACCACCTCTTGATGCATCCATTCCAGTATGAACATCAGTGTAAACTAATCTATCTATTATTTTTGAATTTGTTTTAAGTTGTGTTAGTGGTTTCTTCTCGTATGATTCCATACATTCAGAAATAACCTTATCAAAGTCTAATTCTTTTTGGTTTGAATCATCACCTTTAACATTAATAGAGTAGTGTTTACCTTTATACCAATAGTGTTTAATCTTTTCAGGGTCAATGCCTACTGTTTCGCACTCGTCAAATACTCCTTTATCTACTCTGCGTTTTATCCACTTGTTAACTACTCGTCTAAAGTTATCGGTGTAAGTTATGTTATATTCTTTAGCAACTTGTTTAGCTGCTTGGGTGTAGCTTTTACCCTCTTTATAGAGTTCTAATGCTCTTTCGTTATGTGTCATATCTATTAACTTAGTTGTTAAGTTTTTGTACTAAAAAAGCCACTCGTTAAAGTGGCTTAGTGTTAAAATAGGCTTGTTTGATTCTTTTTAAGCTCTGCATTGTTTAAGTTTATAAGTGATAAATCAAAATAACTTTCTTTTAACTCACATCCTAGATATCTTCTACCATTTTCAATCGATACATAACCCTCAGTACCTATTCCATTAAAAGGACTAAATACTAAGTCATTTGGATTTGTATATAATTCTAAAAGCCTTTTTATAGGTTCTTTTTGTGTAGGTGTCATGTGTTTTTCATCATGTTCAGCTTTAGCTTCTCTTATGCTTAAAACGTCACTTGCATCTATCTCACCCTCTAACCATATAGGTTCTGCAATTTTACACCAGTATTTAAAGTCTAAACCGTTTTTATCATGGTTTACTGGAGTTTCATTTACTCCATCTTTTTTAAAAGTCAGTAAGTAATCAGGAAAACCCATTCTATTGACAGTACTATCTTTTTTTGTTGTAGCATGAAGTAGTTGCATGTTTTTAGTTCTTTGAGCAATAATTTTAGGGTCTTTCCAAATTACAACCTCTGCATGGAATGTCCATCCGTATTTCTGCATAGCTCTAATTAAATCACCTCTAAAGTCTATTATTTCTAATTTACCATCCCTACCTTTAGACTTGCTTAATTGAGTGCAGTGCATAGACAATAGGCGACCTTCTTTAGTTATTCTTAATAGTTCAGGTATCATATATTCAAAGTGTTTAAAAAATTCACTATACGAGCTATTATTACTTAAATCTCTTACATCACTAGAGTACATGTATAAATCACTAAAAGGAGGTGAAAAGAAAGTATAGTCTACTGAATTATCTTTTAATGTCTTAATGTACTGAGTGCTATCACCATTTACTAAAGTCCAATTATTACCTTTTTCCGTTCTAAAGTTTTCATCGGTTGCGTAAATATCTCCGTTTGATTCATTCATAGCTCTTTGCATTTCTTTTTGCATATTTTCAAATTTAACTTGTTTTTCTTTAATTGCTTCTATTACATTCCCCATTGTTTCAACAGTAACTAAGGTTACATTTACATTATTTTTTTGACCAAATCTCCAGCTTCGTCTTATAGCTTGATACAAACCTTCAAAACTAAAGTCAAATGATAAAAATATTTGATTTTTACAGTGTTGATAGTTCAAACCGAATTGAGCTATTTTTGTTTTAGTTACTAATATTCTAAATTCATTATTAGCAAAACCTAATAACCTTTTTTCTTTTAACTCAGGTTTATCGCTACCGTTTACTGAAACTGCATCAGGCACTAAAGAAAGTAATTCTTTTTCTTCTTCATTTGATTTTATCCAAACTATAAAGCTTTCATTAGAATTATTTAATATTTCAGCTACTGCTTTAACTCTATCTTTCTGAGTTACTTTTAATTCTTTGTAGAAGTCAGTAGCACTAACTTTAATGTCATTAAAAAGTTTACCGTTACTTTGCTTTTCAACGTCTACTTGTAACTCATTCATTAGTAATTCAGGAAGTATATAACCATCACCTAAGAAGCCAATATCACTTGGATTGCTTAACATTAAACTCCATGAGCTTACCCAGTTCCAAAAGTCTTTAGTAGAATGTTTTTTTAACCTCCACTTACTAATAGTATGGTCTTTATTAAAAGCATCATTTATAAAAAAAATAGAAACCATTTCTTTAGAGGTCATTACATTTAAAAACTCAGCATGATTACCTAATTCTATATGGTCGTTTGGAGATGGGGTTGCAGTACAAGCAAGTTTGTATTTATGATTTTTAAAAGTATCTAATATTAACTGTTTAGTACTACCATTGTAATTTTTTAAAATAGAACTTTCATCTAATACTACTCCTGAATAAACACTGCAGTCTATTTTAGATAGTTGTTCATAATTAGTTATATCAAAACTATCCATGTCAATACCGAACTTTTCAGCTTCTTTTTTTGTTTGACCACTCACTGCTAAAGGTGCAAGTATTAATACTTTCTTACCAGTATAATTATAAACTGCATTTGACCAGCTTAACTGCATTAATGTTTTTCCTAAACCACAATCTGCAAAAATTGCAAACCTACCTTTTAATAAAGCAGTTTTTACAATGTACTTTTGAAAATCAAATAGGTTAGTATTTAATTCACTTTCATCAATTTCAAATCCACTTGAAATAAATGTTTTTTTCTTTGTTTCTAAAAACTTTTGATATTCATTCATAATTAATTTGTTTTTGTTTCTACAAATATAATAATATTTATTATTTAAATTCTATTTTTTCAATAAATTTTCTAAATACTTCTGCTATTTCATTATGTTGCTCACCTACTTCTTTTTCCTCCTTACCTTTGTAAAGGCTGTTTAAAAAGTCCTCAATAGTATATTTAAGTTGATTACTAAATACTTTCGGTGCTACCTTGTTAGCATCTTCTATGTAGTCTATTAAGGCTAATAAACCTCCAGTTGCGATTACTATACTTTTATCATAGTGTAACTTATTACCTAGATACTCTCTTAAACGTTCTTCTTCTTTTTGTGCTTTACTTTTCATGGTTTCTGTATTTATGTTCAAAATATGCTACTGCTAATCTTATTACTCCGTATGCTAGTATTATACTAAAGCATACACTAAAACTAATTATTATCATTTTCATCTTTGTAATAGTTCAACTCTTTTAATATTTTCGCATGGTGTTTTTGTAGTTTTCTAAAATACCTTTGCATTATAACACTTCCTTTTCTTTTTCTAATTCTTTCCATATCTTTTGCTCGTCTTTACTTAAATCTTTATAACCTGGTGCGACATAACCAATTATCATTTCACTTTCTGTTAAATATGTTTCGTCTTTGCAACCTAATATACATTCTTTATCTGGAATTACTTTATACCTAAACAATCTATTGCTATCATAGTTACCAGTATATTCACTCATTAATGGATTGTTCAATAAACACATATCTAAAACGTCTATTGCTTTTTTATAGCTAAAATAGTATTTTTTTCTAACTATATTATATTTATAAATTGAATTGTAAATAGTTCCTCTAGGTATATCTAACTCCTTAGATGCATAATATATGCTTTTATAAGATTTAAGATAATTACCTTTTAAATCAAATTTATGTATTTCCTTTCTTTGTTTCATTACTTTATTGCTTCTAAATATTGTAAATATAAATCTAAGTTGAAATTACCTCCTTTTGTTTCTGGAGTAGTTTTAGACTTCCAAAACTTAATTAACTTCCCTATGTTTCCTCCGATGTAAATGTTTTCTCTTTTCATAATTAATCTAAATTTATTCCGTTATCAAAAATATAATCAACTGCAAAATCTGAACATTTGCCTTCAATCTCATCTGCTACCTCTTGACTTAAACCTACAAAGCTAATCGATGGTGCTAAATATTCTAAACTTTGATTCAACTCAACTTGTATTTGATTCTCATGATAATCTTCTATTTGCATTAACTTTTCATCGTAAACATCAATTATTAAATCATCGTTAATCGTTTCATTTAGTTCTAACGTGTGTAAACTTAATTTGTCTGCACCGTTTAAAATTGCTAAGTCTTTGCTTAAATAAGCTACTCCCTCGTGAATGTAAATCGTTTTCATAATGTTTTTTTTTGTTTGTTGGTACAAATATATATATTTATATTTAATAAACAACTATTATTTTAAAATAAATAAAAAAAAGAGTAACATTTCTGCTACTCTCTTAATACAATTTGAATTTGAATTTATTATTTAATTATTTATATTACTGATTATTAGTTAATTAGAAAGGTAGTAAATCGTCATCACCATCATTTTGAGTAGGTGAATTATTTACTGGTGCTTGTTCTTCTTTAACTGCATTTACAATCGTTCCTGAGTTCCAAACTACCTTACCATTACCAATGAACGTTTTTTGCGTTTTTGCTTCACGTTCTTCCTTACTTTGGCTTAATGATATACCTACGTTATTACCGTACATAGTATCATCGTTCACACTAATTGAAAGGTTTAACCATTTCTTACCATCTTTCTCAAAAATTCTAGACTTATCTACTTTAGACAAATCAATACTTGCATTAATTATTGCACTCATATTTACTTATTTATTTGATTTATACTCTTTTTACTTGTTATTAACTCTCTTAAAACCTCGTACATCTTCTTATTTGTACGTGATGCTTCTATTTTAATTAACTGCCTTTCCTCCTCCGTTAAAGGTAGTAAAAAAGGCTTACTTTCTTTTTGTTTCATCTCTATTTTTTAACTATTAAACTTGATTTACTTTGTGTAACTATTGGTAGCTCTAAAACCTCTCCAGTATTTTCATCTAAACTACTTAAATTTAGACTATTATTTTTATATGCTATTCTATATTTTTCCTCCAGTTGTTTTAATTCTGCTTTTTTATTAGCGTACTCTTCAATATGGTCAAAACTAAATCTTTTAGCACCATTTCTTAACTCATACTTTTGTCCGTTACTTTCAAATGTACTAGACCCGAACTTTTCAGCTTCATCTAATGCAATACCCTCAATAGTCTTTTTAGCTTCGTTAAAGGCTTTCTCTAACTTCTTAAATAAACTAAATGCGTCTAAACCATTAAGTTCCCCTGCGTCAACTTTACTAACAATAGTGTCAATGCTAGTTAAGATATTAGGTACTATTTCTTTTTTTGACACCTCAATAAATTCTTTGCTCTTTTCTTGTAACTCGTAAAAGTCATTTAACGCCTCTTCATTTCTCATAACTATTTATTTTTTAAAGTTTCTACCAATTTGTTGTATTTGTTATACAGTAATCATCTCCAGGGTGGGCATTCATCCAATCGCCTTGGGATAAATAGAAAATCTTTTCATTTCCACTACAATTATTCCTTATGACTACCGAGTAATCATATGCACTATCACTTACTATCAACCCACAAGTTGATGTACAAATCTTTTCTTTCTGACAGCTTAATGTTGCTAATCCTAATACTAATAATACTTTTCTCATAATAATAATAATGCTTTGTTTTGTAATTCTGTTAATTGATATTCTGCTTTCAACTTTTCAACTGAATACTTACCAGCTTTAATAGTTTCTAGTGCTTTCTCAAACCTTTCTTTAGTTAAAGTATCTTTTTTCTTAGGTGTTGCAACTTGCCTAGGTTGTTGTTGACCTCCAGCATCAGTATCTTTATCTGTTACAAGTCCTAAAATCGAGCTTAGTGCGTATCTTCTTAAATAAGTTATTGCACTACCTAAAACTTGAAAGTCATTCATACCTTTTAAAGTTACGTTCTTTGGTATCTCTGTTAAACTTTCTATTGATTCACCACTTTCAATATGAAAAATTACAGTCTTTATAGTGTCTCCCATAATAGGTTGCGTAAAACCTAAACCATGTTCTTTTAATAGTGGGTTGATTACTTCAAAGATAGCTGGCAAATCTGCATAGCTATATCCATACCCTTGAGTACCTTTGTGAATCACTGGCACTACTTGTTGAAATTCTGATAAACTCTTAAATAAATGTTTCATAATAATTAAATTGTTTTGACAAAGATAATATAAATATATTGAATAACAACTATTTTTTATTTTTTTTATTTTTTTTTATTTTTTTTTGTTTATTTAAAATAAAGTTGTATATTTGTAAAAATATTCGTGCAGGAATATAAAGAAATTATTAGAGAAAGCATTTATATTAGTAGGACTGCACTCCGAAAGTATAGATGCTTTTTGTGGTTAAAATAGTGCAGTATGAAAAAATATGAAGTATATCTTTTAATTAAAGATAAAAAACCAGTTTACATCGGGTGTTCTGTTAATTTAAAAAACAGATTGAAATCTCATAGGTTGAGTAAAGATTTTGATTCTTATGTTGTATTAAAACGATATAGTGATAAAAAAGAGGCGTTAAGTGCTGAAAACGCTTTAATTAGATTTATATCAATTTTCGGTGGTGATGAGTGGTTAAATAGTAAAGATATTCAACTTGTACTTGAGGGCAGTTTTAAAGGTCTTAATAATAGTGTAACATATATTGATTAATTATGGCAATTAAAGAAACTAAAAGAAAGGCTTTTAACTTTTTACGAAGTTATTTCGATGTGTTTAATGAGTTGAAAACCGATAAGGATAAGTTGGATTTTTTAACTGCTATTTTAAATAAACAGTTTTTAGATGAAGACCCTAAGAATTTAACATTTATAGTAAACCTATGTTATGAAAGTCAAAGACACCAAATTGAAACAAGTGTAAAGGGTTGGAAACGAGCAACTAAAGACACCTTAGGGACTACCCCCCCGACCCCCCTAGGGACTACCCCCCTGACTAACCCTAAGGAAGAAGAAGAGGAAGTAAAAGAAGAAGAAGAAGAACAAGATAACTCTTTATCTTTTGATAGCTTTTGGAATATTTACGATAAGAAAATAGATAAGACAAAATGTGAGGTTAAATTTAATAAGCTATCTTTTGATGAGAAAGAGAAAATAAAATTAATTTTACCAAAATATATAAAATCTACTCCAGAAGTTAAATACAGAAAAAATCCTTTAACTTGGTTGAATGGTAAATGTTGGAATGATGAAGTAGTAGAAGTAAAATCAAGTGTAAATGAAATAGATTGCACAAAGTTTAATCCTTATAATATTGGTGTATAATGAATAATTTTATAGATTGGTCAACACTTGACACGAAAAAACATACTGGTAAAGAATCTTTAAGATGTCCAAGTTGTGATGAACAAAGAAGTGACAAAAGAGATAAGAGTTTAAAGATTGACCACAACAACGGTATAGGTAAATGTTTCTACTGCGAGGCTTTAACTTTCAAAGATTCAAAGGAATTTAAACCAACACAAAAACAATACACTTACCCTACTCAAGAATGGAGAAATTACACTAAGTTATCAGACAAACTTGTTAAATGGTTTTATGAAGAACGTAGAATATCACAAAACACTTTAAACCAATTCGAGATAAGCGAAGAGAAAGTGTATCAACCAGCAAAGCAAAAAGAATTAAACTCAATTTGTTTTAATTACTTCGAGGGTGAGAAGTTGGTAAATAAAAAATATCGTTCACCTAGTAAAGATTTTACACAACACAAAGGAGGCAAACCAATATTCTATAACATCAACTCAATTATTGATTCTGATAAGATATACATTGTAGAGGGTGAAATAGATGTACTTTCATTTTATGAGATAGGAATAAAAAATGTTATTTCACTTCCAAACGGTGCAAATGATAACGATGAATATTGGATAAATTCAGAATCATATTTAAAAGATGTTAAACATTTTGTTATTGCAGTTGATAACGATGAGAAAGGAATAGAGATAAGAGATAAGATTGCGCAACGTTTAGGGCGTTATAGATGCACTTTTATTGAATGGATGGGTAAAGATGCTAACGATGATTTAAAAAGCTCTCTAATCGCAAATTCTGTAAAGAACGAAAAACGATTTTCAATAGGTGGTACATTCAACTCAATGGACTTATTAGATGAAACTTTAAGACTTTACAACGAGGGTATGCCTAAAACAATTTATCCAAAAAATAAAATGTTCGGTACTTTTAATAAAGACTTTAGCATAATGATGGGACAATTAACAGTTGTTACTGGTATTCCATCACATGGCAAGAGTAGTTTTATTGATTGGTATGCTCTAAATTTAGTAAATGATTACAATTACAAACTATCTATTTACTCACCTGAACACAACCCTTTAGGGCTTTACAACTCAAAGTATGCTACTCTATCAAATGGAAAGCCTTTCTTTGGCAAAAATAAAATGAGCGAATCTGATTTATATCGTTATACTGAATGGTCAAAAGAAAAACTATACTTTACAACATCAGAAAATGGAATGGACTCCGATTGGGATTGGTTGCTAGAAAAGTTTAAAGAGCAAATGTTTACCTATGGTATTAATATGTTTATTATAGATGCTTGGAATAAAGTATTAATGCCTAAAGGAATGAGTGGTAAGGATGCAATAGATAACATCTTAACACGTTTAACTTCTTTTTGCATACAATATAACGTTCACGTATTTTTAGTTGCTCACCCTACAAAAATGAAGAAAAACGAAAAGACTAATAAATATGATATTCCCGACCTTTATAGTGTTAGTGGCTCATCTGATTTTAGAAACCAAACTCACAACGGACTTTGTGTTTATAGAGAATTTCCAGACGAAAATAGCAATGGTTGTACTTTAGTAATCAATTTAAAAACAAAGTATGACTTTCAAGGAAATATCACAAGTATGAATAAGTTTAATTGGAACAACGATAATCGTAGATTCTTTGTAGATGGTGTTGATTCATACGAAGATTTTACAATAGATAAGAATAAAGAAAGTGCATTACAACCAAATTTAGATTTTGATAAAGAAAAAGATTGTCCATTTTAAATAATATTATTATGAATAAAGAATTAGAAAAGCTAGGCTTTAAATGTTATCAAATTGAGGGTAATACATATTTTCAAAAAGATGAAGTAAAATTAGAAAAGATTTATAATGGGTATCTATGTGAAAAGCCATATAAAATATTAAAAAATATTAAAGAAATTAAAAAACTACATAATGAATTATAACAACGATTTTAAATTTGATTTAAAATTAGGTCAAGTTAAAGAAAAAGAATTAGGTAATATATTTAATGAAAAAACAATAGAGGTAAAGTTTGATTTAAAAGCATTAATAACAAATAATGTTTATGTTGAATATGAAAGTAGAGGTAAAAAAAGTGGTATAAGTACAACAGAATCAGATTATTATTGTTTTGATTTTGGTAATACATTTCATTTAATTGAAACAAAGTTATTAAAGGAAAAATGTAGAAAGTATTTAAACACAAATAGAGATAAAAAAGGAGGTGATAATAATACTTCTAAAGGAATTTTATTACCAATTAAAGAATTATTTTAAATGAATACAATAAACGTTAAAGCACTATCTGTTAATAGTTGCTATCAGGGCAGAAGATTCAAAAACAACAATCATAAAGTTTATGTTCAAAATGTTTTAAGTCAACTGCCAAAAGATTATAAAGTTAATCAAGCACCTTACAAGCTAACACTTGAATTTGGTTTATCTTCTAAACTTCAAGACTTAGATAATTGTATTAAAGTGTTTCAGGATTGCCTTGTTAAAATGTATGACTTTGACGATAGAGATATCTACGAATTACAAGCATCAAAAGTAATGGTTAAAAAAGGTTGTGAATTTATTAAGTTTGATATATCTAGTTTAAAATAAAATTATTATATTTGAGTATGGAAGCACCAAAACATTATGACAATTCAAAAGGCACACTTTACAAAGTAGCTGAAGAACGTGGATGGAATAGTTACCTATTCGATATAGTTAAACGATTAGAACGTGCAAATAAAAAAGGCGAATTTGAAAGCGATTTAAAAAAATCAAAATTAGTAATAGACTTATGGCTAAAGGAACAAAAATAGTTAAATACATTTTAGAGCATCATACAAGCTACTTACACAAAGGATTGAACTATGAAGTAGTAAAAGAAGATGAAAAGTTTTACTACTTTAAGTTTAACCATCAAACAATCAAATACCCTAAGTTTTATTTTATGGATGTTGAATTATGAATGAAAAACAATTACTGTTAGAGTTCTTTATGTTCTTTAGAAACAATGGAGAAAATTATATTGGTATATCAATGGAGGAATTTATTGAATTATTTTTAAAGCAAAAGGATGAACAACCTAACTGAACTAACTAAGCACCACGAAGAGTACATTAAGATTGTTAAAACTTTCGGTGGTAACGTTGACCCACAAGATGTAGTACAAGAAATGTACATAAGACTGCATAACCACCTACAAAGAAACCCAGACTGCCAAATGAATCTATTTTACTGCTGGTCAACTCTTAGAAATATATTCTTTGATACCTACAAAGAAGATACAAGGTATTGCGACAAAGATATTAACGACTTCCACTATCTAGAAGAGCAAGAAGATAATACCGAAGAGCAAGAAGCCTACTCCCAGCTACAACAAAACATTAATAATGTAGTTAATAGTCAACATCACTTTGATAGTAGGTTATTTCAAATATATTCAAGTCAAAAAACATCAATTAGAAAACTATCTAAAGAAACTTGTATAAGTCCAAGAACAATATTTTGGAGCTTACAACAAACTAAGAAACTAATTAGAAAAGAACTTAGAGAGGATTACGAAGATTACAAGAATGAAGATTACGAACTACTAAAAAAATACGAAATACAAAAAGAGCAATTAACACTAGATTTATGAAAAGAATACTTGAGATATTAGAGAATGAATTTGAAAAAAGAAGTAATAGCTTTCAAGAAATGTACGAAAAATACAATAAGACTATCGAGGAAAACGAAAGACTTAAACAAGAAGTTGCAATGTTAAGAAAAGATTTATTTGAACTAAGCAAAGAATATACAAATGGAAAGTAAACCAAAACAAACAAGAAAAAGAAAACCAAAAGGTTTAGGAGATACAGTTGAAAATGTATTAAAAGCAACTGGAGTAGATAAGGTAGCTAAATTTGTATTAGGTGAAGATTGTAACTGCGACAAACGTAAAGAGAAACTAAATAAAATGTTTCCTTACTTTAAGCCAAACTGTTTAGAAGAAGATGAGTACAACTACTTGACTGACTTCTTTAACAATCGTAAAAACTCTATTAAACCATCTGAACAAACACAACTACTAAAGATATACAATAGAGCCTTAAACCAAAAACAAGAAAGTACAACGTGTGCCGATTGTTGGAGAGATATTATTAAGAAAATTAAAACGTTATACGATGCATACGAAAATAACTGAACTATTTGAATGGTATCAACTAGATGTACACTTAGATTATACGCTAAGACTATACACAAAGCATTTTATACTAATGTGTAACAATTAATTAGTTAAAACAAAATTAAATGGACAAAAGAAAAAATAATGGTGGGCATTCGACTAAGGGTAAAGCTGGTCGTAAACCAAAAGATGAAGAGAATAGAATACGTGACTTAATGAAGCCTTATTCACTAGATGCAGTAAAGTGTTTAGCTAACATTATAAAGAATGAAGATGCTAGAGATAGTGATAGAATTAGTGCTTCTAAGCTAGTTATTGAGTACACGTACGGCAAACCTAAAGAAACAGTTGAAACAACTCACAACGTTAATACATTCGATATAAAAGAGGTTCTAGGCTTTGGAAAGTAAAGTGTTAATTAACCCTAAGTATATATCTTTGTTTAGCGAAGATAGTAGATACTATGTAGTAACTGGTGGCCGTGGTTCAGGTAAGTCATTCGGAGTTACTATGTTCTTACTTGCATTAACTTATGAAGTAGGGCATACAATTCTATTTACAAGGTACACTTTAACATCTGCTCACGTTTCAATTATACCTGAGTTCTTAGAAAAATTAGAGTTAATTGATGCCTATAAAGATTTTCATATTACAAAGGATGAAATAATAAACCTAAAGACTGGGTCAAAAATTTTATTTAAAGGTATTAAAACAAGTTCAGGACAACAAACTGCATCTTTAAAGTCATTAAGTGGTGTTACTACTTGGGTACTAGATGAAGCCGAAGAGTTAACGGATGAAGAAATATTTGATAAGATAGATTTATCTATAAGGCATAAAGAAAAACAGAATAGAGTAATACTTGTTTTGAATCCAGCAACTAAAGAACATTTTATTTACAATAAATTCTTTCAACATAAAGGAGTTTCTGCTGGGTTTAATGGCACTAAATTAGATACTACATTTATTCATACTACCTACCTAGACAATCTTAAACACTTATCTGAATCATTTATTAATCAAGTTGAAGAAACAAAGAAACGTAGACCTGAGAAGTATAATCACACTATCTTAGGTGGGTGGTTAGATAAGGCTGAGGGTATAATCTTTAACAACTGGAAGCTAGGAGAGTTTAAGCAAGTTTCTACATCTGTGTTCGGTCAAGATTATGGATTTAGTAATGACCCTAGTACATTAGTTGAAACTGCAGTAGATGTATCTAACAAGGTTATTTATGTTAAGTTACACGTTTATAAGACACATCTAACAACAAGCGAACTAGCAATACTAAACAAGCAAAATGCTGGTATCAATTTAATCATTGGAGATAATGCAGAACCTAGACTTATAAGTGAATTAAAAAGTAAGGGTTGTAATATAGTACCTTGTGTAAAGTATGCAATTAAAGAGGGTATAGCATTAATAAAAGATTACGATTTAATCATAGATGAAAACTCAACAGACTTAATTAAAGAATTGAATAATTACGCTTGGTTAGAAAAGAAGAGTGAGACTCCAGTAGATAAATTTAACCATGCTTTAGATGCACTTAGGTATGCAGTAACCTATCAATTAGTAAATCCAAATAGAGGTAAGTACAACATTTTATAGAGAAATTAGTTAATAAGTATGAAAGTTAAATTAACAATTCCAACAAGTTTAAGTGAAATAAAGCTAAAAGACTATGTTCGATTTATGAATGTAGTTAAAGGGTCTAATGATGCTGAATTTATTAACCAAAAAATGGTAGAATGTTTTTGCAATATCGATTTAAAAGATGTTGCAAAGATTAGTTTAAGTGATTTAGATGGACTTGTAGAGCATTTCAGTAACCTATTTGAAACTAAAGGAGATTTTAAAGAGAAGTTTGTTTTGAATGGTGTTAAATATGGTTTCATTCCTAACTTAGATAAGATTACAAATGGGGAGTACATGGATATAGATAGCAATATTTCAGATGTAAATAACTATCATATTTTAATGGGTATAATGTATAGACCTATCACACAAAAATACAAGCATAAGTATAATATTGAGACTTACGACCCTGATAATATAAACTTTGATTCATTCAAAGAATTAACTTTAGACATCGTATTACCTGCGTTGGTTTTTTTTTATCATTTAGGGACAGAGTTGTTAAAAGTTTTGCCTCATTTTTTGGAGGAGGAAGTGAACAAAATGAATATTCAGAAGAATATCAATTCGGAAAAAAGTGGGGATGGTATCAATGCCTCTATACACTCGCTAAAGGAGATGTTACCAAGTTTGACAAAGTTAGTAGAGAAGAACTTTTTAAGTCATTAACATTACTATCATTTGAAACTGAGAAAACAAAGATTGAAATAAACCAAGCTAAGAAAAGAAATAAACAATGATGGACACTAAAAATAAATATGTAAGATTAAAAGAGTATGGTGAAATAATTATATTTCCAGAAGTGATTGCTCATTCAAAATTTCAATATTTTAATATAGTTTCGGCTGGTTTTTGCTATGTTAATTCTGAAACTAAGACGGTATCTTGTTTCGGTGAAAGTGTGTCGTTAGGATTAAAGTCTAATCCAAAAGAAGATACAGAGGAAGCAACAATGCAGGTGTTTGGATATGATGCTTACGATAATTTAATAGATGCGTATAAACAATGATAGATTACTACAACATAACAGATAAGTTAAAGACTGCACTACTAGCAGAACCTTTTTGCAATACAGTTACTAAAGGTACTATTGATAGGGTAATGAATGCTAAGCAAGATATGTACCCTCTTAGTCATTTAATGATTAATAATTGTACACCAAATGGGAACACTTTAACTTACAATGTATCTATTTTAGCTATGGATATAGTAGATATTTCTAAAGAAGAAACAACCGATATTTTTATTGGTAATGATAATGAGGACGATGTTTTAAATGATATGCAAAAGTTACTTATCAGAATTGTTGCAAGGTTGCAAAGAGGGGATTTATTCACAGATTTATATCAACTTACTTCAGCTAGTTTAGAACCATTCATGGATAGATTCGAAGATGCAGTAGCTGGGTGGACTTTAACAATGGATATAGAGGTGCCAAACGGTATGACAATATGCTAGTAAGAGAGGAAGTACAAAAGGAATTAGATAGGTTTAGAAAGTATGTAGTTCAGCAATCTAGGTCTAATCTAACCAAGTCTAAAAAGAACAGTTCAAAGAACCTATACAATAGCATTAAAGGTGTTAGTAAAGCTAATAAGAACAGTATTAGTTTGTATTTTGAGATGTTGGACTATGGGGAGTTTCAAGACAAAGGTGTTAGTGGGAAGTTTAAAAAGTATAGTACTCCATTTAGTTACCGAGATAAGATGCCACCAACTAAGGCACTTGATAAATGGATAGTAAAGAAAGGGATAGCACCAAGAGATGAGAAAGGACGTTTAATGAATAGACAAAGTTTAAAATTTGCTATTGCTAGAAGTATCTTTAAGAATGGTATTAAACCAAGTTTATTTTTTACTAAACCTTTTGAGAAGGGTTACAAAACACTTCCTAATGAGTTAATAGAAGCATACGGGTTGGACATAACGAAAATATTTACAGATACAATAGATACTAAGAAAT
>Ga0228634_1000921_pt1 | contig 18971 bp, 22 predicted proteins | sample 42DmetaG_FD_190063 | JGI IMG/M metagenome (GOLD analysis project Ga0228634, IMG submission 190063) | Seawater microbial communities from Monterey Bay, California, United States - 42D | ecosystem: Environmental > Aquatic > Marine > Coastal | place: USA: California | collected 2016-09-27 | reverse complement strand
AACCGCGGCGCGGCAGATCGAGATACGTGGCAACCGTGCCGAACTGAAGGTCCAGATCAATTAGGCACACATCAAGCGGCTGATCACTGCTGATGTTGGCCAATTCCCACGCAAGGTTGGTGGCGAATGTGGTCGACCCGCAGCCCCCCGCAATGCCGTGCACCGCGAACAACACCGGCTCCGCCCCGGACCGCCCGCCAGAGCCCCGCTGCGTGCGCGCACTGCCCGTCGGCTCTGCCTGTGGCGGGGCCGCTATGGCAGCCTCGGTCGATGCGCGCACCCGGGCAATGGCATCTGCCAAGGCGCTCTCGGGGAGGGGGTAGGGCACAAAATCGTCCGCGCCGTCGCGTAAAAGCGCGTGTAAGAGTGTGGGGCTTAGGCCATCCGCGATCAGGATCACGCTGATACCCGCGGCTTTTGCGGTGCGAATGATGGTGCCAACCTCGACAAGGTCGCCCTCATCCTCGGCATCAACAGCCACCGCGATAAATTCCATTTCCTGCGCTTCGGGCTGCTCCAAAAAGGCATGGGCTTCTTCGAAGGTCAGGTCACCCCAACTTTCGCCCAACGCGCTTTCCATGTCTTCAATCAGCAGGTCAAATTCTTGGACATCCCGTGAAACCGTGCAGGCCACAATCGCGGCTGGTTCAGGTGTTAAGGCAAGGTTGCTCGACATAATAAATTACCCAGTTCACATCCTGGGACCCCAACGGTCCCCCGGGTACACATGTGCAAAACGCACCTGTTCCCATGAACTGGTTTGACCCGCAATCTGGGCATTAGTTTGGCCGAAAAGCTGAAACTAAGTGGTATTAGAGTGGTCATCGTTCACGCTGTGTCAACGACCGCGCCACAATTCAGGCGCGGTCGTACAGGCTGCGTGGGGCCTATTCGGATGGCACTTGTGATGCCACGTAGTTGCGATTGATGAGGTTGGCGTATTGGCCATCCAATACCATAGGATCGCTTTCGATGAAGCCCGAAACCTCGGTCACGGTGCGGCGGTTCGCCCGCTCACGGTCGTCTGTTTGGACCAACAATTGACGCTCACCAAAGGAGACAAGCGCCTCAAGCCGGCGCGCCGAGACGCCGAATTGGCCAAGCGCACTGACAACGGCGCGGGCCCGGCGCCGACCAAGGCGCAGGTTGGACGCTTCGCCCCCCACCGCATCCGTATGCCCATAGACCGAGAATTTGACCTCTGGGAACTGACGCATGAAATCAGCCTGCGCGCGAATGGCCTGCTGGGCCTCCGCGTCGATAACCGCGCTGTCGAATGCAAAGTTAACAGTCGTGGGCACCGATTCCGCGAATTTGCGGGCAAGACTGATGCGTGCGTTGACGCGGCCAGTTTGGGCGAGGTGGTTGTTGAACGTCGGGTTCCCGAAGGCTCCCTCGTCGATGTCCGCGCCTGCGACTTGGTCCAATGACACCTGTCCGCACGCGGCCAACAGCCCGCTGGTGCCAGCCATCATGATCAGCCCGCGACGTGAGTAATGCTTGGAAGTTGCCATGATTACTTACTCCAATACGTAGCCGTAGGATCCGCTGAAGTCTTGGTTCGCCACTTCATCAGAGCCAGATTGCGTCGAAACACGTGTGTTGGATGATGTGCCGGTGTTGCCCACTTGGCCGAACAAGAACAGCTCACGCTCGGTTGGGGGCCGGATGCGGTCCGTGGGCAGCGCCAGTGCTTCGCCGGTTGTGGGCGTCACAAGATGGGCCGTCACGATCACAACCAACTCCGACTGCGAGCGCTGGAATTCGGCGCTACGGAACAGGGTGCCCAGAACGGGGATGTCACCCAGCCACGGCACCTGTGATGCGTTGTCTTGGAAATCGTCCTCCAACAGGCCCGCAATCGCAAAGCTTTGACCGTCGCGCAGTTCCACCGTGGTGGATGTTTCGCGGGTCCGGAAGGCAGGCACGAATGCGTTGTTGATCGTTGTGCCATTGGCGCTGTCGATGCTGGACACGCTAGCGTTCAGCACGAGGTTGATGATGTCTCCATCCACAACCGTTGGTGTGAACGACATGTCGATGCCAAAGGGGCGATAGTCGGCCGACACGCCGCCACGTTCATTCGCAACGGGGAGGGGGATTTCACCGCCTGCAAGGAACCGTGCATCCTGACCGCTGAGGGCGGTGAGGTTAGGTTCAGCCAGCGTGCGGACGACGCCTTTGTCCTCAAGCGCTTCCAGCAGGATCGAGAATTGAACAGCGCCGGCACCAAATGCCACGGCGATACCGCCTGCATTTTCGTTGTTCGGCACTTGGCTGACGGAAGCAGCACTGCCCGGCGTGGTGCCCGAGTTCAACGTTGCAGTGCCCGTGGCCGTAGAGGACGAAATGTCGGGGTTGATCGACGTGATCCCCAGCGACGATGACAGGCTTTTCGACACAGACCGCTGCATTTCGGCAAAGCGGACCTTGAGCATGACCTGCTGCGTACCACCGACAACCATCAGGTTCAGGACCCGATCAGGCGCGTAACGGTTGGCGATATCAAGGGCACGAGAAACGCGCGCCGAAGAGGACACCGTCCCGGCAAGGACAATTCCATCATTCGCAGTGCGCACCGAAATCGGTTCACCGGGCAACAGCTCGGACAGGCGTTCTTTCAACTCACCCACGTCAGGGGTGACCTGCACCTCAACGTTGCTGATCAAACGCCCGTCTGCGCCCAAAAGGGTCAGCGTCGTGCGCCCGGGCGCGCGGCCCAGTACATAAATGGTCCGCTCTGACAGGGTCGCGATGTCGGCGATTGCGGGGTTCGCAACCGACAACTCAGCAAAGACCGTGTCGCTTTCCAGAACGATTGCGCGGTTCAACGGCACCTTAAGGGGCGCCTGTGCGGTGCCGCGCATGATGCTGAGGGTTTCCGCCGATGTTGGCGCGCCCTGACCGACTAGGAATGCAAGGCCCAAAAGCCCCGCGGTTAAAACATGTCTGAATTTCATGTGATCTCGCCTCTCTGATCACCGCTGCTCTAAAAGTGGGTCTGTGCCCATATTAGCCGCGACCATGCGCTAAGTGTGGGTTTATTGCAAGAATCAAGCTGTTAACGTCCGTACTTCATGCAAATGGGCAACAATCCCGGTCAAACAGCAACAGCGCGCCACAAGATTTTGGGCGCGCTGGGCAGAAATCACCTAGACTTAGACCTCGTCACTCGGGGCAGGGGGAGGGGATCACGACCACTTCCTTGCCGCGACGCTCCCGGATGGAGCAGGTGCGTTTGGCTTCCGCCACCGGAGCGATCGTGCGTTCCCCCACGATTGAGCTGGCGTCGGCCGAAACTTCAGCACTGGCGACATCATCCGTCACACCCACCAGCGCGAGGGTCAGGCGGCCAGTTGCCTGCGCTTGGGCCAGTTTCGCCACCACGTCGGGGGTGGTTTCTACGGTTACGGATTGGGCAAGGATCGGGTTATTGCGTTCTTCATCCGTGACTTGGTCCACCGCGATCAATTGCAGGTTGGCATGGATCAACCGGGTGATGCCCTGACCCTCGGCACCTGTGCCTGTCCAATAAACATCGACCCTGTCGCCGGGACGCAGGAAGCCCGACACACCGGACATCACATCCACACGCAGGGCAAAGGCCCGCATCCCCTTGCTCAGCCGCGCGGCAACGCCCGCGTCTTCACCGGGACCAGTGACCTTCATGATCAAAAGCGGCTCACCGCGTTCCATCACGCGCAGCACTGTGCGGGGCTCTTTGTTTTCGTCGGGAAAAATCTGCGCAAGCTCGGTAAAAGCACCAGGCGGCAGCGCGTCTGCGGGCCATTTCACGGCCTGCACATCATCGGGCGTCAGTTGTTGACCATACCGCAGCTGGCGTTTGGTCACAAAGACTTCGGTCAAAGGAATGATCGCGGCCTTTTGCTGTGCCAAGGCCAATTGGTATTGATCAAACCGATCTTTGGCGAAATAGACCGCAAATCCAGCAAGCCCCACGCCGATTATGAGAACCAATCCAAATACGAGTCTCATGGTGTCTGTCCTAACTGACCCCCCGGGCCATTGCCTCATCCATGCGGGGTCCCGACGCACCTACCCATTGAACGGCATGCGGGAGCCTCATGATGGTTTTCTGCGCCTGAAATTGGGCGAAAGGATGGTCCGGACAGGGAATTGAAGCGGCGTTGGTGGGGAAATCTCCGAAAATTTGCTTATTGTTTCCATGGGCCTGCTCCGAAATACGAAAAACCGCGCGGAAGGCCCCCGCGCGGTTTGTGATCGTGTCGGTTGGTGCGTAGGGCGTTAGCCGCCCGAGCCGGAGCCCGACCCAGAGAGATCGATTGTGAATGTGGTGTGGTCTTTCTTCAACTCGGTGTCGATGTCGCCGGCCAGATCGGAAATCCCGTCCTTGACCACGACCATGACGGCCAGACCCAGGCCCACAAGGGCTGCTGTCAGAACAACCCAGTCAACCGTGACAGCGCCGTCTTCGTCGTTCGTGAATGTCTTGATTGCGTGCAGAAGCATGTGCTCGTTCCTTATGCTCAGTTTCGTTCATCCAGAGCTGATCTGTGCTCGTCGGATGAGGGCATAAGGCACCCGCAATGCGGCGCGAATTGGGCCGAAGAAACCCTAAAAACCTAGAGTTCTAACCGCCTTTTCATCGAATTTTAGCTATCGTGGTAGCCCCGCCCTAACATAGGCGAGGCCACAAAATCATAGGTTGGGGGCTTAGCCGCCCGAACCGCCGGTAAAGCCGAGGAAGGTGTAGGATTGCGTGCCCATTGTGGACAGCTCTTCGTCGATGTCGGTCGAAAGCTGTTCAACGCCGGACGACACAACAGTCATAACCGCAAGACCCAAACCCACGAGAGCGGCTGTCAGAACAACCCAGTCAACGGTTACGGCGCCAGATTCACTTGCAATAAAGTTTTTCAGCATTTTGATATTCCTTGGTGTAGCTCGTTTTTTTAAATCGTGGCGCTTGCGCCGTTCGATAAGTCAGTTTTGCCGATGGAACGGGGCGGCTTTAGGGCGGGCTTTAGACATATTAACGATAAATTAGGTGTTAATTTTAGGCATTCAGCCGGGACAGGGCCGCCAAAATACAGGCGGCCACGTCGTCTTTATTTAAATAAAACAACGCTCTGGGTTGCCGCACCCGTCATGGCTTGCGCTGATAAATGATCGACCCCGGACGAAACGACGGCCGAAATGGCAAGTCCAAGTCCCAAAAGGGCGGCTGTCAAAACGAGCCAATCAAGCGCCATCGCGCCGGAATCATCAATAAGAAATGCTTTCATCATCATATGCCTCTTTCATTGCTCTGCCTCAGGCGTCGGGATAAATCGCGGATCTTTGGTGACCCGTCTGGCCGCGCCATTCCTCAATAGGTGCGGCGAAATAAGGCACAATCGTGGCAAGCTGTGATCATTTTTCTGAAAATGCGGTCTAATCGCGCAAAAATGGCCCGATTGTTGCGGTTTTGCACTGATATTGGGGTGAAACATACTTATCGCATTGGTCAAACCGGCCCGTGTGTGGCACGCTCTGCCCCAAGATCCCGCGTCTATTGGCGCTAAAATCAGGGACGAGCAGCTTTATGAAACGTTTGATTATCTGTTTGGGGCTGACCTTGGCCCCGCAACTCGGCTGGGCCAGCGAGTGGACGTTCAAGACCGTCACGCCCCCGGCTTCGGACGCGACCAACCGTATCAACATCCAAATCACGCCGACCATCGTTGCTGCGCCGCCCGCCACCGCGCCGATTGCGGCCCCGGTGTTGCCATCCGCGCCGACAGGAAATCTACAGGCGTGGTTTTGGGATGTGATCCCACCGTGGCGGGACCATGGGCAGGCGGGCCGGTTCACCGAGGCCACAATTCACGTGACCAACGCGCCCAAAGGGTCGGGCATCGCGGCGCCGTCCCTTCAGTTATTGGCCAAGATCGCGACAGACCATGGGCCCGCGTTGTTGATGCAATCGGCGGGCACCCGTATTTCGCCCGCCCTCGCGCTTGCTGTCATCGCGGTTGAAAGCGCGGGGCGCACGGACGCGGTCAGCCCGGCAGGGGCGCAAGGCCTGATGCAGCTGATCCCGGCCACCGCCGCGCGCTTTGGCGTTGAAGACAGCAAGATCGGCAGCCAGAATATCGCAGGCGGCGTGGCTTACCTTGATTGGTTGATGCAGGAATTTGACGGCGACGTGTTGCTGGCCCTTGCAGGCTACAACGCGGGTGAGGGCGCCGTGCGGGAACATGACGGCGTGCCCCCTTTCGCAGAAACCCGCGCCTATGTGCCCAAAGTGTTGGCCGCGTGGAACGTGGCGCGCAATCTTTGCATGACACCGCCCGAGTTGCCCTCGGACGGGTGCGTTTTCAATTTTGCAGACCTTGCGCGCGGCAACTAAGGCCGCGCGACAGGCTTAGTTGACCAGAGTAGCTTCTGTCAGGCTGCGCAGCTCGTCCTCGCTGACGCCATCGGCCAGCTCAACCAGCTTCAGCCCACCGTCCACAACGTCCAGCACACCTAGGTTGGTGATGATCCGATCAACCACGCCCTTACCCGTCAGGGGCAAGGTGCATTCCTTTAGCAGCTTGGATTGCCCATGCTTGTTGGCGTGATCCATAACCACGACCACACGGCCCACACCGGCCACCAAATCCATCGCACCGCCCATGCCTTTGACCAGCTTGCCGGGGATCATCCAGTTGGCAAGGTCCCCGTTTTCGGCAACTTCCATCGCGCCAAGGATCGCCATCGCAATCTTGCCGCCACGGATCATGCCGAACGACTGCGCGCTGTCGAAATACGCGGTTTGCGGCAGCTCGGTGATGGTTTGCTTGCCTGCGTTGATCAGGTCCGCGTCGATGTTGTCCTCTGTGGGGAAGGGCCCCATGCCAAGCATCCCGTTTTCCGATTGCAGCGTGACCTCAACCCCCTCGGGGATGTAGTTGGACACCAGCGTCGGGATACCGATGCCAAGGTTCACATAGGTGCCGTCTTGCAGTTCCTGTGCCGCGCGGGCGGCCATTTGGTTTCTATCCCAAGGCATAGTCTTAACCCTCACTCACAGTGCGTTGCTCAATACGTTTTTCGTGATCGCCCTGAACGATCCGGTGCACGTAGATGCCCGGCAGGTGGATCATATCGGGATCAAGCGAGCCGGTGGGCACGATTTCCTCAACCTCTGCGATGCAGACCTTGCCGCACATCGCGGCGGGCGGGTTAAAGTTGCGAGCCGTCTTGCGGAACACAAGGTTGCCCGTCGCGTCGGCCTTCCACGCCTTGACGATGGACAGATCGGCAAAGATGCCGTTTTCCATGATATACGTCTCATTCGCGCCGTCGGGCCCGGTGGGAAAGTCTTTGTGCTCTTTGCCGTCGGCAATCACGGTGCCCACGCCGGTCTTGGTATAGAAGCCGGGGATGCCACAACCGCCTGCGCGCATCCGCTCGGCCAAGGTACCTTGGGGGTTGAATTCCAGCTCCAACTCACCCGACAGATACTGGCGCATGAATTCCGCGTTCTCACCCACATAGGATGAGATCATCTTTTTAACTTGGCGCGTTTGCAGCAAAATCCCGATGCCGAAATCATCCACGCCTGCGTTGTTCGAGGCGAAGGTCAGGTTTTGCGTGCCTGCGTCCTTGATCGCGTCCAAGAGCAACTCAGGGATACCGCACAGGCCAAAGCCGCCAGCCGCGATAAACATGCCGTCGTGCAAAAGCCCATCAAGAGCCTCCGCCGCACTGCCATATACTTTATTCATAAGAAGGAGATCCTCACTGTGGTCGTGGGTAAGGTGCCGCAGTGGCCTATGCGAAGTCAAACACATTGCTGCGCCGCGGCGGTTTCGTCTGGCGCGGGTAGCGTAGGTTAAAGCGCCTGCGCCATTTCATCCAGCAACCCAAAGGCGAATTGATCAAAACGCACGCTGGGCTGACGGTCGCGGAAGCGTTCTTCAAACGGGTCGGGTGCGGTGATTGTACTGCCCGTGAGTTGCTCCATCACGGCGTGACCGCAGAAGGGGACATAGACCTCGGAATAGCCGCCCTCATGGCTTAGCACCAATTTGCCACCGCACAGATCGCGCGCGGCCTCCTGCACCATCGCGGTCATCGCGCGAAAGGTCTCGGCCCGGGCCATCATCCGGCTGAGCGGATCAATCATCGCGGCATCAAATCCACAGGCGACGACAATCAGGTCCGGTTGGAAATCGCGCAGCGCCGGCAGGACGATCTGCTCCATGGATTTAATGTATACATTGTGGCCCGCGCCGGGGGGCAGCGGAATGTTGAGGTTCGCCCCCTCACCCAAACCAGAGCCGCGCGCCTCAAACCCGCCAGTGTCGCTGGGATAGTTCCGTTCCTGATGGACCGAGATCGTCAGGACATCAGGCCGATCATAAAAGATCGCCTCTGTGCCATTGCCGTGATGCACATCCCAATCCAGCACGGCGATGCGCCCGGCCAGTTTGTGGTGCAACGCGGCCTCAACCGCGATGGCGATGTTGGCCATTAGGCAAAACCCGTTGGGAAAGTCCGGCAGGCAATGGTGACCGGGCGGACGGGACAGTGCGTAGGCTTGGTTCAATTCACCGCGCAGCACCTGTTGGACAGCGGCTGTGGTCAACCCGGCCGAAAGGGCTGCGATGTCGTAGCCGTCGGGACCAAAGGGCGTGCGCAGGCCCAATTCACCGCCGCCGGCCTCCGACATCTCTTTGAAGGCGGTCAGATAGCTTTGGGGGTGAACGCGCAACAGGTCCTCAGTACTGGCGGCGGGGGCAGTGGACCAGGTCAGCTCACGTGCCAAGCCCGTCACTTGCATCAGGTTCACAAAGCGGCGTTTTGTTTCGGGGTTCTCTGGCAGCCCTCCGACCATGGGCTGGACCAAGCCGCCCACGGGCAACATGCCCGCGTAATTCCCGCCAGAGTGCCACAGGCACCGCTCATCGTGAAAGAAACCAACCGTCATGCGTGTGCCCTATTCAGCCTCAGCCTGTTTGAGCCGATAGACCCCTTCGGGCAGGTCCAATGCAGCGGCCAAATCCTGCACCTGTGACAGTGACAGGGTGATCCGCCGTACAATGTCCGTGGTGGGGTCGACCTGTTCAATGGTCACGCAATCCTCAAAGGCATTGATCGTGATGTCTTCGGTCAAATGGCCTGCGCCTTCATCCACGAGGGTGATAACCGAGGCGTCGAAAGTGTGCTCAATGGAAAACATAAGATCACACTGCCCGCGAGATCAGCCTTTGGCAACCGCGCGGTTCTGGCGGCGTTTGTGCCAAGCGTAAATCGCGGGCGCGAGGACATAGTCATAGGCCGCAATCGCCGCGTGCCGGATACCGGGCAGGCCCACGATCCGCCCCAATAGGCGGTAGCGCGGCATTTCTTGCCAGAGAACCAAGAACGCGGGGATACCTGCGATCAGTTGACCATTGTGTAGGACATGCAAACGCTTGGCTGCGGTATCAGCGTCCATGTCCCATTCGGCCAGAACATCCGCATTCAGATCGTCAAACCGGATCGGCAGGTTCTGCGCCTTGCTGTAGGCGTCGTAGTGGTTGATCTCAAACGAGCAGACGGGGCATTGGGCGTTGTACAGCACTCGCGTATCGGGATGGCTTTTGTCTTGCACGGTGAATTCCTATATCTTTGGTCACAGGTAGGGCGCGAGACCGCGTCGAAAAGGAGAGCCGTAATGTTGAGAACGTGTGTCGCAGGTCTGTCGCTTCTGTTCCTATCGGCCTGCGTGGAGCCGACGTCCGCGCCGCCTCCCGTCAATGCGGCCCCTTTGCCGCAGGCGGGTGCTCCGGTCAGTGCGGCGCAAGCCATGCGCAACTACAACGCTGCGCGCATCCGCCTAGAACCCGTGGCAGAGCGGACCTGCCGTGCGCAGACGCGCGGGCTGAATTGTGATTTTCTGTTCCGGGTAGACCCAAACCCCAACGCCCCCAAGAATGCGTTCCAATCCCTCAGCCCCGAGGGGCGTCCGCTTTTGACGTTTACCCAGGCATTGATTGCGGACGCGCGTAATATTGATGAGATCGCTTTTGTTATGGGCCATGAAGCCGCCCACCACATTGAAGAACATTTAGCCGAGCAACGGCAGGCCGCCGTTGGGGGTGCGATTTTGGGCAGCCTTGTGGGCGCGATCACCGGTGCAAACTCTGCGGTGGTGGACCAGCTATCACGCGCAGGGGCCACGGTTGGGGCGCGGGGATTTTCCAAAGAACATGAGTTAGAGGCCGATGCGCTGGGCACAGTGATCACCCATGACGCAGGTTTCGATCCGTTGCGGGGGGCTGCGTTCTTTGCACGGATCCCGGACCCCGGTGATCGGTTCTTGGGGACCCACCCGCCCAATGCCGCGCGTGTGGCGACGGTGCGCCGGGTTGCGGCGGGGCTCTGATCTGGCGGCCTTGATATAGGTCAAAGCCGAGATGTCGCGCAGCCCTTACCCCTTGTCTGACGTCATCGAGAAAGGGTGCATCATGGCTTTGGGCGATCCGAGACTTCATCAAGACCTTATGAACCGTATGGCGGAGGCGCAGGGATTTGACCTGCGTGCCGAAGAAGCCAAGGGGACCCTGTCGGCGGGCGATACCAGCGATATGCTGTTGCGTTGTCGTGGATGTGGGGATGTAGGCGGCTGCACCAAGGCGCTGGACGCGGGCGAGGTGCCCGAGACCTGCAACAATGAAAGCCGTTGGGATGCGCTGCGTGCGGTTTCGCGCATGTGAGGGCCGTCTTTGATCCTGCGCAAAGCGCGAAGGGTCATTTCATGTGATCCTTGATCCAACGAAAGGATCGTTTCGATGACACATCACCTGACCCCTTTGGGCACATTGAACCGCCACTACTGGCTGGCTGTCACCATGGCCAAGGCCAGCGGTGCTGACCTTGTGCAGGCCTATGCGGATGGCCGTCTAAGTGCGGAGGAATGGGCTGATGTGGTGCATCGGTGTCGCGGATGCGATTGGGTGCAGCAGTGTGAGTGTTGGCTTGGCAAATCCGAATGGGGTGCGCAGAGCGTGCCGTCTGCGTGCATGAACGCGGAGGTGTTTGAGTGGATCAAGCTTCCACCCGCTGCGGCGAAGGCTGGGCCTTAGTCCTCTTTTCATCGGCGTGTGTTTCTGGTCTCAAGGCGTGAAGCTTGGAGAAGACCCGGATGCGCGCCACCCTAAAAGAATTACGACAAAAATCAGCGTGGAGCTGGGCTGGCTGGAGGGTTGCTTGGAAAAGCGAAACAGCCTTGCGGGCTTGGGCGTTGATGCACGGCATCTCGGTGCTTGCGGCATTGATCCTGCCGCTCAGCACGGTTGAGCTGGCCATTATCGTAATGGGCGGGACGTTCGTGTTGGTGATTGAACTGCTCAATACCGCTATTGAACGTGTGGTGGACTATATCTCATTGGAGCGGCATCCCTTGGCCGGGGAGGCAAAGGACATTGGGTCCTGTGCGGCCTCCCTCGCGGGGATTGCCGTAGGGCTTGCGTGGATTGTGATCCTAGTGGGGCTGTTCGCGTGAGGATCATGGAGAACGTGATTTCTGATCGCGGCTCGCGCTATGCGGTTGCGGGCGGGCCTGCGGCATCGCCAGAAGAGGCGAAAGCCTTTGTCAAAGCGCTGTGCCGGAACAAGAAGTTCGCGCGCGCTACGCATAATACTTGGGGGCTTTTGCTGGAAAGCGGGCCGATCAAGAATGACGATGGCGAAAGCGGCGCGGGCCTTGTGATCTGTCGGATGCTGGAGCGTGAGGGCCTGTACGACACCGTTGTTGTCGTCACGCGCTGGTACGGCGGCAAGCATTTGGGGGGCGACCGCTTCCGGCACGTGCAGGACGCGGTCAGGATGTGGTTGGCTGAGGCTTAGGCTCTCACGACTGTGCGGCGACTTGGCCCCAAAGATCGTATTCGCCGGCCTCATCAACATCGACCTTGACGATCATGCCGGGGGTCAGTCCTTCGAACCCTTCGTCGATGAACAGGTTGCCGTCGATCTCGGGTGCGTCGGATTTGGTGCGGCAGGTCGCGCCCTCTTCGTCGACGGAATCAACGATCACCTCAATCCGGGTGCCAACTTTGGCGGCCAGCTTTGCCTCCGAAATCGCTTGGGATTTCTCCATGAAGCGTTCCCAGCGTTCTTGTTTCAGCTCGGGGGCGACATGATCGGGCAGGGCGTTTGAGCGCGCGCCATCGACGTTTTCGTATTGAAAACAGCCGACGCGATCCAATTGCGCCTCATCCAGCCAATCCAAAAGCGTTTGGAACTCGGCCTCTGTTTCGCCGGGGTAACCGACAATAAACGTGGATCGCAGGGTGATGTCGGGACAGATATCGCGCCATTCGCGGATCCGGTCGAGCGTTTTTTCCGCAGCAGCCGGGCGCGCCATGCGTTTGAGCGTATCGGGGTGGGCGTGTTGGAATGGCACGTCCAGATAGGGCAGCACGAGCCCCTCTGCCATGAGCGGGATCAGGTCTTTTACAAAGGGGTAGGGATAGACGTAGTGCATCCGCACCCATGCGCCCAGCTCGCCCAAATCGCGTGCCAGAGGGATGATGGGGTGTTTGGCATCGCGCCCTTTGACGTCCGTGCCGTAGGCAGAGGTGTCCTGCGAGATCACGAGCAGTTCGCGCACGCCTGCATCGACCAGACGTTCGGCTTCGCGCAGGATGGCGGCATGGGGGCGGCTGCTGAGTTTGCCGCGCATGTCCGGGATGATGCAGAATTTGCAGGTGTGGTTACAGCCCTCAGAGATCTTGAGGTAGCTGTAGTGGCGCGGCGTGAGGCTGACGCCAGTGGCGGGCAGAAGGTCCACGAACGGATCGGGGCTGGGCGGCACGGCGGCGTGCACGGCGTCGAGAACTTGCTCGTATTGTTGGGGCCCGGTCACCGCGAGAACCTTGGGATGCGCGCCGGTGATATACTCAGGCTCTGCGCCCAAACAGCCCGTGACAATGACGCGGCCGTTGGCGTCCAATGCCTCTCCGATGGCTTCAAGGCTTTCGGCCTTGGCGCTGTCGAGGAACCCGCAGGTGTTGACGATCACGGCCTCAGCGCCCGCATAATCGGGTGAGATCGCGTAGCCCTCGGCCCGCAGGCGCGTCAGGATACGTTCACTGTCCACCAGCGCCTTGGGACATCCAAGAGAGACCATACCAATGCGTGGCTGCCCCGGGCGGGCGTCCGTAGGGAAGGTGGGCTTGGGGGCGAGGTCGGGCCGAAGCGAGGGAGGATTTTGAGCCATGACGCGGCTATACCCCCTGCGCCGCCCCGAGGGAAGACGGACTAAGCGCCGCTGATCACGGCCTCAGCAGAGCGTTGGATCGCTGTGTCCGAAGGAACGAAGCGGTAGCCCAGCCCTTCGGTCGTGGCGCGTGTGTCGATCTGCATCGGCAGGCCCACTTGGGGCATCGCGGTTTTGAGCGAGGTGTCGAACATCGCGAGCGCCTTGAGCAAAAACCGCGGTGCCGGTTTCGTTGCGATCTTTCGCTTTGGGTAAGTCGCGGCTAACAAAGCGCCAATCGCAGGCATCCGCAGCACGTCATCCGTGGCCATGATGCGTTGGCCAATCGTGTCTGGGCGTTCCAGCGCCATGATGTGCAGGGCCGAGACATCCTCAATATCCACGACGGGGATTGGAATATCCGGCAGCATCGGGTCCTTGCCAGACATAACCCGCTGGATCAGTTCAAGCGAGGTGCCAAAGCGGTTATCCATTGGCGTGCCGCACACAAGGCCGGGGTTCACGGTTGTCAGCTGCATTTCTGGGTTTCGTTTGACGAAATCCCATGCCGCTTGCTCCGCGAGGGTTTTGGATTTGATATACGCTGAGGCGCTTTTGTGGGTGACATCGGTCCAATCGGCGGCGGTGGCTGCGTAGCCCGCAGGCCGCTCTGCATATAGGATCGCCACCATGGACGATGTCAGCACGACGCGGTTCACGCCTGCCATGCGCGCAGCCTTGAGCGCGCGGCGCGTGCCGTCAACCGCAGGACGGATCAGGTCTTCTTCATTCTTGGGCGAGGCTAGGGGAAAGGGGGATGCGGTGTGCAGGATCGCCTGACAACCGGTGACGGCAGCATCCCAACCGGCATCACGGGTCAGGTCCAGCTCAACAAAGGTGAGGCGCCCATCGCCGGGGTCTTGGACGGCGGCGCGCACTTCATCCGCGCGGTCCATGCTGCGCAGAGACCCGCGCACATGGTAGCCTTTTTGCAAAAGGTCATAGGCAATGCGTTTGGCAATGAACCCACTGACGCCAGTGAGCAGGATAGGGCGCGTATCTGTCATGGTGATCTCCCTCGTGACCTAACAGCTGTGGCTGAGGGCCGAAAAAAGCAACCCCCGACGCTAGGGAATAGCGCCGGGGGTTTTGATCTGCTCAGAAAAGAGGCGGTTTAGCCAAGCAAGCGGCGGGCAATCACCTGGGCTTGGATTTCCGCAGCACCCTCAAAGATGTTGAGGATGCGGGCATCACACAACACGCGCGAGATTTTGTATTCCAGCGCAAAGCCGTTGCCGCCGTGGATTTGCAGGCCGTTGTCGGCTGCTGCCCACGCCACGCGGGCGCCGAGCAGCTTGGCCATGCCTGCCTCTAGGTCGCAGCGACGGCCTTCGTCCTTTTCGCGGGCCGAGAAGTAGGTCAGCTGACGCGCGATCATGATCTCAACAGCCATCATCGCAAGCTTGCCCGAAACGCGGGGGAATTCGATCAACGACTTGCCGAACTGCTTGCGATCGATCGCGTATTGCATCGCGATGTCGAGGGCACACTGCGCAACACCAACGGCCCGAGCTGCGGTTTGGATGCGCGCGCTTTCAAAGGTTTCCATCAGCTGTTTGAAGCCCTTGCCCTCTTCTCCGCCAAGCAGGTTTTCGCCCTTCACGTGGAAGTTGTCGAAACCCAGCTCGTATTCCTTCATGCCGCGGTAGCCGAGCACTTCGATTTCACCACCGGTCATGCCCTCAGTGGGGAACGGGTTTTCGTCCGTGCCTGGGGTTTTTTCCGCAAGGAACATCGACAGACCTTTGTAGTCGGAGGTATCGGAGTCGGTACGCGCCAGCAGCGTCATAACCTGCGTGCGGGTCGCGTGGGTGATCCAGGTTTTGTTGCCGGTGATTTGGTAATCGCCGTTCTCATCCTTGACGGCGCGGGTGCGCAGGCTGCCAAGGTCGGAACCGGTGTTTGGCTCAGTGAACACTGCAGTGGGCAGGATTTCGGCAGAGGCCAAGCGTGGCAGCCAGCTTTGTTTCTGCTCTTCGGTGCCGCCTGCAAGGATCAACTCGGCCGCGATCTCCGAGCGCGTGCCCAGCGAGCCGACGCCGATGTAGCCGCGCGACAGTTCCTCGGAAACGACGCACATGGATGCCTTGGACAGGCCAAATCCGCCGTATTCTTCGGGGATCGTCAGGCCAAAGACACCCATTTCTGCCAGTTCCTCGATGATTTCCATCGGGATCAGCTCATCCTTGAGGTGCCATTCGTGGGCAAAGGGTTCGACCTTTTCCTTGGAGTAGCGGAAGAATTGCTCACGGATCATTTCCAGCTCTTCATCAAGGCCGGAGGTGCCGAACATCGCCTCAGCTTGACCCTCTTGCATCAGCTCAACAAGCCGGGTCCGCGCGTTTTGGGTGTTGCCGTTCTGTGTGAGCATTTGGACCGCAGGCGTCATCAGCACCGCTTGATCCTCTTGCGAGAGGCCAATGTCTTGGGGGCGCAACATTTCGCCCTGGTTCATCGGGATGCCGCCGTACATCTGCCACAGGTATTCGCCAAAGGCGATCTGGTGGATCAGTTGGTTCATCTCGTTGAAGGTGCCGTCTGCGGCCATCCGCTCGGCCCAGCCCTGCATCTGACGCAGCGATTCGACGTATGTTGCCAACCAAGCAAAGCCATGGGTCGCGGTCTGGTTTTCTTCGATCAAGCGGCCGGAGATGCGATCATTGTCGGTAACTTGGACAGTAATCAGCGCCTTGGCGCGGGCCAAAAGGGCCTCTGCTGCGGCGACGGAATCACCCGTAAGTGCAAGCAGGTTTGGCAGAATGGCGGATGTTTCGATGTGGCTCTCGGCGGCGTCACGGGGCATGGTCGTCTCCTAGCATCAATTTGTCGGGTCTTCGTACCGACTGTGCAAGTGCAGCGCAAGAAAATTCTGCATATGCAATCTATGGCGAACTAAAATGTCTCAGCGGATTTTTGGGTGTCCGTTGATCCATTGGAAGGTAGGTTGCCGTGACGATAGCACAAGACTGCATTGAGTGCAGCTAAAACAGGGACACGCATCATGGAACTTATGTCGCTGGGGGCCTTTGCTCTTGCTGTCGCGATCACGTTTTTTGGCGGTTTTGTCAAAGGAGTGGTGGGATTTGCGCTGCCTTTGATCATGATTTCCGGGCTATCGACATTCTTGGATCCGCAACTGGCATTGGCCGGAATTATTTTGCCGATTGTGGCGGCGAATGTGACGCAAACCTTGCGAGCTGGTGTTGGGCCTGCGGTTGCTGCGGCGCGGCAGTTTTGGCGCTATTTGATCGTGGTATGTGTCATGATCTTGCTCGCGGCGCAGTTGGTCACGTCGTTGTCCCCGCAGGTTTTCTCACTGGTGCTTGGTATTCCGGTGGTCGTGCTGTCAGTGATTCAACTGGCGGGGGTGTCGTTCCATATCGCGCAGCGGCATCGGTGGTGGACCGAATGGATCGCGGGCCTCATTTCGGGTGCGATGGGCGGGCTTACGGGTAACTGGGGATCGACCACCGTATTGTACCTGTTGGCGACGGACGTGCCGCGCGCGCAACAGGGGGTGGTGCAAGGCGTGATCTATGGGCTTGGATCATTCATGCTGCTTGTGGCGCATTTGAAATCCGGCATTCTCAACCTTGATACCGCGCCATTTTCAGCCGCGCTGTTGATACCAAGCATGTTGGGGATGTGGGTTGGCTTTGCGGTGCAAGACCGATTGCCCGCGGTCGCCTTTAAGCGGGCAATCTTGATTGTCTTGCTGGTGGCCGGTGCGAACCTGATCCGCAAAGGCTTGGTGTGAGGCGGGGAGGCCCGCCTCAGCACGTGGTTAGCCGATTGCGCAGGCTTTGACGTCTTCGTCGATGAACGGGACGTATTGCGCAAAGTTGTCGGAGAACATCGAAACCAATTTCGCGGCCTGTGCGTCGTAGGCTGCGGGGTCGGACCATGTTGTCCGTGGGTCAAGCAGGCTGTCGTCGACGCCTTGGCATGCGACGGGAACGTCGAAGCCAAAGTTGGGGTCGCGGCGGAATTCGCAATCGCCGAGATCACCGTTCAACGCAGCCGTCAGCAGCGCGCGTGTGGCCTTGATGGGCATCCGCGAACCTGTGCCATAGGCGCCACCGGTCCAGCCAGTGTTGACCAGCCAGCAGGTGGAGCCGTTTTCGGCGATTTTGCTGCGCAGGAGGTCACCGTAAACTTCGGGGCGACGTGGCATGAAAGGTGCGCCGAAGCAGGTCGAGAACGTTGGCTCAGGCTCGGTCACGCCACGCTCGGTGCCTGCGACCTTGGAGGTGAAGCCCGACAGGAAGTGGTACATAGCCTGCGCTGGCGTGAGCCGCGCGATGGGAGGCAGGACGCCAAACGCATCGCAGGTCAGCATGATGATGTTTTTGGGGTGGCCACCCAGTGCGGTGTCCGACGCGTTGGAGATGTACTCCAGCGGGTAGGCGCAGCGCATGTTGGCGGTCAGGCTGTCGTCATCAAAGTCGAGGTCAAAGGTGTTCGGGTCGAACACCATGTTTTCGATCACGGTGCCAAACTTAGACGTCGTGTCGTAGATTTCAGGCTCGGCTTCGCGGCGCAGGTTGATCGTTTTGGCGTAGCAGCCGCCCTCGAAATTAAAGATACCACGCTCGGACCAGCCGTGTTCATCGTCGCCGATTAGGGTGCGGCCGGGATCTGCCGAAAGAGTGGTCTTGCCGGTGCCCGAGAGGCCAAAGAACACAGCAGAGTCGACGGGGTTGTCGATGGCGTGGTTGGCCGAGCAGTGCATGGGCATGATGCCTTTGGCTGGCAGCAGGTAATTGAGCAGCGTAAAGATCGATTTCTTGTTTTCACCCGCGTACTCAGTGCCGCCGATCAGGATTAGCTTACGCTCAAAGTTCATGGCGATGACCGTGTCGGAGCGGCAGTTGTGACGCTCTGGGTCGGCCTTGAACGTGGGGCAGTTGATGACCGTGAATTCGGGGGCGAATGTTTCCAGCTCTGCGGGCTCAGGGCGGCGCAGAAGGTGGCGGATGAACAGGTTGTGCCATGCAAGCTCGGTCACCATCCGAACGTCCAAGCGGTGCGCAGGGTCCGCGCCGCCAAACAGGTCTTGTACGAAATAATCGCGACCTTTCATGTGGGCGAGCATGTCTTCGTAGAGCGCGTCGAACCCTTCGGGCGACATCGCGGCGTTGTTGTCCCACCAGATTGTATCAACGACGTCTGCGGTTTTCACCACGTGCTTATCTTTGGGCGAACGACCGGTGTATTTGCCGGTGGTCGTCATGAACGCGCCACCCTTGCCGAGTGTTCCTTCGCCGCGTTCAATCGCCTGCTGGATGATCGCCGGTTCAAGCAAGTTGTAATAGACCGACCCGAGCCCGGAAATGCCTTGGGTTTCCAGCGTGTGCGCTGGGTTAACGCGTCCGATGATCATGATCTTGCTCCCGCGGGTGTTGTCCCGCTCTAGGTCGAAATACAAACAGCAGCCAATGTGACTACGTTCCGTGGCTATATCATGACGTATTTTGGCTTGAACAGGACGCAAGCGCGCAGTTAGCGCAACCAAATTGCCGCTGTTAGCGCAAATTATGGGGCTATTAACTTTGATCAGGCCTTGTACGGGGCAGGATCACGGCGGCTGATTCGTTTTTTGTTGATTCTCTCTAGTGAAAGTCGGACAGTAAGCAAAAATTTAGGCAAATTGGGCAAAATAAGGAACATTGCACATGTCGCGGATTGCTCTGGTCGATGACGATCGAAATAT
>Ga0228634_1000904_pt1 | contig 19200 bp, 11 predicted proteins | sample 42DmetaG_FD_190063 | JGI IMG/M metagenome (GOLD analysis project Ga0228634, IMG submission 190063) | Seawater microbial communities from Monterey Bay, California, United States - 42D | ecosystem: Environmental > Aquatic > Marine > Coastal | place: USA: California | collected 2016-09-27 | reverse complement strand
CCGGGAGTTTCCAACTGAATGACATTGCTGGCTGGATCATATACTGTGCGCGTCACACCACGGTCGGGGTGTTCTTCCCGAGTCACACGACCGGCAAGATCATATTCGTAAAAAGTGGAAAGCCCTAATGGGTCAACTACTTCAATTAATTCTCCTATGGGGTTGTAGTTAAACTGCGTGGTGATATCGTCGCTGGCTGTGGCGCCATAGGTAATGGTCCCTACTTTCCGTCCTCGAGCATCGGTGTAGGTGGCGTTGATGATGTTAGGCGTCGAGTTGGTAAGACCACTCGCCTGGCTAAGAACCGAGGTCTTTTCAAAGTATTGATCCTTACCTGAGATTAGATCATCGTTCCAGTCGTACTGCATTTGGGTAGTTACCCATTGGCCTGCGGTAGTTCCGGATTCTGCCGTCCAAGTATCCGATGATGTTACCCGGTTGTTGTAATCGTACAACACATCCTTTTGCATCAAATCTACCGTAGAGAGGTTGACCACTCCAGCGAACGTCCCAAAGCTGCCTATCCCTGATATGCTGCTGGTACTGCTGAAATCTGCATACACCTGCGAAGTGCGCCCAAACTTGTCTACGGATTCCGGACCCGAAATCATAAAGCTTGAGCCGTTGAAGCCATTGGAAGTAGTGGATTGCTCGGTTTGCAATTGAACAGCTTTAGCGTTTCCATCTACAAAAGTGGCTGTGCGTACTCCGGAACCAAGTTCAGGACGAGCAGAAAAATCAAACGCGGTCCCACAGAGTTCTGGAGTGAAGGAAACACTCTTATACGTAAGGTTGGCTAAATTGTGAGTGGTAATGGCCCGCGCAGGAACCACCGTTCCGGAACTCACAGCGTATAAGCGATAATCGTATTGAATGGTCGGTGCGCTATTCCCAATGTAAATCTCACGAGGGGCCCACACCTTTTCTAATCGGTTGAATGCATCGTATTCATAGACCATCGGATGCCCATTGATGCCAATAGTTTGGAGCAACTGGCCAGTGTGGTAATCGTACGTATTACAAACGCTTTCATTAAATTGATTGGATATTCCCGTAACATATTGGTGAAGCGTCGCATCGTAGGTGTATTTTAACAACGAACGTTGATTGGCATGATTCTTCGGACCTTGAATTTGGGTAACATTTCCGTATCCATCGTATTGCAGGTCATTGACGGCATATTCGGTACTATTTAAAGTCGTTCGCATCGTAGCAACGCCCTTCTTATCTGTTGTTAGCGCCGTCACTTCGCTTTCGCGCACAGGGTTTGAAGACGTGGAGCCAAGGTGAATACTGTGTTTCTTCAACACTCCCGTTCGTCCTCCTGCTTGGGAAGGAGTGAAATAGTCCATCACCGCAATGCGATCGGAATTGTAGACCGCATTCGTACTGGTTTTCTTCACATAGGTCGTTTCTGGCGTTTCCTTGTAGTGGTGCGTGACGAAAACCCCCAGGTCTGACCCACATACATTCATGCCATAGATATTTGAGGGAGGGCAGTTTCCAGAGAAATCCATCAGCCACAAAGTATCCACACTGTATCCAGAATACCCTGATTCTGGTTGGATCACATACTTCTTCACGAATTCATCTTGATATACCGGAGTATTGCCAACAAGAGTACTGCAGGTATTGGTTTGCCTATGATACTCCACCCTAGTTGAGAATATAGTTTCCTCTATGGTTTCTGAAATTCCATTGGCTGTCATTTCAGCTTTATCTTGATATCGGGTAACGTTAAAATACGAATCGTAAGCCAACTCAAACTCTTGGCTGTGGTACAATGTATTCTGTGATAGTTGTGGAATGTTCAATGCTTCAGAATTTGTGACTGCTGGAAATACCGTTGCTGATTCACCTATTGTTCCCCAATCAACGGTTTCAAAACTCGTACCTGATTTCTTCACCTGTCCAAGGGTGGCAGAACCATCAGCAATATCCACCACTCTAAAGTCATAGGTCGAATTTTGCGCGGAAATTAATGCCACGGTATGGCTTGTTGCGTTGGACTCCTCGTGATACAATGCATAGGTTCCACGAACCAATCCTTTTTGATAATCATGCTTTACCAAATCAGAAAAGCTTAACGCATTAGGAGCGAGGTATTCCACTACTTCAGTCAGGTATTTTTTGGGATAACTGGATTCGCTTCCCGCTTGATTTTGCTGTCTTGTCTCAACTCTAGTAAAGCCCGCAAATGCTTTCTCTCGGCGGTTCTGGATACCCCCATCATAGTCGAAGAAGATTTGCATGGAATCGTCGCCATCGAGGTCAACACCACCGTCCGTTGCGATGTTCACGCCATCGTGAATGGTCACCTGAGCGAGCACCCACTTGCCGCTTGGCATATCCCATAGCACCTTTTCATCAGCTCTATGAGTCTTTACTTCTGTATCGTAGGCGCCACGGCGGTGTCCTACTAGCTTGTAATCGATATCAAAGGAACCACCAAGTGGATTGCTAACACTGGTGAGGTAGTTTGATTTAACGACGTTAGAATAATAGACGTGTAGATCACCATTCTCTTGGGCATCCACAAAATCAACAGCGCCATCTCCGTTAATATCCATGAAGCTTGAACGGAGTTTGTTTACTGAGTAATTGGCACCGCCGTTCACACTAATGGAGAGCTTACCATTCAAAAATATCGGTATACCAATAGTCGCTCCTGCATTTCCGGACATGCCAAAACTTTGACTCTGGCTGAGTTCTTGAGAGAGATCAAGATCAACTGTGGCTGTTCCATCTTTATGAAGGACATATCCCGTTCCTGTGTTGAGGTACACCATATGCCGACTACCGTCAGTTTTAATGATATCAGTAAGTCCATCACCGTTCAAGTCCATGCCCACTGTTTTTGAACGCGAACCAGAATTGTTAATATTAATTCCAGCATTAAAGCTTCTAGCTAGATACCCGATGCTTACCGAAGCTCCTTGAAGAGCGCCTTTGAGTCCTGAAGATAAATCCGCTGGAGATTGAGTAGATTCATTGACCGAGGATATTCCGGCAGGTAGCGCGTAATTCTTCTTGGTCTCAAACGAAGTGCCCGTATTTAGCGCCACTTGAACCGTACCTTGGTTTCCATACACTCGATCAACCAAACCATCACCGTTCACATCCACATATTCAATGTCTTGAACCGTCTCACCGAAATTCACGCCAGCACTTAATCCAAGACTACCCACATCAATGTATCGCAAGTCGTCATTCTTATAGTTTCCGCTGGCGGTAATCCCATACCCTGAGGATAGACTTTTTGAATTTCGCTCTCCTGAAACTGCTACCACAGCGTTCTTATGCCCACCGCCAGGAAGAGTGTATTGAATTTTCACATCATTACCATCTTGTAGGACTAAATCAGGCATTCCATCGCCATTCATATCTTGAAATGCACTAGGAGAATTTCCAAAGAACACCAGTGGATCACTTGTTGAAGTGCTCACGCTGGTCCCAAACCACCCTAAACTTGCCCCTACATTTTGGCTTAGTGAGTTCGATTTGTTGATTCTTGGAGCCGCCGTTGCACCATATACACCGGCAAAGCCGCTTTGAGTAGGTGTAGACTCTTCCTCTTCACCAAAATACCCAGGTGACATCACTCCCGTTTTTCGGTAATGTCCCATATAACTTCCAAACACGGCATAGTGATCCTTGTCTTCAAGAGTAGATAAGAGCGTCTCTTGATAAGTTCTTAACCCACGGGCGTTCTCACTACGCACTGGGGTCAACGAAAAGAAAGAGTTGTCCCACGGGTTCATGTGTTCAACATCTGCCTTTGTAACTTTTTGGACTGGTGCTCTTAGAGCGCGGGCTTCAGCCGTTCCTGCTATTTGCATTTGAGCCGGATCAATAGGGTCATTCGCTTCTCCACTCCAAGCAAAATGCCCCCATCCCTTTTGCATCGTTCCTAATTGATCAGAGTAGGCGTAAAACAAGTTTTGAGGTACTCTAGGCGATAATACCTGCACGATACTGCTGGAACTATTCACCACATTGAACCCTCTTAAATTCTGAGTGATATACTCCAGCGCCGCCTCGGCAAAAGGAGTGTTCTCAGCAAAAAATTCAAGCGTCACCGCTCCATTGATCACTTCACTACTACTAAAAGTTCCGGTAGCAGTACCGGTAAAGGAATGGGCCGGCGTAGTATTTATAGGCGCGCCTTCGTTTTGTGATAGCGTATACAACCGATAGGTGTTTGATCCTGTTCCAGCAACGTCTTTATGCAGGATCAACGCTTTTTTACTAATGTACTTGCCACCACTCTTTACCACGAAATAAATCGTTTGGTCTACATCTACTCCGCTAACTCCTGAAAACACATTATTAATGGCCGATTTATTTTCGCTTACCTCTGGGAGTATTTCGTAAGAGCCGCTAGGAAGGTTTAGTGCGGTCGGGCCCTTGAGAGCCTTCACACCATTAAAGAAACGATAGCCAACATTAGGATAGAATACAATTGGGCCATCGTCACAATTGGAGCGAATCTCTACTGTTGGGCGAATTTCTATATCCTGCCAATCCACGTTGGAGTGTGACAGCACTTCAATACTCAACTGACAATAATCGGTCGCCACGACCCCAGGAACAGCCGCGAAGCTCCCTATAAAAGGAGCGGACATGGCCCCGTAAGAGGTAGCGTTTTGGTCCAGGCGATCGTAGTACACATGATCTGTGGTGGTCTGATTGATCGTGTCATTCTCCGTTATTGTAATACGATAATAGATATCATCCGAAAAATCAAACCCATCACGATTCAATGTCACTTTGATTTCTTTATCGCCAGTGAATGTGACCCCTTCTTTACCCGACAATACAAAGTCCGAATCGTACGTTGAAGAAGTATATTTTGAACCATTTCCGTCTAAAGGTAAGCTTTGGGCATAGGTCACTTGAGGATTCCAGGTAAACAAATCCTGCTGTCCATCTACCCCAGGTGCCAAACGGAAAATCAGCTGATCTCCTTTTGTTACGCCCACCGATTGATTATAGGACGCTCCATTAGCGGGCACAGGATTCTGAAGGAATACCCCGTTTTGCTGAATAGAAACAACAGCAGTGCCTGTTAAGCTAGGATCAGTGATGGTTGGATGAGAACTGATCCTAACGGTTCCACTTACCGGTGCCGTCCAAACCTTGACTACTTCGAATGATTTTACATCTGGATCGCTGTAGGATTGTAATGCTGCACCTTTCATGACCGGGTTGAGGGTGTTTACCGATGAGTTGCTAAAGCTAAGCGTTCCGTCTTCTGCCAACATCCCGAACTGAACTTTTAGCCCTCCACCAGATATAGGTACAGTGCGATCGAGAATACCATCGCCGTTATAATCGAGTAAATACCTTTTGACTTTGCTCGTGGAGTGATTCCAGTTCAATCCAAAGTTATATAGCCCGAACCCCGTTACGTAATCCACACCTGAGTTTATAGACTGGGAGGTGCTTTTGTATAGTTTTTCTCCTATGATTTTTCTCGGCGCGCCAAAGGTGATATTCCCTTGGTCATCGACCTGCATAGGGCGATACGCATAGCTCGTATTCCCTCTATTAGCAATAATGATATCCTGAAGTCCGTCACCATTGACATCTTGCATGGATACTTTATCATGCGAGTAATTCTCTGAATACCCAAGTTTGGCACTAAAGGTCCATTCTTTTGTTGGGGTTCCGTCTACCAAAACTGGAGTAGCACCTGTGCCTAAAGCACCACCTGTGGTCCATCCCGACGTTTGTGTGGTTTTTAACATCGATGCTGGCATCACAGGTGTCATCGCTTTTTGTACAAAGCCTGGATCTATGTCGTCATATATTTGACTGCTCGCCAATAAGTCCTTGAATTTTATTACCTCTGGAGTGGTCGATAGTTTTATGCTTTTTACTTGATTATAGGTGAATTCATGTTCGTAGAACAACGTGCCTCCGTGATATTCACCAATGGACTCGAGGAGCTTTTTGCCAAAATCCCCTGTGATATAGTCTAATCGGTAGTCTTTAATCACCGTTCCGTCATACTTAACCTCAATCTTTGTCAGTTGACGATCATCCACTTCCTTGATGCCACTTGTCAAATTCACGCGGGCATCGGCTCTTGAACCTGTCGATGAAAATTCAACGGAGTATTTACCGGGTGTGGACTTATACCCTGTGTACTGAATCTTCGAGAGGTAACAATTTTTACCGCCAGATTTGATATCCGTTCCTGTAAACGTGTTGTGCTGGTAGGTATAGATAATATTGTTGCCATACCTGTCCTGAACCTTTTTCAAGAACCATTTCGTGATGTTTCCCTGATCTGATTTGAGGACTGCATTTACATCTACCGAAGTACCGTTGGAGGTTCCATAGTAGCTTTTGGTACCATTAGCGTCGGTCACCACCCAACAATAGGTGCTGGTCGAAGTGCCCATCCGTTCTATAGTGCGGTAGGCACTTTGTTGTTTTGTAAAAAACTGTTGGGGAGAGGTTGTTTGACGAGTAGGATATACGGCGTTTCCTCCTGAAGCAGTTGGCCGGTTCGCCTTGTCGCCGTCCTCACCGTGCAATGATTCTCCATCGAGCATATATACCTCGCTTTGAAGCGTCGCATCAAAAGTCGGTACACCAAACCTTGTATCTACACTAATGCTTTGAACAGGAACGCTCCATCCGAATCCTGCCCAACCCGATCCTCCTGAAGAAGAGTAGTTTAAGGATACTTGTGGTTGCATACCCTGTCTACCGGGAGGGATAGAAATCGGATAGCTAATGTTTGCATCTCCCTGTTGATTTGCTGTAGGCGGTTGGATCAGATTGATTCCAGTTGCAGGGTTAGCGGGTTCTAAATCCGAAATACTCGTCGGCATGAATGCTGCCGCCTCAGGCATATCGGGCGTCTTGATCATCGCAGCGAAATAATCCGTTCCTCCTTCTCCGTCAGCCTCTAACGTATAGCTCGCATGGTTCACCTTGCTCACATGGGCCTGAACCCAGTCTTTTTGCTCGTAGTCAAAATAGAAGACCTTTACTTCTCTTAGACGGCTGTACCCTATGCTTGGATCCACCCCAATGGTTACGTGACTAATAGAATCCCGCTGGCCTACAACACGGTAGGCTACGGCACCTCTAGTAAGGTTAGTGAAGCTCGCGGGGATGCTGGCCACCTGACTCTTACTTAGCGCATAAGCAGGAAGCTCCTCTAACCCTGAGGCTTTTTCTCTTCCAAGATTTGCATAATAACTTGAGGACAATACCGCATTGAAATCCTGTGAAACTGCCTCTGTTAGAACCATGGGACTGGTCGGCACGACCATTCCAGTGCTCGGTGTCAAGCTCACCTCTTTCACAGAGATTTGATCTACACCTTCTGGTAGAGTAAAAAGTACAGTGTTTCTTCCGACTTTAAGTTGGTCGGACATAATGGTCATCGAACCGCGTTGCCAACCTTGCTTTTCTTGCTGAGCTACATTTCCATAACTGTTTTGCCCATTGAGAACCATAGGTGTAGCATCGGCATCCTCTACTCCTGTCACGCTAAAGGAAAGTTCAAAACTGGCAGACGCCAACTCCGCCTCGCTGATGTAGAATTCGAAGACATCGTCGGTAGGGTTGCCCAAGGCATCATTACTGGACAACCCCAGATAGGCCGTATGTTCATCCTTCCACCCAACCGGTAGTCCCTCTAAATGTGCTATATGCTTTACATCTTCAACGCGTACAAAGGTGCCTGGATCAACAATTGTGTAGGTGAGGGCTAGAGCATCTGGTGAGATGAATACTAGGGTTAAGAAAATGCTTAAAAATCTTTGAAAGTAGGCGGTGCGTAGCATAGGCGATTTGGTTTGCTTTTTTTAAATAGTAGATGTTGATGGTTTATCGCTGTGCAGCGATAAGTTTAAGACTATACACGCCTTGAGGAGTAATGACCCTAAAAGTGTAAGTACCCTCCATACTAGGAGCGTTAAACGAGATGGCCGTACTTTTTGGGTACGATTCCCCTTCCTCGGTAACCCTGCCAAGCGCATCTACCAGTTGCCAGGTGAATACCTTTTCCTGAAATCCTAGGAGCTCCACCTGTACTACACCTCCAGTCAACGCGGGATTTGGATACATCCTCATGGTGGGGTGATTCGTTTGGTGTGTCGTTGGGGTCGATCTTTTATCTACAGCTACCAATTCATTATAAACCTCCATGCCCGACTTGTCATAAAGGACCACATGGTACTGTCCTTCACTTAAAGCCAATTCACTAGAGGTGTACTCATCGGACTCAAAAGTCACTCCTGTGTCAAAGGAATGCACATAGATCTTGCCATGTGCGCCCACAAAAGAGATTCCTGATCCGACTGAGGTAACCTCAAGTTGATTACAGTTTTGAGTGACTGAGCTTCGCTTGGTAAACATATAATTGGTCCCCGTTACTACATTCGATAAATCCACTTCATAGCGAATGATCTGAGCATCTTGATATACCCAAGGGGCGTAATAGAAATGGACTCCATCGGTATAAAAAATAGAGTCCGCTATCGCTCCATTCGGCTTTTGAATATCGATAACTAAGGTGTTCGACCAAGTTCTCCACGCATCCGTTGCCTTGAACTTCCAGCACGCTAAGGGATTGGCGCCAACACGAATATTAGAGCACGAACCCATCGTATGAAAAGGTGAAGACTTCCGCTCCGAAAAAACAATATACCCCTCCTGAGCAACCCAAGTTCGTGGCATGCTGCCCGCGGCTACCGCTGTATCTAGGGCTATTTTAAAATGTGATCCCGTCTCTGCGATACTTTGGGTTTGATACAACGACTGTCCTATATCCGCACCAAGTCCCATCACTCGCAGATAAAAACCTTTATCCTTATTAGCATCCCAGTAAAACGACGAATCCTTTGCCCAGTAATCCTTCCAATCGGGTTCAATGCCTTGAAGAATAGGAATAGCGTACTTTAACGACAAATAGCTATTCACTATCCTGCGCTGAGCCCGGTTCAATGCAAATGGATAATAGACCACCTCCGCTAAGGAAAATTTTGAAACATCACCAATCTTGATTTCCGGTGCCGTATCACGAGCCATTCGGAATCCACGAACCGACTGCACGGAGATAATTTTTGATAAGCTATCCGTAAAATCTATAGACGTAAACCCTTTGCCGTGATACATCCCGCCATCCGTAAGGGTCACATCACCGATTTGCAACAACGTATCTTCAACAGAGACACCAAAGTTTCCTTGAAACACGAAAAACAAGGAACTCGAATTAGGAATATCCTCCAGCTGCACTCGGGCAGCCGACTCAAAGGTGTGCAGATTCAATGTCTTGTAGTTCGAAATTAAATACGTCGAATCTTCGGAGTGTTGCCACAATCCTTGACCAACAATCCCTCCAGGGGATTGGGCATATACAGGCGCAAATAGCCCGAAAGAGAATAGAAGCAATAGACACTGCTCCAAGAAGCTGCGGTTTGTCATGGTTTAGGTTTTTAATTGGTGCTGGCAAATTGCCGCGGTATTAAGTTCTGTAAAAAGTTTTGAAAACCAATTGATTAAAATGTATCAATTCATTGGTGAATTCATGGCACTCTTAATGATGAGCAATACAAAAAGTCGACTTTTCTCCTATTTCGCAGCTCCTTAGCGCGGTATTAACCGCCGCAGAAAGCCAACGGTTTTTCCCAAAATTGAGCGTAACATAACATGTTATGTTATTCCCTTTTTTTGCCGATTATCATCCTTTGCAATAACGCTAAAACACTGTATTACTGCGTGTTACAAGATTCTGTTTCCTGTAACAACCCTCATAACACCTGTTACGCGTAACAGGTGTTATGCCCCTTGGAATGGGTAAAATTGCGCACAGGCTGCCTTGCCGCGTAGTTGGATGTTTACCTGCGTTGTACCTACCAAAGCCCCAAGTTTCTGGTCCGATGCCTTCACTTTTTATTCGTGACTTTATCACCCAACAGGGCCTAACATAACATGTTATGTTAGGCCCTTTTTTACCGTTTCTCACCCCGCTTTTGATATGTAACCATTTGTATACAAAGGCGTTACAAAACCACGGGTCTTTTCAAAACCGTCATAACACCTGTTACGCGTAACAGTGTTATGTTATGGCTTATGGGATTCGAAGAAGATCTATTTGTTCTTACCGTACTTTTTAAGGGTGCGACTCACCCGCATGGCATCACAGCCCAGCTCCCGAGCAATTTCTGCTTGCGTGTATTCGGTTTTATCCCTTCGAAGTTCTAGAATCGCTCCCTCGAGCTCGGAATAGTCTTCTACCTTCAGCTGGTGGCGTTCCTCCCCGTAGCCTAAGAAGTGGAGCCCTAAAAAATTGGTGTCCTTTTTGATCTCTAGCTCAATGACGTTGGAAGCGCCGTACTGAAACTCCGCGCTGCGCACCTTAAGCTGTTTGAGGTAGCGGCGGTTTTTTTCGGTGGTGCTCGCCCCTAGTGCAAAGAGTGCATCGGCAAAACGTGAGAGTCCTGAAGATCCTGCCAAATCTCCTTTACCCAAGGGCTTGTGTCGAAGCCGCTTGGGGGTGTGCGCCAGCAAAAGTATGGACAGCCCTAGGCGCTCTTTCAACACCTTGAGATCCTTCATTAAAGCATTGGCCTCTTGTGCGTTTTCCAGAGCGTCCTCACTCAAATAGCTCAGGTTGTCCACAATAACAATACGGCAGCCCGTTTTTACCAGGTGTTCTTCTACTTCTGAAAACAGGGCCGATGAGCGTATTTTAAGCTGGGACAACCCCGGGGAGAACCCTGCGCGCATCAGGTTTTGGGAGAACGGATAATGATTTTGGTACTCCTCACTGTAGCGCTTTTCGAACTGCTTATCACTCAGCTCAAAGTCCAGGTACAACACCGGCCGCGGAGGCCCCTCCAACCGAAATCCTTCCATAGGCTGACCTCGGGCAATGGCATCGGCTATTTGAACCGCTAAAATTGACTTACCTACGTTGGTGTCGGCAAAAAATATACAGAGCTCATTTTCAAACCAAAGCTCGTCGAAAAGCATTTTGGGTGCCGGTTGCCTGCTGGCCTCTTCAAGACATTGCTCGGCCGTGCGTATGTGTAATAACTTACTCATAGCGCACCGTTGTTTAGCGCTTGGTTTAAATCCACGTACGCTCCCGCAGTCAAGGACTCCTCGGGCCCTACAAAGCGGTATACTCCGATGGCATGGGTAATCTGAGCATCGGCGCGGTACAACTCCCGCAAGCTTTGGTTCAGGCCTTTGCAGGCACATCCCTTCCCAGAGGAAGAAAGATACGCATGCGCCTTGCTGAGCACCGTCAGATAGCGGTTGATCCGCAACAAACGGGCCTTAGTCTTCTCATGATCTCTAAGATGCAGTAGTTTACTTCGTGCCGCTTCCAGCTCTTGCATCATCTCGGACAGCTCCTTATGTAACGGCAAGGAACCTGCAAAAGTCACTCCTGTCATACGGCCTCGCCCTTATCGTGGTTTCCACCTTGAGGGCCACGTTGTTTGCCAGAGAGCCAGAGGTCCAGTTGGCTCTTACGAAACAGCAACCGTTTTCCTTGCTTAAAATGCGGCACTATCCCACGAGCTGTGTAGCCATACAGAGTGTTCTTGGACAACTTCAAATACGCCACGGCTTCCGCCATACTTAGGATGGGGTCCTCTTGAAGCTTGTCCGAAGGCGTTGGAGTTGGGGCCGATTCGTCTTTGGAATGGCGCAAGACTTCCACAAGGATTTCTTCAAGTTCCTCGCGGGTGGTTAGGATGATCGATTTCATAGGACATTTGTTTTTTATTGTTCTATGCAAATCTTCATCGTTGTTTCCCCTAAAGGTGGGTCATTGGAGGGTCACTGGGTAGTCCATAATGTTATAATTGTTCCCATTCTTTATTGAAAGTCAAGCGAATAGACTCGTCCTCCAGGGACCACAACAAGGGCTTGATACGCTCCATGCGTTTGCGCTGCGCCTTTTTTTCATACTTAAAGAGGTTGCGGTGCTTTTTGTAAATGTTTTCCAAGCTGCCCCCGGTTAAGGCGTGAATAAAGCGGGCCTTCACCTTCACATCGCATTGATTAATCTTCGCTTTGCGAAACAAAAAGTAAAATATCAAGGAACGCTCCGCAACAGTGTACGACTCGGGATCAAATATGGTCGTTATTGGCGGCTCGGCGCTCGCCTCTTCGTTGGTTTGGGCAAGAGTGTTTTGGGATTGTTCTTCCTCCTGTTGTTTTAGAAGTTCCTCCCATATAGAATCCAATAGGAACTTTTGATCCGGGCCTAAGGAAAAGAATGTTAAACCCGATGCCATGGAAGGTGGCAGGAGTTTTTCCCAATGGGGGTTCTTGCTGTTAAAGTAGGCCCAGCACAAGCAAAGGCTCTTGTACGCCGCAAAGGCTAAGGCCTGAGTATTGAGCAGCGGTGAGGTATACAGTTGGTACAGTAGGTGCCGGTTCAAATCGGTCACTGCATCCAACTCTTCAGGCCATAAGGGGGTCGGCCGCTCATGAATCTTAGCCACCATCACCTCCGCCCAATGCACCAGCAACGGATCGGGGCCCTCTAAAAAGAGTTTCGCAAACCCCAAAAAGGTGGCCGCTACCTCCGTGTCCCCAACGGGGCCTCCATCCAACGCGTTTTCCGACAGCGCATCGCTCAACCACAAAGAGCATATGGCATAAATGTTTAAATCCAACACTTCGGGGGTGGCATTCAGGGCCATAGGGTTGGCCAATCGTATAAAGCGTGAAGAATACTGGCTTTGGAGTGTGGAGGTAATCGACTCCAACAATTCCTCTAGAGATTCCATTTGATAAGTAATGAGCATAAATTGAAATTTTGCGTTCAAGTAACCGCAAACTACACGCAATTCAAAACCTCATTCCTGTACTGAGACATAATGGTACGAAAAGGGACGATATACAACGAAAAGCACCTATAGCGCCTTTTTTAGTTCGAAAAACTTCGAACCCACCTTGCATAACCGCCAGAGGGAGGAAACAACCCTTTTGTCTAAAGACATGCGTTACTCGAATAGTACGTTTCCAACAAAGTAACTGGCTGACAATACTACCCAAATAACCGTAAAATAGAAGCCGCTCAAACGGGAGGTGTTCACCGCTATTTAGGGTTGCTTTTGAACGTTTTGGACCGATTTTGTATGCAAATTGTATGCAAATAATAAAAAAAGCACTTACATCTAGTGACGTAAGTGCTTCATTTTCAGTGCTCCTCCTCTTGGGCTCGAACCAAGGACCCTCTGATTAACAGTCAGATGCTCTAACCAACTGAGCTAAGGAGGAATTTATGTTCCACTTCTTTCGAAACGGGCTGCAATAATACGGCAACTTCACAGGTTCCACAATACCTACAGTTGTTTTTTTTCGGAACAGACGACTTTTGAGCACGCCGTTAGGGCGTGTGGTTCTTTTTAAGAAAGTAAGGCTCGCTCATATGGGCGTACAGTTCTATAAAATATTGTATAGATACAGCGGTTATAAATTTGCATCCCTGTTGCATTTAGCAAGACATTTGCTAGACAGACGTTCCTGAATAGGCCTTAAGGACAATATGAAACAGGGTGTGCTGAGCCTATGAGGTATGTTTATCTCGCTTATAATAGGTACCCGTTATTCTGTTAGACGAATGATTAAGCAACCGGGCCATTCTTAAGCAATTGGGGCCGCGATTCGCGGCCCCTTTTCTATCTATTATTTCTCTTGTCAATATAAAGGCACACGTGTAACTTCGCCGTATCTAAAAATCATCAGAATGAGCTTACTTACAGTTGGAACGATGGCGTATGACGCTTTAGAAACGCCCTTCGGAAAAACGGATCGCATCCTAGGTGGCGCGGCAACTTATATCGCGCTCAGCGCGAGTTACCATGTGGAAAAGAGTAATATCGTTTCCGTTGTTGGGGCCGATTTTGAGCAGCAACACTTAGACCTGCTCTCTGAAAAAGGAGTCGATCTAGAAGGGGTACAGATCATTCCCGATGGTAAAACTTTCTTTTGGAAGGGAAAATACCACACGGACATGAACACTCGTGACACTCTAGACACGCAACTCAATGTTTTAGAGACGTTTAACCCAATCGTACCTGAAGGTTTTAAGGATTGTAAGTATTTAATGTTGGGGAATTTGTTGCCGTCTGTACAGCAGAAAGTGTTGGATCAACTGCCAAACCGCCCAAAGCTCGTGGTATTAGATACTATGAATTTTTGGATGGATCACTTTTGGGATGATTTAATGGTTGCTCTTAAAGGTGTTGATGTTTTAACCATTAATGACGAGGAGGCACGTCAGCTTTCTGAGGAATACAGCTTAGTGAAAGCGGCTCAGAAGATTATGACGATGGGTCCAAAATACCTAATCATTAAGAAAGGTGAGCATGGAGCATTGCTGTTTCATGAGGATAAAATATTCAGTGCACCTGCATTACCGTTAGCCGAAGTCTTCGATCCTACTGGCGCTGGAGACACCTTTGCCGGTGGTTTCATTGGATTCCTAGCGAAGACAGATGACATTAGCTTTGAAAACATGAAGCGTGCGGTGATCTGGGGCTCAGCAATGGCGAGTTTCACGGTAGAGAAATTCGGAACAGAACGTATTGCGGAGTTGACTACTGAGGAGATCAACGCTCGATTAGAAGAGTTTAAAAACCTGATGAGCGTCGACATTCAGTTGGTGTAAGAACTACTAGGATAAAACTTAAGGAAAACCCTCCGAGTGCTTTGCGCCCGGAGGGTTTTTTTATGGCCCCTGCGGGCAGCCGCCTTCCACGAGTTGGTACTGTATGTAGATTGGTGTTGTATTGACATTCTGGGAAACATGAGCATGTTCAAGCGAGAAGGATAAGAACAATTGGTCTACTGGCCCTGCGCCTGAAAAGAGCGGCTGCGGCTGCTCTCGCAAGAGGAGTTGAGCCGGCGTGTTTGTGCCGATATTTTCCGGAGGGACAGAGGTAATATCTGGAATGATCTTTAACGTTGCACTGCCTTGTAGTGGTTCAGTTTGATAAGCGAGTAAACACCAATTCGTTCTCGATCTAACGTCTTGTACCGACACGAAAGCCCCTTGATCCATTGGAATGCAAGAGGCGTAATCCGCACCCGCCGTTCGTGGTGGATGGAGATGTGTTTCATTGATATTTGCTTGAGGCTTTGTATAATTTATGTAGAGACTTTGAGAGTTTAATAAACTGGAAATAAGCATGTAAATAAAAGTAAGCAATAGTCTTATAGGCATTGGTACGTGAGATTAAGGAGATGAAGGTTGGCGTCGAGGTTTTGGTATTGACGTCGACTAAGAGAAATTTGTACAGTCACGGGTATACCGTCTTGTGGGCGAGTTCCTGAATGGCCATAAATGGCGGCAGTAAGTAACTGGTCGGTTTGATTGTGAATGGCGGACGGCGCGAGCGTACAAGTACCGCTGGCGGGTAGAAAGGGAGCGGTCAACCATCTGGAGGAAAGGCCGCTGGGTAAAGTAACCCTATGGACTAACTGTGCGGAGGGATGCACTGGACTAATAGTATAACGAAGATGGAATGTAGTGGACAAACTATCTGTGAAAGCAGGTGATCCTGCTGCTGTGGTTACAGAAGGGGATAATTCGATTTCTTGCTCGCTTACGGCAATTAGTGTGATGGGTTCAAAATGGAGATCAAAGTAGGTGCTTTCTTCAGCCCAAATGATTTGAGAAGAGCCTGTCATGCTATAAAAGAGTGCGGGTAGGAAAAAGAAAAATCGGTGTATCATAGGACTTGAAAAGGGATGTTTTGAGGCAATTCAATGAGGGTGATCTTCAGGTCTGAGGGGCTGCCTTTACGAATGTCAATAGTAATGGGCGGGTAGGAAAACCCCTGGGGCGCCGGAGCTAGCGCCCCGCAATAATGGCCCTCCGGCAGCCCCCCAAGGGTAAATTGACCGTCCTCACGAACGGGAGTGGTAAAGGAAGAACTGTCTTCATGGTAAAGGGTGAGCTCAAGCGTGGCAAGATCAATTTTCTGTCGAAGCGCAATATGCTGGGTGCGCTGAACAGTCACGGTTCCCCGAACACCGAGTGTGCGGTAGAAACCCAAGGTGCAGTGCTGCTTGCGTTGCTCAAGAAAATGGTGCTGTTCGAAGCCCAAAACGGGCTGAGTGGCAAACGGAAGACTTATGGCATGAATTTTTAGAAGTACATCTGAACCTTCAAGATGCGCGAAACTAAACGTGCCATTAGGATCCGTAATGATCGATTTTCCCTGGGCACTAATTTTCACACCCTCGATCGGGTTGCCTTGTTCATCGCGGCAGTATCCGTTAAGTATTTTATAGGGAGAACCTGTATGCAAGCTACCGTTCCATCCGATCGTGGCACGCTGCATCGACTGTACAGAGACGGAAAGGTTACCGTGTGCTGTACGGCGAAAGAGTTGCAGGGTTTGCTGGTGTCGTGCTCCACTATTCCCACCTCCAAACAAGGTTGATTGTATGCGGAGCGAACAGCGTTTGTATTGCACATTTCCGGAACCTAAGAGGGACCAAAGTCCGGTGCTGGGTTGTTGTCGAAACTGGGCTTGGAGGTAGGCTCGTGTAGTACGTAGGCGGAGTTGGTGCTGATAAAGAATTTGAGGAGGTAATTGGCCTAATTGGCGCCATTCACCACTGCTCTGCCATTGCCACAAACCACTTCGGTATTCTGACTGGAGGCGTAGTTGTTTTGAAGTGAGGGCGGACGAAAATAACTGGCCCCGGGTAGAAAACCGCCAAGGACCTAATGTGAGTTCGTTTTGAATGAGGTGGAATTGGCTCCAATTACCACTTGCATCTGTAAACAGGGCCCATTGACCCAACCACCGGTTTGGTCCCAGCACACCCGACGCATGCGCACGAACAAAGGAGTTGTATGGTGCTTGTGCGCGCAATTTATCTGGAATGTGTGCGGCATGGAGCGACCAGCGGTATACACCTTTTTGCCCGTTGTATTGTGCAAGGCTCATACCTTCGTATTGACTGAAGTTCAGTTCGTTACTGCCCAGTTGTATGCGGTGTTGCATACCCCAAAATGGGTTTAAACCGCCTCCAAAAAGTGTTACTCGTGAATCCAAACTCCCCCCTCTCCAACGCAATCCTGCCATGGGCTGTCCCCCACGCCACTCCAATGCTCCGGTAAATTCATTAAATGGAATTACCATCCGTACATAGCTCATTTCTTCCGCGCGCGACAGTACATGTCGTTGAAATATTCCATGCCCTGCGCTCAAGCTGCCTAGGGGTAGTTGCAGTTTTGCTGAGCCTCGAAGTCGGTTGTTCCAAAGCAGGCCCCGTGCTGAAAACACGTTCTTTTCTAAAGAAACGGTTCCCAATTGATTAATCCGTCTACTGTAGACCGTTTGTAAGCGCCAGTGCAACCAAGGCGCCCCGGGATCAAATACAGGCGCTACACTTTCTGAGCGCCCAACCGGCGCTAAACCAAGTCCAACGAGCGTATCCCACCCATTCGCGCTTTGGGCGGAAAAAGTGACCCTATTGTCTTTTCTACATAATTTATACTCATTGGATTCAGTTGGTGGAATAAGAGCTTCACCACAGTCGAATGCGACGTTACCCGTGTTCGTGATTAAAACGTTGGCACTGTCTTTTCCGGCAGAAATGATCTTTGCTATTAGGCGCGGTTTAGGCAGTACACGAACACACAATGAGTCATCCACCTTACCCCAGAGACAAGCACCTTCAAATGCCACTCGAATCCAATATGCGCGGGCTTCTGCATGCGCTGAGGTCATAAAGACCGGTCTCGCTACACCAGAATCTGCTCGTCCTTCCGCGGGTACCGAAAGCACCGTAAAAGGAGCGGGGGCGTCGATTCTAATGTTGATATTTTTGCCTGGAGGGAGCGCGGTCCAATGCGCTGCCAACGACCAAATCCCACCCGCAACTAATTCCTCTGGCCCACGTACCGTAACCTGACCGCACTCTTGGCTCCATGCCGAAAGTGTAGCGATGACTAAAGCTATTACGCCCCCGTACCTCATAGCTTCAAGGAATGTGTTACACCAAATTTTTCTCCCGCATCGGTTTGACTGACTACCACCATTTGGTAATCGCCCGCGGGCAAATCAGGCTTTTTAAACTGAACCGTGCGGCATTGGTTTGGGATCAGACCTTTTGCATGTAAGCTTTCGGTTTGATAAACCACCTCGCCCCGGTTGTTCAACAAATGCGCTCGCGAAGAAATGATTCGGTCCACATTTCCTGCATTCTGATAGCGCAGCGTCCAAACCGAATTATCCTCACCCACCGCCAGCGCTTTAGCTTCCATAGCAACTACTGGTGGTACCATAGGATTGCGATAGAGGATATTTACGGCATAGCGCAATTCAATCTTAAATCGCGGACCCCTTTTAACGCTCTCTTTTTCCGGTTTCGAAGTCACAAGAAGACATGCGCGCGCACTCGACTGGTTGAAACTTTTCGGTATACGTACCCGCACCTTTACGATCACTTCCTCGTGTGCCCGCAAGACCTGATCATACGTTTCGGCTTCAAGCCAATTCGCACAACTGGCATCCGTACTTCCCGGTGGAAGGTAGCGGTAACCGCTGTCGCAGTGTGAGCTAAGATCTGCCAGTTCGATGTGAAAAGCGCAAGGTTGGTCACCCACATTTTTAAGTTTGATGGGTACAATCTCTTGTTGCCCAGGAATGCGTTCGATTCGGTGGGATAGCCCGCTTTGCACGGTGACTTGGCCGTGCGCCCCGTGGCTAACAAAGAGTGCAAGATTGAGTGCGTGTAAGAGTAGTTTCATGGTACGTTGGAGTTAGTAAATCCCCCGCCCGTAGGGCGGGGGAAGGAGGTTATTCAGCAATGGTATAGGTCACGGTACCCATGTCTTGCGAGCCGTTGTCTGCATCTAGTAGGGCGTAGTCTTCAATACTCACTAAATAGGTCAATTCGTATCCGTTTCCTGCGCCGTTCCCAGTGTAGGACGTTCCGATGTTTTCAATCAGCAATTGGTCCGTGGCGGTAAGTTTTACTGGCACCGCACCGGCAGTTGCATCAAAAGCAGGAGTGACATTTCCCAACGTTCCGTATTGGTTCGACGGTAAACCTGCAGGCTGATTACCATCAGCTAATAGCGAAAGGCTCATCCCTTCGTTCATATTGGCAATGCGCACGGAAATAGAACCGTCTGCCAATCCGGCATTACTCAACATTAAAGAGTAATTTAAAAAGGTGCTCGAT
>Ga0228634_1000901_pt1 | contig 19235 bp, 17 predicted proteins | sample 42DmetaG_FD_190063 | JGI IMG/M metagenome (GOLD analysis project Ga0228634, IMG submission 190063) | Seawater microbial communities from Monterey Bay, California, United States - 42D | ecosystem: Environmental > Aquatic > Marine > Coastal | place: USA: California | collected 2016-09-27 | reverse complement strand
GTGATTAGCGCACTTAAAAAAGCAGCTTTCGAAACAAATTCATTTTTTTGGGATATGTATTTAAATATGGGTGGAGAAAATTCAATTCAAGAGTGGGTAAACGAAGAGCCCTCTTTAGCTTCCAGAGATTATATCCATTTTACCAATGCTGGGGCAAAGAAAATAGCAGATTATTTTATTGAAGATTTTATGGTAGACTATGAAAACTATTTAAAAGAAAAAGATGAATAAGAAACTAGGGTTCATTTTTTGTTTTACAGTGCTAATTCCATTCAGTTTTATTGCTCAATTTAATGCAATTAATTATAACAAATATCCATATATAAAACAAGACCTTAACCACATAAAAATCTATGGAAATAAAACATGGAATAAATTCTTTAGGAAACTAGATAGACTCTACGAAAATGGAAATGAAAATTTAAATATTTACCATTTTGGAGGATCTCATATACAGGCCGATATTTGGTCCAATAATTTAAGAGAAAACTTTCAACATTCTTTACCATTTAATAATGCCGGGAGAGGATTCTTTTTCCCTTTTAGATTAATTAAGTCTAATGGATCTCCTATAATTACTTCTTCCCATTCTGGAAAATGGAAAGGGTACAGAAATTCTGTTAATTATCATAATGGGCCTTTCGGATTGCTAGGTGCAAGAGCAGAACTTTTAGACTCTTCGTCTACAATTAACATTTGGTATAAAAACCCAAGAAATCAGTTTAACTCCTTTCAAGAAATCGATCTGTTTTTTGAAGACTCTAGTAACAATTATGACATTACCTTGATATTAGATTCTACTATTCAAATTAGCTCCCAAAAGTTAGAAGGGCATATTAAGTACCAACTTTCTAAGGCAGTTGATTCTTTATCTTTTTCTATTGCCAAAAAACAAAATATTGAATCAAAATTTTCTTTATTTGGATTTTATTTTGATAATAATAAGCATGGTATTTCTTACCATTCTATAGGGGTAAACGGTGCAAGTGTCCCAAGTTATTTAAGGTGTGTGAATTTAGAAAATCAGTTGGAATTAATGCCACCAGATTTAGTAATATTTTCAATTGGCATTAACGATGCTTACGAAAATGATTTTTCAAAAGAATCGTACAGTAAAAATTACGATACTTTAATACAAAGAATATATTCTATAAACCCAGAGGCTGCAATTTTATTTACAACCAATAACGACAGCTACTACCATCGAAAACACCCAAATAAAAGAGTTTATGAAGCCAAAGAAGCAATGGTTGATCTTGCTAAATCTAAAAAATTAGCTGTTTGGGACATGTTTGAAATAATGGGAGGACTCAATTCTATTCAAAAGTGGTACTCGGACGACTTAGCTAAAAAAGATTTATTGCATCTTAATTATAAAGGTTATAATTTGATTGGAGATTTGCTATTTGAAGCCTTTATGGAGGCTTATAAAAAATATACCACCAAGAATGGATGATTTTTCTTTAAATAAATTTTCAGAATGGTTGTTTTCACCATTTTTATCTTACTCAGAACATCCTATGATATTTACTGAGTATCCTTTTTGGATTTTCTTTTTGTTCGTGTTAATTGGCTATGGTTTAATACATAGTAAAATGCGCTTAAGAAGTATTTTTCTATTCTTAGCAAGTCTCTTTTTTTATTTCAAAACAAGCGGTTTTTTCTTTTCCATTTTACTTTTTTCCACCGTTGCAGATTTTTATATTGGCAAAGCAATCTATATTTCTAAAAAGGATTTAAATGCAAAAATTCTTCTCGGGTTAAGTGTATCAATTAACCTTATTATTTTAATTTATTTTAAATATGCTTACTTTTTTGCCGATTCATTTAATTCCATTATAGGCTCGCAGTGGCATCCAATAAATCATTTTGCATTATTTACTAACCAAGTTACTGGATCAAGTTTTAGAGTAGATCAAATATTATTACCAATTGGAATATCCTTTTATACTTTTCAGACCATGTCTTATGCAATTGACATCTATAGAAAACAATTAAACCCTGTTAAAAGTATTTTTGACTTTGGCTTTTATGTTTCTTTTTTCCCTCAGTTAGTAGCTGGTCCAATTGTAAGAGCTTCAGAATTCATCCCTCAAATTTACCAACCTTATAAGGTTACTAAAAAAGAATTTGGTCTTGCATTATTTTGGATAATAAATGGACTTTTAAAGAAGTTTTTATTAGCGGATTATATTGCAGTAAATTTTGTAGACAGAGTATTTGATAATCCAGTAATGTTTTCGGGATTTGAAAACCTAATGGCCCTCTATGGGTATTCTTTACAGGTTTATGCAGATTTTTCTGGCTACACAGACATAGCAATTGGAATAGCATTGATGCTTGGCTTTAGGTTGCCAAAAAATTTCAATTCTCCATACAAAGCAGATAATTGTGGTGAATTTTGGAAAAGGTGGCACATCTCTTTATCCTCTTGGCTAAAAGACTATCTATATATTCCTATGGGGGGAAATAGAGGAGGATCGATTTTTAGTTATGTGGCACTTTCAATGATTGTTATTTTTGTTTATTTAATTAGCGGATCCTTAGCTCTTCTTTTTGGAATTATTTCAGTCATCTTTACCACTTTACTTTTAGGAGAAATTTTCCCAAAATTTAACAAATGGTATTTAACCAATATTAATATTATGCTTACCATGTTAATTGGAGGACTATGGCATGGCGCGAGTTGGAACTTTGTTCTTTGGGGAGGATTAAATGGAATAGGAATTGTAGTTTATAAATTATGGAAAAATGTCAGCCCATGGAAAAATAAATCTAAGTGGTGGAATAAAATTTTGGGCGTAATAATTACTTTTAATTTTGTGACATTTACTAGAATTTGGTTTAGAACAGGCTCCAATAACTCATGGGATCAAATGGATGAAGGCCACAATATAATTTCAGAATGGTTTGCTGCTAATGAAATTCTAAACCAGCTAATTTTTAATTTTAAATGGAGTTTAATTTCTGATGTTTTGGTGGTTTATAGTAATGTTTTTTTAGTGATAATACTTGGGTTTTTAATTCATTTTATCCCTGAAGATTGGAAATTTTGGTATAGAGACAAATTTTCAAATTCGCCAGTTTTAGTACAGTTGGGAGTTTGTTTTGTTGCAATATTTTTCATGTATCAAATTGCTTCTGTAAGCTTACAACCATTTATATATTTCCAATTTTGATGTTATGCCAGCAATTAAAAACGCATTATTAAGGTACCGAATTATAGATAGAGCTATTCGTAACGAGTACCTTCCTTTTCCAAGTAAAAAAGATTTGAGACAGCTTTGTGAAGACGAAATTTTCGGAAGCAGTGATGGAACTCATATTTGCGCCTCTACCATTGAAAAAGACTTATTTGCTATGCGAATGGAACACGATGCGCCGATTGCATACAGTAAAAAAGAAAGAGGATATTTTTATAAAGAAAAAGATTTTTCTATGGACGATGTGCCTCTTACAGAAAAAGATGTAAACGCAATAAAAGCAGCTTCCACCATACTTCATCAATTTAAAAATACGAGTCTTTTTAGTCAGTATGAATTCGCTATTCAAAAAATATTAGATCGTGCTATTAGCTCTTCAAACAGTAATTCTCAAGAAGAAGAAGTTATTCAATTTGAAACGCTACCAACTGTAAGGGGAAATGAGAATTTAGAACTTTTTTTACAAGCCATAAAAAATAAAAAAATTCTACAGTTTAATTATTTTAATTACTCCAAGAATGAAAAAACAGTGAGAAGGATTCATCCATATTTATTAAAAGAATATAGAAATAGGTGGTATTTAACTGGGAAAAGCGAACTTAAAAATAAAGTCATAACTTTTGCATTAGACAGAATTTATGACCCAATATCCCTTGAGCAAAAGTTTACCGTGGATAAAAGATTCTCCCCAGATAATTATTTTAAGCATTCTATTGGCATTACTGTTTTTAATGAACTCCCCGAAGAAATAGTGATTGAAACCAAGCCAATACTGTCCAAGTATTTAGAGTCTCAACCCATTCATCATTCTCAAGAAATAAAGGAAATAAAATCTAATGGAAACCATCTTTTCTCCTTCCATCTATTAATTACTTACGAGTTAAAAATGTTGCTTATGGGTTTTGGAAAAGATTGTAAAATTATTTCTCCTAAACATTTAAAAAATCAAATTTTATCGGATTTGAAAGAGCTATTAGATAATTACAATAATGAATGAATTAAATAGCTCAAATAGTGCTTATTTAAAACATCATGCTCAAAATCCAATTCACTGGAAAAATTGGTCAAAGAAAACTTTAGATAATGCCTTGTTGGAAAATAAGTTAATTATCCTAAGTATTGGGTATTCTGCATGTCATTGGTGTCATGTTATGGAGAAAGAAACATTTAGCAATCAGCCAATTGCAAATTTTATGAACCAAAACTTTATTTCTATAAAAGTTGATAGGGAAGAACATCCAGATGTAGATAATGCTTATATGGATTTTATTGTAGAGACTAAAGGAAATGGAGGATGGCCTCTAAATTGTATTTTAATGCCAGACACAACTCCGCTTTATGCTGGAACCTATTTCCAAACAAAAGAATGGATGCAATTAATCAATAGATTCAATATTTTACATAGGGACCATCCGGAGACTCTTTTAGACTTTACTCAAAAGTATTCTCAACATCTTTTAGAATCTACCAAAACCACTAAAAAATCGGATTTTAATTTTTCAAATGAGTTTAGCGAATGGAGTTATTTTTTGGACATTAAAAATGGAGGGATTAATTCCAATCAAAAATTCCCTTTACCAACAATTTTAAATTTTTCAATTTTGGTAGGGAAATCAAAAGATTGGGATTTATTTACCAATCTAACTCTTGATAAAATTTCTCAAAGAGGATTATTTGATCATCTAGAAGGTGGGTTTTTTAGATATTGTGTAGATGAATACTGGAATATTCCACATTTTGAAAAAATGCTTTACGACAACGCTCAATTGATAAGTGTTTTTTCCGTTTCAGATTTTTTAAATAAAGACACCAAAAATAAATTTTTAGTCCAACAAACAATTAATTATTGGCTAGCGCTAAGTAAAAAAAACCATCATCTTTTCCCAGCTTCTATTGATGCAGACAATAAAGATGGAGAGGGAGCTTACTATGTTTTTAAAGAATCTGAAATACATGAAAATTTAAATGAGCAAGAACAAAACTATTGTAAATCTCACTTTAATATGACTCAGCAGCTGCTTTGGGAAAACAATTGGCATATGCATAGAACAACCTATGACAACAGTGAGAAAGCAAAAAAAATTATTATTAAGCTAAAAAAAATACGAAAAAACAAAAGTTTTCCAGCTATTGATAATAAGGCCATTTGCAGCTGGAATTGCATGATGGTAAATGGGCTTTTAGATGCATCAATTACCTACAAGAAAAAAGAATATTTAGATAAAGCAGAAAGTCTTTTAAGATTAATCTTAAAAGAATTCACCAATAAAAAACACCAATGCAACAGATTGGTTTATAAAAATAATGTGATTAAGGGAACCCTGGAAGATTATGCTTGGTTGATTTCAGCTGCAATTAAGATGGGGAAAATTAAAAATTCCAGCTATTGGCTAGAAAAAAGTATTCATTTTACAGAAGCTACAATTTCTAAATTTTGGCAAAAAGAAAAAAATCTTTTTAGACTTTCTAATGAACATAACCTTTATAAAGATGTTATTGAGATAGATGATCAGGTAATTCCATCTAGTAATTCAGTAATGGCTAATAATTTATTCGATATTTATAAAGTTACTTACGACAAATATTTTTTGAATATTTGTAATAAAATGCTATCTGCAGTGGCTTTAAATGCCAAAAGTTCCCCTTCCAATTTCACCAATTGGATGCTTTTGTCTAAGAAACTTAATTTTCCTAAAAAACAATATGTTTTGGTTGGATTTTCTGTACAGGAGGTGCTAGAATTTTATTTCGAAAAAGAATTTTTTGAAGATGTATATTTATTAGAAAAACAATCAGATTTACCAATTTTCAAAGAAAAGCATAAACCCAATAAAAAAAATATATTTATTTGCAATGACAAATTTTGTCTACCTGCTGTTTTAACAACCAAACAAGCATTAAATTTAGAAATATGAACAGATTTATTTTGCTGTTATTTTGTCTTTCTATCAATCAATTATTTGCTCAAATGATCAACAATGAGTCAGGTCAAATTTTTACAGAGATTCCTTTTTTTAATGAAAAATATATCAGATCTGTTAAATTAAAGTCTATAACTGGGACAATCTCCTCTAAAAAAGAACTTGGATCTATAAAAAGCTCGGGTAAAAAGGAGGCCTATATTTTTAATGAAAATGGAAATTTGACTATTCATTATTTGTCTTCAAAAAATAAAAATAAATCGGATACAACATTTACATTTTATGAATACAACTTAAAAAATGAAAATATTATTTTTAGGGTTAGTGACTCCTATGGTTTTTACTCTTATACCAAAAAATACGATGATCAAGGAAAATTAATTAACAAAACATATTCAAGAGAAAAAAATGGTTCTAAAAGTAAGATGAATTTTAAGTTAGAAGAGAGGTATGTGATTTTTGAAGAAAGTTACCTTTATGAGGACAAAGACTCTATTATTGAGGTGACCACTTTAAATAGTAATGGCAGACCTTACCAACGACAAATTTACTATTACGATAGTTTTAATTACTTATTCAAAATGCATACTAGACTATTAATATCTAATAGCACTAAGCAAGAAAAATACACTTACAATGACAGAGGATATTTAAAATCTATTCAATATTTTAATAGTGAAAATGAAACTCCAATAAAGGAGCTTAGGTACGATTATGACGAATGGGGCAACGTTACTTTTATGGACGAATACAAAGACAATGTAAGAGTAATTCACAAAGAACTTTTATACGACCCCTCCACCTTAATTTTAAAAACAATCTTATCCCAGGACTTAGTTTCTAATTTGATTACAATTATTAAGTATAAACCTGAATTTTATAACTAATTTTATATTGCATGAGACATCTCTTTTGTATTGTAATATTTTCAGCTTTATTTTTCTCTTGTCAGGAAAAACATCCAATGGCTGATAAATTATGCAACTGTTATACTCAATTGCACAGAGCACAAGAAGAAGTGGAGATTAATTTTTGGACAGACTCATGTAATGTTTTATATATTGACATTTTAAATCAATTGGAAAAAAGCGAGTCAGAACAAATAAAATTTCAACGCGCATATAGTCGTTGTCAATAGTATGGATAAAATATTCAATTATATTAACGGAGAGCTAGTTGAACCCATGAGTAACCAATGGTTGGACAACTACAACCCATCTATTGGAGAAGTTTACAGTTTAATTCCAGATTCCACCAAAAAAGATGTTGAAAATGCTCAAAAAGCAGCAAAAAATGCATTTCCAATATGGAGTAATTCAACCATAAAGGAAAGAGCAACTGTCTTACAAAGAATAGCAGATCTAATTCTAGAGAGGCAAGATGATTTAGCTTTTGCAGAATCTGTAGATAACGGAAAGCCCTTGGCTCTTGCAAAGAAAGTAGATATCCCAAGAGCCGCTACTAACATGTCTTTTTTTGCTAGTGCAATTCTACATGAAAATTCTGAAAGCCATCAAATGAGTCAAGTGGCTATTAATTACACTTTAAGAAAACCAATTGGAGTTGTTGGATGTATCTCTCCCTGGAATCTTCCACTTTATTTATTTACCTGGAAAATCGCACCTGCCTTAGCTACAGGAAATACAGTTGTTGCAAAGCCATCTGAAATTACACCAATGACAGCTTTCTTGTTTTCAAAAATTTGTATAGATGCTGGTTTGCCCAAGGGGGTTTTAAATATTGTTCATGGGTCAGGACCAAAAGTTGGTTATGAGATTACCAAACATCCCAATATTAAAGCTATTTCTTTTACTGGAGGAACATTAACAGGGCAAAAAATTGCCGAAGTTGCTGCCCCTATGTTTAAAAAACTAAGTTTAGAATTAGGCGGCAAAAACCCAAATATTATTTTCGCTGATTGTGATTTAGAAAAAGCTGTTTCTAGCGCTGTCTTAAGTTCATTTTCTAACCAAGGTCAAATTTGTCTTTGTGGTTCAAGAATATTTGTAGAGAGAAAAATTTATAAGGTTTTTAAAGAAAAATTTCTTTCAAAAGTAAAGGCTTTAACAATTGGAGATCCATTAGAAAAATCTTCAAAAATTGGTGCTTTAGTTTCACAGCAACACTTGGAAAAAGTTCTAAGCCATATTGAAGTTGCCAAAAAAGATGGTGGGATTCTATTAGCTGGAGGAAATATATTTATTCCAAAAGGCAGATGCTCAAATGGATATTTTCTAGAGCCAACTGTTTTTGAAGGTCTTAGCTATGACTGTTCAACAAATCAAGAAGAAATTTTTGGTCCTGTAGTAACTTTAACACCGTTTGATAGTGAAGAAGAAGTCTTAAATTTTGCAAATAGTACTAAGTATGGATTGTGCAGTATGGTTTGGACTTCTAATTTAAAAAGAGCAAATAGAATGGCATTAAAATTAGATTCTGGAATTGTTTGGATAAACTGTTGGTTGGTTAGAGACCTGCGAACTCCTTTTGGGGGGATGAAGGAATCAGGCATTGGCAGAGAAGGAGGAAATTATGCATTGAACTTTTTCACTGAAACTACCAACGTATGTATAAGTTATGATTAATTTCGAAGTTAATTATTAAATATTTTATGGATTCATCACAAATAAATTCCGAAAAAGCACCAAAACCAGTAGGGCTATACCCACACGCTAGAAAAGTTGGTAATCTATTATTTCTCTCTGGAGTTGGGCCAAGAAAAGCAAACTCAGATGCCAATGATTCTTTTGTTCCAGGGCTGGAGATAGATCATAATGGAAATTTTAAAACATTTGATTTTGAGGCCCAATGCCATAGTGTTTTTCAAAATGTTAAAACTATTTTAGAAGAAAGCGGATCCTCATGGGAGAAATTAGTAGATATTACCGTTTTTTTAGTGGATATGAAACGAGATTTCAAAAAATTTAATGAGATTTATGCTTCCTATTTCAAAGAAAATCAACCATGTAGAACAACAGTTGCAATTGACTCTTTACCAACACCAATTGCAATAGAATTAAAGTGTATAGCAACTATATAAAAAATAAAAATGAGAAGACTAGTAAAACAATTTACAACACAATTATCAGAAGCATTAGAAATTGGCGGGAAGGCAAATTTAAAGCCTTCTAAAAACCCAATAAACAACATTGTAATTACTGGGTTGGGAGGCTCTGGCATTGGCGGGAAAATTGCTACTCAAATAGTAGCAGATCAACTTAAAATACCAGCTGTAATTAACAACGATTACACAATGCCAAAATTTATTAATGAAAATACTTTAGTTATTGTTTCAAGTTTTTCTGGAAATACCGAAGAAACTCTTGAAGCATTAAAAGTTGCTCAACAAGCAAATTCTGAAATAGCTTGTATAACTCATGGCGGAAAACTAGCTGAAATTGCCAAAGAAAACGATTATAACCTTTTAATTTTACCAAAAGCATTTTCACCTAGAGCAATGCTTACTTATTCTGTTATTCAGCAACTATTTCTTTTCAATCATTATGGATTTATCAATAACGATTATGTAGAGCAGACCAAAGCAGCAGTTACCCTTCTAGATAAAGAGGTTGAGGATATAATTTCTACTGCAAAGAAAACCGCCAAAGCGTTGCATAATAAAACATTTGTTACTTATTCTGAATCCTCCATGGAGGGTGTAATAGTAAGATTCAAACAACAGATTAACGAAAATTCTAAAGCACTGGGATGGGCACATGTTTTTCCTGAAATGAATCACAACGAACTTGTTGGATGGGCTGGAGGAAAAGAAGAATATGCAGTAATAATTTTCAGATCTTCTTATGAGCATCCACGTTCATCGGTTAGGATTGATATATGTAAAGACATCTTTAAAAAAAACACCTCTACTGTATTAGAATTTAATGCGAAAGGAGATACTTTCTTGGCTCAAACTTTTTACCATATTTTATTGGGGGATTGGATATCTGTTTACTTAGCAGAACTTTATAATGTTGACGATGTTGAAGTTGAAGTAATAAACTTTTTAAAGGCAGAATTAGCCAAGATATGAACCAAATAGAGGTTGAATTAGACGATTTAGGACTAATAGACTATAAACAATGTTGGGATTATCAGACTAAGCTATTTGATGCTACTGTACAGCTGAAAATTCAAAATAGAAAGTTTCCTGATAATTCCATTTCTACTAAAAACCATTTAATTTTTTGTGAGCATCCCCACGTCTATACCTTGGGCAAAAGTGGTGACTTGAAAAATCTTTTGATTGATGGACAGAAAAGAAAAGAAAAGAATATATCCTTTTATAAAATCAACAGAGGAGGAGATATTACATATCATGGTCCAGGACAATTAGTAGTTTATCCAATTTTAGACTTAGATTATTTTTTTTCTGATATCCATAAATATTTAAGGCTTTTAGAAGAGGCTGTAATTTTAACACTCCAAGATTATGGTGTTTTTGGACAAAGGTTAGAGGGGTTTACTGGAGTTTGGGTAGATGATAAAAAAGAAACTCCTAGAAAAATTTGTGCAATTGGAGTAAAATGTAGTCGCTGGGTTACTATGCATGGCATAGGATTTAATATTAACTCAAATCTAGATTATTTTAAGCATATAGTTCCTTGCGGAATTGAGGATAAATCTGTAACCTCTTTGCAAAAAGAAACCAATCAAGAAATTGACATGGAAGAGTTGAAGCTTCGGTTCAAAAAAAATTTCAAGAATTTATTTGGTATTAATTGGATAGACAAGAAATAACTTATGCTTAAAAACATCAACTACAGTAAGATTCTTTTTTTTGATATTGAAACAGTTCCTCTAACTTTTGAATATAAAGAGCTAGATGAAAGAGGACAAGGATTGTGGGACAGAAAAACTAGATTTATACAGGAAAGAGAGAACTTAAATGCCGAAGAAGTGTACGAAAAAGCAGGAATTTATGCTGAATTTGGAAAAGTAGTTTGTATATCCCTAGGATTTGTTCTGCAAAAAGAGGGAGAAACTCAGATCCGTATTAAAAGCATAGCAAACGAGGACGAAATAGTACTTCTCCAAGAATTTTTAGATCTTTTAAATAGCTATTACAATAGTCCAGATTTCTTATTTTGTGCACATAATGGTAAAGAGTTTGACATCCCTTTTTTATGCAGAAGGATTTTAATTAACAATTTAAAAATCCCTTATATGCTAAATGTTTCTGGCAAAAAACCTTGGGAAATAAAACATTTAGACACTATGGAGCTATGGAAATTTGGAGATTTTAAAAACTACACTTCTTTAGATTTACTAACTTATGTATTTCAAATACCAACCCCTAAAGACGATATGGATGGTAGTCAAGTAGCAAAAGTCTTTTATCAGGACAAAGATTTAGATAGAATTATTCAATATTGTGAAAAAGATGTAGTTGCCACAATTCAGTTATTTAGAAAATACCAAGGAGACCCATTAATTGATGAAGAATTTATACAGATTGCTTGATTATTCTAATTTGTAAGGTATTATTATAAATCAGTTTTATAACTTTAACCATATATGAAAAAAATATTTCAATTCTTATCATTGGCGCTAGTAATTCCATTTTATGAAAATACTAATCTTATTGCCCAGTCTCAAGATTTTTCTTGTGGCCACCATATAATATTATCCAAATTATTAAAAGATTCGACTTTTAAGAGGTTATACGAACAAGAACAAAGAATCAGTACCAATACTCAATATTCATCTGGTAATCAAAATAAGGGTGTTTTGTATAAAATTCCAGTTGTTTTTCATATAGTTCACAATAATGGAGTGGAGAAAATTGACAGATCACAAGTTTTAGATGCCCTTGCGATTCTTAATAGAGATTTAAGAGCTCTAAGAGCAGATACAGCCACTGTTGACTCATTGTTTAAACCACTAATTGCAGATATTGAAGTAGAGTTTGTTTTAGCAACTAAGGCTCCTGACGGAACTTGTTTTAGTGGAGTTACAATGACACAAACTCCTTATTCCTACAACAATGGGGATATTAATGGATCTGACCAGGTAGACGCAGTTATGATGTATAACGATGTATTTCAGGGCAATTGGCCTGGAGATAAGTATTTAAATGTCTTTGTTTGTGGTTCAGTAGGAACAGGTATTGCAGGTTATACCTATTATCCTTCCTCATTTTTTGGAAATACCATGAACAATGGAATTTGGTTAAGACACGATTATTGTGGAAGTATTGGAACCGGAAATCCCTCTGGAAGTAAAACATTTGTCCACGAAGTTGGACATTGGCTAAATCTACCGCACACATGGGGGAGTACCAATGAACCAGGGCTTGCATCCAACTGCAGCTCTGATGACGGAGTAGCAGATACACCCAATACCATTGGATCTCAGTGGTGTAATTATAATGAAACAACTTGTGGTCCGGTAGCTAACATTGAGAATCATATGGAGTACAGCCCATGTAGAAAGATGTTTACTTTAGGTCAAAAAGCACGAATGAGAACAGCTGTTACATCAAGCCTTGGGGGAAGATCCAATTTGATTACTGCAGTAAATCATTTAGCAACGGGCATAGATACAACAGCTCCTTTTTGCAAAGCTGATTTTTTCGCTAATAGATACATTACTTGCTCCGGAGATAGTTTGTATTTTCAAGATTATTCTTACCACAATCCAATTTCGTGGAGTTGGGATTTCTCTGGCGCAATTCCAGCTGTTTCTAATTTAGAAAATCTGTATACTACTTACCCAACTCCTGGTGTATTCGATGTTTCTTTAACATCATCTGGGGACAGCATAAATTTCCTTACCGAACTTAAAAACGATGCAGTCATTGTAATGGATTATAATGGAGAGCAATTGCCTTTCTATGAAGGTTTTGAAAACATTAATTTTAGTTCTCCAGAATGGATTTCTAATATTGGAAACTGGTCTGTTACTGATGAGGTTTCTTACAATGGATCTTATTGTTTAAAAGTTCAAAATAGTGGTGTAGCAGAAGGAACTAAACATGTTTTGGAAAGTAAAACCTTTGATTTATCTGATTCTACCAAAGCGTATTTCAATTTTAAATATGCCTTTGCTAGAAAAAATTCTACCAACAATGATTATTTAAAAGTTCTGGCATCCAACGATTGTGGTAAAACTTGGTCAGTACGTAAAATTTTGCAGTATAGCCAGCTAATTACTGCTCCAGATCAAAACAACTTTTTACCTTCATTTGGAGACTGGAGAGAGGCTACTATAACTAGTTTAATAGGTCCATTTTGCGTACAAAATTTCAGATTCAAATTTGAATTTGAATCTGGGGGAGGGAATGACCTATATATTGACAATATTAACATCTCCTATGAAAATACGACGGCAATTAATACATCTAACAATAACGAAGTCTCTATTTTCCCAAATCCAGCAAATAATAACTTAACTGTTTCCAGTTCAAAAATAATTTCAGAGTTTGCAGTTTTTGATATTATGGGAAAACAACTTTTATCCAATAAAAAAGTCCACTCAAATATTGTTAAAGTCAATACCTCCAAACTTAGTAAAGGGTATTATTCTATAAGTCTAAAACAAGGAGAAGAGATTTTAATAAAGTCTTTTATGAAAAACTAGTGGATAATTTTAAAGTCTATTTGTCTTTTATGTAAATCTGCTTTTTTGACAATTATTTTCACTTCTTGCCCCATTTTATAGGTTTTCCGAGTTTTATAGCCTGTTGTGGATTTTTTTTCAGGATCGTAAAAATACTGATCGTCTTTCATGGAGTTTAAAGGAATCATGCCCTCACACTTATTTTCATGGAGTTCAACATAAACCCCCCAATCTGTTAGGCCAGATATCATCCCTGTAAATTGTTGACCTATACGCTCTTTTAAAAATACTACTTGCATATATTTTATCGATGCTCTTTCTGCATCAACTGCCTGTTTTTCCATTTTAGAAATATGGTTACAAGTATGTTCTAATTGATCTTTACTGTGGGTATTTTTCTCTTCTATAGATTTAATTAACTTTCTGTGTACAATTAAATCTGCATATCTTCTAATTGGTGAGGTAAAATGAGTGTAATATTGAAATGCCAAACCATAATGTCCTATATTATCAGAGCTATAAATAGCCTTAGACATTGATCTAATCACCATTGGAGAAATTAACTGAAGTTCTTTTCTTTCTTTTGCTTTTTGCATCACTTCATTTAAAGAAAAAGAAATAGGTTTATTTTTCTTTCTTATTATTTCATAACCCATTGACTTCAAATATATTTTTAAATCATTGAGTTTTTCTTCGTTTGGATCATCATGAACTCTATAAATAAATGGAGAAACAAGTTTGTTTTTTGCTGGTTTGCCCATTTTTATTGCAACATGTTTATTGGCAAGTAGCATAAACTCTTCTATCAGCTGATGGGCTTCTTTGGAAACTTTTATATAGGTTCCAATTGGAGTTCCTTTGTCATCAAGTTGAAATTTAACTTCAGAACTTTCAATATTAAGTGCTCCACTATCTAGTCTTTTGGAACGAATTATTTTAGCTAAAGTGTTTAGAACATTAATTTCTTTGGAAAAAATATTTTTTTTGCCTTCAATAATTTCTTGTACTTCTTCATAGGTGAATCTATGGTTAGAGTGAATAACTGTTTTACCAAACCAGGTGTCTAAAACCTTGCCTTCTTTATTGATTTTAAATACTACCGAAAATGTTAATTTATCTTCTTTTGGCCTTAAAGAACATAGGACGTTACTAAGTTTTTCAGGGAGCATTGGAATTACTCTATCCACTAAATACACGCTGTTCCCTCTTTGAAAAGCTTCATTGTCAATAATAGATTTTTCTTTTACAAAATGCCCCACATCTGCAATATGCACACCTATTTCAGTTATTTCATCATCTAGTTCTTTAAAACTCAATGCATCATCAAAATCTTTCGCATCAACAGGGTCAATAGTTAGAGTAGTTACTTTTCTAAAATCTCTTCTCTTTTTCGCCTCTTTATCATAATTTGGTGTGGGAATAGATTCTAAATCTTTTATTACAGAATTTGGAAATTTAGATGGAAATCCAAATTCTGAAAGAATAGAATTCATTTCAACATTTATTTCTCCGGGATTACCTATAATTTCTGTTACTGCACCTTGAGGACTTTTTGCATTTTTAGGCCATGAAAGAAATTTAACCTTTACTTTTTGTCCATTTTTTGCTTTATTGATATGTTTTTTTTCAATAAAAAAATGTGTTTTCACCATTCTGTCGTCAGGAATGAAAAAGCAAAATTTTTCAGAAATCTCAATAACACCAATATATTCTTTTTTTACGCGTTCAATTATTTTAAGAATTCTTCCTTCTTCTTTCCCTTTATACAAACTACTTTTAATAAGAACTTTATCTCCGTTGAGAGCATTTTTAAGATTGGATGGATGTATATAAATATCTTTTTCAATCTTTGGGGACATAAAATATCCGCCACCTTTACTTACTGTCTGTATATGACCAACTAGCTCTTTACTGCTTTCTTTTATTTGGTATTTTCCTCGTTCTATTTCCTTTAAAACTCCATTTTTAGCAAGCTGTTTCAAAAGGGTTACAATTCTCTTTCTTATAAATGCATCTTTAACACCTAAAACAGCAGCTATTTGCTTGTAATTGTAACTATATTCAGGATGTTTTCTAGTAACTTTTAGTATACTTTCTGCAAGCTCACGATCTTTCATAAGAAATTATAAATTTAAAAACACTCTTAGGAAAAAAACTTATTTATTTTCTTCCGACTCCAATTCTTTTATTCTATCCAGAATATCATTGGCTTCTTTAGTTTTTTGGTCGCTTGCTGATCGGTTAGAGTGGGATAACTTATAAGCTTCTTCTGTTAAGGAGTTGTACTTTTTCAATAAAGTATCTTTTTCTGATTTTTTTTTAAAAATCCCAAACATAAAATGCAAATTAAAATTAAAGTTTGGTGAAAATACTGCTATTTACAGAGTTTTCAAAAGTTTATTTACAAAAGAAGTGTTCTTAAAATAATATTTTCAATTATATCTATTTTTTATATTCAGTAAGTGGTCTTAAATTCATAAATTAGAAACGATGATAAAAAAAATAGAACATATTGGAATTGCTGTAGAAAGTCCTGAAAAAAGCAATGAAATTTTTGAAAAACTACTTGGTGAAACATGCTATAAATCCGAATTGGTTGAATCTGAGGGAGTAAAAACTTACTTTTATAAGCTAGGAGAATCTAAAATTGAGTTACTAGAATCAACAAAGCAAGATAGCCCAGTTAAAAAGTTTATTACCAAAAAAGGGCAAGGCATGCATCATTTAGCACTTCATGTAGACAATATTCATTCAGAGTTAGCAAGGCTTGTTAATTTGGGGTTTGAAGCTATTGGAGATATTAAGCAAGGGGCAGATAATAAACTTATTTGTTTTCTTCACCCTAAGTCTACAGGTGGTGTTTTGATTGAATTATGTCAGGAACAAGATCTAGTATAGATTTATTGTTTTCTAAATGAAAGGTTTTAATTCCTATTTTTTCAGCACCTACAATATGTTGAATAGAGTCGTCAATAAATAAGGTGTTTTCAGCACTTAATTCATTCTCTTCTAAGACTTGATTAAAACAATTTTCATCAGGTTTTCTTTTTCCCATTCTTGAAGAATAATATATTTTATCAAAGCTTTTATAGAACTGCTTTAGCATATTTTTCCTTCTCAAATCGTCCTCAAATTTTTTAATGTGTATTTCATTAGTATTGCTCAACAAAAAAATTTTATAATTTTTTTTTAGATTTTCAATAAAGTCTAGTTTTTCAACAGGAATTTCTAAAAGCATTGCATTCCAAGCATTGATAAAATCGATTTCTTTTATTTTTAAATTTTCAGATTCTTTAAATGAAGAAATGAAATCTTCTGGCTTTATTTTTCCTTTTTCAAAATCATCAAAAAGAACCGTTTGTTTTTTTTGATTGTATAATTCTTTAAAATGTAAAACACCAATTTTTTTAAACTCATTTTCTGTTTTAATGTAATCCAAGTTCAAAATCACACCTCCTAAGTCAAATATTATATTTTTAATTTCATTCATTAACCTTAATTAATCAAAACAAATTATTAAAATTGTCTCGAATTTAGATATATTAAAGAAAATTATACATTTATTCATTTTGAAATATTTTTTAAGCATTTCCATTTTTCTTTCGTTTGCTATTAAATCAAGTACTCAGCAAAGCTTCAGTCTAGATACTTTACTAGTACAAACCACAAGGATTCCCTTAAAATCTAGCGAGACAGGAAGAAGTATCAGTATTTTGACTAAAGAACAAATACAACAATTGCCAGCTACCACTTTTTATGAACTGTTACAAACCGTTTGTGGTGTTGAGGTTCAGTCTCGAGGAGGATTTGGTGTACAAGGAGATATTGTAATGAGAGGTTCTACTTTTTCTCAAGTTTTGGTTTTAATTGATGGCATGAAAATAAACGATCCGTTGACTGGCCATTTTAATTGTTATGTTCCAGTTTCAAATATGGAAATTGAGAGAATTGAAATTTTAAAAGGAGCAGGAGCTTCTATGTATGGACCTGATGCTGTTGGGGGGGTAATTAATGTTATTACCAAAGGGTTCGACTCTTTAAATAATGGAACTACATCTTCTGGAAACATCAACTATGGAGATAATAACTTAGTAAGCTCTACTGCAAGTGTTTTTCATAAGTCTAATAAATTTTATGTTGGGTTAGGGGCATCTATAAACCACTCTTTAGGAGATAGCATTCTTCCAGTTTTAGTAAATGACACTACAACATTGGAGGGATACAGAAATTATTTCGACATTAAAAATGTAAGTCTTTCAGCAGGATTTAAAATAAATGATTTGTGGGAATTAAAAGTTAGATACTCCATTCTTTACAGTGATTTTAATGCAAGATATTTTTACACTTCTTACCCGTCAGACAAATCCACAGAAATCACCTCTAACTGGTTCAATAGAGTTCAGCTCCAAAGAAAAACTTCAACTGGTGCTTTATTAGATATTAACGCTAGCTATAAAAGGTCTTCAGATAAATTTCTTTACACTCCAAATGCAGACACTAATATACACACAATGGATTATTTAAATTTCACAGTAAATAATTCAAATGAAATTAATGAGAAATTTATTTTTAAATCCGGAATTCAAGCTGACTTAAGAAAAATTGAAAGTAACGATAGGGGGAATCATAGCGATTATCATTTTGGAGCTTACTTAATGAGTGTTTACAAATCAAATAATCTAGTTTTAACTACCATCGCTAGAGAAGATTACGATGAAAATTACGGTTTTGAATTTTGTCCTCAAATAAATGCTGCTTATAATTTACCTAATTTGACATTAAGAGCTTCAGCAGGTAGAAGTATTAGAGCTGCAGATTATACAGAAAGATATAATAATAATATTCCTTTAAAGACTTATATACGATTAGGAAATCCAAATTTAATGGCTGAAAGAGGATGGTCAGAAGAAATAGGATTTAACTATTCTCCATTTAAAAATTCTTTATTTAAAGCAACTATTTTTAGCAGACAGTCTAGTAATATTATAGATTATATTTTGACTAACGAAAGTGATATTGATAGTGGAATAGGCGACTTAGTGCCTGGGGCAAACTATACATTTGCAAAAAACATAAAGGATGTCAACGTAAATGGTTTTGAGTTAGAACTAAATACTAAATTTCTTATTTCAGAAAACAGCACTTTAAATTGGCAAATTGGATATACTTTTACTGACATTACAAACGACACTTTAGGGATTTATTTATCGAGCTTTGCTAAGCATCTTATTAATTCACAGCTAATTTTAAACTTCAATTCTTTTCAATTTTCTATATCTGGTTTGTTTAAAGAAAGAACCGCTCAGTCTGCAGAGTCAATATCTAGTGATTTAGATAGTAGTTATGGGCTTTTAAATGCAAGAGTAGGTTATGTTATAATGGATAATAAACTTTCGCTTAATCTTCAGATACTTAATTTATTGGACAAAGAATACCAGAATATATTAGGGGCCAAAATGCCTGGCAGATGGCTAATGGGTGGGATTAGCTGGAGGCTAGAGTAAATTATTGGCCTTACTTTAAAGTAATTAGATTTTTTTTGCAAATTTGC